>Ga0114970_10000165_pt1 | contig 44770 bp, 45 predicted proteins | sample M_140205_XF_Meta_FD_87030 | JGI IMG/M metagenome (GOLD analysis project Ga0114970, IMG submission 87030) | Freshwater microbial communities from Lake Montjoie, Canada to study carbon cycling - M_140205_XF_MetaG | ecosystem: Environmental > Aquatic > Freshwater > Lake | place: Lake Montjoie... | reverse complement strand
TTTAGACCTTTATTATTAATTTTTTCCATCATACTATCAATTATACCGTATTTTAAATCGTACGCTACATTTTTTATTCGACATAAAGTTTTTATTTGTTCAAATATGTTTACAGCTTTCCGGCAATCTTCAATCGGCATTTCAGCCACATGGTTCACCTCTGTTGCGTTTTTGGGAGTCTCATTAACGCCTAAATTGCTGAACGTAAATCCTGTGACACCCAACATAATGCCGCAGTGTGTAAGATCTAATAATCCCCACACGCTAAGATCGCAGACGACTATGCTCCAAGATATCCTCAAAGGCCGATCATATTTCTGGGCTACCGTCATGATTCTTATCATGTTGTGCAGAACATGCTTTATATCGCCGCCGCGTCTTAGCTTTTTAAACAAGTCTGGATCTAATGTGTCAAGACTGACAGTGAGCCCAGTCAAACGACTTAATATATCTATTTCTTTATCACTAAACTGTTTGGATAAATTGCTACACAACGACACTTCGATGTTAGCCTCTAATAAAGTCTCGGCATACTCTGTCCAACCATCGATTATCGTAGTTTCACCATGGCCATGCAGATGAATCAGTGAAGTGTTTAAGTTCTTAAATTCGCCCAAAATTTTCATCACAGACTCTTTAGCTAGTGTCTTGGGCTTCCAAGAGGGATCACTAACTTGGCAGTATGAACATCTAAGATTGCAGGACGTAGTGACTTCCACCATAGCGTGGTGTAATTTAGTGATTTTAAGCATGTCAATCTGCTTCATCGACGGTTCAAGCAGCATATAGCTTCTCTAATTCTTTCCATATCGTTTCACAAAAAACATTCCAATTATATTTGGACTCAATGATAGCGCGGCTATTAAGAGAGCGTTCCTTTAAGACTTCGCTTGGGGTGTTCAATAATTTTCTGATAGCATTGACAGACTCGTCTATCGACCAAAGAGTGAGTGGTGTAAACATCGGATCGTTGTAATAACCAGACTGCGGAGTACACGCAGGTATTATCCCCCAGGCGGTAGATTCTAATAAGGTAGTTGGATTAGCATCTGAAAAACTAGTATTCACAAATATGTCACATTCTTTCACTATATTCGTCGCCATGTTTTTATCCAACACTACCCACCCAACAGTTTTTACGTTCGGTAATTTAGCAAGTGGATGATCGCCATCTCCACCGTACCAGTTTAATGTGACATCTGGCATTCTTGATAACAACTCCACCATATAACTCAAGTTTTTATGTGGAGTGCTGCTACCCATGTAGATTAGCTTACGCTTGCCTATAGGGTTAAACTCGGTTTTTAAATAAGGATATACATCAGCATCTACTGCCATGTCTAATCTGGTTATTTTCGGCTTCCAATGCGCAAAAGGCGTATCGGTGATGGTATCATACCAATATGGTCCACATATAGAAAAGATCTTATCAGCCGCCCTTGCCAAAGGATCAAACGGCATGTTGTCTTCAATTCTGACAGTATGCAAAGGGTGTATTAGGCATTTAGCTTTACATTTTTGACCAGATCTAAAGAATTTGCTGATAATGGTGTCATTGTCATAATTTGGGTGTCCTAACACTATATCGTTCGGTAACGCATCGATATTAGCATGGCTAGTCCAGTCGTGATACATCACTGTAGCGCGCGCGCTCAGATAGCGATACAGGTTCTTAGTGATGCTATACGGCGACTGAATCGATTCGCTATCAGGAGATCCAGCGTAGACTAAATGTATTCTCATAGACCCATCTCCTTTAATTTTATAATGAATGCGTCCTTGTCATTCTGATACCAAAACAGTTTGTCGCTACTGCGAATCGGTGAACTGTTCACCGCTGGGCTGTTAATACATTCTACCCATTTAATGTCGTTTTTGCACCAGTTAGTATTGCAAGCATTAGATAAACCACTAGAAACGCTGAAAAACGCTTGACATTGATTAAAAATATGTGCACATTCTCTTAAAGTCAAATGGCCTACAAAATGAATTTGGTCCGTGCCTATTTTCTTTAACTCTCTTACATCATGGCAATCATTCTTCCGACTGAAAAAAATATTAGTATTTCCGTCCATCAAATATGTGCATACTTTCATTGTCCATTCGGGGTCCCAAAAAGATTGGCCGGATTCACCGTGAACTTCCATTAATATGTTTCGTCTTTTCTGCAGATTTGGCACAAATGATAAATAGTGATCCACTTTAGCTATTTCTTCTGATGTAAGTCTTAAAACGGTTTCTAAGGGCATTTCATATGTTATATTAGCGTGTTCTAACGCTCGGATCCAAGCGCATATTAAGTTGACGCCTATTTCTGGGTGTGCTATGCTACTCCAATTGCCGTGATTATACATTGGATGTGGTGCAAAAGTGTGCGCATAATTATGTGTTTTAATCATATCCGGTATTAGTAAAGTGAGATGAATAGCATCATTTTTACTATCCGCTGGATATTCTATCAAGTTATCGATAAGCGGATTGTTGTGAAATGCAGATCCATACAGACTAGACGTATGGACATCAATTATGCAATCTGGATATTTAGCTTTAATGGGTTTTAACATCAAGGTGCTGTTGATGTTATCTCCCCATGACCCTGTTTGAATGATAGCTATTTTCATTTTACCGCCGGCGTCTGTGTTTATGGGAGTCGGAATATGAATCGACGATTTTTTCGTTTTAGCAGGCGGTTTTATAATAGTAGGGCTAGTCTTCTTAACGTTCCTTTGCCTTAATATTCGATTGTATTTCGGAGTTATCATTAATTAATTCCACTATTCAATGACTGTTGTAGCTCTTCGTGATTATGCGCCCATTCGATATGGTTATGTAGCTTTAACTGTGCTAATCTGCCTTCATATCGGTAAAATTCGTCTTTCCAAAGACATACTATTCTTTTTGGTTGTTTATTATCCGGTAATCCCAATGCTGCGCAAAAGAACCCAGATCCCGTGGTGTAAAAAGTCTCGCAATATTGCAGCATTAATATTATTTCTCGGCGTGTATATTTGGATAAGTTGTCTATGTTTTTATGGTTTGGTCCTGATATGTTGCTAACCCAAAGTATATTATAGGAAGAAGAGTGTTTTTCTAATATCATGTTGGTGGCTATGTCGTCCATCCAACTTTGGCCGGATGTAAAAACACGTTCTACAGCTATAGTCCTACGACCATTTAGCCTAGCGCCGTAGTCTGCACTCGTTCTTAACTCAGACTCATTAAAGAATAAACTTGGTTTTTGATCGAATTCTTTTACACCTAATTCCTTACCCACAAATAGCGGCGTGTCTATTAAAGAATGGCTAGGATCTCTTCCAACGCATTCTGAAAATTTAATATTTTGCGTTATTTGATGGACATTTGCGTATCCCATCGATTTGAGTTTTGCCATCCCGTCCCACATGTTCGGAATGATTACTATTTCCTTGATCCACGGTACATGATTAAAAGCGTCTGCGCAGTGCGGTCTGACAGCTACCCCAACTTTACTATTGTAATGTTCACTCAGTGCTTTGATGAGAGGTATGTTAAAGCAACAGTCTCCGAAATTGTGTGCCGACTCTACTGCTATAATCTTATCCATTCTTTCCTCTCTTATATTCTGCCGTTTTTGTATGCAGTTTTCCCCATTCCTCTGATGTCATTTCTGAATGCCATAGGTTAGCGCCATGACGATATAGATAACAGCCTAAAAATTCATTCACCCATATAAATTTAGACTTTGCTATATAATGTGAACGCAACCACCAGTCAGCGTCTCCTGCGGCTTTAAACGATTCATCAAAATGACCTATTTTGTCATGAACTGATCGTCGCCACAGTGGAAAATGTCCGACGCCAGCTGAATCTAAATTGCCGCAGAAAGTCCCCGGTTTACCTGCCGAGTCCATCTCTTTGAGGCTTGCCCATTTTTGGTTAGCTACGCTAGTTGAATGCCAGCTAGGATACGCAAAATCGAATTCTGGAGCGTGGTCTAATACTGTTATTAATCTTTCATAGCAATTCGGTGCCACTATATCATCGCTATTGGCGTTGGTGATATATTCACTATTCGAATTTTTAATAATGTAATTCCAAGCAGCGTACACTCCGATTCTTTCAGATAATCGGTGATATTTAACAGGATACTTTAAAGGGATTTGTTCATCACGGAGATCAGGACTATTGGCATTCACACACCATATTTCACTATGTTCATTCATAGTGCTTTCTAATAAATTGTTTAGCCGATTTTCTATCCATTCCCCTGAATTATACAGAGAAACCATAATAGTCAATTTTTTCATGTTAGGTCTTATAATTGGTGTAAGATTTTTCTTCCGTAAGATTCGAACCGAGTAAACCATTTATTTTTCTCTTTACTTCCGATCTGTCGTCGTTGGTGTAATATACCGCCCTTGCTAGTTGAACAAATCCAGGTCCAAAGTCTGACCTTCTTTCATTTTCTCTTATAGCATCTTCAATGTCCCACAATTTGATGTTTATTTCTTTCAGTTCCTGATATAAATCTGAGATGCCTTGCTGCATGACTTCTGGTGATATGATCTCTAGCAAGTAAGTTAATTCTTTATCAATATTCACTAATTTAACTTCGTCTTTGATTCTTGCCTTTTTTATTTCTAAGATAGTGATTTTATCGATCAGTTCGCCGTAAGATACCGGTATATGGATCACTTTATCGTCTCCTCATACCATGCAATGGTGTTGATCAACCCTTCATCGAATGGTACTTTTGCCTCAAAACCAAACGATTCCTTCGCTTTACGCGTATCTAAACATCTTCTAGGCTGACCATCGGGTAAAGTAGCATCCCATATAATATCGCCTTTGAAACGGCAAAGATCAGCTATTTTCTCTACCAAATCCTTGATAGTTATTTCTCTATTGGCTCCTATGTTGACAGGGTCCGATTGATCATACTTCTCCGTTGCCGCTACTATAGCGTCGGCAGCGTCTGTCACATACAAAAACTCTCTGGTGGCTAACCCAGTGCCCCAACAAATTATGGACGGCGCATTAGCATTGCGGGCGGTTATGCATTTTTTGATCAGCGCCGGAATAACGTGTGAACTAGTTTCATCGAAGTTATCTCTTGGTCCATACAAGTTTACTGGTAATAAATATATGCTATTAAAACCGTACTCTTGTCTATATGCTTCTGATTGGACAGCCATCATCTTCTTAGCTAGACCATAGGGCGCGTTTGTCTCTTCTGGGTATCCAATCCATAAGTCAGATTCTTTGAAAGGAACTGGTGTGTGCTTGGGATATGCGCAGATGGTCCCAATTGCTGTGAACTTTTCAACATTGTTTAATCTTGCATGTTCTATTAACATTGCTCCCATGACTAAATTCTTATAAAAAAACGAACCAGGTTTTAATTTATTAATCCCAATTCCACCTACCACAGCTGCTAAGTGGATGACTATTTGTGGCTGGTGTTCTCCATACATTCGGATTATGTCTTGTTCTTTGGTCAAGTCATAATCTTTTGAACGTATTATTGTTGGGTTTGCGTTGATAGATCTTAATTTTTGCACTACATGGTGGCCTAGGAATCCGGCTCCACCTGTGACTATGATCTTTTTGTCTTGTAAATTAATCATGATTTATCTACATGTGGTCATATTTGGCTTTATTTATTCGCCTAGGCGACTTCTTAATTCGTCTCTTTCTCTCTTAGTCGCCTCTATGTCAAATTGCATGTACTTGAATATTGATTCCACATCTGTTACTTCAGATATAATAGTGTTTTTCATTTGCTTTATGATTGCAGTGTTTTTGTCTAACTTAGCTTTTATAGCAGCAATCAGTTTGTCTAGCTGTTCATTTAAAATAATCGCAAGGCTGGGCGATAGTTGTGACAACATCGCTCTCAATACGTGTATTTGATAATCCGGATCATCGTCTTCAGCGATTGTGGACATCATGGTTCTCTTCATGCTCACTGATTTCTGTTCTAAATATTGGCACCTCTTTTGGCGCAACGATACCTAATTTAATTCTGTCTCCCTTGACGTCTAAGACTTTGATATAAATATCGCCGTCGATCACTATAGACTCGCCAATCCTACGAGATAAGACTAACATTGTGTTCCTTCCTAGAAAAGCGATCATTGGTAGAGTCCTCTTGACTCTCCTACTTTATATAGTTGCGTATTATGCTCTAAATCATTCAGAAACGTGTGACCACAACGTGACGTCCTCAGTATCATATCGCAAATGCTTCGCTTGTCTGTGGGCAAGTATCGCGTCTCTGAGCGTGTCTAAGGATAACTTAAGTTGCGCTACTTCCTCAGCAGCATCTTGAGTCGCTCCCTCTTTTATTTCACATACTCTAGCGCACAGTCGACCATCAACATTTTGGTAGACAGCGCGTCGGCCAGATGGCGTCACACTAGCACTTGATCTTTCTGGCCCGAAAAGAAAGTCTAACATGTATATCTCCTTAGGTGCTTCAAGTAGCGAATTCTGCGCTTATGCTGTTATGTAATTCATATCCTTCTTTGATCAATTTATTTCGTTCTTTTTCTAGACTTGCCACAGGGTACCATAGCTTTTTTCCGGCTACCGGCGTATCTTGCGTGAATTCTTCGATGGGCAGAGGCTCTGATTTCTTGCCTAGCGTTCCATTATAAGTGTTGAAGCACATTTTCCGTGGTACGGTATAGGTGTAAATCAGCGCATGCGATTGTACATCGAACTTGTCGTGGTCAAATGGGACTATCTTAGTCCACAATTCACAATGCTTAATTTTGGCGATATTATCTAAGTTGACTACAATGGCTTTTCTAACCGGTTTTGGCTTCTTCGCTACTAGTTCTTTTTTAACGACAAGTCTTTTGACGGCTGGTTTTTTCTCATTCATGTCGGCCATGGGTTTGATTCCTATCCAAAATAATTGGAAATCTCCGTGAGACGGGCAAACGATATTATCATCAGATGGCGTCACGTTTTCAATGTGGACACACTTTGGGCAAATTGCTTTATATTTACCGCCTGATTCTATTACTGCTGATTTTCCATATACGTTGATTGGTAAAACTCTGCGGAATTGCACTTTGAGTATTTTGTGTGTGCCTTTTTCTCTGACTGTGACTTGTCCTTTGCGGTCACTTTTTCCGGTGTCTACTAAGTAAATCTCTTGTGAGATCGTTCCGTCAGCTTTTAGTATTCTGACTTCTGAGCTGTCTTCAAACGAGACTCTACCACCAGTATTCATGACCGTCATCTTAAACCCTCTGTTGGACCTGCTCCTCTGCATTGTAGCAGGTCCACACATAGATGTTAATCTGACATTCTAATACATAAATTATATTCTTAAGCCTTCCATCACTTTAGAGTCAAAACGGTCCGGTAGCACCACATCAATGCCTTCTACGTGTTTACACACATCTTTAAAGTTAGCTAATGTGAATTCTAGCGATTCCTGCAATTTTGCTAATTCTATGTCAGTTAATCTTCCAATACTCAAAATATCTATTATAATGCAAGTCCGATTACTCCCTCCGGTCATATTCACTTTTTTATAACTCGGTGGGAACCCAGGATAAGGCAGTTTACTTGTCATTATCTTCTCCCATGAATCCGGCTTGCAATCTTACATGATTCTTAATCATATGGCCTTGCTCTCGAGCAAACAGTTCTCCTAACAATTCTAAGTATCGTTCTTGTGTAATGTGGTTTTCATTATACATCCAAATTAAATCGTTATTCTTTTTATGGTTTTTACATTCTTTGCAGGTTGGCACTACATTAGCTATAATGTTAGGAGCCATGTCTTTTAGAGGGAATGGGTGGTCCAAAGTGCTCACCGAATTTAATGTACAATAGGCGCATTTATCGTTGTAAAGTAATAACATTTGAGCAATATCATTGACTTCTAAGTTACTATATAAGTCGTTCTTTTTGGCTCTGAATCTAGCTTGTCTGATCCAGTTGCTGATCGTTTTATTTGTCATTTAGGTGTTCCTCATGTTAAACGCTGATGGTTTGGAGTTAACAACCCTAGGTGCTGCCGCGTTTAACCATTGTTCTTCAGTTCTTCCCATAGAACAAGGAACGATAGTCACATGGTATGCTGGGCGTGGCGAATGTTTAGATGACCAAAGTGTATACGTTGCCTTTGTAAATAACCATAAACAACAAGATATAATCAGAATAGGTGATAAGACTGGTAATCCCATTGTGTGGACACAAGATGGTAAAATTAACTTGCTCTTTTCTAAATTTGAAGACAGCCATATTGTTAATAATTTGGCCGATCGATGGAAATATTGCAGTCTATGGATTCAACAATTGAAATTGATAGACAAGCAGTTAGTAATGATTGGTAGGCCAATCAGAATCGCTACGTCTGATGCACATTTGTTAGCTCGATGCCCGCCTGTAATACATCAAGATAGACTTTTATTGCCTTTGTATGATGAATATACTCGACAATGCGTTATTTATACACATTCAAACGGTGAATACTACGAACTTAGCAGGTTCGGCAAAGACTTAATCCAGCCAACGATATGGTCTAAAAATAATGCACTATACGCATTGGCTCGTAATTTCACTAACATTCCTCACAATTTAGCAGAAGTTCATTCTTCTGCTTCTGGCGATGAGTGGCAATCTGAAGGTACTTCAGAACTATACAATGTAAACAATTCAGTATGCGCTGCCAATTGGAGAAACGGCGTGGCTGTTGTGTGGAACGACACGCCGGGGTATCATAGAGCTAACTTATCGTTAGGATTTCTAATGCATCGAAAAGACACTCTTAGACCGTTTAAAATCAGCAATCTTTCGCCGCTTCATGGTTCTTATCCGACTTGTGTTGTTCACAATGACCAATTATATATAACATATACCAATTTAGACAGAAGGATAGTCTATGATGTGTGGACCTGGGATAGAGTCAGAGAAAACTGCCGAAGACACACCGCAACGTCTGTCAAACGCAGAATCGACCCAAAAGCAACCTGAGTATTATGAAGATGACTCAGAATTCTCTGTGTTTGAAACAGATCCTGCGTCATAATCTCTAAGTTTTTCTATAAAATCTGCTATAGAAATGTACAAATTGCCGTCATCGTCATCGTATACCATATCTAGACCAATGGTGTCTAAGCCCGTTAACATGGTGGATAATATAGTCAGCATGTCCAATGCTTTTGTCTTATCGACACACAACTGAGGCATTAACGTTCTCTCGTCACCTAATTCTCTTAAGCGTTCTTCCATGGCTAGCTGATAAGCTCTAGCCGCTGTGTTGTCGTAAAAGATGGGCAATATTAATTCACCTGCTTTTTCACATATGAACAATTTTTTGGTCGTGGCGAAATCGCCGTAACTTAACACTAAGAATGGTAATTTCATCTAAGCCTCCTCATTAATTACCGCTGGATTAGAAAGTCTATATTTCTTAACTTGTATGTGAGTACTATGACAGAATGCTTTTTTGATGCCATGTCCTTCTACTAGGTTGTATCTACCAACTGGTGGATGCCCATGCAGAACAATGTCTAACATTTTATCGTTGTCATAACCTACTGTGACAAATGTGACTTTGTATTTGCTTTCTGATTCCGTTTTCTGTCCTGTGTAGCGTCTAGAAGTGGCCACTAAGCCTTTGAATTGGACGTACACTATATCATCGATAACCTCTTCCGTGTAATAGCAGCCATCTAGAAAGTTCTCTGTGACCCAATACCCATGCTTATAATAATCAGCAACTTGACCCTCTGTAAAATACCGCTCTGTGAACACGACTTCATCATTGACCAAAGTACACGGACCTTTACCTAGAGTGATTTTCAATCCGGCTGCTACAGCGTGGCGGTAGAATACCCATTTGTTATACATCGATTCGCAGTGATTTAGAGCTGTGAGCCAAAATTCCTTTGGCTTCCTGGCTTTCTGATATGCCATAGCCCACACAAGTTGACCATAGCTGATAGCATGAGATTTACAAAAGGAGTATAAGCTTAGCCTTTTGAAATTGTCATATATAAGCTGCCTATCTTCAGTTGCTTTTATTTTAGATAAGAATTCTTCTATTTGATCTTCCTTCTTCTTAGCGAATGCTCTGCGATAGTTGTCTGCTTCCGCTTCTGTGCAGCCGATTAACTGTTGGAATTTAACAATGGCGTCGTCGTCGAATACTAATATCGGGTCGTGGCCTTTTAGAATATTGTCTTTGTTGCCTTCTGCTGCTGCAGCTGGTCGTAATAAAGCGAGGGCGAATGCAACATCGCTGCGGCTTTTTGGCTTCATAGCTGTAAAGATCTTGCGCATGGCGGGCGACTCTGCGATGGTAATCCCCATGTTGTCGCCGTTGGATAATAAATCGCTTGTCAATTTGTCTTCTTCTGGGTACTCTGATAAATTCCGAGAATCTAAATCACTTAACTGTGCAAGCGCTCTATTGGACAAAATGTCGATTTTTATTAATCCTTTCTTCTCGACTTGATCCTTGTCTAATCTTATTTGATTGCCTTTTAGTACCCATTTTGGTGGAATGATGTCTTTGAATATTACTATGCCTCCGCAGTGAAGGGCATAGCCTCTGAATGTCTTATATAAGTCAACCGCTGTTTTGTATACTTCTTCTGCCTTTTCAGACCCGAAGATTTCCTTGATGCTTATATGCTTGCTATATTGTTTACGGTATCCGTGCATTCTTACTGCTTCTCTTAGCGCTGATTTTTCTCTGTAGTACAGTCTATTTGATATTCTGGCTACACGATGAATACCGAAATGTTTGTATATGCGTTCAAATACTATATCTCGCTTATTATAGGGGAAGTCTATGTCGATATCTGGATTATCGACTCTTTCTTCATGCATGAATCTAGCTAGTGAGATGTTGTATGCTATTGGGTCAATGTCTGTGATGCCCAACAAGTAGCACACTAAAGAACTGCCAGCGGAACCTCTGATCACGTGTGGAATATCTCTAGTCAGATCTAATATCTCTTTGACTTGCAAAAACACTAGAGCGAAGTTTCTATTGCGTATCAATGTCAATTCTATGCGTAATCTCTCTTTGTATCTTGGATCTTTTGGCATTTTTCTGATGAACTTGTTGATCAATCTGCCTAGCATGAGTGGTCCTATACACTTGTACATTGTGGTTATAATATGTACTCATGCAAAACAGTGAACCTCCAATGTCGTTAAGCTTCTTGTGATTGATCTGCTATTCTTTTCCCAATCCAGCGCATGACAGGGACAGCCATCGAATTACCTAATGTCCTATATCTAGGACCGTCAGGACAAGCATTTGCTGGCTTACCTTTCCAAGGAATGGCAGTATATTGATCGGGAAATCCTTGGAGGCGTTCCCATTCTGTAGGCGTGAGACGACGCACGGTGGTGATGGCGTTGCCTTGAGAAGCGACTAAATGTTCTCCTCTAGAGGACGGGACTCCTCCGCTGCCACCGCTTCTAAGGCAGTTAGCAACATCTGCGGCATAGCCTTGCGTTTTTTTCCTACTCGGCGTAGGATTCCGGCGCACGCTTTCGGATTCAAATAAAACCTTGGCGGCACTTCTTGTGTCTCTAATATGTCCGACAACGAACACACGTCTGCGTGTTTGGGGAACTCCGAACCATTGAGCGTCCAAGATTCTGTAGGCCCACCCATACCCCAATTGCCCCAATGCTCCGACAAAGGTACCAAAATCCCTTCCGCTGTTGCTCGACAAGACTCCAGGGACATTTTCCCAAATGATCCATTGAGGTCTGATACTTTCAATGAGTCCAAGAAAGGTAAGCATGAGGTTACCTCTTGGGTCTTCAAGACCTTTTCGAAATCCTGCAACGGAGAAGGACTGACAGGGAGTCCCTCCGACCAAGAGATCAATTGTTCCGAGTCTTTCATGATCCCACTCCTTATATCTCGTCATGTCGCCAAGATTTGTGATTTCTTGGTAATGATGAGCCAGCACGGCAGAAGGGAATGCGTCTATTTCGGAGAATGCTATTGGGGACCATCCAAGTGGATGCCATGCAACTGTTGCAGCTTCAATTCCAGAACATACACTTAAATAATGCACAGTTTATGTCCTGATTTATTTTTTGGAATATTTTTCGACTATGTCTTTACCTAATATTTGTATTGCGTCGCTTGGTTGGAATCTAACTATCTCTCTTATCTTATGCAAATTATTACCAAATCCGTGGACCTCATCGTCTTCAAATGTGACTTGTTCTACATATTGGTAGTTATGTTCATAATAAGGTTCTTCCAAAAACTCGTACAATTTCTTCATAGTGTTCTTAGGATCTTTAGTAAGATTTTCATAAGGCAGTATGAACATCCTATCGCCGTATCCTCTGTCAAATGCATCTTTAATTCTATTCAGCGTTAATCCAACTAATTGATCTGGTTGCATCCAATAATCACATCGACCTTCTATCGTTTGCATTTTTATGTAATTTTTAGCTTCGCCAGGGGGTTGTTTATCTTTGGTAGTTTCTCTATAAATTTTTTCTAGCGATGATAAGATGTCCGGGATAGGTCTTACATTGACCACTACCTTGGCTTTTTCTCCGATTAATGACTCTATCATTTCTAAGTAGGCAAGCCAACTACGGCTCTTATCGAATATAATATCCTTGTCTACACCTTGATAATAGGCTGCTAATACAGCTTTCATTACATTAAATTTAGCAACTGGTAGTGGGTGTGCTCTGTGTTCGACTAACTTATCCCAGTTATTTCTCACACTGAATATAGTATCCAGGCATCCGCTAGTGTGAGTGCTATGGAATCTAGGATTTTGTGCTAAAATGTTACAGAATAAAGTCGATCCACTTCGTGGTAATGATGACACGAAGTGGATCTTTTTTGTCAAACCGTTAAACATTAGATTAACTTCTTCTTAGTTCCATAAGCGATTACTGCAGCTGTGATCGCTTCTATGGCGGTGGCGATTTCTGGAGTGTCAGCTGCTTCTTTAAATACATCGAGATTCATGTTTACTTGAGCGTTATCATTATCATTAGGCATTAAAACCCATCCAGCAGCTGTTTTAGCAGCTCTTTGGATAGTGATATTCAATGGAGACCTGGTGGCGTTTGTGCTACTAAGCATTTTGACCACCATCCACTTATCATATACGATACTAGCCGCTGCCGGAGCTACTACTGGAGCCGTTGCGTTGATCTCAGCCATGTCTATCTCCTTAAGTAAAAATTAGTGTCTGTAACCATCTAATCATGGGGAAACTGGGTTTTCGACAAACAAACCCTTCCAATAGAAGCGACCGATTAATGTCGCCCCCGTACCAGCTGTTGATACCGAAGCATAAAGTTGGTCATGTCCACTATAATCGTCCAAAGCCGTAAAACGAGCTCGAGTATTTACATCTGTCAATTCTGTGGTTAAAGTATCGGTTATATAGCCATCTGTATTACCTACATAACCGAAGTTAATAGTCGGCTGCACCGTGACAGCATTATATGAGTCAATTATAACACCAACTTCTTCTATATAAAACTTCCCATTAACTGTCACGCTCTCTTGACATGTTTCTAACAGACTTCGCGATTTGGACATTATTACCACGCTAACGCCAAAGCTGTTATCATTGTTCTTATATTGGTTTACGATTGGCTGGGCGATAACCACTGTGTCATCTTCTCTTGCAACAGCTTCATACCCAATGGCAACAGAATTAATTCCATATGCGCCATTGTCAGTGCCAATGACAATAGAACGTTCCCCGTAAGCCTCGTTGGCCACACCAAAAGCAATAGCCCCAGAAGCCATAAATGTGTCGTTCCCACTCCCGATACAAGTACATCCCAGTCCTCCGGCAGAGTTACTGTAACCAATAGCCGTTGAATAGCTGCCTACTTCATTCCGGCTACCTACAGCAGTAGAATAATCGCCATAAGCTCCGTTGCTGTATCCTGCCGCTATTGATCCGTAACCAGTGGCAGTGTTATTGGACCCTACTGCGGTAGAATCCTCACCAGTTGCTTCATTTTCTGAGCCAAGAGCACTAGCGTCATAGTCGCTAGCATAATTTTTGTGACCGAATGCCACTGATTGTGAGCTTTCTGCTAAGTTGCGGTAGCCAAAAGCGCTGGCTCCCCAATTCCCATCTGCTCTGTTGTCATACCCATATGCACTATTTCTAGTACTTTCAGCGTAATTATCGACGCCGACCGCACTGCTTTGATAAGAACTACCTAAATAACTACCTTCGCCGATTGCTAGTCTTACACCGCCAAAAGCGGCATAAGCACCCTCATCATTGTTAGCAACGTCAAACAAATATTCAGCCAACTGCTGAAAAGTGAGACGGCGCGTGTTGACGCCAGCTGAATCTTCGATGGGAATCACAAAGTCGCTTGTCACTGCGTCGGAATTGATAGTATCTAACTGATAGATTCTGGCCATGCTTTGACCTCCTAGTAAATGAGTGATATTTTAATTTTTTACCACAAAATTTGCAAAGCATATTATCTTTGCATTTTAATTTAAACATATATCTTTAAATTCCGTATTCTATGCTGCGCCACCTCGGCTCCACATCGAGCCGCTACACCATAGAAAGGGTTAGACGCTATATTTCGCACTGATAAAGAATCGTCTGCAACGAGTACTTGAACGCCATTAATATAAACCGTAAAAATCTGATTAAAATACACTATTTTCATCGACCTCCAAGTAGCATTCCCTAACCCTCCGTAAGACACACTGTTGATTAATATACCATTAAACCATACAGCGACTTCATTATGAAACTCACTGCAAGAGACCTCATAACCACTAGAGCCGACGTAATCTTCTACTTCCGGTATGCTAGTGTTAAACATATAAAAATAGACAGCGTCCCCCCGACCATCAGCATAAAATTCATATTCAACAGTTAACCTTTTGTCGGTTGGTAGCAAGGGACTTGAAGCGTTATTGTAATCAATAGCTCCATATGTGTTTGTCACCTTAGAAGTTAAATGAACATATTCCGGTGAAGGTGGGTTATATACAGCGCTCCCAAACAAGTCACCTATTAAAAGACTACCATCCATTGGTTCATCGATTAAAAATTCTATGGCGGTCGCTTGATGCGTAACGCTAAGGCTGTTATTAACTGTCAGTTGCACATTGTATTCACCGACCGCAGCATATACATGGTTAGGATTTTGAAGCACGCTAAAATTACCGTCTCCGAAGTTCCATGACCAACTTGAAGCTAGAGGGTAGGTAGTGTCCTTGAATGCTATATTGAAACTGGATGTAACGTTAGCGGTAAAATCTACTTTTATATCTTTTGGAGTTAAGTGATATTTAGCCACACTATCATATCTTGTGCCTTTCGTTTCAGAAAGATCCCAATAACTGATAGGTCCTTTGTAGACTGACTTTTGAGACTGTAATTTTTGGCCACCGCTTACAGTAAAATCACTAGTGGTATAACTGATCGACACTGCTGTCCCTTTATTTTCATCTCCTAGCCCATCTCTAAATAATAAATCTGATTCAGTGGACACTTGTTCTATCGTGTTTGAATACAAATCTTGCGTAACACTGACTGGAGTGTTGACATCAATAGTACCCTTCCCTCCTTGCGACTGATATTTCAGAGTGTCTAGTACACTGTTGCTGAATACAAAAAAAGTGTCCGTCGAAACCTCCAAGGATGCTACTTCCCAAGTTACTACTCCGCCGCTAGCAAAAGCCAATTTCGATGTTACCACATCAGACTGCACATGAACGGTAGTAAAAACTGATTCTTTGCTATCACTGTTGCCTATTTCTAAATTGCTTAAAGTAGGATCATATAATAATGAGAATGGTAATTGATCATAGCCTATTCTACCATAAGCTCTCAAAGCGTTCACATAACTACGATCTTTTGCTACATTGAACACACTAATATTAGAAATATCTCCGACAAACAAATCAGTTATAGCAGCATAGTCGGCCATCCCTAGGCCAACCCTAAAAGCGCCTGCTTCAGTGTCTAAATTAACTGTGATAGTCCAAGATTTATCGTTTACGTACAAGGTCAATATATTACCATCATATACCATGCCGACAAAATTCCAACTGCCAACTGTCAGTGCGTTATTGGCATCCGTCACCAGGTTTATCGATTCTCCCCAAAATTTCACCTCTCTTTGTAAGTCTTTGTTATAAACAAGCATGTTGTGATCATTTGTTCTGTTTGTGTCTACAGGGCCGTATCCAAACAATACTTTTCTTGAAACATTTTCGCTAGATGGTCGAACCCAACCGAACATACTTCTTGAGCTATTACCAATGGGAAAGCTAGGCACACTAGCATTCTCTAAATAAAATGTGCCGTTGAACAAATAATTGGTATCTTCACTATTAAAATATCCTAGGAAGAATGGTCTGCTTGACAGCGCTGCAATTGCTCGATCATAATTAGTATCGCGGACTCTAAAACCACCGCTAGCTCCACCTATTTCAATGGTATTGTTATTGGTCTCAGCGTCTAGTACGCTAAATCGGTATTTTAAATCTGTGATGTTAGAGTCTATTACTGCTACTTTTGTCGGCAAATTAAGATCAGTCATCAGCGCTACTATTTCCGGAAGTGCGCTTACATCGGGACCTACTACTAAAAACTGATAGCGGTCTTCCATTACCGTAAACGACACAGATTTATCATTTTTATATGAGATTATCCCACTTAGCGACCATACTATATTCATACATAGACTCCAATTTTGTATTATTATCTTTTCGAGATGACATCACTATAAAAATATGGATGATAAATGATAATGATAAGACTAGATCTAATTTACTGGCTTAGATCATAAAACGCAAGCGGACAATTAGAGCAAGTCACAGCTGCTATTTGCCATTCTGATACGATATCTATTCCCTTAAATCCACCTTCGTGAACAGATATATTGCCTAATTTAAAAGCTTCATCCGACATCATTTGAATCTTAAACGCGCTATCGTCTTGATTTGACCATATTCCATTATTAGATTCATATACTGATATGAATGGTGAACCTGCGTCAGTTACTAGCAGCGAAGTGCCATTAAACACTAATCCATGCGGATATCCGACTCCGTTCAATATCGCTACAGGGTTTGACGATTCATTTAGATTATCTGAATATTCATAAATTAGTATATTATGGCCATTATGATTAGAGACAGCTATAAATTTAGAGTCACTGCTCAACGCTATCCCATCGGGTAGGTTTAAATGATGTTTTAAAAATACTCTTTCTTTTGTCACCTTCATGTTGGACAGTGATAAATCTGAAATGGTTATACTATTAGCAGGATTGCTAACTATCAATAATTGTAATATATTTTGACTTTTCCTCACTGTAATACTACTAGGAGCTCTAACGATGCCGAATGATGTTATGGACTTTAACTCAGCTTGTTGGTGTACGGAGGACCGAGATGGTAATTTAAATAAATCGGTCTTGCCGCCGCGGCTAGTCACAGCGATTGTGTTATCATCAATCCATACCATACCATGAGGATATTTGAAAGCCGCTGACTTATATTCTACGTAGTCATTGATCTTTAAGTATTTGGTAGACCCTTGATTCATCAACGATATCTCGAATATAAAAATTTTATGGTGATTAAAGCTAACGACTGCTAATCTAGTGCGGTCCGGTGAAAACCGCAGATCCTCTGTCCTACCCATTTTGCTGACACTGATAGAAGAATCTGCTCTGATGGATGTTCCGTTAAAAATCGCCAATACCCGATCTTCACATACCATGTCTATTTGAGATGTTAACATATCTATCCTAAATCGTGGTTTACTTCCATCCATACAAACCCCATGCTTGTAAGGTATGCTAAAGCATTTTTGCCGATTTTCGGACAAGCTAAAAACCCCTTTACTTCTGCATCTTTTTTGATCTTGACACTGTCAACGTATCTTTTCAATTGTGAACAATGGCTTAAAGCGCCTTTAACTCTTTTCACTTCGATTATATAATACGTGTTACTTTTGTCTATACCAACTAGATCTACCGGTCCGTGGTCTGTAGGATATTCTTTGATTAGTTCTAAGTCTTCTATGGGCAAGTATTTTTTGTAATTGTCATGAATCTGATTCACTAAATCTTTTTCTGTACAACGGACTACTGCTATGGCGTCTGACCAATCTTTTAATTCTTTATATTCAATTATCTCATGTAAAAATATGCGGATAGTTTCTTTCTTTCGTGTAGATGTGATCACATTATCATCTATAGTCAGTATTGAACCAAAGTTCTGATAATTGACAGGAGGACTTTTACGATTATTGTGTATCATCAAGCTTCTGTCAGGTTTATAAATTATCAAATAGCGACCACGAGCTAATTGCGAAAAAGCACGACCCTCATATATGACATGACAATCGGCGTACATAGCGAATGATTTATTAACGTTTATCATTCGCTATGTACTACTTTAAATCAAAATATCAATCGTTTACGGCAGATACTTCATCGACTGGGTTAGTGGTATACCAAGAATCAGCGGCAACGCCTGGTAATAAAAAGATCTCTTGTGCTCCGAATTTAGATCCTGTCTGTCTTCCCGAACCAAGTGACAAAGACACTACATTAGAACCATTTATGTTGGTCAATGCGCTATCTAATGATACTCTTGTCTTATCTTTTGGTTTATTGTGCGGGACTTGCACATAGCCATTGATTACTGGGTACGATCTGTATATGATTATGTCAGAAAGTGCCATCTTACACCTCACTATTAGAAAACGTTCCTACTTGGTATAATTTCCCTTCGACTATTTAATTGACGTGTAATGTTCCTAAGCCCACCCGACGCTATTATTTTGTTATCAATGACTACTATGCTCTGGCCATTAACGGGTATGGCCTCATAAGTCGTCTCAGACAAATTACTCGACGCATCACGCAAGTACGGAGTATACTGACTGGGGTTTAGCCCTTTTAATTTGACCATGTCTTTAATGGTTAATAGTGTACCTTGACCGCTAGCGGGGTATGTTTTCTGATCTGGATTAAATAAATCCCTCTTTATTGACAATGTGCGCGTCACGTTGGCGCTTTCGCTTAATGGTAGTGCTGGCATTATTTCTATTTCGGGACTGCCATCGCAAGGTCTGCTTAGCAGAGGACCTGACTGGAATGAAAGATCTTCGATCTCACATTGTTTAGGCAACGGATAAGGATAGGGCGGTGGATCGACGAATTCTGTGATGATAGGATTGCATTTTAACACTTCTCTAAATATTGGAACTATATTTCTCACATCTCCGAACGATGATTTATATGTGAGGATAAATTCTGATGTGATGGTTCTATCATTGATATTCGTATTCTTAGTGACTATTATATCTCCATCGTTCACATTAGAGAGAGCTATCAAGCTTTGTTGCACTACATAAGCTGTGGCGTTATAGGCTATCCTGTCTGTTGTCCGCGTAGCGCCGTTCAGTGTCACTCTTAGGAAGTAATAACCAGCGTTTGCTTTTCTCAAGGTCATTCTTTGCTGTTCTGACCTTGACCCACCAGCTGTTAATGATGTGATGGTGATGTCGCCTCCCTTCAAGAAGGACGCTTCGATACCCATTTGCTTGACTGGTAAACCTGCCAAAGCACCAATGAATTGGACTTCCCATTGGCGCGTGGTGACTGACAGATCCGCTAATCTTGTTACCAATATATCTGCCGCTGTTATAAAGCTAGCAGCGGCGTCAATAGCAGCAGCTACTTCTGAGCCGGTTGCATCATATTGAATTGGTTCAGTAGTAACGATGACAGTGTCGTTGTTCGGATTAGTGACTCTAAGTCTGAAATATCCGGCGGACGCTTTAATGGTCACTCTTTGAGTATCGTTGATCCCGGAACCACCTTGGACCAAAGTCTTGACAGTATATTTTGCAGTGTTGGCTACCGTCATTTGAGGCACATTAGAACTAGCAAATGCGCCTACAAATTCTATTACAAAATTTCCAATATAAGGTATTGTTCTATCAGCAGTATCTCCTGTGACTAAAACATTCCCAACGCCAATTGTATTCATAGCGCCTATGGCAGCTTGCTTTTGGTCTAAGGTAGCGTTGTATTTGATGCGGACTGAATTGCTGCCGCCAAAGCTTAATACTAAATCTTCTAGAACATTGGCGAACATTGCTACTTCTTGCCGTTCATTTTTCGTACCTGTATAGACTTTGGTCACGTAGGCGGTGGTTCCACCGGTTAGGTTTACACTATCGGCTACCATTAGAGGTATGTCTACCCCAGCCAATGCTCTGAGGAATATTACTATGAATGGATCTGTCAATGTGCCCATGCCTGTGACTGTGACGTTACCAGTCCCTACATTAGACAACAAGCCTATGGCGGTTTGCAGCCCTGCTCTAGTGACATTCCATTGTAGCGTTGTAGATTTAGCCACACCTCTGACTGTGACTGTTAAATTCCAAGTGCCAGCTGTTGGCGCTGGTAAGACAATCGATTGAGTCGAATTACCAACCGCTCCTCTTCTTATTTCTGTTATAGTTATGGTTGCATCACACTTGTCTGCATATCGGGCTTTAGATGTGGTGTCGAATCCGGCGACGTTGATGTTACCGCTTCCGCTTGCTATGAATGCTACTTTTGGGGTTTGCTGGTCTAATCCTTGGCCGTTTGGCGCGTCTAATGTGAATTTGGCTGTTTGCCATCTTGCTGTGGTGCCTTTGACGCCGTTTCCTATACTTGTTAGTTTATCCCAATTGGTAATGTCTGCTTCTTGTGGGTAAAGATCGTTCTTTTTTACTGGCGATCTAAATTCATGGGTCTTATTATCGTTCCTAGAGTATTGGAGCACAACGTCGAATTCTTGAGCTGGGTCCGGAGTGCAATTTGAGCCCTCATTGGCGGCGAATCTTAGTGGGACTCCCTCATATGCTATCATTTCTGCTGCTGATAAATTAAAATATGCAGTAAGCGTTATGTTTTCCGCGTTGGTACCAAAATCGGTGGCACCCAAGCCGAGAAATAGTGCTATTTGGTGGTTGGATCTATATGGCTGAGTGGATGGACGATCGGTGTCCTTTCCATTAAAACCGTCATATATTAAATCCAATGCGCCTTTGTTGACAGCATAAAATTCTGATAGATCTGTTTCTATTTCTATTGTGTGATAATCAAAGTCTTTGAATATGTATATTTCGTTTCTAGTTCCCATATATCCACAAGCATCGGTATTGACCAACTGTCCGTCAACGTATACTTTCCTTTTGGTTACTTCGATTACTTTGTCTGGTGGTGCTAGGTTGCCATCGATGAAGTCTAATTCATCTGTGGCGTCGTACCAATTTGTTCCGTCAAATTTTGCAATGCCCACTTTTGCTACTAACGCAGCATTGTCGATAGCTGGGTTTATCAGCACTGTTAGTTCGGATAGCCTTGCTACTATTCTGAATGTCACTTTTGATACGCTATCTAGGCTTCTTGGGTGTGAGAAGAAGATTAATGCACGACTATCAAACACTATTCTACTTGACGCGGTGCCCCATTGATAATATGATGCATCTCCTTGATGAGATTCGGCTGATTTGTCGATTTTAGCAATGGCATTTGCTGGTACTGACATTGGTCCTTCTAGCGCTTCATCTCTTTGCCTTGGTACTCTTGCTATGGTTATTGGAGCGCATCTTAGTGGTTTCTTTTGGTTATTAATCAGATTAGTCAAGTAGAAGATTTCTATGTCTTCGATCACGTCAGTTGTAGTGTCTGGTGGTGGTGGTATGTCTATTATTAAACGATCATTTTTAGGATCTGCAGCTAATGTTGGTATAGACCACAACCAATTTGACTTTAATGTTACGTCTGCGTAATCTAATGGGTTTATAGTTGTTACATTCGCTTCTATCAGTCCACTTGCTAGGATATTTTCTTCTGTTTTTCCACCATTTCCACTTTGTTTCCAATAGTCGCATGCTTCGACGATTGTTTCGTAACATGCTGCGTCTGGATTTTCTGTCTTTATTGGTGTTAAACTGTACCCTAAGTGCCCTTCGCCTTTCGGGAGGTGGTTAATAATTGTGTTGGCGTTTGTTTCTGGGTTTCTTAATTTATAGCGTACGAATAGGTTGAATATGTTTACTAGTGTTCGTGGCGTGCCTTTCCATTCGATGGCCAGTCTGCCTGTTGTTATTTTATTTCCGGTGATGGCTGTGGCTACTGGTGGGGCCATACATGCAATGATATCCGTAACTCTGAAAGATTCACCTTGCGAGTAATATCCATCCGATATTTCCGCAAATCTAGTAATATTAGCACGATATGCTGCTATATCTAATTCTGTTCGTTTATTAGTTCTTATTATAGAAGTGTGAGTAATCGCCAGTTGATATCTGCCACCGGGGATGTAATCATTAAATGATGTTAACCCTTGTGGATATTTCTCTGGGTTATATTTAATGATCGGTAGGACTAAATATAGAGTATCTGTGTCGTTTGCATAACGTTCTCTTAATTCTTGATAAGCAGTGTCTAAAACGTCACGCCTTAGACTCCCATAGTAGTCCAGATTATTAGATGTTGGTGGTATTATTTTTATTACTATCCGCTTATATATTTTAGAGACAGATTCTCGAGAGGCTACGTCGGGATAAACTAATCCATCTCCTCTCCTTTTATCAATCTGTTTTTTGATAATAGGATCATCTAGTACATCTTCAGACACATAAGAGTAAAAAATAGCACCAGAATGATAGCCATCCCCCAAACCAAAATTTATTAACCAACTTTCATAATCTAATCCTATGGAGTTAAGAGGATTTAAATGTACTGTAAAAATGTCTGTAACACTATAATTATCAGTTATGATATATGTTACACCTCCGGGGTATAAGCCCACTGGAAGTGGTGGCGCAACATTCGTAGGTAAATTAATAATAATGTCCTTGGATTCTAGCAGGTAATCAACAAATCCTTCGTACCGACGCAAAGTATATGACGGCGGTGTTGTTTTATTATCGTACACAAATTGTCTATTAGTCCAGGTACTTAACCGACTGCGAGTCGGATTTACCGCTTTGCCGTCATCTTCAACGAAATAATCACCGCCACTGAAAGTTCTATCGCGTCTGCCAAGAGGAGGATATATAATTTTAAAATTAATTTGGTCAGTAAGTATCGCCGTCGAGTTAGGGATCGGTGTAACATAAGACCTGAATCGAACAGACACTGTCCCAGCTAACGTGATTGGAATATTATATTTATTAATACCACCTACCGACGATGAATAGCTAATAGTACTAGCGTCTGTTGATAATTCTACTGTGACTCCATTCGATAATAAATTAAATATTAATGAAAAATCATAAGTAGGCCTCAGCCCTTGAAATGTCTGAGTTAGACTTTCATCTTTTTCGACGACCACAAATTGGTTGAAAGCTTCCCATTTGCCACCGCTCCAAGATCCTCTGCTACGTGTGAAATCATCATAGCTAATCAAAACACCTTTGTCGCCGCATAAATTGGGCACAACGGTTTGTTTAACAGTTCCTGTTCGCAGCGATGTTATTCTAAACACCGAGTGGGGATAGTCTGAGTCTGTGACATCAGGACTGGTGGTATCATCAGACGGAATAGTCGAAATTAAAGTGACTCGCCCGACAGCAGCTTGTAAAATCACATCTAGTGGTATTCGTGATTTTAGTTCTGTGGATATGCGGTCTAGTAAACCTTTAAATTGGTTGACTATTTCTACGGACAGCGTAACTTGACCATTAGCTGGGATCGGACCATACGGACCCATAAAACCGTTATTGAAACTGCTATCTTTCTTAACTGGCGTCCAATCATCACCAGGCCAAGATGAAAGAAATGATTCATGAGACCCTATCACTACGCCCCCATCTGCTAATAAACTAATCTTAAGAGCCGCAGAAAGGAATTTAGTGTTTTCGTACATTAGCAATCTTGGATATTCACTTACAGAAGAAGATGCTTCTTTAGGATCAATAAAAACATAGGATTGACCTTGACGGTTATCTAAACCAAACGCACCTTTATGATCGATAGATATGTAATAATAAGCTCCGGGTTTTAATCCATATACAATCTGCTTAAACCCAGCAGTCGGTGCTATTGACAAATACCGTTGGTTTATATCGGATGCAAGTTTATAATCTTCTGAGGGTACTACTGGAAATAAACCACTTGGTTGCACAACAGCTGCAAATAATGGTGACTGTAATAAGATATCATAGACAATATCGGTACTTAAGTTCACATGGTTATTATAAGAAATTCTAGTAACAGTGGTTGGATTGTATATGCTGTCTATTGTTAAGGTGGGCGGTGGAATATATTTTGAAGGACCATACGGTATTAGAGATAAATCAGTTTCAATATTGTTTCCTTCTAAATCAGTCCAATTGTCCGCCATATATTGAAACAAAGGATTTCTTAAAATGTTGTATGGACAATCAGCTGACCAGCCACCGGACCAAAACTTACCTCTTGTGGATGTCTCTGCTGTGATTTGAATGGTTAATCGGTAGTTATTATTTGTAGCGATCGTGAGTGCTTTTTCGAGGATCGGCGTAACGTAAAAATTGTCGAATACGAGCGTCTGTGTGGTGATAGCGCCATCGAGAATAGTAGTAACAGTAACTACGCCTAAGTCAGCTACATTCAGTCGCAAACCAACCACTGCCCCACCGCTGCCATTTGGCCATTCAAAATTTCTAGTCAAGACATCTTCGGGTGCAAGTGTGTAAACATCATCAGAAAGCAAATTCCCGGCTTCATCTGTCACTAAATAACTACTATAGCCGGTCCATGATTTATCATGGACATACACATAAATCTGCCTAGTAATTTGATCTAATTCATTAACAGTTACAATGTAGCTTTTCGGTGTCTGTGACTGTCCTTGAGCGCCGTAATCTGCCTCACCTAGCCCTAAGCCATCTCCAAAATTCCACATTAATCCTAGATTCCAGTAATACGTTTCTCCTAGAGTTAATCCTAATTTACTGTTGAATGAATCGATATTAGAGAGCTGTGGTTGACCTAAAGCTGCCTGTATATCTGATTTTTTGTTTAGCACACATAAACGCGCTGCTGTGATTATGGCTCTAGTACCAATTTCACCTAATTTGACATAGACTAGCACCGAGCCATCGGATGGAACGGCAAAAGCAGTGGGTTTCGGGATTTGATCTCTTTTTATTTTCTCAGAGAATAACGTATTTTTTTCGTCGGCGGTTTTTACACCGTATTCTATAAAATCTTCTGGGTTACCTGGTTCTAAAACCGTCAAGACTATGTCGAAGGTAGCCCAAGCGCCCGCTGTCAACCCAGTTACTGTCTGTCTTACTTCTTTTGTTCCATCAACACTTACTATGATGCCAGCATACTGAGCCGACCAGTACTCTGGATCATCTGTGGGCGTGAGTGCCTTTTGATCAGCGTCTGTCCAATGTTCCACGCCAGCTACAAAAGAATCATTCTTTATAAGGTTTACTGTAACGCCTTCCCCCTCGCAACCGAAAGCCACTTCCGGAATCTCACATAACACTATCTTGTCGATAGCTATCGCACCATCAGATTCGACAAACACACGTAATTTGTTGGTCGGAGCGTATGTTGCAATGGTGTAAGTCGTATAAGTGATCGTGCCTGAATAACGTTCATAAGGTTCTTTAGTATTATCTGCGGCCAAGTAATGTGTGGTCCTTTCTTCAACTACAGTTCTTGCTACCTTTACAGATTCGAACCCATATATTATCGTCGGAGTTGGTTGATATTCATATCCGGTTAGTCCTGCGCCCACAGTCGTAAAATTGGCACAAGTTAATACCATTAAATATTGTTTACCGGCTTTAACCGGCACATCTTGTGCTATATATCCACCATTGGCGGCGAATCCAAACCCCCAATTTCCAGCAATCAAGCGATCGTTGTAAAGCGATTCTCCGAATTGCTTCGTAGCGCTTTCACCCAATCGGTTCAGATAAGGAGTGATGCTTCCTAGCTGAGGTTGCAAAGTCGCTATTAACTCTTTTTTCTCATTTCTAGAATAATATCTCCTGAAACGCGGTCCTAAATAATTGTCCTCTTCAACAGTGCTTGGGCTTATTTTGGTCAAATTAGCTGTTTGGCATACAGCATCAATCTGCTTAGTCAGTGTATCGACATTCTCATTTGACACATATTTTTTGAAATCTAATAGATTTATAGCGTTAGATATTTTAACACTTCTATCGACTTTATAAGCACTTAGTGTTCTTGGTAAACTCGATTCAACTGGTATAAATATAGGTGCCGTTTGAGCTATGGGCGGTAATATTCGATAATTACGATTAAAAGCCAATGCGTTCACAGATTCATTAACATTTACTTTTGAATATATCACTGCGTACTCTAGCTTCTCCTCAATGGTGATTAATTCGACATAGGATGATTGGCTGATATTAGAGGTAGTCAATTTATCCACCATGGTAGATCTCTTTGTATGGCGCTCTTGATTATGTTTGAAACGCCATTGTAGTTACATCAAATTGTATATAATCTAATATAAAGGGTATTCTAATGGCTAAAAATGGTTTAACTTACGCACCGCTGTTTCCTTTTGATTATACTTTATTTCCTAACACTACGCCTGTTAACGGCGGAAGAATAAGACCGATAAGACCGGGATATAGTGTTAGCGGACCATTGAAATCGAACAGCAATGGTACCTCTATAGATTATACAGGCACAATAGCAGGATTTTTCAGAGATGAAGACAATGATGTGGTAGCATTGTCTACCATTAGCTCTTTTGGAGACCATAAGAATTGTCAACCTGGCGATTTGATTTATCAACCTAGCCTTTACGATAACACTAACTATGCCCCCAAAGCTGACACTACTTTTATAGGTTGGCCAGACGTAGGCCAAGCAGACGCCGCTACATATCCATATTTTGCCACACTCAAAAAATTTGTGTCACTAAGTAGATTAGGTGATTACACACAATTTGCTGCCAACAGATCTGCAAATAAGGTAAGCGTTTGTGGTTTGGCTATCGCTAAGGTCCACCCTTCGTTTATCTCTAATCAACTCATCGACCCATCCTACAAAAAACCAGCTGGGGAATACTTTCAGAATTTAACGATGGCTACTAGTAACCAACAAATCGACTACATTAAAGAGGATGCTACTAAATATAATGCTGAGAATTTAGGATATCTTCCAGTCCAAAAATTCGGGCGCACCACAGGGTATACGACTGGCTATTACAATTTCGATAATCAAGGAGACATAGATACTATCATTCACTTGGATCCTAGCGCAGTCGGTTCAGAAGATTATAAAGATGCTATAAATTTTCATGCTCAGAGATTCACAATTACACCGGATAGTTGGACAATTTGGCCGGAAAGTCCGGCTCGAGTTCAAGGCACGCAAATAGCCACTGAAAGATGGATGATAAGTAGTAGCGCCTCTGACTTGTCCATAGCCGGTTGGTTGATTATCGACATCCTTCCGTTGTCTGGTCCACGACTTGTCACCACAGTCAGATCTGATGGTACTTGGAGATTTTATCAGCCCGGTTACACCATAGACGGACCTCTCGGCAATTTTCAATTCTACGCCGTACATCCCACTCTAGGCAATCGCAATGTGACACCAGCAACAGTTACATCTAATGAAAAACCTATTAGCTCTTATACTACTGGCACTCGAGTCAAAACCGGTTGGACGCCATTTGCGTTACCTGGAGACGCAGGCAGTATGGTATTTGATATGCAGATGCGGCCAATAAGTATTATTATCGGTGGTATTCCGAGCGTCATACCTCCGAACAGATCGTCACAATACTTCATTAAATGGGATTCAAGTGGTAATCCCATACTCGGCACTATCACAGCCGGAGATCATAGCGATTTGAATATTATCACACTAGGGGTGTCAGTAGAAAGAGCGATTAAAATATTTAAACTAAAACCATTCACGTTATAAGTCATTGACTATTTGAATCTGCCCATTTTTTAACTAATTTCATTATGCGTAGACGTTCCTTGTTGGCGGCAGTCTTAGTGTCGAACAAATAGGATTCAGGCATCCATTCACCGTCTTTGTTGCTATAAAAGAATTCGCCAGTATCTTGGCTCCGAGTGATTTCTTGGATAACAAATTCTTCAATAACCACAGTCGATGTCAACATGCTAGTCACAACAGCAAAATCAGAATGATACAAATGAGGTAACCGAACGTTCCCCTTCCAAAAACTACGCAAAGGACCTCTTTGATACAACGATTTAGGATGGTAAGCGTAATCATCCTTTCTAATTCGTTCGATCATCCAATGATCTTCAGACTGCAAAGGCTCAGCGACTTTATCAGTTCTAAAAATGACCCACCAAGTGATAGAATCTACTTGGTGCTTGGCTAGATCGTTAACTTTGCGTATTTTGCCTTGCATAGTAATCAACCACAAATGACGCGATTTAATGCAGAACTGACCATATGTTCGGCAATCGGTTTTTTAACTCCGATCGCTATAGTAGACCAAGTACCATTCTCATTAATCTCTATTTGGTGATCGCCATCGAGTACATTTTGTCCTGGCATTGGTATGACTCTTACTTTACCGGCTCCTGCTTTACGAATTAAAACCGTTACATAATTAACATCTAACGCCATACTTTGACTCCTATTCTATGCTTACCAATGCCTCTTGCGCTACCTTGAACGTGTCTAACTTAGTAGTATACTGCCCAAGCTTGCGTCCCAAAGCTGGCTCTAGAAAATACCATAAATTCATAGAAGCAGAATCTTCTAAAGTAATTTTCATCTTGGTGTCGCCATATCCCACTGGCTTATGCCCATGTCCGATTTTATAATCATGAATATCTACTGCAGCCACGTAACTCTTTAACAGTGTCCAATACTTCACAAAAGGATCACAATTTTGTCTAATGATAATCTGAGCTGGATCATACAGTAACTTCCAGCGCTTATATAAGTTTAAGTACTGAACCGCTTCAGTCGGCTTAAACAACGGAGAATCATGGGTGATCTCTAACACGGGCACAATATTAGTACTAAGACACCTCTCTTGAATCAATTGCATCCATTCCTTGACTGTCGACTCATTATTCTTGATAATGCCCGTACCCACAAACACCCTTAGCAAAGGGATCTTGAAATATTGCACTAAATCGAAGATTCGATTGATCTCGGATTTAGGAATATCCATCAACTTCGAAGCAGCAACATTGCCCATTTCTGTGGCTAACATGATAGGCGTTACGTCATGCCGTATTAAGGTGGACTTCAAAGTAGCACAAGATTGGTCAGATAACACACTTACATTAGAAGTCCACACTTGCCTCAGCGCAGCATAATTAATACCTAAATCTTTTAGATTCTTGCAAGCCAAGAGAGGATCTTCTCCGGCTTCATCTAAATAACTGGCTAGTCGAAGTAATTTCATTTTACATCCGCATAGCATACGTGGTTGATTTGCGGGCCTGTCCCGACGACAGTGACTGGAATCTGCGCCACTCTCTCGATCCGAGCGATAAACGCTAACACTTTAGGAGGCAATGATTTGTAGTTGTCGGTTCCGTAACAAGACCAATCAATATAATTAGCAAAATTCAGAGCGATCTTGGTGGCTCCGTTGATTGCCACGGCTTCTTTCAACTGCTCATCTGAGAAAGTGAACACCCTGCGTAAGCGCTTTGTGACGGTAGTGAGCTCTCCCGCCATGACTTCGACGGGCGCATTAGCGGCCTTTGCCACTTCTGCCCAAGTAGTCTCTTGCTGATCTTTGTGGCAATCGCCAGAATGTCCGACAGTAGCACCATTCTCTACGACGTTCCCGACTCTGATCGGGTAGGGTCTGATAACCAAATAAATGTCACCTAAGAGGCTAGGACAAATACCCATGTCTGCCATATTCTGAATCGCTGTTGTACCTCTGCTAGTACACTGCGGGTAGTGCGATCCATGATTAATATCTAACGAGAAGCCTTGTGATCCTTCATGTACTGCGGTCCATCCTTTACGCAGCATGAATTGAAGAGCAAGAGGGAAGGATAATTCTTCTTTTGCGCCGATGGCTGCTATGAGACTATTCCATCTGCCTGTGGTCGTGGCGTCTAGTTCTGGATAATCACGCGCCAATTTAAGATCTTTTTTTCTCATTACCTTGTCGGAAAGAAACGCCCCGCATCCTTGCATAGTGCTAGCTATGTGCTTGGTGCCAGTGTCGTTGTTCGTTTCCTGCAGCTTGTGGCTTTCACAGATCACACCTGCCCTGGGGTGAATGAATGTGGTGTCTTTCACCCCACAGAAATCGATTTCTTTTAACATCGTCGGTAAGTCGAAAGCTGCCGAAGGCCCAATCATAACAACCGGGTGATAATTTGGGAGCCACATGTTCAATATCGATGCAGACGGCAGCGCTTTGGCGATGAACTTGCTACCATCGACATTGACTGCGGTGTGACCCGCGTTAGCCATATTGGTGGTCGATAAGATTTGCGGTTTGTGCTGTGCTGCTAAGGCGCTAGCTATTAACCCCTTGCCGCAGCTGCCCCAACTACCATCAGTGACTACATTGAACTTTCCACTAAGCATTGAATATTCCCTTCAGGCGGTTGATGGTCAAAAAGCGTTAGGCTTGAACTGATAGTTATGGTTAACATCATAACCATCGAGCGTCCAATTACTCAGTTGTGACTTAACTTCCACAGCGTTAGCGCTCTGCGTCTTCAATACTGCGACAGCGTCTGTGATTGGCATGATTCTGATAATAACATCTACTATGTTATTATCAGTGTCTTTAACTAATGACTGCACAGTGACTAAATTGCTTTGCTGCAATTGCCGTTTTATCTTTTGTGCTGTCTGGATGGCTCGTAATTCCATAGCTAGTTGATCTAAATGGTTAGCAACTGATTTGCGTTCTTCTTCTAACCATTGATCACTGCGCATTAATAAATCAGTATCATCACCCAAATCTGTAATCAGCGATATTAAATTCATAATCACACCATTTATTATTATTCGGTACCCAGTAATTCCCTCAATTGATCCGGTTGCGATTTAAATTCCTTTATGATTGTCTTAGCTTGACTGACATTCACAGCATAACGAGCCGCAGAAGGACAAGAGACGACTGCTTTTAAATTATTAATATTACCACTTATTTTCAGTGGAGCTTTAATAAGATCTCTGACTAAAGTCATGTGACGATTGTGTTCATCAGGATTTGCTTTATTCACTTGCGTCTTAGTGTGAATATCAATTCTGATCATAGACGGGGTTCTGATAGTTAACAATCCTTGGCATAGCAAGCGCAAATTATCATCAGTGCGAGAAGAAGCGCCTAACACAAACCGAACTTCAGTCTGATCTGTCAAATGTTTTTTAATAAATTCGGTCAACACTTTCGCTTCATTTCTGGTATCGATTTCCGATTTATTGGCTGTGAGCAAGAATTCGTATCCATCAGTCTCTAGCGAATCTGTCGACAATCCCCTCATTTTTGTCATACCGAACGCCTCTCCTTTAGGCCAATCGATTGGAGTGATAATCTTGAATTTTCCACCGACTCTACTCTTTGCTATTATTGCGTCAGAGGATAAATTTGGATGCACTACAATCGCCGGTAATTTGTACTTGTGTGCTATTTCTACTGCTTCTAATAACTCATTTAATTGCATTACGTCTATTTCTAGTCTATTGAACACTGCGCCATTCATCATTTGCATCTCTCCGTAACGAAATTAAACGCTTCTTCTTCGGTCGTGAACTTATGCACATTAGGCAGATAGTAGAAAGTCTTCATTTCCACCGTCTCAGTGAAAACGATTACTATTAATTTACCCAAAGCCAAGGCGATACCTAATTCTACATGTGTTCCTGCACGCGCCGGCGTTAACATGAAAAAGATATCGCAATCGGCGACGCCTTTGTATTCGGCTTCACCATATAACGTAAGTTCTTCTATCGTTTCGACTTTACCGTGTGTGGTCCAATCATATGTGATTGTCATGCCCAGGTCTTTAAATCGGCTAATAAAGTGCTTAGCTTTATCGCCATTGTACAAACTAGTGCCGACGTAAATTTTGTTCATATTTATAAAATACTCATCTCACTTGCAATTAGCATCACATAATTTATTAGCATGAGAAATTATGTGATCAACAGCTGCTACATGGTCTAATTTATTGTATCGTTCTACAAACGGCCATTTATTATATGAAGAGCAAAAGGTAAATTTTTTACGTTCTTCGTGATTCAATATTTCTGCCGCCTGGTCATAATATTCAGCTTCCTTTACGAACCTAGTTTTTCTAACATTAGGATCGACATCAGGATTGGTGCCGTAAAAGTGCAGATTGCCATTCACACCTTCCGGGTCCATGTCGCATCCGAAGATGTATACATGATCATAATTTATCCAATAAGCAATCTGCATAGCTGCATAAACCGAAGATCTTCCAATGTGTAATCCTTTGACCAAGTCTCTGCCAAATCCTCTCCCGCCTAAGTTCTTCAATTGCATCGATTTTTCTTTTTGCCTTTTGATCGCTGTGCTGTTAAATATTATACCTTCATATCCGTTCCACAAGTCTTCGTGTCGTCTGAGTTGAGATAAATCGAAAAAAGCCCAATATGTGGTAGGCCACACTCTGCTGTCGGGTTTGTTTATGGACATGATATGGATATTCGGATGATTATTGAATTTTGACATCTCGACTTCGTTCAAAGATGGTCCATTCCCAATGATTAATAATATCTTGCCTTGCCCCTTATTTTTTAGCTGTTTTACTCTTGATGGTGATTCTATCGTAACTTCTCGGGTTACGTATTTCACCGTGGTTGGTTTTGGTTTCGAAGTAGACTTTTTAATTAAGTGTTGTTTAGACACCGCCGCTGATTGTTGTATTTCTTGAGCAGGCGGTGGTGCTTGTCTTTTTGCAGGTACCGGTTGATGTTTATTTTGTAAGTCTATGAGATTCTTTGTCTCTCGCTTGTCTGGACTTATTACCACTTTGATATTAGAAGTGGCTACAGTCCGTTTACGAATTAATTGCGGGATTACTTTTGGGATTATTATGTGTTTTTTCATCGATGTTCTTCAGTAGGTTTCTAATCAGTTCTATTAAATAGGTGGATAATACACTTCTATCTAACAGTTTTGAGAACACTACGATATCGTGCGCGTTTTCGATCGGATCTGCGCAAATAATGAGTGTCTCTTTGTGAGATTTGAGGACTGAATCTATGTCTGCTGGCACCGGATTGTTCGTTATCACTTTGAGTTTAGATTCTGTCGGTTTAACTAACACTATTCTGCCTCCTCTATTGTTACTTTTATAATACATTATTTATCTCATATTTTCCATCTTGACACTTATTTCGTTTTAAGATTTAATAACTTTGTTAGAACGAGTTTGCAAACGGAAGCTTCGATAAGAATCTGGTAGCGCACCGGCCTTCATGTCTTCCATCAGTTTGTATAATCCGTTCTTTTGAGTTTTACGGCGATTCATAATGCTGAACATGCATCTGTGAATTGTTGTTGTTAACAAATTGAATACTGGGGCTCTCCCTGGCGTATAGACAAGTTTACGCATTTTCAGTTTGTTAGTAACTTGCAACAAGGCTTCGTTGGAGAAATCTAAATGTTCTTCTTCCGAAGGCAAGTTGAATTTAATAGCGATACCTTGGCACATCTTGTTGATATCTTCCAACATGTAATGCCAAGACACCATAGTAGGCGTCTCACATACGTAGCCATTCTCCTTCAATTTTGGAATGACTTCGTCGTATTGTCTAAACATGTTGTTGTCTAACTCATGTATTATAGATTCGGAGAGGAGTGATAAGTCCTCTATTGGCGGTAACATGCAAGGATGCTCACAATCATTATTCACAAACCCATGGTCCGGTATTACCCCTTCACGAGATTCGAAATAGATGGGCATAGCGGTAGCAATACAATGAAGACGAGTACCGAACACTGGGTCAGCCAATGTCTTACCAGATTTTATAATTGGTACTCCCTCAGCGTCTCTAGCTGTGCCGATTATCTTAGTCCAAAGCAAATTATGTTCTCGATACACTTCAAGACCGGGGACAGCAGAAGACAGCAACCAATTGAACCAGTTCTTCTCAAGCTTGTTAGAATCGCAATATTGACCCACGATATTCTCCTTGCAACAAACAACTTCCGATGGCAAGAGAAATACACACGAAATTTCTCAAGACGCGGATATACTGGTATGGTAAGCGCATAGAGAACACAGATAGGAGTCAGCAATGGCTATCATCAGACAATTGCCTGCATTGTATCTGAGAGGATCGATCGCCAACGTAACGATGGCCAACTTGACTTACGAAGAGCAAGCCCACCTGTCAGAACTGCTATCATACGTGTCAAACCACCCAGAAATGGCAAGACACAAAGCCCGAGTTATCAAAGAATTCGGAGTCACAATACGCAGCGACTACGCAGACGATAGAAGAAACGCAGAACAAGAATTTCATATCGCAGTGTGGAGAGGCTTAGTGAGTCTCTTCTATCACAAAGACTACGTCTACCAATGCGCCAGTTGCCAAGCGACCTCTTACTTGACCAAAAGAGGAAAAGCCAAACCGATAGAAAGGACATACGTCCCGTGCCCAGCTTGTCGTATGGCCGAAGTGAAAGACGCCGGAATCACAGAATTAACGAAAGGTCAGATAGTCAATCACGACGACATGCAAGACAAGCATAAACACCTCACCTACGGATCTCCGCAATATGTTACCTGCATAAAATCTATCGCAGGTAAAAAGAAATACGAAAACCCGCAAGCAGTAATCGATTGTCCAAAGCAATTGAAGCACTTCTTCGGAGAATTTGTGTGGAATTATTTCAGACAGCAGATAAAAGAGAATAAACGAAAAGAGAGACGGAAAAAATCAGTTCTAATATCGGGTCCAGCTGATGTCATGGTGATTGAACAAATACTGCACATATGTCAGAAATTGAATGTCGAACGCAATTTTAACAAAATACCAGTGGACGGACTCTATTCAATTAAAGTAAATTGTATGCAGACATCGCCAGATTTCTCAGTAGAAATGGCTATGATTAGAGCATCAGCTATTGACTATGGCATTAACATGCAATGCACTGACACTTCTATTGACATCGAAGTCAATCCGAATGCGCCGACAATAGAAGTGTCTGTAATCAAGCCAGAACATGTCACCGTGATTGACAATCACGCCAATGGGTCTGGAGAAGAAGAAGGATCTAGCCCGACAGTAAATCAGATTAGCTATCGCACGATAGGGGAGGAACGCATGGATCAGGACGACCACGTCGCCACCATTGATATGACAGAAGCCGCACGTAAAGTGCGAGATTCTCTGCCGGAGGGCGATTGCAAATCAGTATACGACATCTACTCGCAAGTAGGTAGCGTGTACGATAAATTCTCCGTCTCATTCGGAGGCACAGAACCCCGCATCAACCACGTAGCGGAATTTCTGTCTATAACGCCAAGAGCGGTAAAGCAGCACAGAGAGACAATAAAAATCCACTGTCTCGCTCACGACTTTACACCCTGAATATGACATATTTTGATCTCCAAGAGTCCTATGTAGAGCTCTTGGAGATTTATTCATTAATAAATCGATTAAACCATTCTTTACTAGCCATTAAATCGTAGTTATCTAAATCAATCAGATGTTTAACGACATCGGGATGACCGTCTCTAGGATAATTGTGATTCTTAGGATCTTTACTGTGCGTATGAAAAGCTACAGCGCCAGCCATCGTATTGTTTTGCCCATCATATAAAGTATTCTTGTTAAAATTCTTATGAATGATAGTGTTTAACCAACAATAACCATACCGATTTACGTGTGCTTGAATAGCAGGATAACCACCATCATAATTATTAGGCCACGCCCCATCTGTAGTGTCGAACTTGTCAGTATTTCTAAATATTCTAGGAGCATCGCCATAGCCGTGGTATGCTCTGCCTCCTATGTTCATAGTGCCATAAAAGTGTCTAATCCAAAAGCTAGCCACATTTATTTCATCTTTTTCATTTATCTTATTAACAGCTTCAGCGTCTAACACTTCTGATAGCTGCAGATTGTATACGAAAGGCGTTTTAGATTTTTCTATTGTTTGCTGAGTCGCTATGCCAATAGCGACTGCTTTCCACCCAGGTTCTTTATCTAAAGCCCAAGTTAAATCTACTATCTCTAATGGAATAACTGATTTAAGTTCTTCCCATATGGCCCTTGAACCATCGTTACTAGCATCACCGACTAAATACCGACAACCTAAAGGTATAGTAGAAGCGAGCGATTCGTATACTGGGTAACATAAAGACTTTACATTGCGACTAAATATGGTGACAGTTAGATTGTCATAATGCTTGCCTTTTGTCCATTTCATTTGTGTTCTCTCAATCAGTGTCTAACTTGGTGATTTTAATTCCAGCCGCTTTTGGGTGTTCATAATCGATCTCAGACCGGCCAAAGTCAAAAAAGCCAGGTTCTCTATCCTTAAATGCTATGTTACCACCATGTGGGTCTTGAGACAACACACCAGTTCTCTTTTGTATATCATACAATCCGTGTACTACTTTGTAAACAGCCCTTCTTATCGATTCGTCTTTACGTTGTTTATCATTTAAATTGTTGTTTATCACATCGTTGACCACTTGGTCGACGTCATTAATGAACCCTGGGTTTTTATCAAGATATTCATATGCAGCGTTGGCAGCGATTCGATAGCGTTTCCCCACGCCGCGGTTCAATTTCTCCATAGCTATGACATACAAGCTTTTTTGTTTCTTCCATACGGGGTCCATGTATGATTTGACGCGTTTGACGCCGTAGATGGTAGCTGCGTTTGGAGAATCGTGACCTTGTATGATCGCTGCTGCAGAAGCTTCGCCATCATCAGTAGTAAACTTAACTATGAAACTGTCACCAACGGGATATGCTCTCCCAACGCCGCCTTCCATTGGTGATCCCACATCTCCACTCACACCTACAGAATTAAGCCAGTTGATCACTTTTGGGTCATGGATCAATCTATCCGACCAATCTTGCGGCCACTTTGCCTCATATAATAAAATGTCAGACATACCATATAAGCGCAATGCAGCCATCAATAGCGGTGGTGTTTGATTAGCTATTAAATGTAACTTCATGCTCTATACCTTTGCCCGACCAAGAAAATATATATTTTCACCACCCATCACTATGCCAACTCTATCAACTATGACTTCAATATCTAAAGATTATTGGCAACATGAACTCCCGCCACCCTTGTCTCCCTCAGAAATATGCGTGCGTGAGGTATGAAATATCTTAGCGTCTGCTCAGGAATTGAAGCTGCTACTGTGGCTTGGCACCCACTAGGCTGGCAGGCGGTGGCGTATTCTGAGATTGAGCCGTTTCCTTCGGCAGTTTTGGCGCACCATTACCCGGACACGCCAAACCTAGGCGATATGCTGAAATATAAGGAGTGGGATAGTGGAAGAGTTGGTTCAATTGACGTCCTGGCCGGAGGAACCCCCTGCCAATCATTCAGCATTGCAGGACTCAGGCAGGGACTTAACGACCCCCGTGGGAACCTCATGCTCACTTATCTGGCGATTGCTGAGCGATTTAAACCTCAATGGCTCGTTTGGGAAAACGTCCCCGGAGTATTGTCTAGCAACCGAGGACGGGATTTTGGAACCTTCGTCGGGGCGCTGGCAAAGTTGGGGTATGGGTGGGCCTACCGAGTGCTTGACGCTCAGTGGTTCGGATTGGCCCAAAGACGCAAGCGTGTGTTCGTTGTCGGATACCGTGGAGACACAAGCCGTGCCGCAAAGGTTTTATTTGAGTCAGAAAGCGTGTGCCGGGATCCTGCGCCGAGCCGAGAAAAGGGGAAAGGCAGTGCCGGAAATGTTGCGGACTGCCTTAGAAGCGGTGGTGCGGGAAGAGTTCCAAGCTCAAGAGGAGAGCACTTAGTTGTTGGAGCTTTATGTTCCGACTCGCACCCAGGAAGCTACTCAGGACAGGATGCTTACACAGGAAGACTGATTGCCACCGCATTTACTCAGAATACCAGGGACGAAGTCCGCTACATCAACGGAGATGGCCAGATCACCGGGGCATTGGCGGCATCATCTGGTATGAAGCAAACAAACTACATCTCCTTTGAGCCTGGCATTGCAGCGAGAGAAGGCGGCGAAAACCGCTTCACCGCAGAGGTTACCGGAGCACTACGAAAAGACATAGGCGACAATCCGGCAGCGGTGGCAACATCAACAGCCGTGCGCCGACTCACGCCAACAGAATACGAGCGATTGCAGGGCTTCCCTGACGACTACACCGCAATACCTTGGCGCCGGAAGGCGGCGAATCAATGCCCGGATGGCCCGCGATACAAGGCCCTTGGCAATTCGATGGCGGTGCCGGTTATGCAGTGGATCGGAAAACGAATAATGGTCATTGGGTAATGGCAGGTCTTTATAACAGATTAAAGGCTTCGGTATTTAGGAATAACAGTTATGACTTCAATATCTAAAGACTATTGGCAACATGAACTCCCGCCACCCTTGTCTCCCTCAGAAATAGATGTCAACATTTATAAATCGAACCTCTGTGAAGGTGACACACTGTTATTAGGATGTACACATAAATTAATACCATTGTCGATAGTACAAATGGACATAGACCCTTGGTATGAAGCACCCACAGTAATAAATCAAGACTGGCGATACAATAAGCTTTTTTATACTAATATTATAGGCGATGGAGTGCTAAATTTCAGCGAAGATTTAGCGAATGCTGTAATACAGATGAGTGCCCGACATTCCAAATGCTTTGTCACAAGATCTTTTAAATATAAACTACCAGAAATGAAAATCGCTGCATATTTTCCGACGATAGAGCAGTTACCAATAAGACCGACTAAAATCGTAGAATCTGAAACACACTCATTTTTTATCTGGCAATTTAGATAGATCCATGTCTATATAAGTCTGGCCAGTGGTGCCATCGACTCTTCTTTCCAAAGATTCTGAAGTAACATAGTACAAGACTAAGTCTTCCTCTAACAATCCAAAGCGTTCATTCCCCGCAAGTAATTGTTCCCAAAATCTGGCATCTCCTATGACACGATAATCACCGAACATTCCATAAACGTCATGTAAAGACCTCCTCCACATAGGGCTAGGTCCAGCAGATGAAAGAGGATACGCGTAGACTGGCATTCTATCATGAAACGACCAATTGGGATAAATCTGATTAGGTGTATGAGTTTTTAGGACTTTGGTACTAACAATAGCTATATCTTTGTTATTTTCTAAATAATCTACACATTTTCTGATGTATTTCGGGTGCCATTGATCATCTGCGTTATAATTTGTGATATATTCAGAATTCGATAATTGAATGCCTGCATTCCAAGTCATATATAAATTAATATGCTGGTCAAAATGCAATTGCCTGATATTCGAATATTTCTCACACAATGGTTTTATCTTCTCTGATTCCTGGTGCAAATTCTGACAGTTAAGAAAGATAAATTCTGTGGTGTTAAAATCACGCATTTGAATGATCGATTTGATCTTCGAATCTATGAATTCACCGCTTTTGTATATGGCGATTAGTACCGTTACTTTATACATCATAAGTTACTCTATTAACTTGACCTTTTATGTCTGCAACATTAAACGGGATCTTTACCAAGGAGTTGTCGAGATGAACGTTATTGCTTTTACCAAAGTGTCTAGTCCTTACGGTTGGATGGGTAATATGAGCCCGCATCCTATTAAATACAACGGCAAGACTTGGAGAACGGCAGAAGCTTTATTCCAAGCCTTGAGATTCGATGATCCTGCAATCATCGAAATGCTCCACGCCCAAAAATCACCAATGGCTGTTAAAATGAAGACTAAACCACTGATTGGGCAAATGCTATTTGCACGTGGTAGCGAGATCGATGTTAATAACATGCGTATGATTCTGAAGCTAAAATTGCAGCAGCATCCACAATTGGTTAAGGAATTAGTTGCTTCGAAAGACGCCATCATCATTGAAGATGTGTCGAAGCGTCACCCATCCATTTGGGGCGCACAATTAATAAATGGGGAATGGATTGGCGACAATTTACTCGGCAAGCTTTGGATGGAATTACGCAGCAGTCTTTAGGTCATGTGCCGTAACCACTTCGACTGAAGAACTGTTGCGGCATCCCCATCAAAGTCTGCTTGGCGGCGTACGGTTCGCCAGGAGTACGTCCTGGGCCGCTTGTGGGGTTCAAATCGATATAACCGGCTTCGTGGTTACTTAATACTCTCGTTATAAAAGTGATAATGCGCCTTGGCGAAGATTGCCTTCTAGCAGTTGCAAATGTGCCTAAGCCTTCAGGGATTCTAATAGAACCCGATCGGATCTGCCTTGCTAAATCGTGAAGATTATTGTGGTAAGTATCGCCAAGATACATTCGATGCGATCCTAAGACGAACAAATTCCAGCTTAAAACCGCACGGCTTAATGCCGTGTCTAATTCTTTAGCGTGTGGTACAATTTCCACTTTATTAGATAAGACTGAAATTACATATGGTAAGTCTTGGATTATAGCTGGGTACATTTGTCTGTCGAAGCTATTGTCAAATCCCTTTTCTATAAAGTACCTAATCAAAAGTCTTCTGACTACTTCAGTGTTGCTTAAATGTTTTACTTTGTCTACTGAATAAGAGTCTATACTTACATTGACTTTTGTTTTTACTTTTGGTTTTGATCCGTCCATATGTGGTCCCTCTCTCATATATTTGCTATCAATCGTAAGTGATTACTGTCCTTCTCGATGTAAATTTTATATAACTTATTACTCATCTGCAGTTGGATAATATACATGTTAATGGCATTAGACACTGCTAAACAGCATTCGATGCATTGTTGGGCTTGGAATCGCATTTATGTAAAATCAAATGGCAGAATCCCTTGTTGGTGTGACACAGGTGAACCACATACTATTATTAAACCGAATTATGAAAAAGACGATTTTATTTTAGATGTCGTAAATTCCGAACAATTAAGACAAATGAGATTAACTATAAATCAAAATAACCAAACATTTATACCTGAATGTAATAGTTGTTGTTGTCTATTGACTCAAGGAGAAAAAAAACACAAAAGATACGCTGATTCAACTACAGATTTGACAGTATCAAATAAATCGGTTAGAGCATTAAAAGAAATGCAAATGGTAGCCATTCGCAGGAAATGGCCTTTTGGAAGCATTGATAAAATAAGCGAAATGCAAGTAGAACCTTCGTTTGCGTGCAATCTTCGATGCCCAGGGTGTTTACAGGGGACACACCCAAGCCCTCTTGACACTGAAGATAAACCGTATATCTTACCTTATGACATATTTACAAATATTATAGATTCGATAGTAAATCATGCGGTCAAATTAGAAAGGATAGCCTTTGTAGGGCGCGGGGAACCCACTATGAACAAAAATTTACCTAATATCATAAGCTATGCTAGAGCTAACATCCCTAATCTGATAATGAGCATGGACACTAATTCTACGCACGCTTTCAAGGAAGAATATTTATCTCTTAATTGGATGAATTGCTCGATCGATGGATCTACTAAGGAATCATATGACACATATAGATATAATGGTAACTTCGATTCTGCCATAGAATTCATGACAGCGGCAGCTACTACCAAGGCATTACTCAAAAGATCTTGCAAAGTAAGATGGAAATACATTTTATTTAACACCACTGAACATATCAGTTTATTAAATAAAGCACAGCAAATGGCTCTAGATATTGGCATAGATGAATTAAATTTTGTCATAACAGCTACAGGTTCACAAGACAGAAGCGTAACTCCGGCAAGACAAATGAACTCAATGGCTGCTATCCAAGATTATCTCACACATAACAAAATATTCCATAACGTAGTAGTATCTAGATCGTAAATTAATTAATAAATCTCAATATTAGAAAGCCTATTCTTACGCGTCACCCTCACTTCTTTCGGGAAAGTGTCGAACATCATATTACGATGAGAAATGACCATTATCGTCTCAACTCTGTGAGCAAGATCATTCTTAATCACACTAATCAAAGAATCAATACCATCCTCATCCATCCTACCATCCACTTCATCTAAAATCAACACATTACACTGCCGACCATACATCTGCTCGTGAAAATCGAACATCGCCAACATAAAAGCGACATCAGTCCTCTTCCTCTCGCCGCCAGACTCAAACTCATAGCCCCATAAATTGCTCTCAATACCCAAAGATTCAGTCAACTTAATCTGAATATCAAGACCAAAAACATCCATGTAATGCTTTAATCTAGAATTAATAAAAGGAATATGCTCTCTAAAGATGTAACTCTTAATCTTATTTCTATCATTATACGCCTTATAAACATAATGATAATGCTTATTAAGCAATTCAGACCTTTCATGCTCTATCATCGTATCAGCCAATTTCACATCGATAGCCGCTATCTTACCCTCAGTCTCCTTGATAGAGACAGAATGTGGATTAACCTCATTCTTAATGTTTTCGAGAGCCTGCAAAGATTTCTCGATCGAAGAATTCAATTTCTTATATTCGTAATGAACAGATTCGGCGTCACGCATCGTGGTAGAAGGAGTTCGCTCTTTAAGTAATTTCTCAGTTTCGGCAATAACAGCATTGACTTTAAGCTGATTTTCTCTGATTTTATCTTGACTATTTTTCAATGCAGACAATTCATCTTTTAAACCAGACATCTTACCATCAATATGCACACATTCCACAGTCTGTTCACAAGATGTGCACATCTTTCCGGATTTTTTGATCCACAAATCGATTTTATTCTCAACTGATCTAATCTGTCCCGCATAGTCAGCTATCTCAGTACTCAACTTGTTATATTCAATCCGCTTTTCGTTAATCTTGTTCAATATCTTGGAGACTAAATCCCATTTCGATTTTAATTTGACTAAATCAGGTAGATCCATAGCATCACGTTTAGCCACATCCTTTTTGATTTCATCTATTAAATGAGTGGCTCTAAGAGTCTGATTAACACTAAACTTGTCAGAAGATTCTTTTAATCTTACCAACACTTCATTGAGTCTTTCCTTTTCAGCATTGTGATTCACCACATTATTATTCAATTTATCTACCAATTTATCCAAATTATCACATTTAATCTTGCATGCTTGGGCGTAATATCCAAATCTGTCGACATGCAATACGCGTTCGATCGCCTTCTTCCTGGTGGCATCAGCCATCTCCATCCAAGGTTTACCATATTGATTAAAAAAGACGGACCCGCAAAAGATTTCCCAATCTAAACCATAATCTCTGTTCAATTGTTGCTGTTGCAACATAGAAGTAGAAACGGTATCAGACACTAGCCTTTTTTCATCGCCATCTTTAAAGTAGATTAACTCATTCTTACCATCGACATTCCTAGTCCTTAAAATGCTGTCGCCATTTTTAAACTCTAGCTTAGCCCAACAATTTTTACCAGTGTGCCAATTAATCACATTGTTACCAGGTGATCGAGAATGCATCGTCCTTCCAAACAATGCCCATTGAATCACACTAGGGATGGTCGATTTGCCTGCTCCATTAGACCTTTTGATTTGCGCAGGATTTGAAGATTCTAAAATGATTTTTTCGTCTTCGAACACTTCTCCAGTGATTAGACATTGGCCTAGATTGTCTAACTGAATAGTAGTAGGATAATCACCATAACTTAAAAAATTCTGCCAGGAGATCGATTTTAATTCTAACATGTGAGTACCTCGGTCTTACTTGCTTGTGTGAATGATGGCTTCTAAGAACCAAGATGGCAATATCTTTTTGGCATCTTTTAGAAACTTGACAATAGCTTCATCAATAATATAGGTGTCAGCGTAATCTGTCTCTGATCTAACACTTCGGCCATAAGACTGCACTATTTTTAAAGCAGTTAACCATGTGTAATATTTAGGGTCTATGTTAATACGGCGAGCTAATTGTTCATTCTCATAAAAATTCGGGTATGGCACTTTACAAATGATCTGAAATCTGCTTAAATCGTCGATGAGGTTAATACCTTCATGCATAGCGGGCGCTACCAAGATACTGTTTTTCTTCTTAGCATGTACTTGAAGTAATTCTCTTTTGTCTGGGAAGTCTCGCTGTGTGAGCAATCGATTAAAATATTTCGGATTAATTTGATTAATAATAGCGTCTAATATAGCGTTATTATGAGTGTGAATGATACCTTTTTGATCAGGATACTTGCTGATTATATTTTCAACACCTTTTATTAATTTTGGCATCCATTCATGCATTTTCGCTTTACCGCCGGTCATTTTAGCAACCGGTGTGATGTAAATTGGGCGGTTCTTCACGGGGAAACGATTTTTCATTCTGTAGGCAGCTATTTCATCTCGATTAATCCCTAAAGAATCAGCGACTACATCGACGTCCAAAATGGTGGCACTCAACATCACGATTTTTCTGCCATATTGAAACAATAAATCCTCTACAAAGTCGACAGCTAGAACAGGTTTCAGAGTGATAGTCCGAATCGTAGTATCACGTTCAGTACGCTCATTATATTCTACAACCCAATCGGAATTTTCTTTGTTGACATGATCCATAAAGATTTCTAATTTTTTAGAAATCCGTTCGTATTCGTCGGCTTCTTTAGAATTCTCTCTAGTCTCGGCTAACTCTATCATTTCTTTTATAGTTGCAAATAAATCAATTTCTCTGAACCACGCAGAATAA
>Ga0114970_10000164_pt1 | contig 44870 bp, 42 predicted proteins | sample M_140205_XF_Meta_FD_87030 | JGI IMG/M metagenome (GOLD analysis project Ga0114970, IMG submission 87030) | Freshwater microbial communities from Lake Montjoie, Canada to study carbon cycling - M_140205_XF_MetaG | ecosystem: Environmental > Aquatic > Freshwater > Lake | place: Lake Montjoie... | reverse complement strand
CTGGAGGACCGAACCCACGTCTGTTGAAAAAGACGGGGATGAGTTGTGGCTAGGGGTGAAAGGCCAATCAAACTTGGAGATAGCTGGTTCTCTGCGAAAGCTATTTAGGTAGCGCGTCATGTATCACCACCGGGGGTAGAGCACTGGATGGGCTAGGGGGCTTCACCGCTTACCAAACCTAACCAAACTCCGAATACCGGTGAGTGCTGAGCATGGCAGACACACGGCGGGTGCTAACGTCCGTCGTGAAGAGGGATAAAAACCCTGACCTACAGCTAAGGCCCCCAATTCGTGGCTAAGTGGGAAAGGATGTGAGGTTCCCAAAACAATCAGGATGTTGGCTTAGAAGCAGCCATCATTTAAAGAAAGCGTAACAGCTCACTGATCTAAATAAGGAACTTTGCGCCGAAGATGTAACGGGGATCAAGCCATGAGCCGAAGCTTAGGATTCACCGCAAGGTGAATGGTAGCAGAGTGTTCTGTATGCCTGCGAAGGGTGAGCGTGAGCGAGCCTGGAGGTATCAGAAGTAAGAATGCTGACATGAGTAGCGATAAAGAGGGTGAGAGACCCTCTCGCCGGAAGTCCAAGGGTTCCTGCGTCAAGTTAATCTGCGCAGGGTTAGCCGGACCCTAAGGCCAGGCCGAAAGGCGTAGCCGATGGGAATGCGGTAAATATTCCGCAGCCTGTGGGAAGTGACGGATCTCGTAAATTGTTCGCCCTTACTGGATTGGGCGGGCCGTGAAGAGGTCCCAGGAAATAGCTCCCACGTATAGTCCGTACCCCAAACCGACACAGGTGGACTGGCAGAGTATGCTAAGGCGCTTGAGAGAACTTTGTTGAAGGAACTAGGCAAATTGCCCTCGTAACTTCGGAAGAAGAGGGCCCGGTCTCAGCGCAAGCTTTGGCCGGGGGCACATAGCAGGGGGTGGCGACTGTTTACTAAAAACACAGGGCGCTGCGAAATCCAAAGATGACGTATAGCGTCTGACGCCTGCCCGGTGCTGGAAGGTTAAGAGGAGATGTGAAAGCGTTGAATCGAAGCCCCAGTAAACGGCGGCCGTAACTATAACGGTCCTAAGGTAGCGAAATTCCTTGTCGGGTAAGTTCCGACCTGCACGAAAGGCGTAACGACTTCCCCACTGTCTCCAACAAAGGCTCAGCGAAATTGAATTCCCCGTGAAGATGCGGGGTTCCCGCGGTCAGACGGAAAGACCCCGTGCACCTTTACTGCAACTTTACGCTGGCATTAGGAATGTGATGTGTAGGATAGGTGGTAGGCTTTGAAGCCGTGGCGCTAGCCATGGTGGAGCCATCCTTGAAATACCACCCTTTGTGTTCCTGATGTCTAACCGCGACCCATCACTGGGTCCGAGACAGCGTATGGTAGGCAGTTTGACTGGGGCGGTCGCCTCCCAAAGAGTAACGGAGGCGCGCGATGGTAGGCTCAATCCGGTCGGAAATCGGATGTTGAGTGCAATGGCAAAAGCCTGCCTGACTGCAAGGTCGACGGACCAAGCAGAGACGAAAGTCGGTCATAGTGATCCGGTGGTCCCGCGTGGAAGGGCCATCGCTCAACGGATAAAAGGTACGCCGGGGATAACAGGCTGATCGCACCCAAGCGTCCATAGCGACGGTGCGGTTTGGCACCTCGATGTCGGCTCATCACATCCTGGGGCTGTAGCCGGTCCCAAGGGTATGGCTGTTCGCCATTTAAAGTGGTACGTGAGCTGGGTTTAGAACGTCGTGAGACAGTTCGGTCCCTATCTGCCGTGGGTGTTCGAAACTTGAGGAGACTTCTTCCTAGTACGAGAGGACCGGAAGGAACGTATCTCTGGTGGATCGGTTGTCATGCCAATGGCATAGCCGAGTAGCTAAATACGGACGAGATAACCGCTGAACGCATCTAAGCGGGAAACTCACTCCAAAACCAGGTTTCGCTTGAGAGCCGGGGAAGACTACCCCGTCGATAGGCCAGGTGTGTAAGCGCGGCAACGCGTTGAGCTTACTGGTACTAATCGCTCGATTGGCTTGATTGCCAGCACTCGTTTCATGTCTGGAAGCAAATCCAGACTGAGAAAAAAGCTCAGATCTAAGTGTCGTATTCGTGCAGCCCGTGTGAAAGCACGGGTGGTTTTTCAGTCCTTCGCCGACCTGGTGGTCATAGCGAAGGAATTCTACCCGATCCCATTCCGAACTCGGCCGTCAAAGCCTTCTGCGTCCATGGTACTGCGGCTCAAGCCGCGGGAGAGTAGAACGCTGCCAGGTCTGCCAAGGACTGAAAAACACTAGAAGCCCGCCAACACAATTCAAGAAAGCCCCCGCCAGGAAACTGGCGGGGGCTTTTTCGTTTTTTGCTCAGTCGGCACCGAAGCCTTCAACGCAAGATGTCTCGTGCGCAGGGTTTTGCAGCCGGGCGTTGCAGTGTTCGACCGTGATGGCCCGATTTTCTCGAAGATCGTGGAAAGCCAGCACGCGCCCGACGGTATCGAGCCCGTTGAATCAGTCGTTGCGCGCCATGCGCTGCGCCGGCTTCAGGATGAAGCCCGAGATGGCATAGATCCGGGTCCCGAACTGGCCGCTGGGCATGTCCCACACGCGCACTTTCGACCAGTCATTGTTCGCGCTGACATCAAGCACCGGCGTGGCGCGGTCGATTTCGCCGCGGTTTAGCCAGTTGGCCTGTTCGACGCGGATCTCGCGCGGCGAAACGACATGGCTCACCACCGCCAGGTGACCGCGCGTCAGGCGCGACGAGCCGGAGAATACAATCACTGCTTCTTCGGCCGGATGGGCGACGCGGGCATAGAGATTCTTGGCGCGTTCCCACCAGTGCTTGGCGTCGCCGAAAATGTTCAGACCAGAAAGCGAGCGGGCATATTCGACGCAATAGAGAAACTTGTTGCCCTTTTCCCAGCTCGGCCTGGGCGGCTCTGCCACCTGGGGCGCTGCCGGCAGGCGCAGATCGGTGGCCGCAACGTCCAGCGTGTCCGTCTGCATTGCCGCCACCGAACGGGCGATGCGCACGGCCGGTGTCACTTCAACGGGGGTGACAACGCCAGTCTCTGGCGCGGAAGATCCCAGGAAACCCCAGAGCGCGGTGCCGACCTGGCCTAGCTGCGTTCCGACCTTGTCGAGATGCTGGCCGACATCGCCGATGACATCGGCTCGGGCAGGCGAGGTGATCGCCGCACACAGGGTCAGAGAAACAAGAAGTCTGCGCATGGTCCTAAAAGTCCGGCTTTGCGTTTACGGTCGTGACCTGCGCGAACATTGCCCTCGCAGGGTGCATTGTCGGACTGGATTGCCTGGGTGCCCTCGCAGACCTTCGCACGGGTGGATTAAGCCCGTCCCAGCTGGTGTCACAAAGACGTTTTATCGTCACGGTTAAGTGGCATTTTAGCAACAAAAAATCATTGGAAACGCTGAATATTTTCTACTTATTGCATAGCAGCATCACGAGGCCGTGGCGGCCCCGCACCCCAGCCAAGAAAAAACGCCCGGCGGCCTGAGACACCGGGCGTTGGTTCCTGAGATGGCTCGAAGGGTTACTTCTTCAGGGAAGCGACCATGGCGAGGGACTTCTCGACATGCTCGACCGGGGACAGCTTGTCCTGGGCGGACGACATCGTCGCCAGAACCTTGCCGTCGCGGCCCAGCACGTAGGTGACGCGCTCGATCAGGACGTGGTTCAGCTCCTGGCCCTTATTGTCCTTGGCGCCTTCACGCGCCTTGCCCACATTCAGCTTGAAGCTGGTGGCGATCTTGCCATCGGCATCGGAGGCCACAGGGAACTTGCCGGCGCAGAAGGCCGGATCGGCGGAGAAGGTGTGCAGGCGTTCGAGCTGGTCGCCGGAAACGCCGATGATGCTGGCGCCGGCCGCAGTGAACTTGTCCGCATCCTCGGCAAAGGCGTGCGCCTCGGCATCGCAGCCGCCGGTGTAGGCCGACGGGAAGAAGTAGACCACCACCGGGCCCTTCGCGAGCGCGCTCTTGAGGTTAAAGGTGAAGTCCTTGCCCCCCAGGCTGCCCTTGAGGGTGAAATCAGTCGCGGCATCTCCGGCGGTCAGGGCGGCAAAGGCGGGTGTGGCGCAGGCGGCCGCGATCAGGCCTGCCAGAATGAGCTTTTTCATGCGTGAATTCCTTCCTGGAAAGCGTGACCCTAGCATGGGCACCTGCGTGGTTGAAGGTGGTCCGTCCGGCCGTTAGCTTGGGCCAAACCGCACCAGGCTCTCAAAAAGTGAGGAAAAATGGGCGTTTCTCGGCTAGAGCATATCAATATCCGGTGCCTGAACCGGCAGCAGACCCGCGATTTCTATGTCGATCTGATCGGGCTGGAAGGGGGCCCGCGCCCCGATTTTCCCTTTCGCGGCCACTGGCTATACCTGGGCGATGTGCCGGTGGTGCACCTGACCGAGGCCGCCGACCATCCCGGCTCCTGGACCGGCAATCTGGCGCGGGATGCCGTGGCGGATGAAGGCACCGGCCCGTTCGACCATGTCGCCTTCCGGGGTGAGGATTTCGACGCCATGCGCGCCCGGTTCGTGGCTGCGGGCGTGTCGTTCCGTGAACGCATCGTGCCGGGCGGCGCGCTGAAGCAGTTTTTCGTGCCCGATCCCGAAGGCGTGATGGTCGAACTGAATTTCGAAGCCTGATTACTTTCGGTCCTGAAGCGCGCCTACCGCCTTCAGCGTCAAGCTGACATGCGCGTCAGGGTCCAGGTCCCCATGCACGAAAGCAATCCGGCCATCCTGTCCCACGACATAAGAAACCCGGTCGGCATAGGGCATCAGGAAGCCCAGGCTCGCGTCGTAGCTCTTCATGATCTTGCCGTCGGCATCCGATGCGACGGGAAACTTGCTCTGGCAGTCGCTGACCGAAAACTTGTCCAGGGTCGTCAGGTTATCCCGGCTGATGCCGACCACGCTGGCGCCGAGCGCCTGGTAGCGGGGAATGGCCTCGGCAAAATCATGAGCTTCGACGCTGCATCCCTTGGTGAAGGCGGCAGGATAGAAATAGACCACGGCGGGCCCGGTCTTCAGGATATCGGCCAGGTGAAAGGTAAATCGCTTGCCGCCCAGCGTGGCTTGGGCGCTGAAATCGGGCGCCTTGTCGCCGACCTTCAGCGCGGCACTTGCCGTCATCGGGGAAAAAGCCAGAAAAACCGCCAAAATCGCCTTGCGCATCATAAACTCCAGACATGCCGTGCACATGATACGAGAGCAGGTGGCAGGCTGGATCAGGCTGCCGGCAGATCAGTCCTTGGCGCGTTCCACGTAGGAGCCGTCTTCCGTCATCACCACGATGCGGGTGCCGGCCACGATGTGGGTCGGTACCATGGTGCGGACACCGTTGGACAGCATGGCGGGCTTGAACGAACCGGACGCGGTCTGGCCCTTCATCACCGGCTCGGTTTCCGTCACTTCGAAGGTGGCGCGCTGCGGAATCTCGATGGAGATGGCATTGCCCTCGAATAGCTGCAGCTGCACATCCATGTTCTCGGTCAGGTAAGGGGCATAGTCGCCCACGACATCGCCGGAGACATGTAGCTGGTCGAAGGTTGTCGGCTGCATGAACACATACTGCTCACCGTCCTGGTACAGGAAGTTAAAGTTCATGTGTTCGACAAAGGCTTTTTCGATGCTGTCGGTGGTGCGCAGGCGCTCCACGGTCTTTACACCGTCCGAAATGCGGCGCATTTCCAGGTGGGTCACCGGCGTGCCCTTGCCGGGATGGATATTTTCGGCCGTCAGGACGAGATAGAGCTTGCCCTCCTTCTCAATGACATTGCCTTTGCGCACGGAGCTGGCGATAACCGAAACCACGGGAAACCTCTCGAAATTCGGGGAATTTGGAGGGGTCTTTAGCAAAGAGGGCCTGAGACCGCAAATGCCGTGGTGGGAGCCTGAAAATCATGCCGACCGGCGGCCTCTGTTGCTGGCCCGTGGCCGGATCAAGGCCGCGATCCGGGGCTTTTTCGAAGCCCGTGGCTTCATCGAGGTCGAATGCGGCGCCCTGGTGACTTCGCCCGGCAACGAAACCCACCTGCATGCCTTCACCACATCCCGCATCGGCGCGGACGGCGTGCGCCATACCGCTTACCTGCACACCTCGCCGGAATTTGCCGCCAAGAAGCTGCTGGCCGCCGGGGAGGAGAAGATCTTCGAATTCGCCCGCGTCTTCCGCAATCGCGAGGGCGGGCGGCTGCATGCGCCCGAATTCACCATGCTAGAATGGTACCGGGTGCGCGAAGACTACCAGGCCGTGATCGAAGACGCGCTGGCGCTGGTGCGGCTAGCGGCGGACGGGGTGGGCGAGACGCAGTTGCGCCATCAGGGCCGCGCCTGCGATCCCTTTGCGGACGCCGAATGGCTGAGTGTGACGGATGCTTTCGCGCGCCATGCGGGCATTGACCCGCTGACGACCATCAGGCCGGACGGTACGCCGGATCGTGACGCACTGGCGCGCATCTGCGGCTTCATCCCTGCCGCCGACGAAGACTGGTCCGACATCTTCTCCAAAATGCTCACCACCATCGAACCAAGACTGGGCGAAGGTCGCCTGACGGTGCTGCACGAATATCCCCGGCCCGAGGCGGCCTTGGCGCGGCCATCACCCCGCGACCCGCGCGTGGCAGAACGTTTCGAACTGTATGCCTGCGGCGTGGAACTGGCCAACGGCTTTGGTGAACTGACCGACGCCGCCGAGCAGCGCCTCCGGCTGGAGGCCGAGATGGCGAAGAAGGCGCGGCTTTATGGCGACCGCTATCCGCTGGACGAGGAATTCCTCGCTGCGCTGGCGCAGATGCCGCCGGCCTCGGGCGTGGCGCTGGGTTTTGACCGGCTGGTGATGCTGGCCACAGGGGCGCCGCAAATACGGGACGTCTTGTGGACGCCGTCTTTATCTTGATCCCCTCCGCCCTTCGCATCGCAAGCGCTGCTACGGGCACCTCCCCCCTCTTGCGCTCTGCGCGAGGGGGAGGCAGGTAGTCGCGCATGTCCATAGCCCCGCGCGGCGTCGCCGCGCAAAATATCGATAGTGTAGCGCGCAAATATGCGGTGGCGATTTCGCCCACCCTGCTGTCGCTGGTCGATCCAGCCGATCCCCATGATCCCATCGCGCGCCAGTTCTTGCCCAGCCTGGCCGAACTGAACACGTTGCCGCAGGAAATCGCCGATCCCATCGGTGACGCGGTGCACAGCCCCCTGCCGGGCATCGTGCATCGGCATGCCAACCGCGTGCTGTTCAAGGTGGTGTCGGCCTGCCCGGTCTATTGCCGCTTCTGTTTTCGCCGTGAAACCGTCGGTCCCGGCAAGGAAAGTACGCTCGCGCCTGCCGCCTTCGATGCGGCGCTGATCTATATCGCGGCCCATCCGGAAATCCGCGAGGTCATCCTCACTGGCGGCGACCCCTTCATCCTGTCGCCCCGTCGCATCGAAGATATTTCTAACCGCCTTGCCGCCATTGCACATGTCAAGGTCGTACGCTGGCACACCCGTGTGCCGGTCACCGATCCGGCGCGCATTACCGACGACATGGTGGCGGCGCTGCATGGTGCGGGCGCTGCGACATGGGTGGCGGTGCATGCCAATCACTCTAATGAATTTGGCCCTGATGCCCGGCGCGCCATCGCGCGGCTGGTGGAAGGCGGCATTCCCCTGGTCAGCCAATCGGTGCTGCTGAAGGGCATCAATGACGATGTGGCGACGCTGGCATCGCTGATGCGCGCTTTCTTGGAGAACCGCATCAAGCCCTACTACCTGCACCATCCCGACCTGGCGCCGGGCACAGCGCAATTCCGCCCCGCCATCGCAGAGGGTTTGAAGTTGGTGCAGGCGCTGCGGCGTGAGGTGTCGGGGCTGGAGATGCCCAGCTACATGCTCGATATCCCCGGCGGCTTCGGTAAAGTGCCGCTGGAAAGCGACCATCTGGAGATGTCGGAAAGCGGCATTCGCGTGTGCGACCTTGAAGGCCGCTGGCACGACTATCAGGACGATCTGGAAATCTCGAGCCCGGCAGCGTAGCCGCCGGGCGACCTTCCGCATCTGCCAGCTTCCTTCCCACTTCGATGCGAAGCATCAAGAAGGGGGAAGGTGTCGCAACGAGGTGGCGGCACAGTGCCGACCCGAGTTGCGACGGATGGGGGTCATTAAACTACATCACCGGTTGAACCGGCTTGCCCATCAATCTTTTAAAGAACGCGCTAACGCGGTGCCTTGTCTGCTCGCGCTTGACCACATCCAGGCCCGTCACCCAGTTGAGCTGGATCACCCGGCGGGGGCCTGCGAACGAATGAAAGCCGTGCCAGGCATTGGGCTGGTTCTTGAAGATCACCAGCGTGCCTTCATCTGGCGGCACCTCGGCAATCACGTCTTCCAGGTTATCAGGGCCGCGCAGCAGGCGCAGGCGGCCGCTGGCCGCTTCCCACGCATTGTTCATGTAGATCAGCACGGTGATGATCTTGGTGCGGCTGTCGGTATGGATCTGGCCGTCGCGTGCCGCCGAAACACCGCGCGCCGTCACCATGGTGGGCTTGCCCTCGAGGGAAATGCCGAATTTCTCCGACACGGCGCGGGTGAATTCCGGTCCCTGGATCGCCTCGATGAAATTGCGGAAGGCCGGGCCGAATTTCAGCGTCGGCAGCGGGAAGCTGCCGGGATGCGCCACCAGCGGATAGTCGGCGTTGATCGCGGCCATCGCCTCCGGCTTCACGAAGCGCGGCACCATCAGGAACGGGAAAGGCTCCCGTGTCAGCGGCGTGCCGGCGAAAGTATCAATGTCGATGGGCAGGCTCATGATCGCCAAATACTACATCGGCGGCCGGAAACGCAAAAGCAGAAAGGGAGGGCTTTCGCCCTCCCTTTCCTTCACCCGGTTTTTCATTTGCCCCACGAAAAACCGGGGATTCAGGTGCGACCTTAGTTGCCGTTGGTCGAGTAATGCAGGATCTGCGCCTTGTTGCCCACGGCGGCCGAGGTCATGCTCATGCTGCCGCCGATGTTGAAAGCGCTCATGTTGATGGTCGAGGCGCTGATCGAACCGTTGATCTGGCTGTTGAACACCGGGAAGTTCGGCGCGTTGCTGTCGGTCTGCATGGTGTTGCCCATCGCCAGCGACTGGATCGCCATGTCGCCCACCACGCCATTGACCGTGCCCTGGATCAGGGAAGACGGATCGGAGGCGCGGCATTCCTGGGTGCTGCGAACGGAAGTCAGGATCGGGTCGGTCGAAACCGTGGCGCCGTTGCAAAGCGCCTGGTTCGAGATGCCGACGCTGCCCCAGACGTTGGAAATGTCGGCGTGAATGTCTGAGGCGATGGCGGCGTCGGGGCCGACATACTGGTTCGAGACCACCTTGGTGTCGTTCATCGTCATCACGTCGACGATGTTACCGGCTGCGGCGCCCTGCAGGGCGGCGTCACCCCCGACCGAGACGATCACCGTATTGATGCTCGACCACTGGGTCTGCAGCGTCACCTGGCCGTTCAGGACATTGGCCAGGCCGCCTGAAGAGGAATTGTCCCAGGTGCCGTACTGGTCGCCACCGGCGAACGCGGCGGTCATCGAGAAGGTGGCCAGCGCGGAGGCGAGGATCAGGGTCTTGAAGCTATTCATGTTACTCTCCTAAATTCGGTCAATGAATAGGGTGCGGTGTTCAGGCGATGTGCGGATCAGTAGCCGCCGCGGAGATAGGTGCTGCCCATCGGATCGGGCTCGCTGTAGCCGCGATAGGGGTTGCCCCGGTTGAAGGCGGCAGGCTGCTGCTGGACACCATAGGGCTGCTGGTAGCCGTAGCCGGGCTGCTGATAGGCCATCGCCTGCTGCTGATACGGGTTGGCGCCGTAGGGATTGCCGCCCAGATAATCGACCGACACCGCGCAGGAGCCGCTCGGGGCACCATAGGCACGCGACACCATTTCCATCACGCCACGCTCGAGCACCGAACGCACCGCCAACTGGACCGGTTCCAGAGCGCTTTCGCCCATCGAGGTGTCGAAGAAGTTGGTGCCCAGGAAGCTGAACACGCCGGCCGAAACCTGGCGGCCGATGATCTGCTTCTGCAAAGAAACCACATCCACCACTTCGAGCGTGACCGAGTTGATCAGGCGCATGTCCATGCCGATGTTCATCACATAGAGGCTGCCGCCGAAGGTGCCCTTGGTGGCGGCCGTACCGGTGCCGCCGCCATTGCCGCCGACATTCTCGGAGCGGATGTTGAAGTTCAGCTCGTTGATGCCGCCGACAATGTAGAAATCAGAGCCGGGGATCGACCCCGACATGATCTTGCGATAGTCGCCCGCCTGGCGGGGCATGTCGTCGGTGATGAGCTTGTTGTTGGCGTACTTCAGTTCCATCTCGGCGACTGAGGTGTCGAAGCGCTCGACCATCGGCACGCCGGCCTTGGCCAGGGCGCTCATCGCCATCAGGGCGGCGCCGGCGGTGATCTTGCGGCCCGAACCATCGGACTCGGTCTTGCCGGTGTAGTCGGAAATCTGGCCCACCGCGATCTTGACCGGGCGTTGGCGGGTGAAACCCGACATGCAGCGCAGCGAAGCGGAGTAGGGCGTCTCGTTGGAGATCACCGGGGCGCCACCGATCGGATCGGTGTAGCGGCCAGCGCTGTTGGCTTCGGGGCTGATGCAGCCACCGAGGCCGAGCGAGGCGGCCAGCAGCAATGCCAGCGGCTTCTTGAGGTGTTTGATTCCACGAGGCGTCATGGGTGGAGCTTCCCTTAGTCTCTCCAGTTAGTACTTGTTTAAATTGACTGCAGCGTTCTGGCTGCCTGTATTGATCTGCGTAGAATCGACGATGACTGTGTTGTTGAACCCGATTACCTGGACCTGCAGCTGATTGCCGATCGCGGTGGCCTGGCCATACGTTGCTCCTCCACCGCCCGTGCCAACCCCGGCCGAGGCCGTCTGGTTACCCTGGTTGGCGCCGATGTTGCCGGAGGTGATCGAACCATTGACCATGGTCAGGTTGTTGTTGGCATCGCGGATGCTGTAGTTCGACGCGGTGTTCTGGTTACTGGAGCCATAAACATTGTAAACGCCGGAATTGGCCCAATCCTGCGCCTGCACCGCAGTGGCGGAGAGGCTGGCGAGAAGGGCGATGGCGGCAATGGTCTTGAACTGGCGCATGACGAAATCCGAATTGGCTCGCCAGCCTCATCGCAATCAGCATGCCAGTTCTTAATGGGCGTTAAGGACATGGCGTTCCGCTTCGGCACGAATCCCGGTTTTTGCGGCCCAAAGCAGGGTCAGCCGCCCCCTGGCAGCGGGGCGCCGCTCCTGTCCCAGTCCCGCCATGCGCGCCAGATGGCCCGTTTCGGGGCGGCACGTTGTTTCCTATTGGCAAGCCCCACCCTGGCGGGTGATATGGATCATGGCCTTTCTTCAACCCGGTCCGGCACGGCAGCCGGCTTTGCATGCGCCCGCTGTGGTGCTCTGGCTGATCGGCGCCCTGCTCGTCGCCCATGCTGGGCGCATGGCACTGGATCTCGCCCGCTCGGCCGACATCATCATCACCTATGCCTTCATCCCGGCCCGCTACGCCTTTCCCGGGTCATTGTGGGACCAGGCCATTCCCTTTGTGAGCCACCTCTTCCTGCATGGCGGCTGGGGCCATGTGGTGATGAACAGCCTCTGGCTGTTGGCCTTCGGACCGGTGGTGGCCCGCCGTTTCGGGGCGCTGCTGTTCCTGCTCTTCTTTCTGCTGTGCGGTGCGGCGGGGGCGGGAGCCTTCCTGCTCTTCAACTGGGGTGGGACCGATCCGGTGGTGGGTGCGTCCGGGGCGGTGTCCGGCCTGATGGCGGCGGGCCTGCAGCTGATGCCGGGCATGTTTGCCTGGGCGCAGCCGGGCGACCCCCAGCTGGCGCCGATCCTGTCGCGCCCGATCCTGAGCTTCAGCCTGATATGGGCAGGGCTGAATCTGGTGGTCGGCCTGTTCGGCGGCGCCTTCCTGGGCGCGGACGGCGCCATCGCCTGGCAGGCCCATCTGGGCGGCTATCTTGCCGGACTGCTGCTCGCGGGGCTGTTAGACGGCTTGCGTCCCCGCGCACTCGCGCCGCCTCTGGGCGAAGGCTGAGTTCCCTCACCGGGTTTAGACATTTCTAAACATTGCCCGCTTAACCATCTTGTGGCTCGCTAGGGTCTGATCTGATGCGAAGAATAACGCCGGGCCATCGTCAGGTCGATCGGACAAGGGGAAAGCCATGGCCGCATGACGAAGTCTCGCCGGCCGACGCGCACATATATATGCGTGCCTGCTCGCGGGCGCCGCGCTGCCGGTGTTGGCGGCTCCCGCTTCCGCTCAAGTGATCGAAACGGTGACGGTCTCGGTGGAGCGCCAGCTGGAGGATTTGCAGTCGGTACCGATGGTGATGACCGCCTTCCAGGCCAACGTCCTGGCAGCACGCCGCATCGAGGGCGTGCGCGACATCCAGTTCGCCACCCCGAACGTCAATTACACCAAGAACAACTTCACCAGCTCCAATTTTTCCATCCGGGGCATTGGCACCCAGGTGATCTCGGCCGACAGCGAATTCGGCGTCGCCTTCAACATCGACGATGTCTATTACGCAGTGCCGCCCATCGACTCCGCCCAGTTCTACTTCATGGAACGGATTGAGGTGCTGTGCGGGCCGCAATCGACCCTGTATGGGCGCGGCGCCACCGGCGGCATGGTCAATGTCTTCACGGTGCGGCCCGAACTCAACGAACAGTCGGCCAGTTTCTCTGCCGTCTGTGACAACTACAACGCTGCCAAACTCAAGGGTATGGTGCACCTGCCGCTGCTGGACGGCCTGCTGGGCCTGCGATTGGCGGGCGAGTTGGTGTGCCATGATGGCTGAGCTCACAACGTCTAAGGCCCCGGCGCGCTGGCCGACATCGACGCGCGCGACAGGTGGTCGGGGCCGCGGCAGCCTGCGCTGGCAGCCCGGCGAGGACACCGCCTTCGACCTGATTGCGGCCCGCGCGGCGGCAGCCGACATCCGGTGACGTGGCCAGAAGAATCTTAATGGCTGGCCCAGGTCGGCGTGAAGACGTTTTAGATCACCCAGGCATCGCCCTCGGGGGAATGGCTATGAAGAAAGGTTCAATGGGTCGCTGCGTGACGGGCTTCTAAAAGGCGAGGACTTTTACAATCTTGCCGAAGCGAAAGTTCTGAACGAGGCCTGGTGGCGGCATTACAACACGATCCGCCCGGAAAGCAGCTTCGGCTACCAAGCGCCGGCCCCGTAAACCGCTATTGCCGCCTTCTTATTTCGCCACGCGCCACCTTTGGACGGCAATGACCAAGGGGGAAGATTTACCCAGGGCCACCGAATGAGAGCCGATCATAATAATCTATGTAACGCTCACAACTAGGCGCATTCTAAACAGGTTCCTTATCCTTAAAAACTAAAAAGTCTTGCGCAATTGAACTCGGAAGACAGGCGGCATTACTGTTCGTAATGTTTCGGTGCTGTTCAAATCCATCACTGCTCGACTGGTCGTGAAAAGTATTCTTTCGCGGACTCGCTGGCGCTTAACAATATTCTCAAGGCTAATATTCAAAAGAAGGTCCGGCTTGGCTCTCCAGTTCCAGTATATCATGGTGCGAGGCTGTCCTTTTTCGTATCGTAACTCTTTCAAAAAGTAAGTAGTCCGCCGGGGATTTATACCGCCTGAAAAACCAAAGCTCGAATTCCACGATGGGATATCCTGCGACAACATAAAATTACTATAGAATGGAAATTCACCGCCGGCACCGCGCAGTTTTCCAGTAACAGGATCTGTGAGCTCCGACCAGGTCCAGCTAGTATCTGCCGTAAAACGAAGATTTTCTAAACCAAGTTCGTCGAAGGGAATAACGGCATGAAAACTGATCCTATCTCGCGTGCCATCTCCAATATTACCAGGCGCGTCATAAGTTTTCGTGGGTGCGATAACAACAATTCGGTCATTAATTTTTTGAATATTTGAATGGAGATAAGTGAGGGACGCCGCACCTTTTTTCCAGAAACTATATTCAATCGCACCCTCATATTCCCAGGATCGTTCCGGCTCTAGATTGGCATTGCCAGCGGTAACGGTACCTAGTGTCGCGTCATTGGAAGCAGAAAAAGAACCAAAATCTAACTGTCCGACGCGTCGTTCAGCCCGAAATCGCAACTGGGTGTTCGTAGTCAGGTCATAGGTGGCGATGACGCGTGGTTTTAAAAATGCGAAGGCGCGCTTCTGATTAGTATCGCCGATCTGGGAGATGGTGGAGGTTTCATAACGCATGCCAAGCTCAGTCCGCAGCCCCGGCCAGAGAGCAATATTTGCTGTTCCAGAGAACTCAGCGCGGCGTTCCTCGACGCGAACATTGGAGTTCGGCAACAGCTGCGAAATTCCGGCAATGTTGAGGAAAGAATTTGTGTCGCGAAAATTAAGGGCGCCTTCAGCGCCAGCTTGAAGTGTAAGCCAGGAAAAAAATTCTTTTCGCAGAGTGGCCCTCGCGAGGGTTTCCCCGTTTGGAGCTTTGCTGCCAGATTCCGTCGAAGTTGTAATATTATTGGAAGTACTTATCGGAAAGGCGCGGCGGTAAAGGCCAAGAGCTGTCACGGCGTAGCCGCCGTAACCCCCTTCATAGTTAGCGCCAAGCTCATAGTCTTTATTAATGCTCAGCGAAGGGCTAGCTTGGGTCGTTTGAACTTTTTGGGCATCAGTGGCGTAATAATAAGTATCGGTTCTTTCTTTTTGTGTACCAGCGCTTGCATTCAAACGGAACGTTCCCAGCCAGTCATGGCGATACTCTGCCACTCCATCGCTGGAATATTTGTATTCGTATGCGTCGGTCAGGTAGTCGCCAGAGTTTATTAAGCTGCCAAGCTTGTCGAATTTTGCCTGAAATCCATTATTACCTGAAGCGGAAACGCCGCGACTGCTACCACCACCACCACCACCACCACCACCAGCACTGGGGACGGCACCTCCCGTATTGCCACTGCGTCCAGCCCCTGGGCCCTGAGCGTTGCTTTCGGCATCAATTGAAACGTCAAACGAAAAATTTTCAGTGCGATGAGCAATCATCGCTCTCCCAGTAGTCATATACTGGCCAAGTTTATTTACGCTGGGCGTAACCTCAATCACCCCGCTCGTCTCTGAGGCTGATTTTCCTGAATTCTTCTGCACAGATTTTCGGACGATGTTGGCGACAACAGGGTACCCCTGCATATCAATCCCCGCAGTACCGCCTCTAATCACGTCTATTCTTTCGACGTTACTTACAGGTATTCGTTGAAGGACCTCGTCTAGGGTCACGCTTTTAGTAGAAGCTGCTGCACCGTCGACCAACACATTGCCGGCGCTACCGGAAAACCCTCGTGTCGAGGAGCTCCCGCCAATAAATGTGAAGCCTGGCAAACGAGCAAGCATATCTCGGGCATTAGAGGCATTGGCGGCCATAAAAAATTCTAAGGGGTAGGATGTGATACCGGATCCAACTCCCAACTTGGATTCAGAATTTGTCAAATTAGTTGTTGAATTTTGAGACTGATCGCGCTGTGCGAGCGCTGGCTCCGTCATACAAGTAGTGACTGCAATACCAAGCGCGCCAACTGCGAGATTGTATAATAAAAAATTCTTTTCAAAAATAGTCACAAATCTTCCTTACAAATCTAGTGTTACTATTCATGAACTCACGGCAGATCTTAAATAAGATCGCCAACAAAAAACTTTTCAATATACATTTTTTAGGCCTGACCAGACCGAATTTTTGACCGCCGAAATAAAGAAACCATTGAACGGCGCCCGTCTGGTCCAGATCTGGCGGAGCAGTGCTAAATTCCTCTGCTACAAAAATTCCATCAGCGTGCCCTTCTATTTAGATCCGCTGAAAGTTGCAAAGCAACGCTCCACCTCCGGTTGGCAATGACCAAGGAGGAAGCGCGGCTCGCATCCGCAACCGACTCGCCCTGCGAAAGCGCAATCTCCGCCTCCCACAGTTTTACAATAATTTCCTCAGGCTGATGCCTGCGTCCCATTCCAAATCTTCTCCCAAGGTTCCAATATGATAGTCCCTGGACCACTTGGAAGTGGGCAGATCACGCAAGCCCCACCCTCACCTGTTCCAGCGCCAGCCGGTATTCGGCGTCATGCTGAGTGGATCTTTAAAAACTATTTATATCAGTATATTAGCGTGTCTGTAGGTTCATCTTAGTGGGAAAATGTCCCAAAATTATACCAGTTTGCAGGCTTTTGACGCCTCATTCTGTTGCTCTGCACCGCAGCACATGCCTATAAGCGCCCGCTTTTCCGCCCTTAATCTTAGATTCCGAGAGTTCCGCCCGTCATGGATATCCGTAACATCGCCATCATCGCCCATGTTGACCATGGCAAGACCACCTTGGTGGACCAGCTGCTGAAGCAGTCCGGTTCGGTTCGCGAGAACCAGCAGATGGCCGAGCGGGCCATGGACTCCAACGACCAGGAGCGCGAGCGCGGCATCACCATCCTGGCCAAGTGCACCTCGGTCGAATGGAACGGCGTGCGCATCAACACTGTCGACACCCCCGGCCATGCCGACTTTGGCGGCGAAGTGGAGCGCATTCTCTCCATGGTGGACGGTGTCGTGCTGCTGGTGGACGCGGCCGAAAGCGTCATGCCCCAGACCAAGTTCGTGCTCGCCAAGGCGCTGAAGCTGGGCCTCAAGCCCATCGTGGTCATCAACAAGATTGACCGTTCCGACGCCCAGCCCGCCGAAACGCTGGAATCCATCTTCGACCTGTTCCTGGCGCTGGAAGCCAATGACAGCCAGCTCGATTTCCATCACCTCTATGCCTCGGGCCGCAACGGCTGGGCCGTCAACGAGCTGGAAGACGAGCGCAAGGACCTGACGCCCCTCTTCAAGCGCATCGTCGAGGATGTGCCGCCGCCCAAGCCGCAGGCGCTGGCCAGCGAAGAGCATCCCTTCAAGATGCTGGTCACCACGCTGGAAGCCGACCCGTTCCTGGGCCGCATCCTGACCGGCCGCATTGAATCGGGCGTCGTCACGATGGGCCGCAACATCAAGGCCCTGAATGCCGCCGGCGAGGTCATTGAAAAGACCCGCGTCACCAAGCTGCTGGCCTTCCGTGGCCTGGCCCGCGTGCCGGTCGAGCGCGCCGAAGCCGGCGACATCGTCGCCATTGCCGGCCTGGAAAACGCCACCGTTGCCGACACGCTGTGCGACATGGCCGTGACCGATGCCATCCCGTCGCATCCCATCGATCCGCCGACCCTGTCCATGACCATTTCGGTCAATGACAGCCCCTATGCTGGCCGCGAGGGCGACAAGGTGCAGTCCCGCGTCATCCGCGAACGCCTGATCCGCGAAGCCGAAGGCAATGTCGCGCTGAAGGTCGCCGAGACCGGCGACGGCGCCTTCGAGGTGTCGGGCCGTGGCGAGCTGCAGCTGGGCGTGTTGATCGAATCCATGCGCCGCGAGGGCTTCGAGCTCTCCATCAGCCGTCCGCGCGTGGTGATGAAGATCGAGAATGGCGAGAAGCTGGAGCCGATCGAAGAAGTCACGGTCGATGTCGACGACGCCTATACCGGCACCGTCATCGAGAAGATTTCCCAGCGCAAGGGCGAGATGACCGACATGCGCCCCACCGGCGCTGGCAAGACCCGCATCGTCTTCCACGGCCCCGCTCGTGGCCTGATCGGCTATCACGGCGAATTCCTCACCGACACGCGCGGCACCGGCGTGATGAACCGCATGTTCCTGGAATATGCCCCGCACAAGGGCAGCGTCGGCGGCCGCATCAACGGCGTGCTGATCTCGACCGAGCAGGGCGAAGCGGTGACCTATGGCCTCTGGTACATCGAGGAGCGCGGCAAGCTCTTCATCGGCACCGGCGCCAAGGTCTATCAGGGCATGATCATTGGCCAGAACGCCAAGGACAACGACCTGGACGTCAACCCGCTCAAGTCCAAGCAGCTCACCAACATCCGCACCACCTCGAAGGACGAGGCCGTCAAGCTGACGCCCTTCGTGCCGATGACGCTGGAACAGGCGATGGCCTATATCCAGGATGACGAGCTGGTCGAAGTGACGCCGCTCAATATCCGCCTGCGCAAGCGCGAGCTTCTCCCCCATATGCGCAAGCGCGCCAAGCAGGCCGCAGACGCTTAAGCGCGGTCCTTTTGCGCCGTGAGTTGTCGCGCCGTCGCTCGTGTACGTCTTGTACACGTCGCTAGGCGCTCCTGCTCACGCCACAAAATTCCTCGCGCTTAAAGGGTGGCTTCGTTAGAATTCCCCTCGAAGCGGGGCGGCATGTTCGAGACTTTCTTCAAAAGCGAAGCGGCCAGCGGCATCCTGTTGCTGGCCGTGACCATTCTGGCGCTGCTGACGGCCAATTCGCCGCTGGCGCCCATCTATTTCGATGCCCTGCATGCCTATCTTGGCGGCCTGTCGCTGCTGCACTGGATCAATGACGGGCTGATGGCCCTGTTCTTCCTGCTGGTAGGGCTGGAAATTCGCCGTGAGCTCAGCAACGGCGAATTGTCCACCTGGCCGCGCCGGGTCTTGCCCGGTCTGGCGGCGCTGGGCGGCATGGCATTTCCGGCGCTGCTCTATGTGGGCTTCAACCGGGGCGGCGAAACGGCACTGCATGGCTGGGCCATTCCCACCGCCACCGACATCGCCTTCTCGCTGGGCGTGCTGGCCCTGTTCGGTTCGCGGGTGCCGCTGTCGCTGAAAGTCTTCCTCACGGCGCTGGCGATCATCGACGACCTGCTGGCGGTGCTGATCATCGCTGTTTTCTATGGCTCCGGCCTGGCGTTGCCCTGGCTGGGCGCGGCGGCGCTGCTGGCGGCGGTGATCTTCGGCCTAAGCCGCGCCCGCGTCCTGCCGCTCTGGCCCTATCTGCTGCTGGGCGTAGCGCTGTGGTTCTGCGTTCTCAAATCCGGCATCCACGCCACCCTGGCGGGCGTGATCCTGGCCTTTGTCATGCCGGCGCAGTCGCTGCCGTCCTCGCCATCCGTGAAACTGGAGCATGGCCTGCACAAATGGGTGGCCTTTGCCATCGTGCCCATCTTCGCTTTCGCCAATGCCGGTGTCTCGCTGGTGGGGCTGAGTGCCGCCACGCTGGTCCAGCCAGTGCCCCTGGGCGTCGCGGCGGGCCTTTTCCTAGGCAAGCAGATCGGCGTCTTCGGCGTTACCTTCGCAGCGGTGAAGCTCGGGCTGGGCCGCCTGCCGCCGGAGATTTCCTGGCGGGCGCTCTACGGCGTCTCGCTCCTGTGCGGGATCGGCTTCACCATCAGTCTCTTCATCGGGGTGCTGGCGTTCCGTGAGCCGGGCCTGCAGGATGCGGCCAAGCTGGGCGTGCTGGCAGGATCGCTGCTCTCGGGCCTGATGGGGCTTGTGGTGCTGCGCTTTGCGTTACGGGATTAGATTGTGACGGACTGGATCGCCCTGCTGGGCTCTGCCGCAGGCCTTTGCACGACGGTTTCCTTCCTGCCGCAGCTATTGCGCGCCTGGCGCACCCGCTCAACCCGCGACATTTCCCTGCCGATGTTCTCGCTGCTGGTGTTCGGTATCTTTCTCTGGCTGGTCTATGGCGTGGTGATCGGTGACATACCGCTGATCCTGGCCAACGCGGTGAGCTTCTGCCTCACTGGTTCGATCCTTTATTTGAAGCTGCGTCACGGCTAGGCTTGCGCCATGACCAGCGTTGATCCCGCCACCATCGCCCTTGCCCACCGCCTCTGCGAAGCCTCGGGCGCGGTGATCCGGCCCTATTTCCGCCAGCGCATCGAAATCGTGAACAAGCTGGCGGATTCGTTCGATCCGGTCACCGAGGCCGACAAGGGTGGCGAGCGCGCCATCCGCGCCATTCTCGATGCCGAGCGCCCTGACGACGCCATCCTGGGCGAGGAATATGGCGCCAAGCCCGGCACCTCCGGCTGGCGCTGGGTGCTCGATCCGGTGGACGGCACCCGTTGTTTCATCACTGGCCGCCATGAATGGGGCTCGCTGGTCGCGCTGGAAAAGGACGAAGTGCCGGTGCTGGGCATCCTCGACCAGCCCGTGCTGGGTGAACGCTTCATCGGCGTCAACGGCCGCACCGAGCTGCACCAGGCGGGCCGCGTCATCCCCCTGCAAGTGCGTGGCTGCGCCGGCCTCAAGGATGCCGTGCTGTGCGCCACCGATCCCTCCGCCTACATGACGCCGGAACAGATCGCGGCTTTCGAGCGGGTGAAGGCAGAGGCGCGGCTCACCCGTTATCATGGCGACTGCTACATCTTCGCCATGCTGGCGATGGGCTTTGTCGATGTGATCGTGGAAGGTGCGTTCCGCCGCTGGGACATCGCTGCGCTGGTACCGCTGGTGGAAGGCGCGGGCGGCGTCATCACCAACTGGCAGGGCGGCACCTGGCGCGATGGTGATGCCGTGCTCGCCTGTGGCGACCGCAAGGTGCATGCTCAGGTGATCGCGCTTCTTCGCGCGTAAGCCAGGCGCGGTTTATACCTGTCACGGCGCCAGGCCTTCGCCCACTTTGTGTCACAAAGTACGAAAAACCCTGAATAATCCGCCTTAATTTGCCTTTGTTGGCAGGCCGGGGAACCCCTGCTGCTGCTGCCACGTTGATCTCCCGCAGCTTTGCGTGAACACACAGGAGATCAACATGGGCATGCGCGACAACAGCTTTGAAACGTCCAGCGCGATTCGCAGCGAGACTGTGTTCGTCGACAGCGACTATGTGATCATCAAGGACAATTACGCGCTGGATGAATCCGCCGGCGAAGGCCTGGGTGGCTTTCACCGCAACGCGGATGAGCTTGAGCCGCAGAGCGGCAAGGGCAAGGTCATTGGCGCGCTCGCGGTCACACTGATGCTCGGGGCCGCCGGCGCCTACACCTACTCGATGATGCCCGCCAAGGATGTGGTGGCACAAACGCAGCCGGTCGTGCCGGCCAAGACCGCCGCCATGACACCGCCGGCACCTGCCGCGGCACCCGAGGCCGTGGCCCCTGCCGCGCCCGTGCCGGCCATGACGCCGGCTCCGGCGGCGGCGCGCGAGGCTGCCGCCTCGCGTAGCGCAACCCCTGCGCCGGTTCTGCGTGCAGCCCAGGCCCTGGTGATCGCGCCGACGGTTGATCCGGCTCCGGCTCCCACGGCGGTGACGCCACTGGAAAGTCAGGCTTCGGCTGTCCCCGAGCCGGTCAGTCCCACGCCGCCCGCCGCTGCGGTGGCCGGCAATCCGCCGCTGAATGAGCAGTCCGCTGCTCCGGTGGATGCTGTACCGGTGATGCCTGCCGCCCCGGCTGACAATGCCCCGGCTGCCGAGCCGGCCCAGTAATTTACGGGCTTGTGACCGTTCGTAAGGCTGTCGTGTCCCGGCGATCCGAAAGGATCGTCGGGACATGGTGTTTTAAGGAGCGACGGCCCCGCGAAGTGCGAAGCGGTTCGCGTCAGGCCGCGCGACCATTAAAAACTAGGTCTCGAGGAATGCATCAAAGGCGCGCCACCATTGGGCGCGGATCGCGTCACGCTCCAGCAGCATTTCATGGCCTGCGCCTGCGATCTCGATATAGCGCGCGTTGGGCAGGCGCGCCGCAAAGGCCCTGGTCTGCGCCGTCACCACGATGCGATCCTGGCCCGCTCCGATCAGCAGCAGCCTGGTGGTGATGCGCGGGGCCTGGGTCTGCAGCCAGGCCATGGAGCGCATCGCCGCCGACAGCCAGCTCCAGGTCGCGCCGGCCAGCCGCAGCGCGGGCTGCGCGCGCAGGATTGCCTGGACGCGGGCGTAGCGGGTCTCGTCGGACGTCACCATCTGGCTGGCGAAGGTCATGGCATGCGGATCGCGCGCTTCCATGCCCCAGACCCAGCCCGCGCCCCGGCCCAGCCGGGTTTGTGCCGCCGTGATCAGCGCCACCATCCAGGCGGCATAGCCGCGAAAGGACACCGCCACCATCGGGGCGGTCAGCACCGCCCGGGCAAAGGAATCCGGATACTTCGCCAGGTGCCGCAGCAGATTGTGTCCACCCATCGAATGGGCGAGGGCGACAGGCCTGGCATCGCCCATCGGCATCACGATTTCCCGCAGAAAGACGCTGAGGTCCTCGTCATAATCGGCGAAGTCGTTGACATAACTCTTGCGGCTGTCGTCCGGCAGCAGGCGGTCGGAACCGCCCTGGCCGCGCCAGTCGAAGGTCGCCACCATGAAGCCGCGCCCGCGCAGCTCGTCGATCACTTCGAAATATTTCTCGATGAATTCGGTCTGGCCGCCCAGCAGCACGCAGACGCCACGCGATGGCGCGGCAGGATCGGCGGCAAAGCGTGCCGCCCGCAAGCGCACAAGGGTTTTTTGATCCGGTGCATCCACGCCCGGGGCGGCCTTGAAAAAGAGAGGTTCAAAAATCCCGCTGGCCGCCTGCATAAGACCGGTTTTAGGGCGGTTGGGACGTTTTTCAAGGGGTTGAAGGCAGGTGGTCAGCAACTATCTCGATCGTGCTGGCGGCCATGATGGCGCCAGTTTTGAAACAACGCTTCATGAGGTTGAACCATGCGTACCGATTATTCCCCCTTCTTCCGCAGCACCGTCGGCTTTGACCGCCTGTTGAACTTGCTCGAGACCGCCGAGGGCGCGCCGGGGTATCCGCCCTACAACATCGAGCGCAGCGACGAGGATCATTATCGCATCACCATCGCCGTGGCCGGCTTTGCCGAGAAGGATCTCGGCGTCGAAGTGAAGGACAACGTTCTCGCCGTCACCGGCAAGCGCGAGGCGGAGGCCGAAAAGCCCGCCTATCTCCACCAGGGCATCGCTGGCCGCGCCTTTGAGCGCCAGTTCCAGCTTGCCCAGCATGTGGTGGTGAAGGGTGCCCGCCTCGAGAACGGCCTGCTCCATGTCGACCTGGAGCGCATCGTGCCGGAAGAGAAGCGGCCCCGCCGCATCGCCATCAATGCGCCGGAGCTCAAGACCATCGAGGGCCAGAAAGCGGCTTGATTGCGAGCGGCGCAGCGCAGCCGCGCCGCGACCCAAAACATCCGCCAGCTTCCTTCCCCCTTCGGTGCGAAGCATCCGGAAGGGGGAAGGTGTCGCACCGAGGTGTTTGCCGCAGGCAAACCCGAGTTGCGACGGATGGGGGTTAACTAAAGAAACAAAGGCAGGAAGCTCTCCGGCTCCCCTGCCTTTTTCTTTTGGGGCCGCCGCATTAAGGTTGCGGTTCACGCTTCACGCGAGAGACCGCTTGGCGTTCTGGCAGCCACAGCCTTCGACCAAGGCCACCGACCTGGAATCGGTGCGGGCCCGCTATGACGCCATGTTCGCCCGCTTCGGTGCGCCTGCCAGCTTTGCGGTGGTGCCCGGCAGCCTGGGGCCGGTGGCGGGCGAATGGCACAAGGCGTCGGAAGATGGCCGTGTCCTGCTCTATTTTCATGGCGGCGGCTTCGTCGCCGGCTCGCCTGAAAGCCATCGCGGCCTGGTGGCGAAGCTGGTGGAAGCCAGCGGTGTTTCTGCCTTCGTGCCGCGCTATCGCCTGTCGCCGGAAAATCCGTTTCCCGCGCCAGTGCGTGATGGGCTCGACGCCTATCGCGGCCTGATCGCCAAGGGCATCGCGCCCGGCTCGATCCTGCTGGCGGGCGACGAGGCGGGCGGCGGCCTGGCCTTCGCCGTGGCGCTGGCGGCGCGCAATGCCGGGCTGGAACGCCCGGCGGGCGTGGCGGCGCTGTCACCCTGGGCCGACTTGGCGCTGTCCGGCATGGCGGTGCTGGGCAATCGCGGCAGTGATCCGCTGCTGTCCTGGGAGCAGCTTTTCATGTGCGCCCGCCATTATCTGAAGAAGGCCAACCCCTGCGATCCCTATGCCTCGCCGGCCTTTGCGGGGCTGAAGGATTTCGCGCCGGTGATGGTGCATGCGGGCGCGACGGAGATCTTGCGCGATGACGCTTCCAAGCTGGGCGACCGCGCGGCGGAAGCGGGCGTGGCGGTGAGCGTGGAGATCTATGACGGCATGGGCCATCTCTTCCAGGCCGATCCGAAGCTGAACGAAGCGAAGGTTTCGCTCGCGCGCCTGGGGCAATTTATCCGCAGCAGAACTGCGGTTTTAGTCGATTGAACCCCATCCGCCTCAACTCGGGTCGCCGCGTGGCGTTGCTGCGCGGCTAGAGCCAAGCTTGCTTAAGCGCTCGCCGCCAAAGCTTCCGCAAACCGCATCGGCAATTTTGCGCCGGACGTATCGCAGCCATCCATCTCACAGCCCGACAGGTCGGCATCGGTCAGGTTGGCATAGGAGAAATCCGCGCCCGACAGGCGGACGCGCTTGAAGTCGCCGCCGCGGCAATCGGCATAACGCGCTTCGGCATTGTCCAGGCGCGCGGGCAGCAGGCGGCCCGCCGAGATCATCAGCGGCCCTAGCTTGGTGTCGCGCAGGTCGGCATGGTTGAGCTTGGCGCCCGACAGGTTGACGCCGCGCAGGTCGGCGCCGCGCAGGCAGGCCGAGCGCAGGTCCGCGCCTGACAGGTTGCTGCCCTGGAGTGAGGCGCCCTGGAGGTCGACGCCGTAAAGCTGCGCCCCGGGGGCGATCAGGGCGGTGAGCATGCGATGCGCCAGCTTCTGTGCTGAGCGCAAATCCATGTTGGTGAGGTCGGCAGGCTGGCCTTCGCGGCCCTCGGTTTCGGCCCAGCGCGCATGGCTTTCCAGCAGACACTGCATATTGGCGACCATGACGGGGTCCACCTTGGTGACCTCGCGCAATGTCTTGGAAAGATCCGCGCCATGGGTGTTGGCCATGTCGAGCTTGGCGCCGATCAGGATGGCGCCGGCCAGGTCCGCGCCCGACAGGTTGCAACCGGACAGGTCGGCATTCTCCAGGTTGGCGCCCTTCAGGTTGGCCTGGCGCAGGTTGGCGCGGGTGAGGCGGCAGCCTTTCATGATGGCGTCGGTGAAATCGGCCTGGATCGCCATGACGCCGGTCATCTTGGCGCGCTCGAGGTTGGCGGAATTGAGCATGGCGGCGGGCATCTCCGATGGCCCCAGATCGTGCTGCAGCACCTTGAGGTTACCGTAGCGGTCCTTCTCGGCGATGGTGCCTTCGCGCAGGTCGGCCTCGTAGAGGTCGGCGCCGATCAGGTTGGCGCCGCGCAGGGAGGCGCCGCGCATGTCCACCCGGCGCATCGAGGCGCTGGCGAGGTTGGAACGGCGCATGTCGGCCCCGAAAAAGCTGGCTGAATCGAGCTTGGCGCCCGAAAGGTTGGTTTCCTCCAGGATCGCGCCGGTGAAATCGGCATCGGCCAGGTTGCGGCCCGACAGGTCGAGCCCGGACAGGTCGCAGAAGATGAACACGGCGCGGGCCCCGCCGACGCGGCCGGAATAGAGCATTTCGTGGCGCGCGGCCGCGATGCTCACATCCTTCTGGGTGAGTTTCGCGAACCCGGTATGGCGGGCCTGGGTCATTGGTTTTATGCGCCCCGTTAAGCCTTTTTCACCTGCCATTCTGGTGCTTTGGGCCTAACGCCCGATTAAAACGTCAAAAATTGCTGTTGAACCGGCCTCCCAGCCGGGTACAAAGGCGGGCAAAGCCCGGACCGGGGTACCCAGGGGGACCGGCGGGGGCTTTTCTTGAGTATAGGAAACGGTTTAGCGACCAGCCGGGCGGTGCCCGGGCGGCCAGGGGCCCTGCCGGAGACGGCCCCCCGTCCTGCGGCGGTGCCGCAAAAAGGCCGGATGCCGAGGATTTAAGGTCGCTCGCTGGCGAACAAAGAGGTTGGACTTTTGATCAAGCACCGTTTGATGCTTTCCGCCGCTGCGGCCGCCCTTTTGGGCGCGCTGCCCATGGCGGCCCTGGCCGATGTCACCGTCAGCACCGCCACCACCACCGCGCTGACCACCACGGCGTCGGGCAACATCACCATCGAAGCCGCCGGCACGATCGCGGTGCGCAACACCGGCGCGGCCCTGACCCTGGACAGCAACAACTTCATCACCAACAACGGCCTGATCTCGAACCTCAACAATACCGGTTCGATCGGCATCCAGATTGATCTCACCAACCATGACGTGCGCGCCCAATCGGGCGGCCTGATCAGCACCAACACCATCACGGTTGCCGGCGAAGGCACCAACAAGGTGGGCGTGCTGGTCGTTGGCGGCGGCACCTTCTTCGGCAATATTTCAGTCAACAATGCTACTGGCGTGGCACAGAACGGCGCCGGTGCGACCATCATCGTCGAAGACGTCAGTTCCAGCGCCTTCCGCCTGATGTATGAAAGCCAGGTCGATGGCGACATCACCTTCGGAGGCGCCATCACGGGCGCGCCTACCGCCAAGACCACCACGACGACGACGACCAGCAGTGGCGCTTCGCTGTTCCTGTTCGACGGCGAGACCAACGGCAATATCTATTTCGACCCCTCGACGGCGGCCAGCAATTCCGGTTCGGGCGCGCGCGGCATCGTGGTCCTGGGCAAGATCGGCGCCTGCGCCAGCAACTCCGCCGCCCAACTCGTGGCCGGCTACACCTGCCCCACCGGCAACGGCAAGGGCCTGGGCACGCTGATCAATGCCGGCCGCATCGTCTCGGTGGGCCAGGTCTTCATCGATACCAGCAGCAAGGAGGCTATCCTTGAAGGTGGCTCGGTGCTGTCGATCGGCAACGGCATCGCGGGCGGCTTCTACAATGCCGGTCCCGCCACTGCGGCCGGCGGCTTTGCCGCCGCCGTGCTCAGTGGCAATGGCGTGAATGGCAATTCGACCCTGCGCATCGACCCCAGCCTGGCGGCCTCCGCTACGGGCCTGCGTGGCCCCATCAATCTCGGCGTGATTTCAGCCGAGATCGATCCCATCGACCCCGGTTATTCCATCCTCAACCGTGGCACCATCATTTCCCAGCCGACCGACGCGCAGCTCAGCACCAGCACCGTCTTCATCCAGGGCGCGTCTAGCTCGGTCTATACCTGCCTGGGAAAAGGCGACTTCGCCACCTGCAATTCGGGCGGCATCCTCAACACCGGCACCATCAGCGCGCTGGCCAACACCAACATCACCACCCAGGCGACCACCCTGGTCAACGCCACGACGATCACGGTCGGCCCCTATGCCGCCATTCCGCGCCTGGATGTGCGGGCCGAAACCACTGGCATCGGCACCACCACGCCGGGCTTGATCAACGCCAATGTCACCGGCACCAGCGGCGGCTCCGCCACCGCCATCGTCATCGCGCAAGGCGCCAAGCTGCCGGTGATATCTGTCGGCAGGGGCGCTTCGATCCTGGCCACCGTTGATACCAGCACGACCTCGCCGACCCTGGCAGTGGGCAACACAAGCTCGCCCTTCAGCATGGTCGCCGAGGCGATCATCGACACGTCGGGCACGCTCACCAAGATCAATAACGCGGGCACCATCAAGGCCGCCGTCACGGCGACGACGCCGGCGGTGGACGCCGTGGTCGTCACCACGGTGCGGGCGATCGACCTGCTGGCTTCCACCGCCAGCGGCATCACCATCAACAACAGCGGCAAGATCGCCGGCGACATCCTGTTCGGCTCGGGCGGCAACAACTACAAGCTGAACGTCGGCAACACCGGCGGCGGCGGCACCGGTAATCTCGAAACCAACACGGCTGAACTGGGCGGTCTCAACACGCCCAACAACTATGCCGTCGTGGCCGGCACCATTGGCGCCGAGACGGCCGGCTTCGCCCCGGCCACCACCGCAAGCCTGATCGATTTTGGCGCCGGCAGCGGCCACACGCTGCGCATCGGCGCCTTCGGCTATGTCAACAGCGTGATCCGGTCCAGCACGGGCGCCGTTGCGGTCACGGTCGAGAACAACGGCACCCTGTTCGTGGCCAACACCAATGCGACCGGCTCGGTCAACGCCTCCACTTTCGACATCACTGGCGGCACGCTGGGCCTGACGGTGTCGCAGAACACCACCGCCACTTCGCCGGTGATCCGCGCCACCCAGTCGGCTTCGATAAGCTCCACCTCCAGCGTGGCGCTGCAGTTCGGCAGCTTCATCTCGTCGGGCACCACGCAGGCGAGCGTCACAGATCCCACGGCGCAGGAAATCGTCCTGATCAGTGCGCCGACCATCAATGTCAGTGCCACAACACTGACGCAGAACAATCTGCAACTGGCGCAGAACCTCCCCTTCCTGTTCCAGGCCACGGCAACGCCGCTGCAACTCAAGGGGGCGGCGGGCGTTAGCCAGACACTGGCGCTGTCGCTCAAGCCGCGCGTGCCGGGCGCGGGCACCGCGGCTAATCCTGGCCTGGGCCTGTCTGGCGATGCACTAGCGCAGTTCCCCTTCGTCGTCTCGGCGCTGGCCACCGATCCCAGCCTTGGCTCGGCCATCGCCACCAGCCTGACCGTCTACAAGACGCCCGGGGTTTCCTCGAGCGGCATCAACGTCGCCGCCTCGCAACAGCAGGCGCAGCAGGCCTTCTCGCAGTTCGGCCCCGACACGTCGGGCGGTGCCCGGCAGGTGGCGATCATGATCACAGACCAGGCCACTGGCCCGGTGGCAGCGCGCCAGCGCCTGCTACGGGCCTATGGCAAGGTGCCCGGCGAGCTGACGCTGTGGGGCCAGGAGTTCTTCGGCAACATCAACAACAAGGGCCGCGTCTCGGCCGACGGCTCGCTCACCAACTACAAGGATCACGGCTTCGGCTTCACGCTGGGTGTGGATGGCGGAAGCCCGCGCGGCGGCTGGTATGGCGGCGCCTTCACTTTCTATTCGGGCGACGTCAACCAGACGCTGCCGCGCAACACCCAGACCCATACGCAGTGGTACATGCTCAGTGGCTACAGCCAGTGGCAGGGCAAGCGCCTGTTCCTCGATACGACGATCAGCTTTGGCTATGGCGATTTCCTCGGCAAGCGCGACCTGGTCATCGGCAGCTCCGGCCGCGAAGCCCAGGGCAAGCGTGCCGTGCTGATGGGCGCACTGGGTGGCAAGCTTGGCGCCGTGCTCGGCTCGCGTGGCCTGGAGTTCACGCCGTATATCAGCCTGGATGGCCTGACGATGCGCGAGGAAGGCTATACCGAAACCGGCGCCGGCCCGGGCTTCAACCTGCAGGTTGCGCCCTATTACGCGAACTCGCTGCGCACGGCGCTGGGCGTGGACCTGAAGACCGGCATGAACCTGTTCGGCTTGCGCCTGTCGCCGGAAATGCGCTTCGGCTATCGCTACGACCTGGTTAATAGCCCGGTGAAGCTGCGTGCGGGCTTCGTCAGCACCGGCGGCACCACCACGGCTGGCAACAGCTACAATTTCGTGGGTCCCGATCCTGACACGGGCAACCTGTATGGCGGCCTCAGCATGGGCGCCGGTACCGAGAGCTGGCATGTCGGTGTCAACTACGACCTGGTGCGGGGTAACAATGGTTCCGCCACCCAAGTGGGAACCATCACGCTGCTCGGCCGCATATAATTTTTGTGAATGGGGGTGGGTGCGCGATGGTCATCGCGTACCCATTTTTTATCTTGCGGCATAAGATATTGCCTGGAACTCCCGGTGGCAGCGATTTGCTGCAAAATCCTGCTGCGACCGCGCAAACTCAGGAAATGCATCAATATCAAAGAGGCGGATTCATAAGGAATCAAAGGAGTTAAATCTGCGGCAAGCATGCGCAAGCCCCATGCTGCAACTGCGAAGTAAACGCCGCGATGCAGGTCGCATTCCCTTGATGGGAATGAGAGGCTCGCGATGGTTTCAACAAATTTTCTGAACCCTCTTGCTAAGCGCGATTTGCGTTGGTTTAAGAGGGTGCGAGCGCTGGAACCAACCAGTGCCGGGGTTGGGATGGTAGCTCTCGATCATTTTGGGTAAAATTCGCCCGGCGCACGGTTCGCGCCGGGTTTGCTTTGTTTAGCGAGTGATAACGCATGGAACAGCCAGCACACGATTTACGCAGCACTATGGGTGGGAGCGCCGCGCAGCTCGCGCCGCGCCGTTTCGGCGGCCTGATTGTCGTCGCCGGCGTCCACCTTGCTTTCGCCGCTCTGCTTATCCTCGGCATGACTGCCGGCGAGATCGAGAAGAAGCTGGAAGACCTCAAGGCCACTGTCGAAGAGCTGAAGGTCGAGCCGAAGGCTCCGCCGCCGCCGCCGCCGGATGTGGTGAAGCCGCCGCCGCCCTTCGTGCCGCCGCCGGATATCTCCATTGCCGTGGACGCGCCGCCGTCGAACAACGCGATCGTGACCACCACCGTGCGTCCGCCCGTGCCGCCGCCGGCCAATCCGGCACCGCCCGCGCCGCCGCCCGCGCCGACCAAGCTCACGCAGATCATGCGCACGCACACCAAGCCGGTCTATCCGACCATCTCCCAGCGTCTGGGTGAGCAGGGCACGGTTGAAATGATGGTGACCATCAACACCACCGGCGATGTCACGGCCTGTGAAGTCACCAAGACGAGCGGTTCCAAGCGTCTGGACGACGCCGGCTGCGATCACGTCAAGTCGCGTTGGAAGTGGGAGCCCCCCACCCAGAATGGCCAGGCGATTGAAGCGCGCACTGCGGTTCGCGTCGTGTGGAACCTGCTGGACGCCCGATAATCAACTTCTGAAACCTTCTAAAGCTATAAGCACGGAGTAACGAAAATGAATTCCAAGCATCTGACGCTCGCGGCCGCTGTCGTGACCGCTGCCACTGCCATCGTCGTCGGTCCCGCCTTCGCCCAGGAAGCCGCCGCTGCGGCGCCCGCCGCCGCGGCGTCGAACCCCTACGGCTTCGTCCACATTCTCGAGCGCGGCAACCCCGTGCAGCTGAGCATCCTGGTCGTGCTGGTCATCATGTCGATCGGTACCTGGTACATCGCCGTCATGAAGTTCCTCGAGCAGCAGCGCATCCTCACCCAGGCCAAGACCATTGAGAAGAAGTTCTGGACCTCGGCCACCCTGTCGGAAGGCATCGAGAAGCTGCCGAAGAACAGCGTTTTCCGCGCCGTCGCCGAAGCCGGCCACAAGGCCAGCCAGGGCGGCACCACCCTGGTGGGCCTGAACGACTGGATCGCGATGTCGCTGACCCGCCAGCTGGAAGATGCTAATGGCCGTCTCGCCGGCGGCGTGTCCTTCCTCGCCTCGGTCGGTTCGACCGCGCCCTTCGTGGGTCTGGTCGGCACCGTGTGGGGCATTCTGGAAGCCCTGATCTCGATCGGCGTTGCCGGTCAGATGTCGATCGACAAGGTTGCCGGCCCCGTCGGTGAAGCGCTGATCATGACCGCCATCGGCTTGATCGCCGCCGTTCCGGCCGTGCTGCTCTACAACCTGCTGATCCGCCGCAACAAGGTCATCACCGAGAAGCTCCGTGGCTTCGCTGGCGACCTGCAGGCGTATCTCATCACCAAGAGCAAGTAAGCCAGCAACAGGCTTACCTGGAGACCGAAAAATGGCTCTCGACGTTCAACACTCTGGTGAATCAGACGAAGCGGAACTGAACACCGCCATCAACACCACCCCTCTGGTGGACGTGATGCTGGTGCTTCTGGTGATCTTCCTGGTCACGATCCCCGTGGTCGTGCAGAACATCCCGCTGCAGCTGCCGAACCAGCGCAATATCGTGACGGAAACCAAGCCCGAGAACATCGTGCTCGCGGTGGACCGGAACGAGCAGGTGTATTTCAACAATGTGCCTGTTGATTCTTCGGAAGTGCGTGATCGCCTTATCGAACGGCAGAGGGCTGTCACCGACGGTAACTTTCCGGAAGTGCACATTCGCGCCGACCGCAGCGTGCGCTTCGAGACGGTTGGCCGTCTGATCCTGGCCTGCCAGCAGGCCGCGATCGTGAAGGTGGGTTTCATCACCCTTCCGGCCGCACTTAACTAAGGCAAATGGCGGCGGACCTTCGGGTTCGCCGCCGCTTTACCAAATTAAAGGTACACGACCATGGCAATGAATGTTGGTTCCGGCGGCGAAGGCGAACCAGTCGTCGAAATGAACACCACGCCGCTGATCGACGTGATGCTCGTGCTGCTGACGCTGCTGATCATCACTATCCCAATGCAGACGCACGCGGTGAAGCTGGACATGCCGCGCCCAAACAATGCGCCGCCGCCGACCCCGCCCGAGACGGTGGACCTGGTAATCGACTTCGACGGCACCATCACCTGGAACGCCGAGGCGATCTCGCTGGGTCAGCTCGACGGTTATCTGAAGAACGCAGCCGAGGCGCAGGTGCAGCCGGAAATCCATGTCGCGCCCAACCGTCTGGCCAGCTATGACCGCGTCGCCGAAGTTCTCGCACATGCACAGCGCCTGGGCGTGACCAAGATCGGCTTTGTTGGCATCGACCAGTACCAGTAATTACAGTATAAATAGTCCCGAGGGACGCATTCGTGGTTGGGGGCCGCGGGGACGATCCCTGCGACCCCCAAACTGCTCTTGAGAGAGGTCTTGCGATGAACGTTCGTAATCTGCGCGCCGCCACTGCGGCGTTTCTTATCGGCGGCGCCATGTTTGGTGCCACTATGGTGTCGGCCCAGACCAGCGTGAGTTCGGCTGTTGGCCGTCCGCTGCAGGAAGCTCGCCAGCTCGCCGACTCTGGCAAGTATCGCGAAGCGATGTCGCGTCTCGACACCGCCGCCGCTGCCGCCAAGACCCCGGCCGAGAACAACGTCGTCAACCAGATGAAGCAGTATGTCGCCGTCAAGTCGGGCGATGCCTCGATCGGTGGTGCGCTGGGTGCCAAGGCCAAGTTCGCCGCCGACGCCGGCGCCGGCCGCTGGCGCGAAGTCATCGCCGGTGGCGATGGGCTGCGCAAGAACAACGCCCTCGACGCCCAGTCCATGCTGGTGATTGCCCAAGCCTACTACAAGCTCAGTGATGCCAAGGGCTGCATGAGCTACATTCGCAACAATCTCGGTGCCGGCGCCGGTGGCGAGAACGGCCTGCAGCTGCTGCAGCGCTGCGCTTATGACGCCCATGACGAAGTTGCCGAGCGCAATGCGCTGGAGCAGCTGGTCGCCCGCACCGGCAAGCCGGAATACTGGGCCAGCCTGCTGAAGCTGGCCGAGCGTTCGCGCGGCCTGAAGGACTGGAACACGCTGGACCTTTATCGTCTCAAGTCGCTGACCGGCAACCTGAAGACCCCGGATGATGTGATGACCTATGCCCAGATCGCGCTGGTGCGCCGCGTTCCGGCCGAGGCGATCATGGTGGTCAACAAGGGTGTTGCCGACAAGATCCTGCCCGCCAACGACCGCAGCAACCGCCTGCTGAAGCTGGCGACCGATCGCAACACTGAAGCCAATGCCAATGCCGCCAAGGTGCGCGCCACGGCCAATGGCGACCAGCTGATCGAGATCGGCCAGCAGGAAGTCGCCCAGGGCAAGGTCAATGAAGCCATCGCCACCATCCAGGCTGGCATCGCCAAGAAGCCGTCCAATCCGTCCGACGCGCAGGTTCGTCTGGGCGCCGCCTATCTGGCCGCCGGCCAGAAGCCCGATGCGATCCGCGCCTTTGGTGCGGTCAAGGGCAACCCGGCGGACGAGATGATTGCTAAGCTTTACACCACCTTCGCACGTCCTGGCATGTCGGCAGTCGTTGCTGCTCCGGATGCAGGTAATGATCGCTCGGGTCGCCGGGGAAATCGTCGCCGCTAAGGTATGTATGCTGCGCCCTCCAGTAAGCGGGGCAGTGATGTAACGGAAACGGACGCCCTTGTGGCGTCCGTTTTCGTTTATGGCGTTCGCGCTGCCTGCAGCAACAGACTGCGCACATCGGTATCGGGCGCGGTTGCGATCCCGCCAGAACTGGCTTCCAGTTCGCGCAGGCTGAAATCCATCCGTGCTTCATAGGTGCGGTCGGTCTTGTTGCGCAGGCGCTGCTCCGCCACATACCAGGCACGCTTGGTAGCACCGTCACGGCAACTGGTGGCTTCGGTGCCCAATCGCGCCCCAGCGCGCCTCGACGCAGTGAGAGGGATCGAACGACATGCGGAACACGCGCTGCCGCGCCTGCTCATAGCCCAGCGTTACGGGGCTGCCGTCGCTGCGGGAATAGCCGATGCGGCAGGCGGCGGCCGCGCCGTCATGGGCCTTGAGCATGTCGGCGGCTAGGTTGCTGCCGCGATAGATCAGGCTGGGATCGTGGGCCCGCCATAGATTCAGGAAGGGTTCTGCCATGTCGCGCAGGTTGCGAAAGGCGGTCTTGAGCCGGGCGTCGCGCGAGGGCGTGGAATAGGTTCCCCAGTCACCATCGGTGCCATAGATGTTGGAGGGCAACCGCTCCGGCTGCGGCCGGTTTTGCAGGCCCACTGCCAGCGCTATGTCCACCGCCTCGGCGCGATAGCCCAGATCGGCGCAGTTCGACGCCACCATGTCGGCGACTTCGCGGACGGGATCGAAATTCAGGCTGCCGCCGCTGAGCGCAACGCGGACATAGTCGTAATAGTCCAGCCGCTTGCCTTGCGCCATAAAGGCGCCGCTGCGCCCGTTCTCGTGCCTTGGCCCGGTGCCATAATATTGCGTCAGGGTAAATCGGAAATCGCGGCGTTGGCGGCCAGCGGCACGGTGCCGCCGAAAAGCACGCCGTCCAGCCGGCGCGCATTCTGGAGTTGCAATGGCCGCCAGTTCTTGAAACCCGCGCCTACGCCAGGAGAGGCTCGCACCTAGCGCAGATCGTAATAACCGCGGGTCAGTGAATTGTCGGGATGGGCGTCGATATTATGGATGCGGCCATCACGCTCGACGCGATACACCAACGCCAGGTGGCCGTTGGGATCGTAGATGGTGGTGCCGGGCCGGATACCTTTCGCATTGAGGGCGGGCGAGTAAAAATCCTGCCCCTCCAGTTCCGGGTCCATGCGGTAGGTGGCCGAGGAAATATAATCCCGCAGATGGTTCAGAACCGACAGCGCATCCATGCCGCTGGCCAGATCGCGCCGGGCCGATACCTGGTTGCCGCCCGCGCTGTAACGGATGTCCCGGGCGCGCCCACGCGGCGAAACCTGGCTGACATAGGAAAAGGGCAGGCCGCGCTTCCAGGCATAATAGAAGCGAAGATAATAGGGCAGGTCGGCACAGTCGGCGCGGAAAGTGACGCCGGGCGGATCGGAGGCTCGGAACGGATTGACCGCGCCTTTCAGGCAGGCATCGACGGTGCGGCAACCACTGGTGCCGATGGCGGCCAGGAATTCGCCATAACCGCGCTCATCGGCTGGCGTCCAGCGGTCACCCAGAACGCGGTACAGCGTATCGGCTCGGGCCGGGGTCGCCGCCAGGGCCAGGACGAAACAGGTGGAGAGCAGGCCAAGGCGCATGACGAAGATTAACCGGACAGCGCTCCATCCGCTATAAGCAGGCATGCCGCCGATTCAATTCCAGTTGACGCCCGCCGAGATCGAAGCCGTGCTTTTGTCACTGCGCATCGCCGGCGTGGCGGTTGCGGTGGCGCTACCCTTCGCCTTCGCCACGGCACTGCTGCTGGCGCGCGGCCGTTTCTTCGGCAAGACCCTGCTGGATGGCATCGTGCACCTGCCGCTGGTGTTGCCACCGGTGGCGCTGGGTTTCCTGCTGCTGGTCCTGCTGGGCACCCGTGCCGGGCTGGGCGCCTTCCTGGCGGAAAATTTCGGCATCCGCTTCGTCTTCCACTGGAGCGGCGCGGCCCTGGCCAGCGCCATTCTCAGCTTCCCCTTTCAGGTCCGCGCCATTCGCCTGGTGCTGGAGGCGCGCGATAACGGCCTGGATGACGCCGCCGCTACCCTGGGCGCGGGCTGGTGGGATCGCCTTGTCAGCATCACCCTGCCGCTGGCATTGCCCGGCATGATCGCGGGCGCAGTCACCGCTTTTGCCGCCTGCCTGGGCGAGTTCGGCGCCATCATCACCTTTGTGTCCAATATCCCGGGTGAGACCCAGACCCTGCCGCTGGCCATCTACAGTGCCTTGCAGCAACCGGGTGGCGAAACCGTAGCGATGCGGCTGGCCAGCCTCTCCATTGGGCTGGCGCTGGTCTTCATGGTGGTGGCGCAGAGACTGCAGCGGCGGGCCGTGCGATGAGCCTGGAAATTGCGCTGAAGCACAGGCTGGGCGATTTCACGCTCGACGCCGCCTTCGTGGCGGAAGGCGGCGTCACGGCACTCTTCGGCGCATCGGGCGCGGGCAAAAGCAGCATCGTGGCGACGGTGGCCGGCCTGCTGAAGCCCGGCCATGGCCGTGTGGTGCTGAATGGCCGCGTCCTCACCGACACGGATGAAAAGATCTTCTTGCCGCCGCAGCAACGCCGCGCCGGGTTGGTGTTCCAGGAGGCGCGGCTGTTCCCGCACATGAGCGTGGAAAAGAATCTGCGCTATGGCTGGCGGCGCGCGCCGGCGCGCGCGGACGAGAAAGACGTGGCACATGTGATTGCGCTGCTGGGACTGGGCAAGCTGCTGGATCGGCGTCCCCGCACTTTATCGGGTGGCGAGAAGGCGCGCGTGGCGCTGGGCCGGGCGCTGCTGGCGTCGCCGGAGATATTGCTGCTGGACGAGCCGCTGGCGTCCCTCGATGCGCCACGCCGGGGCGAAATCCTGCCTTACCTGGAACGGCTGCGCGACGAAGCAAAGGTGCCGATGCTCTATGTCAGCCACCAGGTCGACGAGGTGGCGCGGCTGGCCGATCATGTGGTGTTGCTGGAAAAGGGCCGCGTTGCCCTGCAAGGGCCGCCGGGCGAAACCCTGACGGGTCTGGGCGGCCAAGGTGGAATACTGGGCGCGGTGCTGGATGCGGTGTCGCTGGGTCCGCGCGAGGATGGTCTGACCGAACTGGCTTTCGACAATGGACGGCTGGCAGTGACGGTGGCGGCGGCGCCGGGCACCAAGCTGCGGGTGCGGCTGGCGGCCGACGACATCCTGATCGCCCGGGTTCAGCCCAAGGAGATCAGCGCCAACAACATCCTGCGCGTCACGGTGGTGCAGGTGACTGTGAAAGGCGACATCGCCGAGATTGCCTTGCAGGCGGGTGACGCCTGGCTGCTGGCGCGGATCACGACGGCCTCGGCGCAACGGCTGGCGCTGGCGCCGGGCCTGCCGGTCTTCGCCATCGTCAAAAGCGTTACGGTTGATTCTTAAGTGGTCGCGCGGCCTGACGCGAAGTCTACAACTTCGCGGGGCCGCCGTTCCGGAAGACCAGCGTGCGCGACAAGGTAAAGTTGAACACCAGCCCTGCCAGCACGCCGATCGCCTGTGCCGCGAAGACGTTGTTCCAGGGTACGGCCGCATAGCGCACCAGCGCGGCATAGGTGCCATAACTGACGGCAGCGCCGATCAGGTTGGCGCCCGCAAACTTCAGCGCCTCCTGCGCAATCGCCGAAACACTGCCGCGCGCCCGCTGCGCCGCAAATGTCAGATAGCGATTGCCCAGCCAGGTGGCGGTCATGGCGATGGCGACGGCGATGGCGCGTCCGCGATAGGGATCGAAACCGAACTGCCCCGTCGTCAGTCCCAGCACACCGGCATCGACCACATATCCGCCCGCGCCCACCAGTCCAAAGCGGATGAAGGAATGGCGCAGCAGCCAGCGCATGGCAGCGTTCAGCATCAGGGTGGCGTCAGGTCGCCGGGACCGGGAATGGCCAGATACGACATGCGCTTCTGCTCCCAGCGCCCGCGAGTCACCGTGTCCAGGATCAGGCCGCAGGTCAGCGACAGGAAGGCCAGCAGCATCAGGCCGGTGGCGAGAATGGCGGTGGGCAGGCGCGGCACCTGGCCGGTCTGGATATATTCATGCACCACCGGCAGCGCGGTCGCCACCGACAGCAGCACCAGTACGGCGAACCCGGCCGAGAAGAAGATCAGCGGCCGTTCCTCGCGCACCAGATGGCCGATGGTCTTGAGGATGCGCCAGCCATCGCGCCAGGTGTTGAGCTTCGACACCGAACCGACAGGCCGCTCCTTGTAGCGCGTGTCCATGGATTCCATCGGCATCATCAGCCGCACGGCATGGACGGTGAGTTCGGTCTCGATGCCGAAGCCTTCGGCCGTGAACGGGAAACTCTTGACGAAACGGCGCGAGAAGACGCGATAGCCCGACAGCATGTCCGGCAGCTTGACGCTGAACAGCCAGGCGGTCAGGCCGGTGAGCAACCGGTTGCCCAGCACATGGCCGGGGCGATAGGCGGCGGCGTCGGTATGGATGCGGCAGGCCGTCAGCAGGTCGCAACTGCTGTCCAGCATGGCCTGCACCATGCGGGGGCTTGCGCCCGCATCATAGGTGTCGTCGCCATCCACCAGCACATAGATGTCGGCCTCGATGTCGGCAAACATGCGGCGCACGACATTGCCCTTGCCCTGGCGTGGCTCGGTGCGCACCACGGCACCGGCTTCCCGCGCGACATCGACGGTGCGGTCGCGCGAATTGTTGTCATAGACATAGACGATGGCGCCCGGCAGCGCGGCACGGAAATCCCGTACCACCGCCGCAATGGCGGTTTCTTCATTGTAGCAGGGCACCAGCACGGCGATGCGCGGGGTCATTTCATCCTCGCAAGCGGGCACCATTGATAGGCGCCACCAAGATTGGTGTCGAATTGCTGGCATTGCGCCAGTCGTATGCCAAGGCCGTAATCGGCCACCGCTTCGCGTCCCCGCACCATGTCGGTGGCGTCGGCGATCAGGTAAAGATCGCCGCCGCTCGCCAGATGCGCCGCCACGCGGGCCCGCATCTGTCGCGTCAGGCCGCTATCGTCGCGCGGCTGCAGCATCCAGCCATCGATGCGCAGCACCGGTATCTGCCTGGGCAACTGGGTGGCGATGAAACCCATCGGGGCATCCCCGGTCATCACCACCATGGTGCGGTCGGGGCGCGGGATCGGCGGCAACGCCACCTGGATATAGGGATCGTCCACCGGGGCACGCTCCAGGAAATCGCTGCGGCTGGTCACGAGCACGGCGAAAGCGATGACGCCCAGCGCCAGCACGCGGGTGCGCCGTGTGCCCGGCAGCAGGCCGACGGCGGTGGTGATCACCAGCGGTGCCAGCATCTCCAGCGCCACGATGTAGCGATAAATGGCGAACATGCGCAGCCAGGCGAAGTAGCTGGCCGTGGCGAAGGCCAGCAACGGCAGCGCCGCGTCGTCAAAGGTCAGGGAGTCGGCATTGCGCCGGCGCAGCGCCCAGATGGCGGCGGCGACCAGCACCACGACATAGGCCACCGCCACCCGCATGTCCTGGAAGCCCAGGTCGCCGGCGATGTGCCAGTCTGCGGTGAAGAGGAAGGGGAAGAAGAGCTGGCGCCAGACGCTGTTGGGCACGAAGCGCAGGTCGCGGTAATGCGCTTCCAGCGCCAGCGGCGACTTCCAGTAACCGTTGAAGTAGGGGAACAGCGGATTGCCGGTCTGGTGATACACACTCAGCATCCAGGGCGCCGCGAACAGCGCCACGCCCGCTGCCCCGCCGATGCCACCCGCCAGCAGCCGCACCGCGATGTGTTTCCAGCTTCCGCCCAGCGCCAGCAGTGCCGCCGCGAAGCCGACGCAATAGGGCATCGCCGGCAGCTTCAGGCCGCCGGCGCAGCCGGTGATGAAGCCCGCCAGCAGCGCCAGCAAAGCCGTCTTGCCCAGAGGGCCCTCGCGTAGTGTCTCGCGCTTGACGATGATGATGGCCAGGCCCGTCAGCGCGAACAGGCTCATCACATTGTCGTAATAGGTTGTGCCCATCTCGGTGAGCGTCTGCGCCCCGGTCTGGCCCAGGATGGCGATGGCGCCGGCCCATAGCGATGCTTCGGGTACGCGCAAGCTGTGCCGGGCAATCAGATAGAGTGGCACCATGTTGGCGCCATGTACCGCGCCAAGGCAGGCCAGTGCCGCCCATGCCGGCACATGGGTCGCCAGCAGGTAGAAGGGCACATCGAGATAGGGATTGTACCAGCTCGCCAGGTGCGCCGCCGCCACATCCACGGACAGGCGGTCGTTGAACAGCGCGTAGGGGCCGTACCAGTGATAATTGCGGAAGTCCCAGCTGGTGTCCTTGCCCAGCAGCACCACGAAGGCCGCCCAGAACAGGATGGTGCAGCCAAGGAAGGCATACTCCCGCGCCGACAAGGGCGAAAGGCTGGCGGGATGTTGGGAAGGGGCCATCAGGCGGGCGGGAACTCTAGGGACGGCTTCTTCTACCCTGTCCCGGCGGAACAGATAAGGCCTTGGCGGAAAGCTTAATTTCCGCCAAGGCAAGCTTTCCGGCCATAGCCGCTAAGCGTCCGGCTCTACCGCGATATTGCCGAGAAACTGGAGTGTACAGGCCCGCCAGGAGCGCTTTTCGGCGAAAGCCCGCGGGGTGAGGCTGCGGGGAGCATGGCGCAGCGCCAGCGCCCCCAGGCAGGCCTTCTGGAGATCTTCGTCCAGCACCGCCACATCCGTTCCGCCCGGTACCTGCGGCCCCACCACGTCGCGGGGCCCTTCCACGGGATAGGCCGCCACCGTCAGGCCACAGGCCAGCGCTTCAAGCATCACCAACCCGAAGGTATCGGTGCGGCTTGGAAAGACGAAAACATCGCTGCCGGCATAGGCACGGGTCAGGGCTTCGCCGGTCAGCGCCCCCAGGAACCGCACCGCCGGATAGGCTTCCGCCAGGGTCTCGCGGGCGGGGCCTTCGCCCACCACGATCTTGGTCCCCGGCAGGTCGCAGGCCAGGAAGGCCTCGATATTCTTCTCCACCGCGACCCGGCCAACAAAGAGCCAGACCGGGCTTTCGCCCGGCGGACGGGCATCGGGCAGTGGGCGGAACTTCTCGGTGTCCACGCCGCGCGACCACAGGCGCAGATTGCGGAAGCCCTGTCCGGCCAGTTCCTGCTTCAGCGTATCGGTCGCCACCATCACAGCGGTGGCGGGCTGGTGGAACCAGTGCAGCCAGCGCCACACCACGCTTTCGGGCACCACATGGAAGCGGGCATGGACATATTCGGCGAAGCGGGTGTGAAAGGCGGTGGTGAAGGCGATGTCGTGCTGCTGGCAGATGCTGCGTGCCGCCAGCCCCAGCAAGCCTTCGGTGGCGATATGCACCGCGTCGGGCGCGAATTCCTGAATCTCGCGCGCCATTGTCTGCTTCTCGAACAGCGCGATGCGGATTTCCGGATAGGTGGGCAGCGGTACCGTGCGCCGGCCTTCGGGCGTGATCATCTGCACCGTGTGGCCCAGCGCCGCCAGATCCTTGGACAGGATTTCCAGCGTGCGGACGACGCCATTGACCTGGGGCGCCCAGGCGTCGGTGACGATGAGGATCTTCAACTGCGCCGCCAACCCGGGGATGGCCCCCGGTTGCAGCCGGCGCGCTCTACGCGGGAATAAGCGCACCTTGCGGACTGGGCGCGGCAGTTCCGGCAGCCGGAGCCGCCACAGTCCGTCCGGTCGCGTGATCGGCCCAGCGCAGAATCTCCATATGTCCGCGGGCATCTTCAACAAGGGCGCTGCAGCTTTCAACCCAGTCTCCGTCATTGAGGTAGAGCACGTCACCAATCATGCGGATCTCGGCATGGTGGATATGGCCGCAGACCACCCCATCCACGCCGCGCTTGGCGGCTTCGGTGGCCACGGTGGTTTCGAAATGCGAGATGAACTCGACCGCGTTCTTGATGCAGTGCTTCAGCCAGGCCGACAGCGACCAGTAGGGCAGGCCCAGCCGCTTGCGCGCCTGGAACAGCAGGTCATTCAGCCGCAGCGCTGTGCCATAGGCCCAGTCGCCGGCATGGGCCAGCCACTTGGCATAGTGAATGACGCCATCGAAGCGGTCGCCATGCAGCACCCAGAGGCGCTTGCCGTCCGCAGTCTCGTGGATTGTCTCGTTGACGATCTCGATGCCGCCGAACAGGCGGCCGGCATAGTCGCGGGCGAACTCGTCATGATTGCCCGGTACGAAGACCACGCGGGTGCCCTGGTCCACCTTGCGCAGGATCTCGCCGATGACCTGGTTTTGTGCCTCGGTCCAGTACCAGCGGCGCTTGAGCTGCCAGCCATCGACAATGTCGCCGACCAGAAACAGCGTCTCGCTTTCATTGTGGGCCAGGAAATCCGCCAGGGCCTCGGCCTTGCAGCCGCGCGTTCCCAGATGAGTGTCCGAGATGAAAATTGTGCGATGGCGGCGGAAGTGGGCGGTATCAACCGTCTGAACTGTCCGTGTGGCGGGACGGGCAGGCGGCAAGCCCCCCAAGGCGCTGTCGAACCACGCTATTTCGGCCATCGGAGTCTCCCGCTTGCTTGCGCGGCGAGATAGCTGCTTCGCACGACAATTTTGTTGCCTGCGTGCGACATGGCTGTGAAACGGGCCGAATGGTGCGAAATTTGCCCAAAAAGATGCAATTTTGTGCAATGCACAAACTGGAATTCAGCTATGCATGCAAACGGTAAGCAGGCAGTTTTTCATATTTTTACTAGGTTTTCGTAGGCGGAAAGTTTGGCAAAGTGTGTTTTCGCGCTTGCACACAAAACCTCTTTCCAGCATATTGCTGCAGCGCCGCATCGCGATCTTCGATTGCGAGGCCGCCGCCCTTCCTGGGCGTTTCCTCCCTGATCTTGGCCGCTCTTCGGAGCGGCCATTTTTTTTGCCCGGGTCTTTTGGCCGTCGGCTGTGTCGGGCCTTCGCTCATGGACATTAAGTCCACATCGCTCGGCCCTCCTGGCCGAGCGGCCAAAATCCCTCGGGCAAAATCCAGAAACCTCGAGCGCCGCAGTAGTCGGGAGCGACAGCGAACCGACGCGGCGCGACCCGCAGCATCTGCCGGCTTCCTTCCCCCTTCGGTGCGAAGCACCACGGAAGGGGGAAGGTGTCGCAACGAGGTGTTTGCGTCTTCGCAAACCCGAGTTGCGACGGATGGGGGGGTGAAAGATTATTCCGCTGCGGCGGAAAGGTCCGGCGCGGCGCGCAGCATCGCGATGTCAATTTTCACGATCCGCGTCAGGGCGGCGGTAAGCTTCAGCTTCATCGCCTCGAAGTTCGGTTTCTTGGCGATCTTCTCTTCTTCCAGATAAAGCCCGCGATTGATCTCGATCTGCAGTGCGTGGATGCCCTCCGGCACGCGGCCATGCAGCATGGTGGTATGCCCGCCCGCATACGGCGTGTTGCGCGCCACGCTCAGGCCTTCGCGCAGGAACGCGTTTTCCGCCAGCCGCGACAGCGCCGGCGCGGCAGAGGCGCCATAGCGATCCCCCAGCACGATCTGCGGCGCGCCCAGTGTCGACGGCATGGAATGGCAATCCACCACCACGGCGACGCCGAAGCGGTCCTTTGTTTCCGCCACCAGTGCCGCCAGCGCCTGGTGATAGGGGCGGTAGAGTTTCTCCAGCCGCGCCTTGGCCTCTTCCGGCGCCAGCTTGCCGCGATAGATGTCGGCGCCGTCGCGCACAATGCGGGGAATGACCCCCAGTCCCGCCGCCACCCGCGCGCTGGGCAGGTCCACCGGCAACTCCAGGGGCGCTGCGAACATGGTGGCGTCGATCTCGCCGATGCCGCGATTGACGTCCAGGAAGGCGCGGGGGAACTCGGCCGCCAGCAGCGGCGCGCCCAAGTTTGTCACTTCGCCGAACAGTTCGTCCACGAAGGCATCCTCGGACTGGCGCAGCATCACGGGGTCAAGGTGGCTGGCAGCGGCCAGGCTCTGGGGATAGCGGCGGCCCGAATGGGGCGAGGCAAAGATGAAAGGCGCGGTCTGCCCTTCCGGCCGCAAGAGGCGGAAAGGCCGCGCGAACAGGGCGGCCAGATCGGTGTCCTGGGCGGGGGAGGGCGTTTCGGCCATGCCGGAGGGAAGCATCAACCGGCTGTCCCGGCAAGCTAATCCGGCCCCGGCCGGGCATGGGTAGTGGATATTTACCCTTTCCGGGGTATAGATGAAGCTGACGGTTGGGGCAGGCCAATGGCACACATTCTTCTGGCGGAAGACGATGAATCGCTGCGCAAGTTCCTGAGCGCGGCGCTGGTCAAGGCTGGCCATGCTGTGACGGACTTCGGCGATGGCTCCGAAGCGTTCGAATGCATCCAGGGCTTCACCTTCGACCTGTTGCTCACCGATATCGTGATGCCCGGCATGGACGGGATCGAGCTGGCCAAGCGCGCCGCCGAGCTGAACGCCGAACTCAAGATCATGTTCATCACCGGCTTCGCCGCTGTGGCGCTGCACCCGGCCTCGGGCGCGCCCAAGCAGGCCAAGGTTCTATCCAAGCCCTTCCACCTGCGCGAGATCGTGGCGGAAGTGGACCGGATGCTCGCCGTCGCCGCGTAGGCGCGAGCCGGAGCGGCCGCCAATTAAGGCCAAGACGGCGCTCCAGCCGCTTCCCAGAACGTCCGGAAAATCGAGCCCGGGCCGGCCTTTGGCCGGTTCCCGGCCCCCCGCTTGCAGGTGCGGGCCCCCGCCGCTATAGAGGCGCCCTTCCTGCCGGTGGGGCGGCTAGCTCAGCGGGAGAGCACTTCCTTGACATGGAAGGGGTCACAGGTTCGATCCCTGTGCCGCCCACCACTTAACTCCAGCCAAATCAGCTAGTTATCAGGAGCCTGACGCAGCGATAGTTTTGCAAATCGACGCTTGTATCCAAATCGGGGACACAGGCATCAGATGGCGACTATTTCTAAGCGCGGGGATCGCTGGCAAGCCAGAGTTCGTCGCAAGGGCGGGCCGCCCACTTCCCGCACCTTCAGGCTAAAGGCAGACGCCGAAAAGTGGGCTGCACAGGTTGAAGTCGATGGTGAACGCGGTGGGTTCTCGACTAACCGCAGCCTACTCGAAGCAACCACCCTTGCTGACCTTATAAGGCGGTACCGGGACACGGTGGTCCCAAGCCATAAAAGCAGCCTGAATGAAACGGCTGTCCTTAATGCCTTCCTGAGGCACTCCACGGCCAGTCTGCGGTTGTCTGAGTTAGGACCGGCCCACTTTGCTGCCTACCGTGACGAGCGACTTAAAAGAGCAAAGCCCGGAACAATCATCCGCGAACTGGGGCTTATTCAACATGCGCTGGAAGT
>Ga0114970_10000163_pt1 | contig 44962 bp, 40 predicted proteins | sample M_140205_XF_Meta_FD_87030 | JGI IMG/M metagenome (GOLD analysis project Ga0114970, IMG submission 87030) | Freshwater microbial communities from Lake Montjoie, Canada to study carbon cycling - M_140205_XF_MetaG | ecosystem: Environmental > Aquatic > Freshwater > Lake | place: Lake Montjoie... | reverse complement strand
TGCGGAAAACTGCTGACCATGACCGCCACTTTCGACTTCCCCGAAGAGCCCACCGTCGATTCAACCGGCATCTATTTCACCCCAAACCTGCGCCACCTCGACCGGGGCAGCCTCCAGGTGGACAACGGCAGCTTCCGGAACTACGAATACGTTTTTGGTGCCACCGCTGCGGCTGCGTTGTATCGGAGGGATATGGTCAACGATATTCTCGTGCAGGGAGAATTCTTCGACAACGACTTCTTTGCCTACCGCGAAGATGCCGATGTCGCCTGGCGAGCCCAGCTTATGGGCTGGAAATGCCTGTACGCACCCTACGCCAAGGGCTATCACGTCCGCAAAGCCCTGCCGGGTAACCGCCGTGCGTTACCGGCCGAGATCAACATGCATTCGGTCAAGAACCGGTTCCTGCTTCGCATCAAGAACATTACGCCGGATCTTTACCGCCGCAACTTCCTCGCGATCACCGTACGCGACATTGTGGTGATCAGTGCCTGCGTTCTTTGGGAACATACTTCGCTGCGGGCTTTCCCGTTCCTGTTTAAGAACTGGCGCAACGTCCTCGCCAAGCGGCAAGAGATTATGGCCCGCAAGAAGGTTGACGACGCCTACATTGCCAGCTGGTTCGACTTCCAGCCAGTGAGTAAGCCGGCCCCGAAGAAATCTGTCGCCAGCCTGACTCGCGCCGCAAAAGCCACCCGGCGCTAAGACAAACCAACCCGGTGCGCATCGCAATCCTCGGCACGCGCGGCATACCCGCAAACTACGGCGGTTTTGAGACCTTCGCGGAAGAGCTTTCCCGCAGGCTCGTCGCCCGCGGCCATGATGTGACCGTTTACTGCCGCAACCGTCACACGGAACCGGAATTCCACGGGGTAAAACTCGTCCACCTGCCCACCATCCGGCACAAGTACCTGGACACGTTGGCGCATACTTTCGTCTCCATGCTGCACCTTCTGACGCATCGGCAGGACGTGGCGCTATACTGCAATGCCGCGAACGCAATCTTCACGCTGCTGCCCCGACTGGCCGGAGTGCCGGTAGCGCTCAACGTCGATGGCATTGAGCGCAAGCGCAAGAAGTGGAATGCTCTCGCCAGAGCCTGGTACCTGATGTCGGAGTGGCTCTCCACGAAGTTTCCGAATGTCATCATCACTGACGCCGAAGCCATCCAGCGTTACTACAAGGACACGTACGGTGCCGAATCCACCTTCATTGCCTATGGAACCTCCACTTCGCGGGAGGCGACGACAACCGCTCTGACACAGCTGGGCCTGCAGCCGCACCGATATTTCCTCTATGTGAGTCGGATGGAGCCCGAGAATCGTGCCCTTGAAGTCCGCCAGGCATTTGAAAAAGTCCCGACCCGGATGAAGCTGGCGCTGATTGGTGACGCCCCCTACGCGGCAGAGTACATTGGCCGTGTTCGGGATACCAGCGACGGCCGAATTGTCATACCCGGGGCCGTATATGGCCTGGGATACCGGGAACTGGGGTCATGGTGCTTCGCTTATGTCCATGCAACGGAGGTCGGAGGCACGCACCCGGCGCTGATTGAAGCGATGGGCAAGGGCTGTCTGGTGCTGTACCTCGATACCGTGGAGAACCGCGAAGTTTGTGGGGATGCCGGCTTAGCCTATTCGGACACTGAGGGCCTGACCGCGCGAATGATGGAAGCGCTGCAGATGTCTGAGGAGCAGCGCAACGCGTACCGTGCGCGGGCGCTGGAGCGAGTCCGCCGGAGCTATGACTGGGAAGCCGTCACCACGCAGTACGAAGAACTACTCAACGGACTCTGCCAACCGCAGGCAGGGCGCTAAAATTCCAGCCGAAGCCCAAGCTGGAGCGTGCGGTTAGTTTTCGCCCGGTTGATAGTCCCCCCGGTCACAATATCGACGCTCGTATTCGGAAGGTTGAAATTCGGGTGGTTCGCCAGATTGAAGGCCTCCAGACGAAATTGGAGGACGTTCCTTTCTGTAAGTTTGAATCGCCGCGACAAAGACGTGTTGATATTAATCGTGCCTGGTCCATCCAGGATATTGCGACCGGAATCGCCGAACCTGTACGACGCAAGCGGAACCGGCAGGAAGGCAGAGCGATCGAACCAACGGTCTGGCGAGGGAACTTCGACAGTACCTTTGCGAAGACGGTCCGGACGGCTGGCTTCTCCGTTGACGTAAGAAAAGTTCGCCACGCGCGGGGTGATGGGGGCACCAGAGTAGATTGTGCTGGTACCGGATAGTTGCCAGCCACGAAGCAGGAGATTGCGGGACAACGTCGGAACCCAGATGAAACTCCCCGCGAAGGCATGCCCGATATCGAAATCAGAGCGACCACGCTCGAGGCTCAGATTCCGGGAATCCTGTGCATTCGAGAAATTGTAGGCGATCGTTCCACCCGTATTCGAGGTTTCATCAAGGGACTTCGCGAACGTGTAAGTACCTCTGACAAAAAAGTTCTTTGAGAAGCGGCGGCGGACCGTCAGCTGGCCGGAATTATAGATTGAATTTGAACCGTCGTTGACAATGTTGATGGCCCCGAAAAATGCATAGGGTCGAGTGGTGCTGGTGGCTTGTGTACGACCGGCCTGATTAATATCGTAACGCCGGGGCAAGTGGGTCCCCTTTGAGCCCGCGTAGGCGACCTCAATGACGGTGTCCCGTGCGATTTCATGTTCCAGCGAGAGGCTCCACGACTGAATGTTTTGGCTCTTAATGCTGGTGCTCTCCAACCCGCCGCTGCCGGTAACGCCGCTGAAGGCGCGACGTGATACCGGAAAGGGATTCGACAGGGTCAGCGCGGTGGGATCCGAGCTGACTCGGCTAAAGGTTTCGGTAATGGTGAAGGGATAGGTATCAGAGAAGCTATCCAGACGGTACAACGAGCTGGACCCGTAGAAAATGCCGTAGCCACCACGGAGAGCCGTTCGCGTGCTGCCAAAAACACGCCAGGCAAAACCAAGGCGGGGCGCAAAATTGGTCCATGACGGCCTGGTAATGGTAGCGGGAAGGCCAACATCCGAGGCTCGGACCGTATGAGGAGCAAGGCCGACGGCGTTAATACGCTGGTCAAACTCAGCCTTCGACAAGGTGCCGGTACCGCTCGTTACCAGTTTCCCCAAAGCCGGCACGAACATCGCCCACGCGCCAAACTTCTCCTTAGGAGGCTTCTGCAGGTCGTAGCGGACGCCGATATTCAGGGTCAGACTGGGCGTGATCTTGAAATCATCCTGCGCAAAACCGGAGTAGCTGGAGACGAGGTGGTAAGGGCCACCTGCATCGAGTTGACGGCGGGTACTATCGGCCCAGCCGAGAACGAAATCGGCAACAGGTTCACCTGTGAATCGACCGAGAAAAGACGCAAGGCCCCGGGTATCACCGTAGCTCCTCGAGAAGTATTGGGAGCGCAGAAAATCGCCGCCAAACTTAAATGAGTGGAGACCTTTGATCCAGGTCAGGCTGCCCGAGTACTGATAATTATTGAAGGAGTAGATCTTGGGGATGGTATTTGCAGGACCAAGCGAAAGATACCCGGTAAGAGTAAGGTAAGGAAGGCCATTGGCAACGGGGTTGGTAGTGCCTCCGACGAAACCGGTTTGAGCCCCCCAGTCGGTGTCACCGCTCAACGGCCAGACCTGATGGTTGGTAGTCCTGGAGAAATTGGCACTCGTCTCCACAAACATGGTCGGGCTGATGGTGCGAATATATTTCAGGTAAGAGACCAGGGCCAGCGTCTTGTTGGAAAGCCCGAAGTAGGGTATCGGGGAGTTGTTGGAGTTGATCGGATCATAGACAGCCGCCGGGGACCAGAAAGCGCTCGCCGTCATGCGGTCATTGGAACTGAAGTTGTGGTCAATCTTGATCCCGTAGTTATTTGACGAGTTGGTGCCGTTCCCCTGTGCGATGTAGTTAAAAACTCCGCCCGCAGGCAGGTTGGGTTGAGGGTAATAGCCGGCGAGTTTCGCGGCCACCGGATTGAGCCGGCTCGCCGGAATCCGATTGCCCGGAAACGGACTCCTGCTGACGGTATCCAGCAACGTAATGGGCTTGCCAAAAGCATCAGTGGCACCGGAGAAGTCGCCCTTCAACATCTCAGGCCGCGGTGTGAGACCTCGCTGCGATTGGCCCTGGATAAGGCGGAGGGAGTCCCAGGTAAACAGAAAGAAGGTCCGGTTACGGCCGTTGTAGATACGGGGAAGCAGGACTGGCCCCCCGACGGTCGCACCAAACTGGTTGCGACGCAGTTTGGACTTCTGGCCATCGAAGTAACCAACAGCATCGAAGGCGTCGTTCCGAAGAAACTCATACAAAGCCCCCCGCAGCCGGTTGGTGCCGCTCTTGGTAACAACAGTAAGCAAGCCCCCGGCGTACCTGCCATATTCGGCGGCGAAACCCGAGGTCTGGAGCTTAAACTCCTGGACCCCTTCAATGGGCGGACTAAGCACAGCTCCGGTGTTCCGTCGCTGCGTATTATTCATGCCATCCAGCAGGAACCCCGTGTTGTCAGCGCGGGCACCGTTCACCGCGTACGAACCGTCCCCGCCATCTCCTTTCGGGATCACCCCGCCGGTAAGGAGCGCGAGGTCAGTGAAGTTGCGACCGTCCAAAGGGATGTCCTTGATTTCTGCCTGTCCGGTAACTTCACCACGCGCTGCACTTTCGGTATTGAGCGCCGGAGGGGCATCGTTGATGGTGACGCTTTCTGTCGCAGTACCCACCTGGAGCGCGATATCCAGACGCAGGACCTGGGTAACTGCGAGCGAAAACTCGGCCCGCCTGTGCATCGCAAAGCCCGCCGCAGATGCCTCCAGCGTATGCCGGCCTGGATTCAGGTAAGGAAGTGTGAAGTCGCCCGCAGTGTTCGTGGATGCTAAGTGGACGAGGTTGGTGTCGACTTCAGTCACGCGGACCGCAACGCCGGGAACAACGGCCCCGGAGGGGTCGGTGACGCGGCCCACCACAGTCGCTGAGGGGCTCTGCGCCAGCCCCGAAAGTGCGAGCAGGCTAAGGCCGGAAATGAACGTCAGGAGCCTGATAACTTCAGTGCTTACGCGCATGTTATCTCTCCGCTCAGGCTGTCGCGGGTGGTTTGGCGGCCTTCCAGCCGGCACGCCATTGTTCCATCAGTTTCTTCAGGAGTTCCGCGTTGGCAGGGCGCTTCGCCACATTCGTGTTTTCCTGCGGGTCAGCCTGATGGTCGTAAAGTTCCACTGCTTCGATTTTTGAATGGTCCTCACGATTGACCCAGACCGTTAACCGGTACCCATCCGTCCGCATGGAGTAACCCATCCGTGCTTTGCCACGGGGATATTGGCTGAAAGCTGCCGGCTTCCACTCTCGTGACGGGTTATCGAGGAGAGGCTTGAAGCTGGAGCCTTCGAGGTGGGCGGGCAGAGGCAAACCCGCCGCCTCAGCGAGGGTGGGGTAGATATCCACAAACTCAACCAGCGCGTTGCTGTGTTTCCCTGCATTTTTCATCCCCGGTACGGATAACAGGAGAGGCGCGTTCGTGTCATTTTCTACATTGCTGTGCTTCGCCCATTCGCCATGTTCGCCCAGCTTCCAGCCATGGTCGCCCCACAGGACGATGATGGTGTTCTCGCGAAGGCCGAGACGGTCCAGTTCGTTCAGAACTTTCCCGATTTGCGCATCAGTGTAGCTGATGGAGGCGTAGTAACCGTGCTTCAACTGGCGAGCCAGACTATCCGACACAGGGCCGGTTGCAGGCGTTCCCGTATAGTTACGCAGCTCGTTACTGTTGGTGAGTGCGTAGTCGGGGGCGTCTTCCGGGCGGTACGGATTCGGAGCGAGTTTGATTTGAGCCGGGTCGTAGAGATCCCAGTATTTCTTCGGAGACACAAACGGAAGGTGTGGTTTGGCGAAACCCAGCGCCAGAAAAAACGGTTCGGCCTTCTTGCTTATCTCGCCCAGCGTTTTGACTGCCAGGTCGGCCACCATGCCGTCTTTGTAGAAGCTGTCCGCTACTTCGCCAGCCTCGAACGCCGGACCGCCTTTGCGCTTTCCGTTGTCGCCATCGGCGTCGTCGTCAAGCTTCAGTCTGGCGTAGATGGGTGCCTTCGGTGTTTGCCATGCCACCGACCAGGAACGCGGGTCGTCATACCCGGGATGAAAAATCTTGCCCAGCCCCTGGACAAAATAGCCGTTCTGTTTGAAGTGCTGGGGCAACGTAACGATGTCGGGCTGGGCGGCCCGAAAGTGGGTCACCAGATCCCAGACTTTGGTGGAATCCGGGCGGGTCCCCGTGAGCAGGCTGGTGCGGGAGGGAGAACAGACGGCCTGCTGACAATAGGCCCGATCAAAGACAATCCCCTGTTTCGCAATGCGGTCGATGTTGGGGCTTTTGATGTAGTCGTGCCCGTAGCAGCCCAGTTCAGGCCGCAGATCATCCACAGCAATGAAGAGGATGTTTGGCTTTTTCGATTGTGCGAAGGCCGCAGGGCCGAGCGCAGCCGCAGTACAGGTAGCGAAAAACGTTCGTCGTTGCATAGTTATGTGTCCGGATTGCACTCTGCCTGACACAAACCGCCCAAGTCAGGCGCAGGAGAGCCTGAATGTAAGACTACGCCTGAAGCGGCAAGTTGTCGAGAGGGCAAACGGCATTTGTTTTATCCAGAACGGAAATGGCCTATCATCAGGATGATGCCGAGTCCAGCCTCAAACTTGCCGGTCGATGTGCTGTGGATCGCCCGTTACGACTACTCGGTCGGGTGGCGATTGCGCCCCCATAGGCACAACTATCTGCAGATGATCTTGTTTCTTGACGGAAAAGGTCAGATTACCGTGGAGGGTGCTACTTTCCCCATTCAGGAAAATGAACTTTTCCTGATCCGGTCGAATGAGACTCATGGGCTGTTTGCGCACACGCTGGTTCGCACGCTGGACGTGAAGTTCCGGGTTGCGCCCGGGCTGCTGGAGGACGGCCTGCGGGAGGCTGCGCGGATGGTTCGATGGGAGGGGCCGGGCGTAGCTGCCCGGCTGGAACGAATTCGTAGTGAGGGTGAGATGAAGGCCTCCTGGTACAGGGAAATGTGCGGTGCCCTGCTGACCGAAATCATCTACATGTACCTGCGCAGAGACCAGCATCGTGCAGTCGTGGAGGAAGTACGCACAGCAGTTGAAGTTGTATCAGGCGACCAGATTCTGCAAAGAGCGATCGCGTGCGTGGAAGCGAAGTATCAGGGCCCTGTCTCGATTCGGGAGATTGCCCGGTCAGCCGGTTGCACGGACCGCACGCTGCGCCTGCATTTTCAGAACGCAAAAGGCCTGTCGCCCCTGGCCTTCCTCCAGCGATATCGCATTGGCAGAGCCAAGACCCTGATCCAGTATTCGGATTACACCCTTAAAGAGATCGCACAGCAGACAGGTTTTCAGACCGTAAACCACTTCACCCGGCATTTCTCTGCCCTGGAGGGCTTGAGCCCTGCAGTCTGGCGGCAGGCTCGGCTTGCAGGGATTCGCAAGGATATCTATATCAATCCCCAGTTTGAGAACCGCATCTTTACGGAGGGCGAAGCACCAGGCGAACCCGTAGCCACGCGGAAGTAGCCCCCGGCCTATTTTTTCTTCTTCAACGCCCGACCGGCATGACGCCCGGACCCATCCCCTTCGTCCCTGATACCGCCGGCAGGATTCAGTTTGTCGAGGGCGGCCTGGAGACGTTGCCGGGCCGCAAGAGCCGTCGGCGCTTTGGTGTCGGCGGGAACGAGCTTCTCTTCAAACGGCGCACCGCTCATGTCGTAAAGTTCGCTGGCCTGATTCAACTTCCAGCCCGCCTCGCGGACGTACCAGTTGTTGGCCAGCTGGATGTAGATCCAGTCGCGGGGCTTGCCCTTCCTGCCATAGATTTGCGGCAGGAATGAAACTCCGTCCAGAACAGTCTTTTCCGGGAGCTTCGCACCAGTCAGTTCCGCAAAGGTAGGGAAAAAATCAGTGGAATCAATCATGTCGTCGGAGACTTTGCCGGCCGGCGTCTTGCCGGGCCAGTTGACGATGAGGGGAACATTGGCTCCGCCTTCCAACATGGAGCCCTTCTCCCCAATCAGGCGTCTGCCGCCAATGGTGGATTGCTTCGCGTAGCCGCCCCCGGTTCCGTTGTCGCCGACGAAGACAAGGAGCGTATTGTCACGAAGCTTGAGTCGCTCCAGTTCGTCTACCAGCTTACCGACCAGCTTGTCCATGTACGCTACGTTGTCGGCATACAGGTTGGCACTGTTCGGGGAGCTGTCCGGAGTCGGCAGGATGTCCGCGTGCACGTGCGAAAGAGAGTAATAGATGTAGAACGGGTCGGCGCGATGGCGGTTCAGAAAACTAACCAGGTAGTCGTGCATGACGTCGGGCATATACTCTTTTTCGGCGAGTGGCTTCACCTTGCCATCAACCGTATATTTCTTGCCCTGGGTACTCCAATACACACCGCTGCCCGGGAATTTGATGTATTGGTCAAAACCGAACTCGGCAGGGCCGAGCGGCAGCTGGCCCCATTTGCCAATGGACGCCGTAACGTAACCGGCCGGCTTCAGAATCTGCGGAAGCATCGTCTCATTTGCCTGCTTCACCAGACCGGTAGCGTCCTGATTCGTAGCCCCGGTGCGGAAGGCGTAGCGACCGGTCTGGATCAGCGCTCGTGAAGGACCACAGAGGGGCGCGGTATAGGCATGCGTGAAGCGGGTACCCTCGCGCGCCAGACGATCGATATTCGGAGTCTTGAGGTTGTCGGCACCGTAACAACTCAGGCCATTGATACCAAGGTCGTCCGCGAGTATGAAGATGATGTTGGGTTTGCGCTGCCCCGGCAGGGTCTGGGCACCGAGCGGAAGCTCCGCGAATGTGGCCCCTGCGGCCGCGCTACAGGCAGATTGCAGAAATTTCCGACGATTCATCTTGTCACCTGTTTGGAATTTAGCACGCAAACACTACGTTTGGGAGGGCAGCGGGCAAGCTTCATTTGTCTGATTCGGTTTTGTTTTTATCCGAATCAACATGCCAACCCGGCTTACTGTCCCGAGTAGATGAATGGAGCCCAGTACATCGGGTGCCTGTAGGCCGGGTTCTTCATCAGCGCCAGCACGGCACCCCGAAGAGCCGCATCCCCGCGCTCCCCTCGTCTGAGACGCTGGTGGAAAGCGACCATGAGATCGCTGGTACTCTCCGACTCCACGCGCCACTGGCTCACGACGGCGGCTTTGGCACCAGATACGAACAGCGCCCACGTCAGGCCCAGCAGACCTTCCCCCTCCGCAGCTCTTCCCCGCCCCGTCTCGCACGCACTGAGGACGACAAGATCGGCACTCAGCCGCATCTGCATGAGTTCCCAGGCTTCCAGCCAGCCATCTTCCGTGGCACCAGCAGCCCCGGAGGAAGGAGCAAGCAGCAATCTGGAATGCAGGCCGTTCACCGAATCCACCACACCATGAGCGGCGATGTGTAAAATCCGGGCGCCGGGAGCTTCCCGTTTGAAGGAACTCTCGTTTGCATCAGCCCCCATCAGGACAACGCTGTTGCCGGCCCCGTAGAGTCCGGCAACACGCCTCGCTTGTTCCGCCAGCACCGGAATACGCGCCATTTCCCGGCGCGCCGGATCCGCCAGGACCAGCAACTGCCGGGCAGGGGGACGATTCAGGCTGCTGCCCGCCTGATCACGCAGAAAAGTGATGGAGTGCGCCCAGGAAATACTGGCGGTTTCAATCCAGTAGTGGCCTGCGGAATCGGTCAATGCCTGAAACGGCAGGCCCCAGAGGGGACCGTCGGGAATCAGCCGGATGTTCGTCTTGCCCTTGAGTTCACGCGCCGCAGGCCCCAGCAGGAGGTTAAACAGCGAGCGCGATTCAACCCGATAGGCGGGATCCCGAGCTTCCAGCATGCCGCGATAGCTTTCGGCACGACGCGATGCGTCTGCCCTCGAAAGAGGGATGCGATGCACAGAGATATTGGGGCTGGAGGGGTCTTTGCCTGCCGTGATTACAAATTCCAGAAGCTCATTTTGGCCGGACTGAAACTCGATGATGGCCGAATCGGGAGCCTTCACCAGGCGAGCCAGATCTTCTTCGCTGACCACCGGAGAATCGCCGCGCCACGTCCGTAGTTGGGGATGTCGAGTGTACAGACCCCGCAGGAACGTCTCGTAATTCGCAAACGCCTGATCCCGTTCCTTCCCCAGGTCCGCAGCTTTGGCCGCACCTGCCTTGGCCATTCGGGCATTGACGGTGGATATGGACGCTTTCAGCCGAACCTCTTCGCCACGTTCCTCGGTGGTCAACTGAAGATCCACCTGCTCGGGCCCCCCTGCCAGAACGTCCAGCAGGACCCTGGCTCTGGCTCTCTCAGCCGCCGTCAGAGCCGCCAGCGCGTTACCCGCCTCGGCTTCGAGCGACGCGAGTTCGCGAAACGGGTATACCGCCTCTTCAAAGTAGCGCTGCTTCTCCACTTCGCCCCCGGCCACCATGCCGCGCTGCCGCTCAATCAGGGCGATAGCGCGCGCAAACGAGGTCCTTGCCTCCGCCACCTTACCGGTGGCACGGAGCGCCATGGCCAGGATGCCGGTTGCCTGCCACTCGCCCGGAATATCGCCGATCTGCGCGGAGCTTGCCTGGGCTTCCCCGGCAAACTGCAGGGCCGTCGGGAAGTCTTTGCGGCGATAAGCGACGAAGGCAAGACCGCGGAGCGCCTGCCCGGTATTGAAGGGGTCGTGCAGCTCATTAGCCGCCACGTTACGCGCAGCCTCAAACGTAATGGTGGCTTTCGCCAACTCGTCGTGGCGGAGGTGGTAGTTTCCCAGATTGACGAGCGCGTCGTTATAGGCCGCACGATACCCCAGTTCGCGGGACAGCTCCACGGCCCGTGTGATCAGGCGCAGGGCTTCTCCAGCGTGACCCTCCAGATCGCGAACCCGGCCCAGGTCGCCCAGGGTAAGGCAAAGTTGAGTGCGGTCCCCGGCTTTTTCAGAAAGCACCATGGACTCGACAAATTCGTGGCCAGCCGCATCGTGATTGCCCTGCTTCAGGTGAAGCACACCCAGGTTGTAGTGGGTCAGCCCCAGTTTCTTGTTGTCACCCAGTTTTTCATAGATCGCCAGGGCCTTCATAAAGCTGCCGAGGGAGCTAACGTTGTCACCCCGCAGAGCATGAACAATGGCCAGATTTTGGTAAGGAGCCGGATCATCCTGAAGACCCGCCTTCCTGTTGAAGTCCAGAACCTGATTCAGAATCTCTACCGCTTCCGGGTACCGGGCCTGCCCCGCATAAACCCCGGAGAGATTATTCATGACGAGAGGAGTTCTCCGCTCGGCACCAGGACGGCGAGAGTACTCCAAAGCCAGCTTGTAATGCCCTTCCGCCTCCGGATACTTACCTTGCAAACGTTCTGTACCCCCAATCAGCTGGATGCAAATACTGACGTGGAACCAGTCAGAGAGAACTTCGGATTCCTGAGCACAGAACTGAAACCGTTCCACGGATGCGGGGAAATTGCCTTGCTTCTGAGCTGCCTCACCCCACACGGACAGCCACTTCTGAAATTCCGCATCGAAAGGGCCAAACTGACGCCGGACTTCCGCTTTCTCCTGTTCGGTGGCGGCCTGTTTCCAGGCCTTGAAAGCAGCTTCGATGCGGGGCTGAAGCTCGGGAGGCGGATCTGCGGCGAGACCCGGAAGGCCTGCGGATAACAGCACAGCCAGCGCGATCACTCCGGGGTACTTCATTCCGTGATCATACCGCCGCGACCGCTACCGCTCGACCGCCAGCGCCACGGAATTACCGCCCCCCAGACAAAGTGCGGCGACGCCCCGGTGGACATCCCGACGAATCATCTCGTGAATCAACGTAACCAATACCCTCGCTCCACTGGCTCCGATGGGGTGGCCGATAGCGACGGCACCGCCATTGACGTTTACCTTTGCCGGGTCGACACCCAGTTCTTTCATCACCCCGAGTGCCTGCACCGAGAAAGCCTCGTTGAGCTCAAACAGATCAACATCCTCCAGCGACCAGCCAACCTTTGCCAGAACGTTCCGCACCCCCAGAACCGGGGCCAGCATCACCCATTTGGGCTCCACCCCGCTGGTAGCCTGCGCTCGTATCCGGACCAGAGGCGCAATGCCCAGGTCCCGCGCTCGTGCAACAGACATGACGGCCAGTGCCGCAGCCGCGTCGTTCACGCCGGGAGCATTGCCGGCCGTCACGGTGCCGTCTTTGCGAAAAGCCGGCTTCAGGGTCGCCAGTGACGCGAGCGTCGTGTCCTCGCGGACCGATTCATCGAAGCTGAAAACCGTCGGCGGACCTTTGCGGGCCGGGACTTCGACGGGAATTACTTCGGCCGCAAAATGCCCGGCTTTCCACGCCGCGGCTGCACGACGGTGGGACTCCACCGCATAACGATCCTGCTCCTCGCGAGAGATAGAGTGCTTCGTCGCCACCTCTTCGGCCGTAATTCCCATGTGGTAGTCGTTGTACACATCCCACAAACCGTCCTGAACCATGGAATCAACCACAGTGGAGTGGCCCATGCGGAAGCCCTGACGACCCTGAGGAAGGAGATAGGGCGCGTTCGTCATGGACTCCATGCCGCCTGCCACCACGATGCTCGCATTTCCGGTCTGAATGGCCTGCACCGCCAACCCGACGGCCTTCAACCCGGAACCGCAGACTTTGTTGATGGTAAGTGCCGCCACCTCGTTAGCCAGCCCGCCATACAGAGCGGCCTGGCGCGCCGGATTCTGCCCGAGCCCAGCAGGCAGCACATTGCCCATAATGCACTCGTCAACCTGAGCCGGATCCAGCCCTGCGCGGCGAACCACTTCGCGGACGACGACCGCACCGAGCCTGGTGGCAGAGAGTGCGCTCAGCGAGCCCTGAAACTTTCCAACCGGAGTCCGCACGGCGGCGACAATGGCGACTTCTTCCAGCATCAGAACATCCTCCGGACAGGTTCGGTGACAATAAGCGGGCAACCAGTGAGACGCTGTACCTGTTCCACCGTCGCATCCAGGCCAAGCTCCTCCAGAACCAGACCTTGCGGCGTGACGCGCATCACGGCCAGTTCGGTAATGATGGTATCCACCACCCCGGACCCGGTGAGAGGCAGCGTGCACGCCTCCAGGATCTTGGGAGCACCGCTCTTCGTGGCATGCTCCATCGCGACAATTACACGGCGCGCGCTTGCCACCAGATCCATGGCACCGCCCATCCCTTTCAGCATCTTTCCCGGTACCATCCAGTTGGCGAGGTTGCCCTCGCGATCCACCTGGAGTGCGCCCAGAATGCTGAGGTTCACATGGCCACCCCGAATCATCGCAAAAGAATCAGCGCTGGAGAAATACGCGGTACCAGGCAGTTCCGTAACGGTTTCTTTACCGGCGTTGACCAGGTCAGCGTCTTCGCTACCCGCAAGGGGGTAGGGGCCCACTCCGAGCATGCCGTTTTCCGATTGCAGAATTACTTCCATGCCTTCAGGCACATAGTTGGCGACGGCGGTGGGGATACCAATGCCGAGATTGACGTAGAACCCATCCCGGAGTTCGCGAGCGGCACGCCGGGCGATAATTTCTCTGGCGTCCATTATTTGGTACCTCCGCGAAGCGTGCGGCGTTCAATGTGCTTTTCGTAGCCGGTCCACTGGACCACGCGGTGAACATAGATACCGGGAGTGATGATGGCGTCAGGATCGAGCATGCCGGGCTCCACGATCTCTTCCACCTCAGCGATGGTGCAGCGGGCCGCAGTAGCCATCACCGGATTGAAGTTCCGGGCTGTCTTGCGGTAAACGAGGTTCCCCATGCGGTCGCCTCGCCAGGCTTTGACGAGTGCAAAATCGGCGGTGAGACCTTCTTCGAGAACGTAAGGCCTGCCCCTGAATTCACGAACTTCTTTTCCCTCGGCGACAATGGTTCCTGCACCGGCCGGAGTGAAGAACGCGGGGATGCCGGCACCACCGGCACGAATCTGCTCCGCAAGAGTCCCCTGGGGGACCAGCGTGAGATCCAGACGTCCGCCCAGGACCATCTCTTCAAGCAGCTTGTTCTCCCCCACATAGCTGCCAATATGAGAGGCGACCATGCCCGCTTCCAGCATCAGGCCCATGCCAACATGGTCGATTCCCATGTTATTGCTGATGGTGTGAAGGTTCCTGACACCAAGCGCGACGGTGGCTGCGATCAGGTCTTCCGGTATGCCGCAAAGCCCAAAGCCTCCAATCATCAGGGTGGCACCGTCAGGGATATCAGCGACGGCGGCTTCGGCTGAAGGAAAAATTTTGTTCATGTATCACAATTAAGATCTCATGCCCGGACCGAAGTCAAACAAAGTCATCATCAGCTGTGCCATCACCGGCGGGGTGCACACACCGACCATGTCGCCATACCTGCCGGTGACGCCGGATGAAATCGCCCGCCAGGCGATTGATGCCGCGAAGGCCGGAGCGACGATTCTGCATCTGCATGCGAGGGACCCTCGCGACGGTCGGCCTACGCCGGATGCCGATGTCTTCATGCAGTTCCTGCCGCAGATCAAGGCAGCCACCGACGCGGTGATCAACCTGACCACCGGAGGCGGCATGAACATGACGGTGGAAGACCGGCTGGTGGCCCCCCTGCGGGCCCGGCCCGAGATGTGCTCTCTGAATATGGGCACCATGAACTTCGCCCTCCATCCCATGGCAGACAAGTTCACCAACTGGAAGCACGCCTGGGAAGAACCGTATCTGCGGGGCACCGATGACTTTGTCTTCCGCAATACCTTCCGCGATATCGAGAGGATCGTGAAGTTGCTCGGTGAACAGCACGGCACCCGCTTTGAACACGAGTGCTACGACGTGGGGCACCTGTACAACCTGGCGCACTTTGTCGATAAGGGCCTGATCCGGCCACCCTTCTTTGTGCAGATGATCTTTGGAATTCTGGGGGGAATCGGAGCGGAACTCCCCAACCTGACCTTCATGAAACAGACGGCTGACCGGCTGTTCGGAAGGGATTACCTGTGGTCTGTGCTCGCCGCCGGTAAGGCACAGATGCCCTTTGCCACGCAGGCTGCGCTTATGGGAGGGTCCGTGCGGGTGGGGCTGGAAGACTCGCTTTACATCTCGCGCGGGAAGCTGGCGGTATCAAATGCGGAGCAGGTTACGAAGATCCGGGGAATTCTGGAAGTTCTGGGCCTGGAAATAGCAACACCCTCCGAGGCGAGAGAAATGCTCGCCCTGAAGGGTGCAGACCAGGTCGGCTTCTGAGTCAGCGTTTTACGGCAGTGAGCTGTATGGCAAGCCAGGGATAAAATGCCTGCAGCTCCGAGGCCCGGATCATGAAAACCTGCCCGGTGACCTGACCAGGCTTCGAGATACCCATAGCCAGCAGGAGTCTGTCGCCCGAAAGCTTCCTCACGCGCACACTGTACTCCGGCTTTTCACTCGCGGGGTAGAAATATGCAACAGTTTCGCCCGCTGGAAACCACTCGTCCACCGTACGTTCCGTGGCATAGTTGCGCGCAATGCTAATCAGTTCACCAGTTGACTTGCGAAAGACAAGCTGATGCGAAAAACCCTCTTCCTCCACTTCACCCAGCTGATACTGCCAGGACTCAAAATCGGCTCCAAAGGCCGCGACCATCTTGGGCAGCCCCAATTGCTTCGCCACGTCGGTACGGGACTCGGTGAGGCGGAACCAGTCGAGTTGCCCTTCCTTCACGACCGGATCAGTTTGGCAAAACAGGGGTGCTGCGCAAAGCAGCACCCCTGCAAACATACCGAAGGCAAACTTCATTACTTGCCAACCGACGTCGGGAAACGACCGGCACTGTTCACCAGCGTGTCCACCATCTTGTCGATGTCAGTCGTATCAGTAGAGATAGCCGTCGCCATCTTGAAGAAGATGTCGGTCTGGTCCATGTAGCCGGTGAACAACAGAGCACCAGGGCCTTCGGCGGTGACCGGGACACTGGAGCCAGTATGGTCGCCGGTCCGGTAACCGACCGCGAGGCGGCGGGTGCCCGCACCGGAGTTCAGCGGGTAGCCACTCTTCGCGTCCATCTTGTAGGCGGGCGAACCGAAGTAGGTGGAGTAGGTGCTGGCGGCCGGGTCTGCCACGACACTGGTGGGCTTGAACACGCCAGGCGTGCCGGCAACACCGGTATTGTTGGAAGCGTCGGTGCTGGCATTGATGAACGGCAGCGCGGCGCGGGCGTTGGCAAAGGAGTCGCCGTAGACCGTGAAGCCCTGGTCGCCTACAGGAGTTGTCAGCGAAATTTTCTGCGTCTTCGTCCTGTCGAAGTAATCAGCATCCGGCGTATTGCTGACACCGATAATGCTCATCGACTGATCGTGATCGCCGGTGACGACGATCAGGGTGTCCTTTGTGGGGCGCTTCGCAGCCCACGAACGCGCGACACCGACGGCCTTGTCGAGTTCAATCGTGTCCCAAACCTGACCTGCGGCCTGATTGGGGTGAGACTGCTTGTCGATTGAGGCGGCTTCCACCATGAGGATGAATGGCTGGGGCGACACAAACAGGGTGTGGGCACCCGACAGGACATCAATTGCCTTCTGCGTCATCAGGTCCAGCATGGGCTGGTCGGTGTACGCCCCGAAATTTGGAAGGGGTTCTGAAGCCGGACGCTGAAAGCCCAGTTTGTCGTACGCGACGTCCATGTTGACATCGGCGGTTGCAATACCGTTGCTGGCGGGAGCAGGATTTGCGGAGCCTTTGAACAACCCGATCAGGCCGCGAGCAAAGGTGACTGTTTTTAGTGCTGTTGCATTGGTGACGTAACGATAGCCGAGGTTCTGGAATTCGCCGATCAGGTTGCGGCCATCCGGACGCCCGGAAGCGACAAACGGATCCGCGCCACCGCCCAGGATGACGTCGAAGGCCGGACGGCCATTCAGCATGGGGTTCTCACGATACTGACGGGCAATTTCGAGGCGGGTTTGACGGAATCCGGTGTAGGCACCTTCAACCGCAGGTGTCGCGTCGGTGACCGCAGCCGTGGTGACGATACCGGTCCGATAGCCAAAGCGGCGTTTCATATACTGCCAGAGATTCTCCACGCGGGGGTTATCCAGAATGGTCGGCTGCGTGGCCGCGTTCTGCAACCCGGTGAAGCGCCACGCGCAGTCGGTGCCGTCGCCGAAGACATTGACCGCATTCAGAAAGCTCTTGTTGCCGGTGGCCCACGCCGTGCCGGTGTTAGCCGAGTCGGGAACGATGGAGTCCGTACCGTAGGTCATCGACATGCCGCTGACCGGCATCTTGTCCATTTCGAGGAGATCGTCGAAGAAGCCGTCACGGAACGAACTCTTGCCCTTGTCATCCACGATGGAGCGGGAAACCAGGCGGGCGGCGTCGCGATACGCGGTGCCCAAAGCATCGCCAATGAAGAGGATGATGTTGCGGTTGGGGGTAATGGCGAAGGGCCGAACCAGGATACTTCGGGAGTCGGTTACGGTCGCGCCATCGGCCTGCATGGTGACCTTCAGGTCGACTGTGCCGGCAGCGAATGACTGCAGGTTAGCGCGAACCACAACAGCGGGTGCGGTATTGCAGTCGAGGGTCGCCGCAGCGGGCGCACTGAACTTGGAAGTGATGTCAACGCTACCCGCGGTCACGCTCAGATTGGTGACGTTGCGCGCGTTGCGGACCTCCAGAACCAGATCGACCAATTGGCCTTCCAGCAGCCGCGTGCGCTCGGGCAGCAGGATGCGGACGTTCGGGGACGCTTGGGCGTATAGTGACGCAGTGAAGGCGAGGGTCGCGACGAGGGTTCGTTGAATGCTTCTTAAAAACAAGTAGATCTCCTGTGAGTAGAGGGGTACTGTTTGCATCATACGGACGAAAAATGGCAGTTTGATCAACGAACGGCAACATTCTGGTAACACGCCGATATATAATCGGCACGAATGAAGATCCAGAAGCTGATAGTGGTTGCGGGCCTGCTGGCCCTGTTCTGTTTGAGTGGTTTTGCGCAGCCCGCGCCCGCTGCGCCGGGTCGCGCCGGAGGACGGGGTGGCGCGCCGGCACCGAAATCTCCCGAGGTTTCGGCAGACGGCAAAGTGACATTCCGGTTACGAGCGCCGAACGCAAAAGAGGTCGCCGTTACCGGCCTGCCCGGCGGGCGCCTGGTGATGCAGAAGGATGACCAGGGCGTGTGGAGCGGCACGTCAGAAGGCCTCAAGCCCGACATGTACGGCTACATGTTTTCCATTGACGGCGCAACCGTGAATGATCCCGCGAATCCCGCGTTCAAGACCTCGGCAACCTCGGCTGGGCAGAACCTGGTCCGTGTCCCGGGTGACGTGAGTTGGGAGCCGAAACCCGGCCTCGCCCGGGGTGCTGTGGCGCATCATTTTTACCACTCCGCGCTGATTGGTGATGATCGCGATTTCTACGTCTACACACCGCCCAATTATGACCCGAACCGCAAGGAAGCCTATCCCGTCATGTTCCTGTTGCATGGCCTGGGTGACGACGCCTATGGCTGGATCTCAGCAGGCGCGGCGAACGTGATTCTGGATAATCTGATCGGCCAGGGTAAGGCACAGCCCATGATCATGGTGAACACGTTGGGCTATGGAATTCCGACGGCGAAGATGTTCGCCGGCGGTCGTGGTGGGGGCGGTGCCATGGGTGGGAATGAGATGATACCCAACTTTGCCAAAGCCCTCCTTGAGGAAGTTCTCCCGCAAGTGGAGAAGCAATACCGTGTGACGAAAGATCGGAATCAGCGCGCCATCGCCGGGCTTTCCATGGGCGGAGCTGAGGCTCTCTTTACGGGCCTGAACCACCTGGACAAGTTCGCATACGTGGCTTCGTTCAGCGGCGCGTTTGTCATGTGGCCGCGTCCGGCCGCTACCGCGCCTGTGCCACCATCGGCAGCGGGCGGGGGACGTGGCGGAGCCATGGCTCTGGATACAGCTGTCTTCGACATGAACTTCCCGAAGCTGGATGCAAAGGCCAATTCTCAACTCAAGCTCCTGTGGATCGGCTGCGGCACCGAAGACGGTCTGATGGGCGTGAACCGCCAGTTCCGGGGATGGCTGAAGGAAAAGGGCGTGAAGGCGACCGAAGTGGAAACTCCCGCGATGGCGCATGTCTGGCCACTGTGGCGTGACAATCTGACAGAGATCGCACCGCTGCTCTTCCAGAAGAGCAAGTAGCCCATGAAGAACTTCCTGCTCTTTCTGGTGGCTCCGGCCTTATGGGCGCAACAGGTGATTCCGCTTTGGCAGGGTCCCGCGCCCGGCTCAGAAAACTGGATGCAGCAGGAGGTTCAGTACAAGAACGCCCGAGGCGAGGCGATGGTCCGCAACGTGGTGAATCCGACTCTCACCTCGTACCTGCCGGAGAAGAGCAAGTCGACCGGCACCGCAGTGATCATCGCCCCGGGAGGCGGCTTTCGCTTCCTCTCGTGGGACAGCGAGGGTGTCTTTGTTGCAAAGTGGCTTGCAGCGCGCGGCGTGGCAGCGTTTGTGCTGAAGTATCGCGTTGTGGAATCCCCTGCGCCGGAAGCCGAGTACCAGACCTTCCTCGCCTCTTTCATGGCCTCACTCGGGAAGACGCCGGCAAATCAGCTTAGCCCGGAGATTCAGAACCTGGCGGCGGAAGACTGTCGTCAGGCCGTGAAACTGCTCCGCCAACGTGCTGGCGAGTTCGGCCTCCAACCGAATCGGATCGTGCTGATGGGCTTTTCAGCGGGAGCCATCGCCACAGTGAAGGCCATCATGAACCCGGACGCCACTACCCGACCGGACTATGTCGCACCCATCTACGGCGGGGCCACCAACGGCAACGCAATCCCGAAGCCCGCACCCCCGGCATTTATTCTGGTGGCCAACGATGACCGGTTGATGTCGGTCGCCAGCGCCAAACTTTATGCCGACTGGAAGGCTGCCGACATTCCCGTGGAATTTCATGTATATGCAAAAGGCGGCCACGGCTTCGGCCTGACGCCGCACGGTTTGGCGGTGGATCACTGGATCGATTTATTTGGAGCCTGGCTGGGCGACCAGGGCTTGATGAAACGCTAGCTGCATCATCGCATCAGATGCTAAGATGAAGGCATGAGGACGACCATAGATCTTCCTGAAGAGTTGCTGCGGACAGCGAAGGCTCTTGCGGAGAACAGACACCAGACCCTGTCGCGAGTGATTACCGATCTGGCGTGGAAGGGACTGGAGCCGACACCCGTAACCTATGCCCTGAAGAATGGCTTCCCGATTCTCCCACCTTCCGCCGATGCTCGACCGTACACTCTGGAGCACGTCAAAGAGATGGCTGCGGAATTCGAGGACGGACAAATGGCGGCTGAGCTAAACCGTTGACCCGACTGTTCGATGTAAACGCCCTGATCGCGATTGTCGAACAGAACCACCCATTTCACCGCCCGATGCATACGTGGCTGCAAAAGCATGTGGGCGTGACGTGGGCTACGTGTCCGATAACAGAAAATGGCTTCGTTCGGGTGCTGTCTCAGTCGTCGTTCCAAGGCCAGCGACGCAGCCCGGCGGATTCTATCGAACTGCTACGTCGCGTCCGGCAGACACCAGGATGGCCGCACATTTTTTGGCCGGACGATTACTCAATCAGCGAGCCTTCTTCCATCAATGCCACTCTTGTACCTGGACACAATCAGATTACCGATGTCTACCTGGTAGCCCTTGCGTTACGCAAAGGGGGAAGACTGCTTACTTTCGACCGCCGAATCGCCTGGCAGTGCGTACCAGGAGCTACTGCGTCAATTATCGAAATCCCTCCCGCCTGACGGGGGGCTAAGCCAAATGAAACACTTCTTCTAAACGCAGCATACCTTCGTCGGGGCGCCGCCCTTCCAGGTGTTCGAAGAACTCGCCCATACTGGCCTGCCAGCGAGCGTTGACGTCGCGCTCCGCCATACCTCGCAGAGCGGCTTCAAAGTCGGGCGTTTGCAGATAGCCAACCAGCAGCCCGTCGTCTCGCGGGAACAGCGAGTAGTTGTGCCAACCTGTCTCGGTGAGGGCCTCCTGCATGTCGGCCCAGACGCTTTTGTGGCGGAGACGGTATTCTGGCAGACGGTCGGCCTTGACCTTCAGCAGAAAACAAACGCGCTGGTCAGGCATACGATGAAACTGCCTGAGCGCGTCCGGCTCTTTCCGCGATGACACGCGAGAGATAACCGCTCTCCCGGAATGCCTTCAACGGATTTGCAGCCAGGCCTCTCATACGCCGCCATTCTTCCACAACCGGCCGAACATCCGTCTGAAACGCATCCTGCATGCACTCTTCAGCGTCAATCAGATTGCACGCGGCCTGCTCGCGGGTCAGCCGGGCGTGATCCACAATAGCGGCTTTCGCAAAGATGTTCTGGGCCATCATCACGGTTTGCAGCATCTCCTCCGCCTTGGGCTTCAGGTTGTGGCTTTGGTCTACCATGATGGCGACATCGGCGGGACGACCCTGCTCCCATTCGAAGAAACAGATTTCATGGAAGATGCGGAAGACCTGGTAGGGATCGATGGAGCCCAGCGTCAGGTCATCGTCGGCAAAGCGGCGGTCATTCAGATGGAAGCCGCCAAGCATGTTTTCGTCAAGAAGCCACGCTACGATTTGCTCAATGTTCTGCGTCTGGTAGTGATGTCCGGTATCAACGAGAACCTTTGCCTGATTCCCGGCAGCCTTCGCCAGTACCAGCGCCATGCCCCAATCGGCAATGTCGGTGTGATAGAACGCGGGTTCAAAAGGCTTGTATTCAATCAGGAGGCGCTGGTCAGGCGAGAGGGCCTCATGCGCTGTGCGCAGCCCGGCCTCAAACCAGCGCTTATGTTGCCGCATGTGGGCGGTACCAGGGTAGTTGGAGCCGTCCGTAAACCACGGTGTAATGTCCCGGCTACCCGCAGCTTTGGCAATCGCGATGGAGTCGAGAATATGGTCGAGGGCCTTCTTGCGGATGTCGGCAGAGGGGTTGGCCAGCGAGCCGTATTTGTACTCCTGATCCTGAAACACATTGGGGCTCACCGAGCCGATGCGAACGCCCAGCTTTTCTGCAGCCTGCGCCGCAGGAGCAGCGCTCTCCACGCCATTGGGGAAGTCCCACAAAACGTGGACAGCAACTGACGGGCAGCATCCGGTAAACCGATTGACTTCGGCGGCATCCGCCAGCTTCTCTTCAATGGTGGTAGCGGCGGAGGCGTCGATGAACTTGCCAAAACGTGTCCCCGTGTTGGCAAAAGCCCAGGAGGGCAGTTCGATCCTGAGTTCATCGAGCTTCTTGAAAACCGCTTCTTCCTGTTTTGGTGTCATTTTTACCTTCTGGCCAACCGGGCGCCACCGAACGAAGCTATGCGCTCCCGGACGGAACTACCATTTTGCCTCATACCTCAGCCCGCAGGCAGGGCCCAAGCTATGCTCTCCGACCAGCGAGGCACACCTCAGCGCAGGTCCTGAACCGTAATCTTCATCGGCGGCTTAGGGAACGGCAGAACATCGGGCGTCACCCGTACTGCCGTCGTGAACTTAAACGGATACTTCATCCCGCTCGGGAAGGTCAGTTCCACGAAAAACGCGCTGAAACCCCTGGTCGGCTTCTCGACCTTTGCCCTGTAGACATTGCCTTCCGCCGTCAGAACAGTGCTCTTGTACGCCTGGCCAATCGACGCCAGCCGGAAGTCCCGCTTATCTGGATTGGTCGCCACCCAGACCTTCACTTCGGTCGGCTTGTCGCGCGTCTTCACCTTGATGGAACCGTCCTTTTCAAACGTCCACGAGAACTTCGGACGCGGCCGATTCTCAAGCACCGCCGTATAGAACGCCGCGAGACTCTCCACGGCATCTGAACCCCGCAGGGAGTGGTCCGTATTGGGCACATAGCGGAGATACTTTTCACCGGGTAGCTCGGGGAAATAAAACTGCGAGGAATCGGGCAGGAAATACTGGTCTCCCGCTGCGTTGACGATGAACTTCGGCATCGTAAATCGACCCTTGTAACTGTAGGGATCCTCGATCTTCAGCAGCGCCTTATACTCGGGCAGATCCCCGGCTTCCACCAGGCGGGACTCCTTGTAGTCATTCAGCGCTTCGGAGAATTCGCCATAGACCTGGAAGTGATGATCGAGCGAGGGTCGCAGGTTCAGAACGTCAATCACCAGAGGCGATATGCCGATGACACGCTTGTCGACGGCAGCCGTGGTCCAGGTGGTCCACCCACGCTTCGAAGCTCCGCCCACGTAGAAATGGTCGATCTTGACATTGCCCCCGGCAGGTGTCGCCAGGAAGGCCGTCACCGTATCCATCGCGCGCACAGAGGCTTTGGTCATGGGCAGCCGGAGAGGCCACATATCGTCGCCAGTCTGCATGAACTTCACCCAGGTATGGGTAATGATGCCGTCCTCATTGCGGGTCTTATCCTCGCCGGCAAAGGTGACAGGCTCATTGGGAATACCGTTCAGCGCGACCGTAACCGAATGACTGGAGAGCGCAATTTCCAGCGCTACGGCGTCAGGCTTCTCGGGTGCCTTCGCCGTAACCGACCCACCCGAAATGAACAGGAAAGCGGTGGAGGATTTCACCTGGTCGGGCTTAATGATCGTGAGCCAGTGCTTCCAGAGGCTGTGCGAAATCTCAGCCTCCGTGCGGTACCGCTGCGAGGTGAGATCGATGACGTAAGCCGTATAGCCAGGTCCGGGGATGGTCTTAACCAGTTCGTATTTGTACGCCGGATCCGGTTTCGCCACATAACGATCCAGGGCAGTTTGCTGAGCAGCCGCAAGGGTAACGAAGGCAGCCGCCAGAAGGGTAGTAAGAAGGGCGCGACGAAGCATCAACGCCATAGTAGCGCGATTGCACTTCCCTGAATTGCTGTCCCGTTAGAAGCGGTGGATCTTAACCGTATCGCGACTAATCGCCGCCAGATTTGCCTTGCCACACCCGGCCATATCGCGCGCCAGATCGGTCTGCAAAATCTCCATAGCGCGCTGCACCCCCGCCGCTCCATACGCGGCAAGACCACAGACCGGCGCTCTGGCCACCAGCACAGCTTTCGCGCCCAGCGCGAGGCCTTTCAGCACATCACTCCCGCGGCGGAATCCACCATCCACCAACACGGTCACACGACCGTTCACAGCATCGGCAATCGCCGGCAAAACCTCAATGGCTTCGTTCTTTCCTGTCGCACCCCGCTCTGTCCAGCCAGACACAACCAGGCCCTGCGCACCCGCCCCAATCGCAGCTTCGGCATCGGCGACACTGAGGACGCCCTTGGCTACCACAGGGGCTCCAGCCGCCTTCACCAGAGCCGCCAGAGCCTTCCAGTTGCCCCCGGTAGCGATCACCACCTTACATCCCGCCGCCACAGCCCGCTTTGCCAGCGCAGCCGACTTGGCCATATCGGGCTCCAGCTTCAACTGAAACCATGCCCCGGCCTTCGCCAGCGGCACAATCTGTTCCAGCGCAACGCTCGATTCAGCCGAAATCACCAGCGTCGCCTTCGCGGCAGCTGCCCCGCGAGCCATCTCCAGTTCCGCTTCCGGATGAAAGCGGCGCTGATTCGCTACCGGCCCCACCAGCAGGGGGGCGAAATGCTTCTCCCCAAACAGTTCCAGCGTCAGGTCCATCCCCGTCGTATTCACCATCAGGCGGGGTCGGAAGGTAATGCGGTCAAATGCAGCGCGATCCGCCGGAGCCAGCAACGCCCAGGTCGCCGCGTCCACCTTGCGCCTGGCCATCTCACCGATTTCGTAGGTATTCAGCAATTCCGCGACCGGCGCGATGCGTCCGGCGGGTTCCAAAGCAATTTGCATGATTTTTATGGGAAGTTCGCGAGAACGATCTTTCGATTGATGGCCGACAGCCTGGTACAGCCGGTCTGCAACATGGCCTGCACGAACTCTGCCTGCATGATTTCCAAAACCCGTGTGACGCCGGTGACACCATACGAACCCAGGCCCCACAACGGCACCCGGCCCAGACAGACCGCATTGGCACCCAGCGCCAGTGCCTTCAGCACATCCGCCCCGCGCCGCAAACCGCTGTCGAACAACACCGGAACTTTACCTCCGACCGCGTCCACAATCTCGGGCAGAACTTCCAGCGTGGAGGGACCGTAATCAAGCGACCGCCCTCCGTGGTTCGAAACGTAGATGCCGTCCACGCCATGCTCCAGCGCCAGCTTCGCGTCTTCAGCGGTTAGAATCCCCTTGATGACAATCGGAACCTTGACAAAGGTCCGCAATTCCTCAAAAAACTTCCACTCGTACCAGAGACGCCCCACGCTGATTCTGTACGGGTTTCCGGCCGGGACCGGGCCGCCGCCCCCAAACCGGCCTCGCCCGCCACCCGTGGCATTCAGATTCCGATCATGCTGGGATCGCTCATAAACAGTCGCCAACTGGTCCACCGTAACCACCACCGCTTTCGCCCCCTGGGCGATCGCGGGTTCCAGATAGGCCTTATTGGCGTCCATAGCCTGTTTGGGATAAAGCTGAACCCACATTGGACTCGATGCCGCCGACATCACCTTATCGAACGACAGGCTGGAATTGTTACTCAGGATCATCGGCGTGTTGGAAGCAGCAGCCGCGCCTTTGTGGGTGGATTGTTCGCCGTCTTTGTCCAGATCGCCATGCAGGGCGGTTGGCGAGACCAGGATAGGGAACGCCATCTTCGTGCCGAAAATCTCAGTGGAGGTATCAACCGTCGCGCTCCCGGTATTCGACGTACCGGCCTTGTTCTCCGCCAGTTTCACCCAGTCAAAAGCCAGGCGATTCCGCCGCAAGGTGAACTCACTCTCCTCGCCGTAGGCCCGATAGTTGTAGACCGCACGAGTTTGTTTGGCGTACATAACCGCCTCAAACTCAAAAGCGGTGAGAAGTTCCTTGATACCGGGAACACGCGCATGATCGCGAATCGGGTCAATCTGCCCGCTCAGCAGAGGCGACCCGGCCAGAAAACCAGCCAGGGCCTCAATCGACCTGCGGCGCGAGATTTCGAATTTGTTCACATTGCCACCGTGAACCGGAGCTTATTACAGATCTGCACCACAGGTCAAGGCGGTAACGTATGAAGATGCTTCGGAACACCGCAATTGTACTCTGCCTGCTGGCCTCACACGCCGGTGCCCAGGTGCCGGTCTCGCCCCGCGACATCCTCGCGGAACTGATCGCCAGCAACACGACAGACCTGGGAGGCGCCAACACTGCAGCCGCTCGCGCAGGCGCCAAACATCTGATCGCTGCCGGGTTCGCCGCAGCCGACGTGCAAATCCTCGTCCCCGAAGGACGCCCCAACAAGGGCAATCTGGTCGCTCGCCTGCGATCCGCAAACAGCACGCTGAAGCCCTAACTGTTCATCGGCCACCTCGACGTTGTCGAGGCCCGTCCGGAAGACTGGACTACCAACCCCTTCCAGCTCATCGGGAAGGACGGTTACTTCTACAGGCGCGGCACCCAGGACATCAAGGCCATGGACACGGCCCTGATCTCCACCTTCATCCGCCTGAAGCGGGAAGGCTGCGTCCCCCCTCGCGATCTGATTTTGGCGCTCACCCCCGACGAAGAGAATGGCACAGCCAACGGTGTCGCCTGGCTCGTGAAGAACCATCGCGACCTAATTGACGCCGAACTCGTCCTCAACGTAGACCAGGGTGGAGTCACTACCGACAAAGGCAAAGCAACATCAGTGGAAGTCGCCGCAGCGGAAAAGCTCTATGCCGATTTCCATCTGATGGTCACCAACCCCGGCGGCCACAGTTCCCGTCCGGTGCCCGAAAACGCCATTTATCGTCTCGCGCACGCCCTGCTGCGCATCGAAACTTCGTCATTTCCGTTCGAACTGAACCCGGTCACCAAAACCTTTTTCGGGGGTATTGCGCCCAAAGAAACGCCGGAACGTCGCGGGCAGATTCAGGCCATCCTGCAACCATCACCCGCCGCCGCCCTGGCCGCTTTCTCAAGCGACGCCCGCTTCAACGGCCTCACCCACACCACCTGCATCGCCACGCGCCTCGACGCGGGCCACGCCAACAATGCGCTGCCCCAGCGTGCCCTCGCACTCATCAATTGCCGACTCCTCCCCGGCCATTCGCCCGAAGAAATCCGTCAGGAACTGTTACAGAAGCTTGCTGATCCAAACGTTGCGGTTCGCTGGATGAATAGCCAGACGGCAGTGGTAATGGAGAAAGGTCCCGAAGACCACGCCATGACACCAGCCGAGCCACGAAAGGATGTCATGGTGGCGATTCGCAGCGCAGCCGATTCATACTGGCCCGGTGTGCCTCTGGTGGTGACCATGGAGACCGGAGCCTCCGACAGCAAATACACCGCCGCAGCGGGAATCCCGGGCTTCGGTATCGGCATGATCGCAATTGACCACGACGACGTCCGTGCCCACGGCAAAGACGAGCGAATCCGAGTGAAGGCATTTCACGAAGCGGTGGAATTTAACTACCGCTTCGTGAAAGCGCTGCTCTCACAACCTCGCCAGGACTAAACTTCCCGGCAGAGCCTGCTATTCCTCGTCGTCTTCGTCTTCGAAGTCGTCTTCTTCATCCTCATCTTCATCGTCAAGGTCGACGTCGTCATCGTCCTCGTCGTCATCGCCCTCGTCGTCATCGTCCTCGTCATCATCATCGTTCTCGTCATCATCATCGTCCTCGTCTTCCTCGTCTTCTTCCTCTACGAGGTCATCGTCCTCGTCTTCATCTTCGAGGTCTTCTTCGAGGTCATCAAAACCGACATCGTCGGGGTTCCGGCGCGGAGGGCTCATCATCCATTCCGTCGCGTCATCGTCAAGGTATGCCATATCTCTTTTCTGCCTTCAATATACGACTCTATTGAAGCCGTCGCAGACCGAACATCGTTCCCACCGCCGGTCCTTCGTGCTTCCATCGTTTGCAGTGTACACGGTTCCCTGTTTCGGCGGGTAACGCTCCGGAGCGACCTGCCCACGCCGGTGCGGTTTGGCGTGCTGTCCGGCTGCGATACACTGGAGTTTCACCCCATAATGAAGCAGCGAATTCGTTCCACGACGGTGCTCTGCGTGCGCCGCGATGGAAAAGTAGTAATGGCCGCAGACGGCCAGGTAACGCTGGGCAGCGAAGTCCTCAAATCAACAGCCCGAAAGCTGCGTCGTTTGTACAACGACAAAATTCTTTCTGGCTTTGCCGGGTCCACCGCCGACGCCCTCTCTCTCACTCTCCGCTTTGAAGCGAAGCTCGAGCAGTTCAACGGCAATTTGCCGCGAGCTGTCGTGGAATTGGCCAAGGAATGGCGGACAGACAAGATCCTGCGCCATCTGGAGGCGCTTTTACTCGTCTCCGACGCAAAAAACACGTACATCGTGAGCGGTAACGGCGATGTGATCGAGCCCGATGAGAATATCGCCGCCATCGGTTCCGGCGGATCGTATGCTCTCGCGGCTGCGACGGCCCTGATGCGTCATACCAAAATGAGCGCCCGGCAGATTGCCGAAGAAGCCATGAAGATCGCAGGGAACACCTGCATTTACACCAATCTCAACATCAACTACGAGGAACTGAGCTGACATGGTGATCTACCTGCCGAGCCAGTCCGTGGAAGAAGGGCCGGTCCTTGACGAACTGACTCCGCGCGAGATCGTGCGCGAACTCGACAAATACGTCATCGGCCAGCCCGATGCCAAACGGGCCGTCGCCATCGCCCTCCGCAACCGGCTCCGGCGCCAAAAGCTCCCGCCTGAAATGGCCGAAGATGTGATGCCCAAGAACATCCTCATGATCGGCCCCACCGGCGTCGGGAAGACCGAAATCGCGCGACGCCTCGCCAAACTCTCCAACTCCCCTTTTATGAAAGTGGAAGCCAGCAAATTCACCGAAGTAGGGTATGTTGGCCGCGATGTCGAATCGATGATCCGCGACCTGGTCGATATTGCCATCGACATGGTTCGCGAAGAAAAGCTGGATGAAATCGGCGACCGCGCAGAAACCGCCGCAGAAAGTCGCCTTTTGGACCTCCTGCTGCCCCCCACTCCGGAAAACCCCGAAGAAAACGCGAAGTCCCGAGAAAAACTCCGCGAGCGCCTGCGGTCCGGCAAACTAGACGAGCGCATGGTGGAGCTCGAAGTAAAAGATCGGGGGCCAAGCTTTGACATCGGAGGGGGCCCGAACTTCGAAGAGATGGGGATCAACATCAAGGAACTGATTCCCGCCATGTTCGGAACCCGCTCCAAAAAGCGCAGTATGCGCGTGGAAGACGCGCTGGAATACCTGATCCAGGAAGAAGAGCAGAAGCTCATCGACATGGATCTGGTCACCCGTATCGCCCTCGAACGCGTGGAATCAAACGGCATCATCTTCCTCGATGAAGTCGACAAAATAGCCGGCCGCGAAGGCGGACACGGTCCCGATGTCAGCCGGGAAGGTGTGCAGCGCGACATTCTGCCCATCGTGGAAGGCACCACAGTCAACACCCGCTACGGCTTCGTCCGCACCGACCACATTCTCTTCATCGCGGCCGGGGCTTTCCACGTGTCGAAGCCCAGCGACCTCATCCCCGAACTCCAGGGCCGCTTCCCCATTCGCGTGGAACTGAAATCGCTTTCTGTGGATGATTTTGTCCGCATTTTGAAAGAACCCAAGAACGCTCTCGCCAAACAGTACATCGCCCTGATGGAAACAGAAGGCATCAAGCTGATTCTCACCGACGACGCCCTCCTCGAAGTCTCCAGATTCGCCACTCAGGTGAACGAATCCTCCGAGAACATCGGGGCCCGCCGCCTCCACACCATCATGGAAAAGCTCCTCGAAGAGATTTCTTTTGAAGGGCCGGACCTAAAGAAAAAGACCGTCAAGGTTGATGCGGCCTACGTTCGCAAACAGCTCGCCGAGATCGTAAAAGATCAGGACCTGAGCCGCTATATCCTGTAATGCGCGCTTCCCTGCCAGTTCTTGCCGCTTTTCTGCTGGTGAGTTGCGGCTACCCTGGCGATCCCCTGCCCCCTGCGTTGAATCGCCCCAGCCGGGTTACGGATCTGGCAGTGCTGGAGCGCGGCTCCAATCTTTTCGTGGTCTTCACCATGCCCGAGAAGACTACCGAAGGCCTGCCGATCGCAACCCCGCCCGATATCGAACTCCGCGTGGGTGCCGTCGGGGATCGCTTCGTGGAAGCCGAATGGGTCTCAGGCAGTGACCGTGTCCCGCCTGACGCTCTTCATCAGGAAAACGGCCGCGTCGAAGCACGGATCCCCGCAGAAAAATTCTATGGCCGCACAGTCGTGATTGCCGTCAGGCTCCACGGGCCAAAGGGACGCGAAGTCGGCTGGTCAAATCTGGAATTGGTCAACGTTCTCCCGGCGCTGCCGAAGCCAGAGGGACTTTCGGCGACGGATGTCTCCGGCGGAGTGGGTCTTGCCTGGCGAGTGGCCACGCCTGCCGTCGAGTTCCGCATCTTCCGCCGCCCAAAAGCCGACAAAGAATGGGCTTTTCTCGGTCTCAGCAGCCAGCCCAGTTACACAGATACAACAGCTGAATACGGTCGCGAGTACGAATACTTCGTCCAGTCGGGCCAGAAATCCGCCGAAAAATATGCGGAGAGCGAACTTTCAGACACCCTCGCCTTCAAACCTGCAGATCGCTTCGCACCAGCGCCCCCCACTGGCCTGGTAGCTATCCCCGGCACGAAGACCATCGAACTGGTCTGGAACCGTAGTCCCGAAGCAGACTGGGCCCTCTATCGGGTCTACCGGGATAATGTACTGTTGGCCGATGCAATCCAGGCTGCCAGCTTTGGGGATAAGGACGTCGTTCCCGGCGCGAAGCACACTTATCAGGTAACGTCCGTCGATACTGCGGGCAATGAGAGCACCCGTTCCGTTGCGGTTGACGCCACGCTTCCCTGACCGCCGAAGCCGGACGCTGCCCGTTCGATAGCATGACAGTTAATGGCCCTTCAGTTCACCACGTCTTACATGACGGACAGTCTCGCGCTCATGACCTACTACAAACAGTTGGGCGAGCGGGCGATCACACAGGTGGCCGATGCCCAACTTTTCCAGCCCCTCGACGACGAATCGAACTCCATCGTCACCATCGTCAGGCACATGTCCGGCAATATGAAGTCGCGTTGGACTGATTTTTTGACCAGCGACGGGGAAAAGCCCTGGCGTGACCGCGATGCGGAATTCAGCCCGGCCAGCCTCACACGCGAGCTACTGATGCAGGCCTGGAATGAAGGCTGGGCCTGCGTCTTCCAGGCTCTGGAGGGCCTCACTGATGCGGACCTTGGTCGAACCATTACCATTCGCGGCGAAGCACATTCGGTCCTGCAGGCCATTGGCCGCCAACTGACCCACTACGCCTATCACGTCGGCCAAATCGTCATGCTCGCGAAGCATTTTCAGGGCCCGGCCTGGAAAAAGCTCAGCATCCCGCGCGGACAGTCCACAGAATTCAACTCAAAGGTGATGGCGGGCGAACTAAGTCAGCGCTAAAACACAATCTTCTGATGACTCCCGATACGAAGCTCAAATCAAACACCCTGCTCCGGCAATTGGGACTTGTTAGTGCCACCGCGCTGGTGGTTTCGAACATGATCGGCACCGGCATTTTCACCACCACTGGCTTCATGGTCGGCGACCTGGGCAGCGCCAGACTCGTCCTGCTCGTGTGGGCCACCGGCGCGCTGTTTGCTCTCTGTGGGGCCCTCTGCTACTCCGAACTCAGTGTCAATTTCCCCAGTTCCGGAGGGGAGTACGTCTACCTGACTCGAGCCTTTGGTCCCGCCTGGGGCTTCATGACCGGATGGGTATCCTTCTTCGCAGGCTTCTCCGCGCCCATCGCCGCAGCCGCGCTCGCGTTTTCCGACTACGCCGGATATTTCAACCCCGATCTCAGGCAGGCCAACGAAGCCTATACGCTCGGCTCCGGAGCCCTGTCTCTAAAATTTGGCTGGGCCCAACTGGTGGCCTCCGGCCTGATCGCCGTTTTCACGGTGATCAATTTCTTCGGAGTCAAGCGGGTTGCACGCCTGCAAAACGTCCTCACCGGAACCAAACTCCTGGTCATCGCCGGCCTCGTCCTCGGGGGCTTCCTGTTTGGCAAGGGCGATTGGTCGCACTTCTCCGATCACGCCGTTCGAACGTCCGCCAATCCCCTGCCTATTGCGTTTGTCATCAGCCTGCTGTGGGTGATGGTGGGCTACAGCGGGTGGAACGCCGCAACCTACGTCGGCGAAGAAGTGAGACAGCCCGACCGGACTTTGCCCGCAGCCCTCGGCCTCGGTACGGCTATCGTCGCCCTCGCCTACCTCGGCCTCAACCTGGTCTTTATCTACGCCACGCCCCTCGAAAGTATGAAGAACGTGGTCGCAGTGGGTTCTTTGGCTGCCGCCAACCTCTTCGGCCCGGAAATCGGCGGGGCCTTTGCCATCCTCATGGCAATCTCACTAATGTCCACCGTAAATGCCATGGTCACTATCGGCCCGAGAGTCTACTACGCCATGGCGCACAATCAGGCTTTCTTCAAGTCCGCAGCCACCGTCCACCCCAGGTGGAGGACACCGGTCAACGCCATTCTCATGCAGGGCGCCTGCGCCATCGTGATGACCCTCACACCGTTCCCGCAACTGATCATCTACATCGGCTTCAGCCTCACCTGCTTTACCGTGATGGCCGTCGCGTCGGTCTTTGTTTTTCGCCGCCGGTCCGACTGGCAGAAACTCGCCGCCGTGAACTTCCTCTTCCCCCTCATCCCCGGCGCCTACATTCTGGTGGGCCTGGCGACCATCATCTACGGCATGATCTGGGCCCCCCTGCCCTCCATCTCGGCCTTGGTAACCATCCTGGTGGGTGCTGCTGTCTACGCGGGCACACGACGTGCTGCCTGACAGGCAACGCGGCAATGTCCTGGCCGCGCTCGCCACCCTGCTTGTTGTGGCGTACTATCTCTTCTTCACCGCGAAGAGCGTCGGTATCTACTTCGACCGCGACGACATGATGAATCTTTATGGGGCCTGGACCCGCCCTGTCAGCGAACTGCTGCTGAACAACCTGCTCTACTGGACCGATTCCGCCCGACCGCTTGGTGCCCTCTGGTACCGCACGCTCTTTTCGCTGTTCGGCTTCAATCCCCTGCCCTTCCGTATCGCCCTGCTCTCGCTCGGCCTGGTAAACCTCGCGCTCTTCGCCTGGTTTGTGAAACTCCTGACCGGCTCCTCGCGCGTGGTCGCCTTTGCCGCCATTCTCTTCGCGTTTCACACGCGCCTCATGGAAGTCTGGTTCCGGACCGCCGTCATCTACGATGCGCTCTGCTTCACGTTCTTCTATCTGGCCGCGTGCTTGTATATAGCGGCAAGGCTGCGGGATCAACAACCCGGCGTCTGGCGCAGTGTGGCAATCATAGTAGCCTTCGTCGCGGCTCTCGATGCCAAAGAGATGGCGGTCGCACTACCCCTCGCCCTCCTCTTCTACGAACTTCTGCTGCAACCGTTTCGCTGGGTCAACCTGGTGCGACCTGCAATCCTCGGCCTGCTCACATTGCCGTATGTGGCCGCAAAAACGCTGGGAGCACACGCTCTCACCATCAACCCCTGGTACCAACAGGAATACTCGTTTGCACGCTTCGTGGAACGCTGGAGCGAATACCTGGGCCACCTGTTCATTCAGCCCCTGCCTGTCTCCGGAATGGCTGTGGCCTTGCTGTTAATGGTGCCGTTACTCCTGGCCGCCGTTCTTCGTTCCCGCACCTTACTCTTCGCCTGGAGTCTGCTGTTTATCTCGACGCTTCCCGTGGCTTTCCTCCCCTCGCGCGGAGGCTTTGTCCTGTTCGTCTCCTGGGCCGGCTGGGTACTCTACACCGCGGCACTGGCCGACCTGGCCCTCACCACCTTTACACGCAATCCACGACACCGGCGCCTGGCTGCAGTGGCGGTCTTCATCCTGCTGGGCTGGAGATTCGGTAAGATCAACCTGCATGACCAACGCCTGGGCAATCGCGAATGGCTCTATGGCGACGCCCGCGATGTCGAGACCTTTTCAAAACAGAATTTCCCCCACTCCGGAAGCCTTCTGTTCCTCGAAGATGGCTTCGGGACAGACGAGTGGACACCCCTGTTCATCCTGCGACTCCAAAGCAAGAATGCCACCCTGGTCGTGGACCGGGTCAAAATGATGAACCCGAAGCCCACAACTCAGCATGGCTATCCCTTGGTCTTCACGTATGAAGACGGCACTTATCGCCGCGTCAAACCCTGAAGTTCTTTCTTGCCCTGAAGCTATTTCTTGAACGTGCGGACGTAGGCGATCACGTCTTCCGGGGAACCGGCCAGGGTCGTGACGGCCTTCATTTTGCCTTTGCCTTCCTTCACCGCTTTCACCAGATCGGCATCGCTCTTGCCCAAAACCGCAGCGGAGGTAAGGTCGGGAACGCTCATGGCCTTCGCCATTGCAAGGCTGGGTATTCCAGCTGCGCCGTGGCAACCCTTACAGGATTTGTCGTAGCCCGCCTGTCCGGCCTTTGCATCCGCCCCGAATAGCGAAACACAACTGAGTGCTGTCAGCGTGGCCAGCGTCCAGATAGTTCTCTTCATTGTGTGAGACTCCTTCACTTCATCAGCTACTTACCTGGCGCACTATTCATGAACGCGATCAGGTCATCCATTTCCCCCACCTTAAATACCGGCCAGGGAATATGTTCTTTTTCCATCTGACTCAGCATGGTGGGGCCATGCCGCCAGAGTCCGGAAACCATGGTGATGCCGTTCCAGGTACCGGCTTTCGCAGAAAGCACAGGGCCGGCGCCACCACCTGCATGACAACCGACGCACCGCTTCGCTGCAAACACCTTCTTACCCCGGGCCGCGACACCGCTACCCTGGAAAAACTGAGCTGCCCAGTAATACCCCACCAGTTCGCGCATTTCTCCAGGCGCAATCGCCGGATGCTGCATGCCTTTCATGGAGAGATGGTTCCACATAGAGGCGGCGACTGCGGTCAGTGTCATGGGCCCTGTGTTCTTCGACAGCAAGACTTTCGGATCTTTGTGGCAACTGACACAGCCCTTCTGTGCCGCCAGTTGCGCAGCCCCCTCCGAGGCGGTAATCCGGAAAGAAGCAGGCGCATTCTTTGCCGGAGTTGAATTCCGCAGATAGACGAGGATATCGGTCAGTTCCTGAGCCGTCATGGCAGGAAACTGCTTGTTGCGCCGCTGAAGCTCGCTCTGCATTTCGGGAGAGTGAACCCACATCGAGCTAACTACACTCACAGGATCACCGAGAGTAGTCCACTTTGACACCGGCTGAGCCTTTTCATTAACCGGAGAGGACAACCCGTGGCAGGAGGCACACGTCTTATCCGCAAACTGGTACTTACCCCGGGCCGCATCACCCGGCACATCAAAGTAGCGTGCTGAGTAAAACGACGCGAACAGGTCTGCGGCATTCTGTGGGTCCAGATCCCCCACCTTCAACCCGCGATCCCGAATCGCTTTCCACATCTGCGGCGCATGATTCCACATCGTACTCGCCAGATCTGCCGGGGAATAAGCGCGGTCCAGCACGCGCCCCAGATCATTCGCGACGATGCCGCCCGTGCCCTTCAGCTTGTGGCACTGCACACAGCCCTGGGACTGGAATAGCTTGTCACCGCGCTCTGAGTCCATCGGAAGAGTGGCCCCACTGGCTGTCAGGGCCAGCATCCCAAACAGGACGGTTATCCGTTTCATCGCGAAAACCTCACGCCGGTCATCAGTATGTGAGTCCGGAAAGCTTCATATAGATAGAATGTCTGGTCCAGCCCGTAATAGCGCCATTCGCCAAACAGTGCCACACGCTTCGTGACCGGAACGTTCAGCCTCGCAGTCGGCTGATAGTAAGTCGTCGGCCTGCTGCCTGCCGTCATTACCGCTGCGCCACCCGCCAGTACCTTCATCGGCACACCCTTCACCAGACTGGGCAGATTCGCCGTCACCATCCCGGAAATAGTGTGACAATACTCGCGATATCTCGATAGCGCGGGAGCGAGAATCTGCGGCTGCAGGTAACTGATAGCCGAGTTATAGGAGCAATGCTCGTAAGATGCCTGTACATCCAGCCGTTCGCTCTTCGGCATCCAGTTTATAGAAGCAGCTTCCTGATGAACATCAAACCGATAAGCAGCTCCCGAGTAAGGGTTCTCGTTATGAAGTTTGCGATAGTCCATCGAGAGGCGCAACGACGAAGTCAGTTTCACGTTGCCCGTTGCACGTAGTTTCTGGTAGTCATACAGGCTCGTCCGAAACCACGCCCCGGAGCCCTTGCCAACTTCAGCGTCCGCAGCTAAGCTCCACCGCGATCCGGGTCGCCAGGTAATTCCAGCCAGGCCAACCTGGCGGTCCAGCACGGAGTAGGGCGCACCCGGCAGCCCGGCAGCCGGAATAATGGAGCCCTGTGCCGTACCCCAAACATATCGGTGCCCGGCCCGGAAAGTAATGTGTCGCGGACCCTCAACGAAGATGTTGGTTTCCACCCGACTCTCATTCGTATCCAGCAAAGATGTCGTGGAGCCCACAACTAAGTTACCCGCAAGCGCCAGGCGATCCCGGGTCAAAGCCGAGGCATTGCTGTTCAGGCGGTCCGTCCATAAGGATTGCGTCGCTCGAAAGCGCCCCCCGGGGTGCAGGTCCCAGCCGAAGCTGGCAGACTTGTGCGGCAGATAGGAGGTGGCCGAAAGAATGCTCTGCCCCGTCGAATAGAAGAGAGCCTGGCTGAGAGCCACAAAGCTGCCGGTGGCTAACTGCTGGAAGTTCACTTCATTGCGGGGATTGGCATACATATAATGCCCGAACAAGTCCAGCCAGGAGACGGGCGAGGCCGTCGCAGTCAGGCGCGAGAAAGGTCCGTTGCCCCTCACCCCGGTAGCGCGGAGTAAGCTCGAAAGATTTATAGGCTGCCCCAGCACAGGATTCAGGTTGTTACCCGGGTTGATGCCGGTTCCGCGCGCGACATAAGAATTCATGTCGTTGCGGAAAATGCTGGCTCCCTGCTCCGCCGTCAGGTGAAATCGCCTGAGTGTCATGTGGACGCCGGCGCGCACCAGATCCGTGGCATCACGGCTTAGTTCCGGAATCGCAAATTCATTGCCGTCTGTCCGAAATGTCGACACTCCGCGCCCGGAACTGGAGTTCCGGTCATACATAACGTAAGGCGAGAACATGCGGCCATTGAAAAGCTCCAGAGCCCACGATCCCATCCGGCGTTTTGTATCGAAAGATTGCTGATTCAGCACGAGGCCTCTCGACAGAGTCGGGTCCGCAAACGAGGGCAGGTTGTTGAAGTAAGTCAGGTTCCTGTAGTCACCCAGAAACTTGTAGATCCCGCGCTTCTCCGCAAAAATGTGGAAGGTCGACCACGGATCACCACCCCAGTCGTAGGCCCGAATCCGAAGCCGCTCAAACAAGCGCTTCTTAGGATCCAGAATCGTGAAGTCAGTCCCGGTAAGCTTCAACCCCTCGCCAAGATTCACGATGGATCGATAGGTCGCTTCGCTGCCCGCGATGCCGGACCGCGACCGATACCCCAGTTCCATATAGCCACTGATCCAGCTTTCCGACGACGGCACCGGAGATGCCACTTCTGCTGCCGGCGCGCTCGCTGCGGCTTCAACCGGAGCCGGAGTCGCCTGCCCGAATACCGTCAGGGGAAGTAAGAATACCGCGCATAAGGTCTTCATCGCAGCAGGTTCCTGTCCGAATAACTACCGTGGATCTTCTGGTGACACACGGTGCAGTTGGCGTAGCGGGGCGAACGCAGATCATGGAACGCCGGCGGTACCACGCCCGCCTGCGACTGCCCGGCACCCGGAATATTCGCATGACACTCCAGACAGGTAAGCCGCACTTCATGCCTGTTCAGCATTCTTGGATTGGCCGACCCGTGCGACTCATGACAAGCCCCACAGCCTTCCTGCCGCATCGGCGCATGTTCGTAAGTAAAGGGTCCGCGCTTGTCCGTGTGGCACTTGATGCAGCCCACGTCATTCGCCGCAAACGTCTGCAGCGTAGCCGGACGCGCCGAACCATGAGGATTGTGGCAATCCACGCACGTCATCGAATTCTCGGGGACTTTATGGTGCGACGGTTTCGCAAACTGAGCCTTCGCCGAAAGGTGGCACGAGGAACACTGCGCATTCACATCAGCAGGTGCGCGCAGGACCAGGCCAGCCGGACCTTTGGCGTGCATGGAGTGGCACGTAGTGCAGGCGACCGCACTTTTCGCGTGCCCCCCCATAATGCGCTCCGAGTGCTTCGCGGTATTGAGGTGGCAGCCAAGACAGATCTTGTCCGTCTCCACCGGCTTCAGCTTCGCAGGGTTACGAATCTCCTTTGCATCTGCGCTGCCGGCATGTGCCGCCCCCGGCCCGTGGCACGATTCACATCCATGCTCGGTCCAGCCGCCGCGCTTGTCGGTCTCCACAAAAGTGTGGGCAGATTTCCGATAGTTGTTATAGATGTCCTCATGGCACGTCTGGCATGTCTGAGAACCGGCATACTCTTCGCCAAACTGCTTCGGCGCCATACCCTCGCTTCGCTTTTTCGACGCCGCCTTCGAGGGTGCCCCTTTTGCAGAGGAGCCCTCCTGGGCGGCGCCGTACGAGAGGTACGGCGCCGTTGTCAGAAGCACGAACGCGGCCAGAGCAAAGCCCGCGCAGCGTGCCATTTGTTTAGTACTGAGCATGCGCCTTCGCGACCCCGAACTCTGCCGTGGCTTTGTGGCAGACCGTGCAGCTTTCACCAAGCTTCGGGTCTGTCTGCGAGAGTGCATGGGCTGCAGACGGGATAGCCGCATGGCATCCGGTACAGGCCGAGGTAATGGCCCCTATCGGGCTCACCGGACCTTGCGGATCAACCACCGCGTTCTTGCCAATTGGCAGGATGCCTTCGCTGCCGCCCACATGGCACATCGCGCAGTTGCGCTTGTCGCCAGGAGCTCCCGTCGGGCTCATCGCCGGGTAACGAACTTCACCGAAATCGTTGTGCGATCCGCCGAAGCCCACTACCGTGTAGTTCCGCCCCATCGCGGCCAACTCTTCACCTGTGTGGATGCGGTGCACCATCAGGTTGAAGTTGATGCTCTGGTTCGGCAACGCTTTGTCGGCTGCGACCACAGCCCCCGGACGCCGCGCACCGTCGGTGTTCGACGGGTTGTGGCACAGGACGCAGTATTCCGTCTGGTTGCGCAGGCCACCGTGCAATGTGGTGAACTTCACGTGGCATTCTTCGCATTTAGTAGTAGCGACGACCACCCGGCGCGGAACCAGAGGAGTTCCGTCTACCGAGAAGCTGACAACCTGATTCTTCGCGCCGTACTGTACCGACTGCTGTTTCGTCGTCCCGGGAAGGAGTATTTCGGTCCGGCGCCCTTCGACACCAATCGAGAAGCTCCCCTTCGCATTTGCGGGAATCGCGTGGACAAAAGCGTAGGTGCAAGTCCCGTCCGCCCCGCATTTGGCTATGTTTGCAGCGGCGAGGGCACTTTCACTCACGTACCCCGGAGTGGTAACGTCGCTGCCGAAGCTCGTGTAACCGTAATCGGCAGTGGGACCCGCCATCACGAACGAGAGCGAACCAAGAGCAGACAGCGCCAGCGGCTTGTTCGCCTTGTCAAGCAGGGTGAAAGTCACAGTCGGTTTCAGACCCGCGCTTCCGTTGTCAACCTTCTTGATCGCGATATTCAGACCGGTCAGCATCGCGGAATCCTGGGGCACCATGTGCGAACCTTTGATCGAGGCATCAAAATCGATTTCGCCCTCAGGAAGATGGCATGTCGCGCAGAGATTGTCGCTCACCTGCGGCCCGCCCACGTGATTCTTGCCGCTGGCGAAGTCTACGTCGTCATGGCACGAACCGCACGCCACACGGGTCGGCTTCGTCAGGTAGTTGGCAGCCTGAGTCGCACCGGATTTCTGGTCGTGGCAGGTTTCGCAGCGCCGGACATCGGCCGGGAACCCAACGGTAGACCAATCCGCATTGCCAATCGCATACTTTCCACCCGCCTTCACACTCGGAAGTTCCTTGCCCATATGGATCTTGTGAATGAAGACCTTCATATCCACCGTGACGCCGGTCGATGACGCCGTCGTCTGCGGCTGGTGACAAATAATGCAGATCTCAACCCCGCGCCGACGCCCACCGTGGGACGAGAGCTGGTCGTGACAACCATTGCACGAAGCCGTGCGGATCACGTCCCGAACCTTCGTCACCTTCGAGCCATTCGGCACGAAGCTAAAAACATCGCTGGAGAAATTGTTAGGGATCCCGAAGGCAGTCATGTTCCGCGAACTATAGACACCAATCGTGTGGGTCGCATTTGCATCGAAACCAGTCGGTGCCTTAGCCCTGAAAACGTATTGATAACGTCCCGATTCGAGCTGGGTCAGCACGCCCCCGGTGTCCGCAGCAGCGCGACCGAATGTGCCCGCAGCACCTGTCGCCGTCGTCGTGATGTACGAACTGTACTGATCCGAATTCGCCGGAATCACGCCGATGATGTAGCTCACCGTGAGAGGGCCGGGGGTGTAGACGCCCGGGATATCAAGAGGCAGACCCACCGGATCTTTTACTGTATAGACGACCGTAATGGTGCCATCCGCCGCGAGGGTGCCGGATTCGATCTTCGTGACCAGCCCCGGCCTCAGAAAATTAATCATCACCTGACTCAGGTACGCCGCCTTATCGTGAAGACCGTAGGGCGAACTGCCCGACTTCGCTCCAGTCATAGGAACGGTAAGGGCAGCAGCCAAAATCACAGCCGGAAGAATTCGCAGCTTGCCCGAACCCGTTGCCCCGTCTTTCGAAAACTGCGCTGTCAATAGCCTTGGAAGTGTCATGTCGCGTTACTCCGGTAACGCTGGCGTAGTAGCAGCCGGATGGCCAAACTACGTCGTCACAAGAGATGCCCGCTTTTGCCTCAAAATACAGACCTTCCACCCCGAAGGTTCGGTATCCTTGCCACGCATCCCTCGCGTGCTCTGTCGGGAATGGCGCACCCGCCAGGCAGCGTTCTGCGCCACATGGCGCAATCGCCCTCCAGCCCCCGGAGGCAGACCCGCCCCGGAATTGGCATCCAACGTGCACGTCCCATGGGCGAAAAAGGAGATTCCCCATGAGATTCCGCAACATCCTCTTCCCGGTAGATTTCTCCGCACGCAGCCACGCTGCGGTCCCGCATGTCCGGGCCATGGCGGAGCACTTTGGCGCGTCCGTAACCCTGCTGCACGTCGTCGAAGGCCCTGCGTCCTGGGCAGCCGCCAGTGATGGTGGCTACTTCGTCGAATTCGACCTGCCTCGCATGATGAAGGACGCAGATGAGCGCCTCGCCGCCTTTGCCGCCGTCGATTTTCCCGCCTCGTCCCCCAACAGCACCAGCGTGACCCGCATGGTCGAACAGGGTGACCCCGGCACCGCTATCGCGGAACTCGCCCAGGCCTGGCACAGCGACCTCATCATGCTGCCGACCCACGGCAGGGGGGCCTTCCGCTCGGCCCTCCTCGGCTCTACCACCGCGAAGGTCCTGCACGACGCCCACTGCGCCGTCTGGACCGGAGCGCATCTGGAAGACGCCACGCTCCCCAGCCATACCTCCATCCACACCGTGATGTGTTCCCTCGACCTGGACGAGGGAAGCCTCGATCTCCTGAAAGGTACCGCCCACTTCGCCGACGCGTGGAAGGCCAACGGCTACATTGTGCACTCCGTACCGGGCACTGATACTCGTCCCGACATGTACTTCGACCAGCCCCTGGAAGCATTTCTCAAAGACAACGCCCGCAAGGCCATCGCGAAACTCCAGATGGAGGCCGGCACGTCCTTCGGTGTCTGCCTCGAAGCTGGTAACGTCGCCGATGTCGTTCATGACGCCGCCACTCACCACAAAGCAGACATGGTGGTCATCGGGCGAGGCACCATCAACCGTTTCGCGGGCCGCCTGCGCACGCATGCCTACGGGATCATCCGCGACGCAGGTTGCCCGGTCCTTAGTCTTCCGCCGCGCGAACTGATCTTCTAAGCTCGGCGGGTGCCAACCTGGCCGGGTGCTAACCTGGATACCAACAGCGCCAAATGGTATCCGTACATCTTGAAAATGGGCAAGTAGGGCTGACTGACGCTCCCGTGCCACCACGACCGCCGGGCGTTGCCCTCATCCGCCTGCTCGCTGGCGGCATCTGCAATACAGATATTGAACTGCGACGCGGCTACTACGGCTTCTGCGGCTGTCCCGGCCACGAGTTTGTCGGCGAAGTGGTCGAAGCCGACAACCCGGCCCTGATTGGGAAGCGTGTTGTCGGCGAGATCAATCTGGCGTGCGGCACCTGCAAATGGTGCCAACGGGGCCTCGGTCGCCACTGCCCTGCCCGAACTGTTTTGGGCATCGTCCGCCACTCGGGAGCCTTCGCGGAATTCCTGACCCTGCCGGAAGTGAATCTCCACGTTCTGCCCGACGCAGTTTCCACGGAAGCGGGAGTCTTCGTCGAACCTCTGGCCGCCGCCTGCGAGATTCTCGATCAGGTACAAATCCCGACCGGCAGCGCAGTCGCCCTGCTCGGCGATGGCAAGCTCGGCCTTCTGGTCGCTCAGGTCCTTCAGGCCAGCGGCTTACAAGTCCACCAGTTCGGCAGACACCCCGACAAACTGAGCATCGCCGCCAGGCGCGGCGTCACCACCGAAATCGCGCGCGAATCCATGCCGGAAGCGGAATACGAATGGGTTGTGGATGCAAGCGGTTCGGCTGCCGGTCTGCAAACCGCCGTCCGGATGACGCAACCTCGCGGAACCGTGATCCTGAAGTCAACGGTCCACGGCACAGTCCCCGTAGACACTGCCCCCATCATTGTGGACGAAATCACCCTCGTCGGCTCCCGCTGCGGACGTTTCGAACCAGCCCTGGCGCTTCTGGCCGCAGGCAAAATCGACGTCGCTTCGATGATTGCCGGCAGTTACCCTCTAACCCGCGCAGTCGAAGCCTTCGAACATGCCGAACGCAAAGGTACGCTCAAAATCCTGCTGACGGCAGACTAAAGAGCACGCATCCGATTATTCTTCGGATTCGACTCCACCTCTGCCAGCCCCAGTTCTTTGAGCACGGACGGCACATACATCCCAAACCGCCCCCGGTAGCCCTTCTTCAGCCCATACCAGCCGCCGACCGGGTTGTCCTCTGCCCGCCCCCAGGCCTCAACCGTCCCGGCAGCCGCAGGCTTCTGTTCATCAGCACTGCCCAGCAACATCCAGTCCCCGTGGGCTTTCAGCATCGAGTGTAGATCCTCAATGCAGCACAGTACATACCGCAGCTGGGTTGATCCCACCTGAACCACCAAAGCCGGAGGACTCAGCGTTTCGTCCCGATAGGCCTCAAACTCCGATGTCCCCGGCGGCGTTTTCAACTTCCACGGATTCTCTTTCGTGCCCTGATTTGCCATCTCCAAAATCTCCCCCTTTGAGGATAGATCAGCTACGTTGAAGGACACCACAACCGCCCGACACGCGCCCCGAAGAGGCAGAAGCTCAATTCGCAGCAGGTAAAACGACCGGAACTTCTACGGGAACCGCAGCGGCGAACCGGGGTTCCCCGTACCCGCCGGTAAGCCAGGCTTCAAGCGTGAACGCCCGGGTCCCCTCAGCCTGTACCACCAGAAAGGGAACCGCCAAGCTCTCGGTCCAGGTTCCTGAGAATGTCCGTTCATGCAACATAGCAGCGAACAGCCGCGTGGCAGACCATGTCCACACGACATCCCCAGCCGCATTCCGCAGCCGCAGATCATACTCCTGCGAGGAAGGAAACTGAACCCGGACGCCCCGGGCTGTGGGCATGTCAATCCGGAGCGTGACGGCCCGGCGGAACGATCACCAGACCGCCCACCCGCGCTTCCACCAGAGCGTAGGTCTTCGGACCCACAATCGTACTCACCACCCTGCGGACCATGCCGATGTTTTCCGCGAACTGTTCGGAAAGTTCGCCTGCATCGGCGCACAGCAGTGACCGGTAGCGGATCTCCAGAACGCTCCATTTCCCGGCGGAGCCTTCGTACTGAACCGCTTTTCCTGCACTTCACCTTCAGAAGGACACATCCGCCCGGAGGCAGCGAACACGTCGTTGGCCCCCAAACGCACCCAGAGTGATTGTCCCGCGTACCCCTTCAACTCAAAATAAATGCGGTCGTTCCACGTAAGCGTCGTCTCGCCGACCGAAACCTGCAACATCGAGCCCCCGGCCCCGTCCCGGTAAGTCCAGCTTTTTCCAGGAGCAAGCGGTAGCAGGGCGGCGGCCCGCAGCAACCCCAATGAGGGGACCAACAACATTGTGGACAAGGCAATGCTTAAAAGCACAGTCAGACGCTCCCATTTCAGTCCAACGAAGAACCGAACATTCCGGTTCCAACGTTCTCTGACCAGCCGCATTCTCCGCCGCAGCCTTCCCTCGAAAAGCAGCGAAAGAGCCGCACCTGCCGGGTGTTCACCGCAACGACCCGGTACCAGATGCTGCCAACAGCATCTGGCACCGATCGCGTTGGACGGGGCCGTCAACAAACGCGACTCTCACGGGGTTCGATGACATCGTCCATGTAGCCGTGTTCGGCGGTTTTTGCCGCCCGGGCTTCGGGGACGGCACCCCGCCAGGTCGCGCCGGAGGATCATATTGACGTCGCCCTCCGCGCCAACCACGGTCAGTACATCAAATTTGCTGTACATCAAAAATGTTGTAGCTTCGTTGGCGATTGGCGCGAGACCTTACCCCAGAGTCTTCCCCTGCCGCAAATACGCCGGGACATCAATCTCATCCTCATACTCCGGCTCCGGCTCTGGCTCCGGCTCTGGCTCCGGCTCTGGCTCCGGTTCAGGAGTGGCCGCCACCACCGGTGCCGCCTCCACCACAGGAGCAACAACAACTGCCGCTGTCACAAACCCCGCCGGATCACTCCCCGCAGGCCGTTCCGCAAAGAACTCCTCCCGTGGCAAAGCCTGAATTTCCGGCTCCATCACCGCGCCACCAAACCCCGTCGC
>Ga0114970_10000162_pt1 | contig 45098 bp, 37 predicted proteins | sample M_140205_XF_Meta_FD_87030 | JGI IMG/M metagenome (GOLD analysis project Ga0114970, IMG submission 87030) | Freshwater microbial communities from Lake Montjoie, Canada to study carbon cycling - M_140205_XF_MetaG | ecosystem: Environmental > Aquatic > Freshwater > Lake | place: Lake Montjoie... | reverse complement strand
ATTTTAAAATTATAGGATTGTAAAAAATCAGTATTTAACCCACCATGTAAAAAAATAAAATCCCCTACAATAACAATTGCCTTTAAAATTTCGGAAAATTTATTTGCTAAAACGCCACCAGGTCCTAATAGTGCCAATCTATTTTCGGGTGATCCAAATACAGCATAGTCATAAGGATGGTAATATCCATCATTAATAATTATGTCATGATATTGTGATTGACCATACCAAAATTCATGATTTCCTGAGCATAATATAACCCGACTATTGCCAAATCCTTTAGTTGGGTCAATTGCTTGTTGATGTAAATCGGTTAGAAATTTAATAATTACTAATTCATCTCCAGGATTTCCAAATGCAAATAGTGTGTCATTCAAAGTATTTATATCCCTACTAATTGTTATATTATTTCCTTCCATATTTATAATTTGTTTTGTATAGGGAGGACGTCTTAACATAGATTTTATCTTACGACCTTTATCAAATATATCACCAGTTTGCACTAAAAAAGTGTCTATAGCAATCCATTTTCCAGTAATATCAATTATTTGTGCATCTAACAATATTTGAAACAATGCTTCTAAATCGCCATGAATATCACCAATTGCAACTATTTTGTCAGGTAATTCAGAAGGGTCCAAAAATACGGATTTATCATCAATGCTATGGATTTCATTAATAAATTCAACTATATTTTCAGCGGTAGGTCTATTTTCTCTTTGCAATTTTTCCATATATTTATTTAATATTTTTTAAATTGTATAATTTTAAATAAACTATACAATTTAAATAATGACAATTTAAATAATGACAATTAAAAAACCATTCCATTTTTAGTATTAATATTTTGAACACGCTCAAGATATTGTGATACTTCTAATGTAAAATTATTATCAATATTATTGAAATTAACTAAATTACCATTTTTATCTATATATATAATTTCTAATTCTTCAATACTCGGAATTAATTTCACATCAAATATCAAATCATAATGTCGAACTTGTAAATCGATATTGTTTAATGGTTTATCAATATATATTTTTGCTAATATGATTTTATTATTTATAGTATTTTGCTGTTCTACTATGAAACTACTATCAATATTATTGATACATATAAATATATAATCTAATACATCAACACTAAACGGTTTATATATCGTTTTTTTGAAAATAGTTGCATTATTACTTAATAAACCATATTTTATGGGATATATACAATAATTTGATGTGACAATATTAGTGAAATCATTTGATACAAATGATGAATCCGTTTGGTCTCGGGTTGCAAGACCACTTACTTCTTGAAAATTTGAAAATAGCGGGTTTATCTGGTCACTGATAATTGATTTATGATTATAGTTAATTTTATTTAAAAAATCATTACTGAAATTTTCAGAATTCATAAAATTGTTATTTCTATAAAAAAAATTATAAATATCGCTCGAAAACTCTAAGTCTAATTCTAAATTATTTGTTGAAAGATTAACATCAGATATTTTATAGGGTATTTGATTAAATATATCATTTTTATTTAATATAGATATATATCCACCATATCCAAGATATTTCCCTTTAATCGTAATATAATTGCTTGTATATTTTGGCAAATTTGATACTTTATTATAATCGATATATGTTGATGTTATTTGCCTCAAATTTGGAAATGAATTTTTATTATATTCTTTTGCATAAAATGTGTGTAATAAATCAGTAAATATAATAGAAGGCAATCCTGTGTTATTAAATCCAAATTTGTAATTATTATAATTTGTATTAATTTTAAGTTCAAACTGCATTTTGTATATATATATGTCATTTGTAATATCGGATATTTTTGTAGCTCCTATAAGTTGGCATAACAATATCATATTTGAGTCATCATATAGGTTAATACCATTACTAAAATCAATCGATGATATATCAACTGTACATTGCATGGTAACTGTTATACTATTAATATAGTTATCAATCCATTCATCATCTTGCTCAGGTGAGTTCATATTGTAAACAGGTTTATAATATCCAGGTATAGTCAAATTATTAAAACCATCTTCCATAAAATCAAGCCCATCCTCTTTTTGAAAATATTCAATATTATATATACCGTTTGGCACAGGTTTTATATATTTGTTGTTGAATTCGTCTTCTTTTGCAGAGCTATTAAATATATAGGTTCGCTCTTCTTTTTGAAACCCAATATTTGGTTGTATATATCCTTTCATTCCCGATATATTGATAGTCCTATTTGAATTATTTTGAAAAGCCGATAATCCATTTTTAGAAACATCAAAAATATTCATATTTGATGAGCTTCCATAGTAGATTCGTGTATACCATTCATTATTTATTAAGACAGGCACTGTGCTTATTAAGCTAATATTTATAGAATTTTGACAATATACCTTAGTATCATTATATATTGGTGCATATCTTATAATTACAGGTATATCGTTTGCAAATTCAAATCGTATTGGATTTTGCAATTTACATTTTACAATCGTTTTACCATTAGATAATTGTATCTCTTCCGTTTCAATAATAACATTTATTTCTTCATTTGTAAAATTATCTGCCTGATAACTATTTAATGTATTTGAAAAATCGACTTGTTTACTAATATATTTTTTATATAATAAATTATTACTACCCATATTAATATGAATAACATTATCTTTTTTTAATGTAATCTGATTTGTCCAATTTTTATTTATATAAATAATATTAGTTCCTTTTATGTTAATATTTAGCTCCGGATTTTTATATACCTGCGTATAATAGTCTTTAATGCATATTGGTGTTCCTCGTCTAATTGGATATTTTGGAGTAAATTTAAGTTCTATTTTAAAAATTCGAAAATATCCAGCATCATCTTTACTTAATTTTTCAGGAACTGCTGATAATATTATATTATTGTCAACATATTGATTATATTCTATACTATCAACATTATACTGTTTATTTTGATCAATAAATATAAAATTAAATGTAATTATAAAGTTATTCAAATTTGAATTATTTGTAATTAGGTTATTTATAAATACATAGTTTGAAAATATTATCCAAACAGTTTTAGTGTTAAGGCCTGTTTTTGAATCAATATTTGTGCCATATACAACATAACCATGTAATATATTAATAGTCTCAAATAACGCCAGTTCATTATTAAATGATGCCGATGGGTCATTTGCTAATTTTTTAAAACCATTGTTATATAATTCGCTCCAGTTGCATAATTCATTAATTGTATTAGTAACATATGCTTCTTTTACCCTTTCATTACTAACTAACAATTTAAATAAATTATAAAAATATAGATTTATATTAGTATAGTCATCATCTTTATTTTTATTTGATTTTACATATATTAAATCTTTAACATAAGTGAAATTATCTAATATACAGTTTTGATTACCTAATACTTGAAAAATACTATTCATTCTACGAATATTATATTTAAATGCGTCTAATGTTCCAGCTTCTAATTGGTTTGACCAATCTAAATTAATCATAAATGTATGTTGTGCAGGAAAATCTGCAAGAATTTGTATAATATCAATGTATTTTTTCATTAGTAATGTAAAGTTAGTTATTTTTAATTTATATTCATCAGTATTAGTTGTATTATTATTTTTTTGCTCTGTAATATACGAATTTAGAACTTGAATTTCTACAATATCTGGCAATATACCTAAATATTCACATGATGCTATAATATTTTTATTATCAAGCATTGATATGCATGTGCGGTATGTTTCATTAAATAAATTTGCATCTTCAAAATTTTCATTAGAGCCTATGTAAACATAATATCCATTTTTGAATATGGCTATATCCATATTATCAGTATTAAATAGATTATTATAAGTAGATGTAATACTACTTGGTATATTAAAATTAAGTGTACTATTTTCATTTATATTTTGATTTGAATTTGCGGTTATAATTACTTTAAATCGCAAATATGTATCATAAAAATATATCCAATTGTTTGTTGTATTAATAATAGTCGGTTTCACATTAAGACAATTATAGTGCCTTAGTGTTTTTTCACTATTATATAATTCTGTATAAATTTTAACTACTGTATTTAAAATATCATCTGGATTTGTTTTACTTTTTAATTTATTATTGCAGTTTATAAATAATTCGTTATTATAATTAGTGTCTAATTTTATATATATATGATAGATTAATCCTGATTCTGGTATATAATCATTGTATAGTGATGTATCTAAGATTATACCTATTTTAATATTTTGTTCATCATAAATGTATAAATTTTCTTCAAAAATAAAAAGGTCATCTTCAATTTTAAGTTCTAAACGATATATATTATTTTCAATATTAACATATTTATTTAATACATTAAAATATTCAGATTGCGAGCCGCGCGTAAAATGTAACAAATTATCATTTAGTAAGAACCAAGGTAATATTTTTTCATATAATAATTTATCGCGGATATCTTTCACACATGGTGATATTATTTCACTTGATGTTATATTTAAATTATTTACAAGTTTTCCATCATTCGATATATTATCTTTTAAATTAACATTATTATAACTAATGTAATTTTCGTAACTTGTGTTACCCGATAATATATTAATTTCATTAGCGATATTGTCTACAGCATTTAAAGTCTTGGCAATATAATCACCATTGATTGCAGATATATCATTTGCCGCATTTGGAATAGGTATACCTAATTTGATAAATACTAAACGATATATTATAATATTTAAATACATTTCAAAATTCACATATTTATTTATAGAGTGATTTACTGTTTCACGAATACTAAATAAATTTCGTCGAAATATGGGTTCAACAACTAAATTTTTAAAGAAAACGGTGTCTCCCTTCGTAAATCCATTAACATTATCTAATGATAAATATATTTTATTTCGTAATATGCTATCGGAGCCGTAAGTAAAATAAAATTCCTTTATATTTCGCATATTTATTTCAGTTAAGTTAGACAATGTATGATAAAAAGGTATATTTTTAGAATTATTTTGAAAATCTTCTAATTTATTTATTTTTTTTATATCAATTCCCATAATATCCTTCGGTGATTTGTTGTCTTCAAAAAACATAGAAAAATCTTCACATTTAAGAAATGATAATTGTAATAATTTATCATTAAATGTAATATCTTTATCATAGTCAAAATAAATTTCAAAGCCATAATTTGCATTAAATTCTTCCTGAATAAACCATAGTTTCCATGGATGTCCTACATCATATTTTCTGAATTGGTTTAATTTGTGTAAATTATAATCATTTATTAGTTGAAATAGGTATATTTTCTGAGTATATTTGTAAAGTATAGATAGATAATTAATATATCCACTGCGAATGATATCATTTGAAGGAAGTGTATTATGTATTTTGGCTATTTCTGGATATTCCATGAACATTCCCCATTCATTTGGAACAATACAAAAAAACTGCTTTGTATCTAAACTATATATTACATCACCAATATAAAATGGAAACGAATGAGAGTTGTCTCCAGACATTTGAAAACGAACATTAAAGTTACCTTGTTTGTTTGATGTTTTATCATCAATTTTACAAACACGTCCCAATTTATATGATTCCATTGTATAATGGATATTTGTTACACATATACACAATTCAAATCGATTCAATAGACAAGGCACGCCTTTATTCTCATAAATTGTGCCATCTTGGTTTAATGTAAAATTATTATTATATTTGTTAATAAGTGCCGTGCCTATATTTTTTAATTTAGTATTTAAATTTGGAAAAGAAGTATTTATTTCATATGGATTAATTTTTATCTGCTCAAGTAATTTATCCAATGTTTCATATATTTGTTTTGATTTAACATCTTTTTCTATATAGTTATCTGGAATGGGACTAATAAGACGTAATGCATATTTATATGTTGGCAATATGCGTGTAGTTATTTCTTTATTAAAATATTTAGATGCTAATCCAGATAGTGATGAGTCATATATATCACCAACTTCAAAATATAACCTTTCATTATTTTGCACAATACAATTACTAAATTGTAAAAACAGATATGGATTTATAGAGTTAAAAAATGCATTATATTTTGTTCTATTATTTTTTAGATAAGCCGATATTGAAAATTCTCGATTTGATGGATTATATGTATTTTTAAAAATAGGATGAGCAAAATCATTTATATTTAGAGAGTTTTTATTTTTATCAGGATTTATAAAATCTTTTTTTTGATAGTCGAAAATTTTTACATCCGTATTATTTAATTCTGTTTCAATCTGTTTAGATAATTCATTTTCATTATAATACCCATTTGGTAATTTAATATCGTATACAGGATAAACATTATATGTTTCCAAATTATGCTTACTTGTCTTTATTGGCGGGGTATTTACATAAGAATATGCATATTTATATTGATCAGTGGTAGCAAGTTTTTTAACAGCGTTATCTAGGTTTGTCTTGGCGTCGGCAACTTCAACTTCAACCACTTGCTTTTCTTCTATGGTAGATTCAGGGTTTGCCATTACAATGTCTGCTTTAGCTTGCACCACTTTCGCGTACGCCTGCAGCTGTGTAACTTGTAATTTAATTATAGAAAAGTCTGGGTTATCATATTGAAATTGTATTATAATATCACGTCTTTGCAAATAGCTCATATTTTCAAAATGATTTGATTTTTCAAAAACAATATTATATGAAATTGGGTAATAACCAATATAGTATAATTTACCAACACTTTTATCATCCGAATCAAATATAACGCTATTACGCATTTCTGCTGCAAATTCTGATATACTTTTTTGTGTAAGTGGTGGATATTCATCACCATCACCGCTATCTATTTTTGGATTATCTGTTTTTGATACGGAAACAAGTAATATACCTATATACGGCATATGTGTATCATATCGTATCTTATCTTGCACAATTCTATAATTTATTTTTGACTTAGGAGGAGGTGCATCTGCTATATCTGCGATATATAGAATACTATCATAACTATAGTTATTGTTTTCGACACTAGTTGTATCTATCAATATTTCATATATGATATTCTCAATTTCCGCGATTAATGTTTTATTTGGCAAATATAATGTATCACCAAGCATCCAAGACCCTTTATCATAATCGTCTAAAAAATACACTTTGTATCTATAACATTTCGTGTTTATTTGATAATCAACATATTCATATATTGTATTTATTGTTCCGGTATCATCATTAGATGATGATATTACTTGTGTTAACATATCTTCAGGATTGAAACTATCTGCATTGGACGGTTTAACATCAATATAGTATGACCATGAATATGATGTATTTGTATTATAAGATGATATATTACATACATTTCCTATAATTGGATTAGGTTCTAAATTTTTTAGTTTTAATACTATTTTACTATATTTTTTTAATGTTTCATTTATATTAATTAAATCATGATAATTTACATTATATAAACCTATGGAATAAGTATCATTATTAACATATATAATTGTATTATCATAATATATCAAAGGCATTTTGTTATTTAATACATTTACACCTTTTATCAATTTATCGTCTAAATTCTTAAAAAAATCCAAAGTAATTATATAGTATGCATATGCAAAATTATTGTATGTATTACTATAATTAGTATATTTATATAAAAAATAATATGCTACTTGAAATCCATATTTATCAATCAGTGATTTTAAACTAATTTGTGAACAATTTTTAATTAAATCATCAATAATAGTAATTATAGATGAACCTGTATATTTAGGAATATCTTCAATTGCGCCAGCTAAATATTGTCCATAAAACGTATTTAAATTATCATATAAAGAGGCTCTATTAAAATAATTATAATTAATAGATTGACATACATAATCAATATTACTTACCTTAAATATATTTGATTTTAATATCATTTTAAAATATGCATTTACACCATATGAATACTTACTGGTATCTAAAATAGTATTATTAATATTAAAGATAATCTTTGGTAATTTAATATCTACTAATTTTATTTTATATATATTGTATAATTTATAAGACAACGGTATCTTATAATATGTTGATGTATTATAACCGGATATTATATTATTTACTTTTTTAATGGTAAAACTTTTATTTGAATCAATAAATAAATAGTCATCTACTTTATAATTATCTGCGCCAAATCTAAAACTATAAAATATAACATCAGTTCCACTCGTAAATTGTTTAGTATCTGAAAATAAATCTTTTACAACTGGATATAATGCATTCCATTCAAATATTGATATCATTTGTTTATTTGTATAACTTGTCAATGTAAAAATCGGAGTATTTGAAACCTTGTCATATTCAATAATATTTATATTAACACCGTTTAATGTGTCTACGGTATTGTTCATTATATTTATTTTTTCAAATATTATCATATCTTCATCTTTTAGTGTAGTATTATATATTGTAAAAAATAATATACCTGGATGATTTACATTAAACAAAATAGATATTTTGTCAAAATTAATATATTGACTGACAATACGGTCAATAGTGTCTCTGTTTTTAGAATCGATTAAAACAAATGTATTTTTTAAATAATGGTTGCGATTTTTCAATTTGCCAAATTGATCATCTAATATACTTGGAACTAAATTTAAATTATTTACAATATTTTCATCATTATTACTATTTAAATTATTATAAAATATTGCACTTTTTTTGGGAATAGCGCTGTTATCGTCTAAATTTATATATTTTTTACTATCATCCATCACTTATACTTTAATATTAAAAAATTATCTTTAATATTAAATTATGTTATTTGTATTTAAAAAATGATACACACTATGCAGTATAATCTTCTTCTCTATTTGGTATGGTCGTATTGCACGCATAACTTCAGTATATGTTAGCCAATCAATATTTGAAATTTCAATTTGTTGATTCGATGTAAAAGTGCTGTTTTTATAATCTACCATATTATCCGTTTTTGCAATATAATAAATATGTTTATATTTTTTCATATTAGAACCGTAATATTTTTCGGTAAATGGAATCTCTCTTATAATAACATCTAAATTTTCAATAGGAAAATTGGTTTCTTCATGAAATTCTCTTAATGCAGCGTCAAGATTACTTTCATTCATTTTACGTTTACCTTTTGGAAATTCCCATTCAGGCTCTATCCAATTATGTTTACTACTATATATTACATGGGATAAATTTGTATAAAGGTTATATTTATTAATAAATCCATGTTTAAATAGATTAAATTTTCTTTTAGCCACATTATATTCATGTATAACCTTACGGCGTAAATCATCATCTAAAATTTTATTAAAATCAAAAGAATTATAATCTATTGAAAACCACAATTTATCAAAAGTATCATTTAATATTCTTATTTTTTCTTCAATAGTCATTTCATTAAATATTCGCCTTATATATTCAATGTTATGTATACTATATTTACCCATTACAAAATCCATAAATCCTAAACTGAACTTTCGTCTAATCATTAAAAAACGAATTTTTCCAGTATCATCTCTGTTACACAATATTATACCTAGACTAATAATAGGCTCTAAACAAGTTTTCAGAATATGGCCTAATTTGCCACAATTACAACAGTAGACTTTTTTTTTATGGTTTACAATATTCATATGGTCTACTTATTAATATTTATATTATCTTATTTTTAAGTAATCTTTTATATTATAATTGTATTTTTGAAATAATTTATATATAATAATTATTAAAAATAAAAATTGAAACTAATTTAAAAGTAATCACTATATATAATATATTCCATTACTATGACAAATACACCATTTGTTAAAAACATTCTATATCATAAATTATACTTACTACCTAAGGAAGTAAATAAAAATATAGAGCAGACACTTATGACTAAAATGAAAAGTAATGTAGGTGATAAATGTATAAAAGAAGGTTTTGTAGATACAAATACAATCGAAATTATTAAAAGGTCATTAGGACAAATTGATGCTATTCATTTTAATGGGCGTATATGTTATGATATTTGTTATAGTGCAAAAGTATGTAATCCAATGGAAGGAACAAAATTAGAAGGAAAAATTTTAGATATAAATAAAATGGGAGCACTAGTTAAGATTGGACCATTGTCAGTTGTTCTACCTAAACAATATCATACCAATCCAGCTATATTTGCAAAATTGCACAAGGATAGTATAGTAATAATTAATATTGTTGGAACTAAATTTGAATTGTATGATACTGAAATTGAAGCAGTAGGTCTTATTGAAAGTATTAAGTAATTTCGCTTGTAATTTCGCTTGTATTTTTTATATTACAAAAAAATATTAAATTATCTTTAATAACAGATTAATTTAATATTTTAATAGATAGTGTGCAAAGGATTAATATCATTTAAGAAGAGTTCTAAAATCTTTGAATGTGAGACCCATTTTTGATAAATTTCCAGTATACTTGAATTGCTCACTAAACTCTAGAGTAGGATCTCGCAAGCATTCCGCCATTAATGCTCTTTTTTTTGATTGAACATTTAGTAATAATTGGTCAACAGTTATTTGTTCATCTTCATCAATAATAATTTTGAAGACTTCTACATCTCTTTCTTGTCCAATACGATGGCATCGAGCTATTGCTTGAATTTCGTTGCCCGGATTCCAATCAGGTGTCAAAGTGTATACCTTGTTAAATACTTGCAAGTTAAGACCCACCCCACCACAAAGAATTTGCATGATTAAAACATCTACATTACCGTGCATGCATTTGCGGACACATTCATCTCTCTTAGTTAAGTTCATTGAGCCATTGAATTCTTGTATTTTCAAAGTAGGATATGCTTTTGACAATGCATTATGAATCATATCCATCTCCTGTTGATAGTGACAAATAATAATTGTCTTGTCTGATTTGCTGTGTTGTTGAAACAATTCAACCAATTTGTTCTCTTTCGTTGATGGCTTAGTCCATAATTTTGGACTAGCAATCTTATATTTAGTAGCTAGTCCTTTAATAACCATGTTTGGATGAACCGTCGCTTGCCGCAATCGGAGTAGAAGCTCGAAAAGCTCCATCATCTTTGTTTTCCCATCATCCTGAATTATTCGTAAATATTCACTGCGAATTTCATCACGGACTTCACCATAAAATTTCCTTTCTTCTTCATTATCGAAAGGAACATTAACAATATTTACACTGAGATTTTTAAATTTTTCAGATACTATTGACCGATTTCGTCGCATTATGTAAGTTCTAAGCATATAGTCAAATTGAGTGGATATTTCACTCTTAGAAAAGTGTAAAAAGGTGAAGATTGATTTTAAATCATCCATCTTATTTTGAAGTGGTGTCCCAGACAACCCCCAACGGCATCTGGCTCTTAATGCAAATGCGCCCATGTATGCATTTGTTTGATGGTTTCGAATTGTGTGGCATTCATCGAGAATAATTCTCCCCCAAGTATATGAATGCAAAACGGTTGGTTGAAACTTCTTATCAACCGCCTTGAAAAGTTGGTGGTATCCAGTTATAACTATTTCGCAAGGATGCGCATCTATTTCGGTGTGTGACTGAAACAGTCCATAAGACCCATGATGAACTCGAATGATTGCCTTAGGTAATATTCGCATTATTGCTTGTCGCCATTGTTGGATGATTGACACCGGAACCACAATTAGTGTTTTGCCAACAGGATTGCCTATTATTAGACTTATCGTTTGCAATGTTTTACCTAAACCGGGGTCATCTCCTAGAAGTCCAACTGGTTTCAGCATACCATCGATTGACAATTCATGCGATAGCATCCATTTGACCCCATCTTTTTGGTAAGGGAAAAGCTCTAATTTAGATGCTTTCAAGGTATTTTCTATTCTAGCAAGTGCACTTTCTAATGCACTCATCTTTGATGCAGATAAATAAAACAAATATAGACAACGATACAAAATGTTTATTTTCACACTAATTGTATAATGGACCATCAATTTTTTTTACCCAAATTATATTTTTTAAAATTATAGCAGATTTATTACTAACAGTTATAGACATCTAACTAATTAGGATTATATAAAAAAATACCATTTCTGGCTTTTTCCTCTTTTTTAGTTTTTTTTTGTTTTTTTTGGTTTTTGAAATCAAGTGTGTGAAACTGTGAATTAGTGGCGGTCATCGTAGCGAGGGCGACGGTCATCACGAGGGGCTTGGACCCGGCGGTCATCGTAGTGAGGGCGACGGTCATCACGAGGGGCTTGGTCACGGCGGTCATCGTAGTGAGGGCGACGGTCATCCCTGTTTCTGAAGGCCGTCCAAGACAATGTGCCACCGCGAATCACACGCACAACCTTCATTGTGCGAGCCATTGCAAACAACACCTTGCTGAATTCGGGGCGCAACTCATGCTTTGAGCCAAAGCTCAAGTAAGTTGCATCGTAAAGGTCGTCAAGCTCTTTGCGAAGGCTGATGCCATGACAGGCAGACTTGAACATTCCATAAAAGCCCTCGGCAGCGGAGAGGGCTTCTTGGTCGACTTGGTCGACTTGGTCGGCATGGTCGGCATGGTCGGCATGGTCATCCTTTTCCGAACGACGAGCTCCCATTTTAGAATGGGACGGAAGCTGCGGTCCACTTCCATAGTTTGAGTCTTGGGCATCGGGTTGGTCATCACTCCATTTTTCGGTAGCTCCAGTATTTCCAGTATTTTGCATTGTTTTCTCTTCTTGTTACTACTTACAACTGTCTTAATTATATTTTTACCATCAAATTTTTTTACCCCACTTAGATTTTTTAGATAAATATGGATATATCTATTAGTGTAATAATAACAAATACGAAGTTTAAGCTTTTTCAAAATAAAAAATGCCTTTATGGCTTTTTTTATTTTTTTATTTTTTTGTGTAAATACTTACCTAAGCTTGATATATGGATACTTACTGTCTTTCAACTGAAACCGCACGAAATGGCTCACGAGTTGGCCTTTCTCGTTCGGGTGACTTGGGGACGACGCGCACATGGAATGTTGGCTCATAGTAGCTTTGGTCGTGTTGACGGCGGTCATCGTAGCGAGGGCGACGGTCATCGTATCGAGGGCGACGGTCATCGCGAGGGGCTTGGTCACGGCGGTCATCGTAGTGAGGGCGACGGTCATCACGAGGGGCTTGGTCACGGCGGTCATCGTAGTGAGGGCGACGGTCATCACGAGGGGCTTGGTCACGGCGGTCATCTCTGTAGCTGACTGCGGTCCAAGACAAGGTTCCACCTCGAATCACGCGTAAAACCCTCATCTTGCGAGCCATTGCAAACAACACCTTGCTGAATTCGGGACGTTCTTTCGGATTGTCCCAGAAGCTCCTGTGGGTTGCTTGGTAGAGCTGGTCAAGCTCTTCACGACGAGTGATGCCGTGGCAGGCGGACTTAAACCTGCCATAGAAGCCTTCGGCCGCGGTAAGAGCGTCTTGGTCGACAGTATCGTCGGTGTGTGAATTGCCATCTTGGGAATTGGTGCGGTCAGATTTTTTCAATTGTCCTTCAGTTTCGGCGGCATGCGGGTATTCGTTGGTGTGTCTATCCATCGTTGGGTTCTTGTTGCTTGTATCGGCGCTACTTATAACTACATTATTAATTAGTTAACCATCAATTTTTTTTAGCCATATATGGTAAAAACTAATATAAAATCTATTTATTATTAGAATATATATGACAGAAAAAGAAAAAAAACATATCCATTTTATACTTCCAGGTGGAGGTGTAAATGGTGCCTTTCAAGCTGGTTTTTTATATAGACTATTTAAAGATTGCCGTGATAAAATAATAATAGACCGTATTGATGGTATAAGTGTTGGCGCATTAAATGGATTAGCAATAATTTTAGAAGATATAGAATTTATAAAAAGTATATGGTATTATATTGAGCATCGTGAAACAGTATTTAATTCACATAATACAAATACCGAAATTTGGTATAAAGGTAGTGTATATGACAATGGTGGTCTGCGAAATATTATATACATGCATAAAGATTTTATAAATAAGGAGGATATTTCAAAATATAACTGTGTGGTTCATAATTGTGATACACAGTCATATGAATATATAAATGGTTCACACGATAATTTATTAGAATTTATTATTGCTAGTGCAAGTCCACCAATTATTTCACCTTATCTTAAAATAGATAATACATTTTATGCAGATGGGTGTTTAGACCAGATTTATCCCATAGATGCTTTGATGACTGAACCGTTACCAAATTCTGAAAATGAAAATAATATTCAGAAAATAAATTTGGTAATTGGTTATTATGATAATGCTAATTATTATCTTTTTAATATTTACAAAACATTTAAACGAAACATTAATAACAATAATACAGATATTCGAAAACTTATAGACAATAATAAAGTAATTACTATAACAAATCCATGTTATTATAATATAATTGATTTTAGTAGAGATAATATTGATAATGGATTTAAACTTGGCGAGGAAGCTGCTCTAGAATTTTGTAAAAAATATATGTTGTAAACACTCTTATCTATTTTTTTATACTATGAAAATAAAAAAATGGATAAATTATTTAAAAATTACTTATAGATTTAAACTACCAGGTTCAGGAAGAGGCTCAATATTTGTGTTATAAAATGACTGTATTTGTTTTAGATAACTAAAATCATTTTTAGTAACAAAATTAATAGCGATTCCTTTTCTTCCATAACGGCCACTTCTTCCAATACGGTGAATGTAGACCTCTTTTTTAACAGGTAAATCGTAATTAATAACGATACTAACCTGTTGCACATCTAATCCTCTGGCTATAATATCGGTTGCAAGTAAAATGCGTATTTCACCAAGTCTAAATTTCTTAATAGTTATGTTTCTTTCATTTTGTGTCATATCTGAGTGAATACTACTAACTGTAAAATTATTTGCAGTTAACCGGCTATGAATATATTGCGTTTTCTTTTTACTATTGACATATATAATTGTTTGATGAATACTAAGATAACGATAAAGGTCGATTAATGTCTCAAATTTAAATTGCTCATCATCCAAATTAACATAATATTGTACAATACCATCTAATGTTAATTCTTCATTTTTTACTAAAATTTTAAGTGGATTATTCATAAATTTTGTTGTCATTTCAATTGCTTCAGCATTCATAGTTGCACTAAATATGCAAATTTGTGTGCTGCTTGGTATAAATTGAAATATATCATATATTTGGTCTTTAAAACCTATTGACAACATTTCATCTGCTTCATCTAATACCATCATTTTAATACTATTACTTTTGAGAATATATCTAGAAAGCATGTAGTATATTTTTCCAGGTGTTCCTATAACAATTTGTGTGTCTTCTTTAAATGGTATTTTTACATCATTTTGGTTATCAATCCCACCAATTAAAAGAGATATACTATATTTAGTATATGTATTAAATGCAACCGCATTGTCGTAAATTTGTGATGCTAATTCACGGGTAGGTGCCATTATAATTATTTGTGGTTCAAATAACCGTTTATCTATTTTGCTTAATGATGAAATAAGAAAAGCAGCTGTTTTACCTGTTCCAGATTGAGCTTGGGCAATTACATCATGTCCGTCTATTATCGGTTTAATCGCAAGTTGTTGAATTCCACTTGGTTTTTCAAAACCATATGCGAAAACACCCCTTAATATCTGTAAATCTATATTCATATCATCAAAGGATGTATATCTAGTTATATTTGCACTATCGATTGCATCTTGTGCTATTTTATCATCATTATCTAAGTTGTTTTGCATAATAAACACTATATTTATCTTTATTTATATTATCTTTATATTAATTTTTATATAGCTTTCTATACATGTTTTTATATAACTTTTTATATAACTTTTTATATTTGAAGTTTTTTAAGTTCATTATAAATAATCATTAATAAAACTTTATCAAAGTGGCTCATGTCAAAGAAATCTCTATTTTTGAGATATTCAATACAATCTATAGCTAATTCAATATTATGTCTGTTTTTAGTATTATGATTATGAAACCAATATTTTAATATATTATATTCAATGTCATTTAGCGACTCATACACTGTATGTGTTTTAGTTTCATTAACTCTTAAATCAGGATATTCTATAGTAGTTGACTTATAATTGCAATGATAAAGTGAATTACCATATGTTTCTACTATTAAATTCCCGTTTATTCTTGTAGATTTACTGGGAGAGTTGCTCATTTTATATAACTATATATATAAGACGAATATAATTTTAAATAAAAAACAACATAATCTTTTCATTTTATATAAATATACAAAAATGAATAATATAAATATATAAATGAATGGAGAAATATATACAATTAGAGACAATATCAAAAGGCACATATGGTGAAACTTTCAAAGTGCAATATAATAAGTTATCTTTTTGTAAAAAAGTATATTTAACTGATAATTATAAATATGGTTATACCGCGGATTTTGTGAAAGAAGTTATGCTTTTAAACCAAAATTATACACTACTTAAAATTCACGATATTTCTACAACTGATACTAAATTAACCGATATCTATATAATTATTGAGTATTATAATAATTCACTCTCTGATTTTATAGCAAATAATAGTTTTATTCCAAGGCATTTGACTTCTATTAATATATCAAATATAATACCAACATTATTACATCAATTATATGATATTCATAAAATTGGATTTATACATAGCGACATTAAATTAGATAATATACTTGAAACGGATGGGACTTTATGTATATGTGATTGGGGATTATCTGAATATTATGGGTATCCAAAAGCGATTAAAGAATATATTTGTAGTCGATATTATAAAGCGCCCGACAATAGAATATCAATTAATGTCGACCTGTTTGGGTTAGGTGCTTGTATGTATTATTTATTAACAGGTATATCTATGGGTTATAAAGATAATTTATATGATATTGATATTGATAGAAAATGTATGTCTATAAAAAAAAGGTTAAGTATAACAGAAGTCAGTATACTTAAGGAACTAATAAAATCCGAGTTAAAGAGACCTTCTGCAAAAAAAATTCTTATGACACATTATAACTTTATACCAGTTTATATTGATAATAATATCGAAACAATATATAAATTATTTGCACATATAAAAATCGAAAGTTTTGATAATTCGAAATTACATGAAAATGTATTTTATAGTTCAAATTTAAAACGAATATCGTTTGAAAAATATACATATAATGATTTATTACACAGTAAATTATTTGAATTAGAATACTTAGATGATACATTTTCTTATTTTTATAATCATGATATACAAGTTGCAACTCAAACAAATAGATACATGGAAGGAATAAATAAATTGTTGTTTTATTATTTTAATTTCAATATAGATTTAAACACTTTTTTGCAAGCGATATCAATATTTAATATAATACATCCGGATATTGATTTTAACAAATATAGATTATCTGATATTATTAAAATAGTATTAAATTATTCATGTAAACTATTGGAGCCTACATCATATGATATAAAATTGAAAAATATGCAACTAGAAAATATCATTGATATTGAGTTTATAATTATAAATATATTTCAAAAAAAAAAAATAGAATTTGTACCATATACATTTTATATCTACTATTATATTACAAAAATAATACAAAAATATACGGAATATTATAGAAAATATTTGCACGATTTAGAATCAATATGTTTATCTATGTTATTTATTGTATTAATTAATATTAATACATCAAAAAATATAAATTTACACATGTTATCATTAAATATAGTGATTGAAGCTACAAATTATATTATGAATAATAAATTAGATATTTCTCAAGACATTTGTATACTGATAATTACACACTATAAACTTATTCCAAATAATTATATATTAAATATAATTGAAAAGGAAAATTTTAGAAAATATTTGTATAATCTTTCTATCAAATAATTAAATTGAAATAATAAGTGTAATACAAATTTATTGATCATATAAAATGCAGTAAATGCTCTATTTTATATAATCATCTATTTAATAATTATTCAAACATTATGATAGCTCCTCCTATTTTTGTTTTATGTTCTTCTATTTTCTCGTCTAAACTTTTATTGTCATCTTTAATTGTAACAATATCTAATGCTATTTTATCATGATTTTCTAATAATTTATTAATACTATCGGTATTTTGTTTTATTTGTTTTGGATCTACATTTTCTATAATATAATCCACTCCATTTCTAATTTCATACAGTGATGTTTCAATATTATCAACACGATTTTCAATTGGGTCTATTCTAGTATCAGTTACATATTCTAAAATTTTATTTATTTTATTAATATTACTTTTCATTTGCTCAATAGAAGTAGCATTAGTACTAAACTGTTTATTTGTGTTATAATAATTATCTGAAATCATTTCCGTAGTATTTTCATATCGCCTTTGATACAATTCCCCATTTGTTGTATTATTAATAATCATTTGTGATACTTGTAATTCTAAATTAGTTAACCTTTCTTTAATTTCATTATTATTTAATTCAACATTAGCGAACTTCTCAATAATTACTGGATGACTACCGATATCTAAATCATCTATAGTGATTTTTTGTTTGTTTCTATTTATAAAACTTTCTTTTATTTTTTTGCTTCCCTTTTGGAAAACATTACCTAAAAAATCTTTTAATTCATTAAATTGTTTCTCTATTTCTTCAAAACGACTTGATGTATCATTTTCTTGTGAAGTGTTATTATTATTTATTTCATGCACTACATCATTATTATTTATAATATTATCTACAGGTTCCATGGTATCTTTTATAATATAACCCAATAAATTATTTTATAAATAATCTATATTAAAAGAATTAATTGTAATAGTAATATAGATATTATTATGAAAATATTATCATTTGACATTGGAATTAAAAATATGGCCTATTGTTTATTGGAAACAACTTTAAATAAACGTGCAAATATAATAGAATGGCATATTATGGATATTAGTAAAATTCCCAAATGTTCACTATGTAATAAATCATCAAAATCGTATGTTAATATGGAAAAACATAAAGACCCAGACAGTTTAAGTTATTATTGCGCAAATCATACAAAATCATATGCTGAAAAACATTTTATTAAAAAAGATATTAAAAGTATCAAAGATAGTGATAAGATGGATTTAGATTATTTAGGTGAAAATATGTATGAGTATTTAGAAAATAACAAGCAATTGTGGACAAACATTGACCAAGTTATATTTGAAAATCAACCGGTTTTTAAAAATCCAAAAATGAAATCAATACAGATGATTTTATATAGTTTTTTTTTATATAAAAAATGTGTTAATAACACAGGTATAGGCCTTCTGAAATTTTATTCTGCAAGAAGAAAATTAGAGATAAAGGGGATTAACATAGATATATCTAATTTAGATAAAACAGAGTATAGTGATAGGAAAAAAATGTCAAAATTATATTCACGGGAAGTATTAAAAATATTGGGGGATTTCGCCAATATTCAAAAACTTAATGATGTTGAAAAAGAAGATGATCTTTGTGATTGTCTGATTCAGGGATTAGAAAGTCTACAAACACAGGGTTTGCTCGATTTAAGTAATTAGATATTTAGATTTATAGTGCGTCTATTGTTAGCTCCTTTACTAATTATTGAACCGTTTGGCGATGTCATTTTTGGACTAGCGGGTTTATTAGATTTAGCTAATTCTTTCAATATATCATCAACACCACTCGGTCCAGACATTTCTCGGCGTGGTGGTTGTGATGTATTTACTTTGTTACTAGATTGTGGTCTTGGTCCCACTAAATTTGGAGCAGATTGTTGATTCATTTGTTGGTTTGATTGTTGATTTGATTGTGTTTTAAAATTTAAATCTGGATTAAGTGTTGGACCTTTCATAGTATTTGCTTGGAATTGTGCGGGTCCTCTATTAAATGGGATGTCATTTTGCGATGCGGGTGGATGTCTATTAAATGAAGTGTCATTTTGCGATGGGGTCGGTTTAGATGAACTTCCTTGATTTCCACCAAACATACCAGCTGGCACAGATTGGCCCATTTGGTTCATAGCTGCTTGCGCGAATTGTTTCATCATATCTGGATTTTGTTTCATCATTTCTTCCATACCGGGCAAACTGCTTTTAAACATCGTATTTGTAAGATGAACCATTGCGGCACTACCACCAACCATCATGATAAGTTTAATTTCTGGGGGAACCTTTGCTGAAGTTTTATACTTTTCATATAATTCGCCAAATACATCATTATAATCATCAATGTTTTCATGAACACTTTCACTCCATCCATCTAATTTAAGATCAAATGGATCGAATTTGTTATTTAAAAATTCAAGAGCAGTAATAGTTGTCATTAAAATTTTGGCCCCTAATTTTTCAGAATTTGTTTTCTCCCTTTTTTTTCTTTCTCTTCGTATAAATGACCTTACTTCATCTAAAGGTGAATTACGATTAAAATGAGATGGTATATGTATATTATGTTTATTTTTTAATGTGTCGCATTCTGATAGAAGTTCATCTATATTTAAGTCATCTAAATCATCCCTTTCTATTTCTACCTTTTTTGGTAATGATTGTCCACTAGTATCTTGTTGTGGATTATTCGTATTATTCGTATTATTTGCATTATTCATATTATTTGCATTATTCGTATTATCATTTAAATTAAAATCTAAAGAAGATAAATTTTGGAATGGGTCTGGTTTTGAGTTAAATTGATTATTTAAATCATCTAGACTTAAATCTATATTTTTAAATGGTGCATTGTTTAAACTATCCATATTAATTGAATTTGATAAATCAATATTGAAATCATTCATTGTATCTTTACCTAAATTTGGTAAATTTTTTTGAAATAAGTTGCCATCTAAATTAATATTTATATCATTTAATGATTTTTTCAAAAATGTATCTTGTGACTTTTCTTGTTTTTGTTTAATATATCTATCTTTAGAATTGTCATTTTTTTGTAATTGATCAAAAAGGTTAAATCCATCATTTAAATTTAAATTTATATCACCCTTTGATAGGTCTAAACTACCAAGATCTTGGTCCATACTAAATGATTGACTTCTTTTTCTATTTTTATTTTCAAGTAAATCAATACCTATATTTGATATTTCAAACAATCTTGGAGGGCTATTTATTTTTTTAGAATTATTCCCCATATTATTAATATCCATTTTATTTACACTTACTTTAAAATCAGGTGTATTGTTTAAATCTAAATTATCTATATCAAATAGTTTAGAATGAGTTTTTTCAATGTTAAGCTCAGTCATATCTATAATCATAGGTATATTTTAAATCTTTAAACCAAACTCAATTGGTAATTTATTTATAAATTGAATCATTACATTATTTGAAGCCAATATTCAGTTTCTAATAATTATTTTTGAATTGTGTTATTATTAATTATCTTATTCTAAATAACTAATCAGTAATCTGAAATACTTAAAAAGAAACTGAATAATATTAATATAGTTAACCAATTATAATGGATGAATTAACAAAGTCATTGCATTTTATTATTTTTAGTGAAATTAATAAAATACTAGATAACATTAGCATAGATTATAATATTAATCGTGATGAACTTAATAAATATGTAAATGATCAAATGGATGAAACGCCTTCTCTTAATATTAATGAAGATATTGTAATAGATATACCAATTATTAGTGATGGCGAAACCATTGATAACACAAATAATGGTAAATGTAAGCAATTAACCAAAAAAGGTAAACAATGTGATTATACCGCAAAACCTAATTCTGAATTCTGTGGGAGGCATTCAAAATAGTATATATTTTCTCGTATAGATATATATGGGTTCTATAAATTATTTTGATTATAAATTATTAGTTGAAGAGACTATAAGAAACTATTGTTCTAACTTAGGATTACTATATCCTACTAATTTTAAAAAAATGGAAAAAATATTTTTTGAGACTATTCTTAAACACCATATTTTATGGCAAAGTGATACTGTATATGATAATACTGGCACTGAACCTGTTTTTGTTATAAATATACGAACTATTGTTATGCGAATATTAGATTATATATCGAATAATGAAATAGACTTTAATGATAGACCAGTATATAAATACAAATGGTTGCCTATAAAAAATTTATATTCTATGTATAAAAAATTACATATTATTTACGAATATGGCGGTCTTAATGCAATATATAATCTTATAGAAATATACAATCAAACATATTTGGTTGGTCAAGATGATAATAATGATGCTGGTATCACAAGTGTTTTATTCATATATGACCAAAAAGGTAATTTAGATAATTATAATTATAGTGATGATTTTCCAATAGTATTATATGATAATAAATTAGGTGATTTTTTAGGTATACCTGTGATATATTGGAATAAAATAAGAGCATTTACATTAGATTGTAGGTCTGATATGTTTTTAGAAATAATGAAAAGATGGAAATCGATACTTTTAGCGATTCAACCGAGTATGGATAAATACTTTAATCAATGTAAGCGTGTGTATAGAAGAACAAATGAGCCTATAACAATATGGGGAGATTACACAAAATTTAATGAAAAAGTAGAGACATTAAAACCAAGCACAATAATATTTAAAAAAGATAATAAATGGACAAAAGAATATAATAGCTTTAAAAATATATCTAATTACTGACATTAATAAAATATAAAATAAATGATATAAAAATCAAAGTAAATCCCACGTATATAAGACGATTATCCTTTGTTATAATAAACCACATATCTTTTCCTATGTGTGAAGCAAATTCATATAAATTATCAGATGTTTTTATATATTTATTAATATATATTAAAGTAGATAAATCATGAAATATATCAGACATATGTTTTGACCATTCATTTAACATGCAGTTTAATGATTTATCAAATAAATCAGTATCTGATTTTTCTTTAAGCTGATTTGCAGTTTGATTTAAATTATCTAAAAGTTTTTTTTCATCACTTGTTAGATGTTTATCTATTGATAAATTAGGACTTGTATCTAGTGTATATGTGCTGTTAATCGTATTTTCAGACATATATATATATATATATAACAAATCATTTATTTTTTAATAAAAAATATTAAAAAATAAATAACCTAATCTTTTACACTTTTACACTTTTACACTTTTACACTTTTACACTTTTACACTTTTAAATTTTTAAATTTTTTTTAAGCAGTGGCAGGTTTAGGGAAGTGAACTTTCATATACTTCTGAAGATTGAAGTATGTAAGAATTTCACCATCAGGGATTGATAGAAGGGATTTGAGATTAGTATCCGGGTTAATGTTACGCTTGCTAACAGAGTCTTGAAGATTATGTTGCTTAATATATCCTGTGATATATTTAGTAACTTCAGTTCGAGCGAGCTGAGTGCCAGGAGGCTTGCCCATAAAAGTGCACATCTCGTCAGAGATGTTGGTTGGCTTTACAATGCCAGAAGGTGCCTTCTTGGGTGCATTTTCATCAACTACAACTGGAGCACGACGACGACGACCGCCGGACTTTTGGGCAACTTTAAGGTCAAGAGTATCAGCCTTGAAGTTCAAGACAACTTGACTGCGAAGAGTTTTAAGAGTTAGCAGTTGAGCATCGAGTGCTGCGAGCATAGATTTATAACGGTCGTCACGGGTCTGAGTAGAGCTAGCATCAGTTACTTCCGCAGCAACTTGTTCAGTAGCAACAGGTGCAGTGGTGGTAGCAGGAACTTCCGTGACAGGTTCCTTCTTAGGACGGACTACTTTCTTAGTTTCAGAACTAGAAACTGGAGCAGGAGCGGGAGCTTCTACGGGGGGTGCGGCAGGAGCAGCAGAACTAGAGGTGGACTTAGCTTGAGTGCGAGGAGGCATCGTATATATAACTACTAATATAGTGTTATCTTTATATCATTTTAACTGTTCAATTTTTTTTTAAAATACAGAGGTAAAAAGCTGATTTTTAAATTTATAAAAAAATATAGAAAAATATATAAGTTCTATTTATTATAATATTGGCCAATATAATATATTAATAAATTATATTGGTCATAAATAAGTAAATATATATAAAATTGCACTAATATTTATACATTATTATTAATTAATAGATAACAATACATTAAAATCTATTAATAAATTTTATCAATTGATTATTAATGAACTTTGAGAAAAATATATTATTAATAGATATATAATCAATGTATTTAGTAATATTAGCTTTTTTACTAGTTTTCATTCTATATTATCTGTACCAAGAAGAGATAAATTTCTATTTAGAATATTCTGCAGCGAAAGCAATTGAGACAGCATCTAATGCTGGCGGTGCAGCGATTCTCGATTATTATAGATATCATATGGTATAACATATATAATTATACACGGTAATTCTATTATTTTTTATAAGGCAGTATTTGTAACAATTTATCATGTTGAATACTATTATAAAATGAAAAATATCTTTTTATAATAACTATTATACATAAAAACTATGTTTTCTAATAACTATAAATGCAAATGTAATAGATATAATGTCCATATAATCAAATACATTTCCTTTTATTAAATTATCGATTTGTTAAATGAATATAGAATAATGCATTTGGCATTTAAGTTATGTATTTGTATTTAAATTATTTTATTGATTTAGTATGTTTAAAAAAAATTGAAATCAATAAAATGATATAAAGAACTCTCTCTTAGTATTACTTACATAACAAACCACAATGTCTGCGACAATTGTCAAGCCTAGCACCTTAGATAAATCACTCGTTAATTTCGGCGAACCACAGCCAAACTCACATGGAGGAAAATCACTAAAAATAGGATATTCGCAAGAAGGAAAGTTTCTAATCCAAGCCCCGCCAATGTATATTCCTTGGGACATTTCCAAGGATGAATTTAAAACGGATGCACCTGTATCAAAAGACGCAAAGAGTGCACCATCAACTGGTGTTAAATATAGTATGCAACTCTCATTTAGAGGTATGGATGGAACCGATGCAAATTCAAAGAGATTGACCTCATTTCATAATATGATTTCCGATTTAGATAATTTGCTTGTTGAAACAGCAAGTGCTAGCAGTTTAACTTGGCTAAAAATGAAGTCTGCTCCTAAAGCGGTTGTAGAAGCGCTAGTTAATTCAACTATTAAGGTTAGCAAAGACAGCGTTTCACAAGAGCCTGATGGTAAATACCCAGATACGATTAAGGTTAGGATTCCGTATTATTCAAAGGACGACCGATTGGGTTGCGCATTCTTTGATAAAGATGGAAAGCAACTGACTGATATGTCAGTTCTATCTAGATTGCGTAGAGGAACACAAGTAGCGTGTATCCTCGAATGTGGAGGTGTATATTTTAGTAATGGTAAGTTTGGTATGACTTGGTCGCTATATCAGTGTGCGATCAAATCGGAGAGCTCTAATAGGATACCAAAAGGTGTTTGCCTTATTACTGATAGCGATGACGAAATGGATACATACGAACCTGTTTCCGCGTCTGTTCATAAGCCGACATCTAATCAAGTAAGCTTTACGAATAAACTCGTGCAAGACGAAAATGATGACGATGAACTTGACGATACGCCATCTCATCGTATGCCTACTCCACCTGAAACCAAGCCAGTTGTAAATGACGCAATTGGAACTAAAAAGGTTATCAGAAAACCTATATCCGCAGCAGCAGCAAAAAAGTAAATAAGAGTTGACTTACTTATATACATCAATTTAAATAATCAAATAATTGATGTGAATTTATATTTTTTGCAAACAGGATATCAATGAAATTATATTTGTAATTTCATTTTAAATTAGTGTGTGTTGTTACATAGAAATAGCACAATTATTTTATTCATTTTATCAAAAAAATGATTAAAACAATTATTGATAATAAATTTAAGTATTATAGGGTAATTACTAATATTATTGATATATAAACATTTATAAAACTTATTTTGAAAAAATTGATTTTTAAAAAAGTTATATAAAATATAAATAAGATTACAATCCATATACAAATAAAATGACATTAGACACAGGACACGCAGTTATAATCATAGACCAACATAATGTAGATTTAGATAATCAAATAAATCATACGAATTGTATGGCAAGAAAAGCAGACAATAAACAATGCACGCATACTAAAAAAATAGGTGATTATTGTAAATTACATTACAATAAACCAAATATTATAAGAATTGATACTCCAATTATTATTAAACATAAACGTGCATATAATAAGAAAGTAAACGGTGTATGTTCACCATTACTAGTTAAAAAAATTCCAACTCAATATAAAGATGAAATATATTCACGTTCTATTGATAAAATTAATAAAATAAAATTAGCATGGCGTTTACATCAATATAAAAAATTTAATTTATTACGAGGTCCAGCCCTATGGAATAGAACATTATGTAATAATAATGAAGATATGTATAGCACTGATGAAATTCACACTATTAGTCCTATTAATTTCTTTAGTTTATTAGACAATGACAACTTTGTATATGGATTTCATATAGAAACAATTTATAAATATATTGAAGCTAATTCAAATAAAATAGAAATTAACAATCCATATAATAATAAACCTATATCAAATACAATAATTAATAATATTAAATTGTTATATAAATATAGTAAGAACCAGCAGGGATTTAAAAATATAGAAAATGTTCTACCTACTACTCCAGAATTTGTTATAAAAAGTAAAGTTTTAAAGGTATTTCAAAAAATGGATGAACTAAATAATTATACAGATATAGACTGGTTTTTAAAATTAACGCATCTTGAATTACTGAGATTTATCCATTTACTTAGAGATTTATGGGGTTATCGTATGGAATTATCAGCTACAAATAAGTTATGTATTACTGAAACTGGATTAATATTTACTAAAATGCCAGAATTATATAAAAGATTAAAATTTCACGATTTACGAATCGAAATTTTAGATGAACTTGAAAAATTAGTGTTTCAAGGAAAAACACGCGATGACCAATATTTAGGTAGTTTAGTTATATTAACGGGATTAGTAGATATATCAAAAAAATGCGCATCGGCATATCCTTGGTTAGTGCAATCTAGTTTTTATGAATAGTTGCAATTATACAAGTTTATAATAAAATACTCTTAATAATACTATTTTTTTTTATTTACATAGTATTGAAAAAATTATATTTATCAATTAAAAAGATATAAATATAATTTACTTGAAAACAGTAATAGACTTATGTTATACAATAGTCCTCTATTATTATCAATAATATATTACATTTTGTTAATACCCATTGATGCTATCGCATATATACAGTGGATAAATGCACTTATAAATTATAAATGGCTAGCGTCATCTATTATATTTCCCATGATTAGTATTCTATCATTTGGGTCAGTTACTATATGGCATAAAATTCATGGTAAATTAAACCAGAATAATATAGATATTTCCCAAAAAAAATTATTTATTATAGGTATTCTAGATAGTTTAAGCACTATTATTAGCTCTATGACTTTGCCCTATATTTCTATTATTGTTTCAATAACGTTGTGCAAAATAGCTATGCCTATTACAATGATATTTAGTTATTATTTATTAGATAGAAGATATTATGCGAATCATTATATAGCAGTATTTATAATACTTATAGGTGTTATGTTAACAATTGTTCCATATTTACACAATAATAGTGTAGGGAATCCGCTTGCATTATGTGTATATATATTTAGTATTATTCCTACGGTTTTAAGTGATATATATAAAGAAAGAATTCTTAAAAAAAATTTAGAAATTAATCTATATTGGATGAATACATATATATCAATATGGCAATTAATAATAGGTATTACTACTACACCTATTATATTTTTATATCTTACATATGCCTATAATAATCCAATTAATTTTAAAGACTATATTAATAATGGAATACGATGTCAACTATCTATAAGTAGTAATGAAAATTGTAATAAATCATTGTTTTGGTTGGTAATATATCAATTTATAAGCACTACAACTAATACATTATCATTTATAATTATTAAATATGGTAGTGCGACTATATTAATTATTTTAACAAATATCAAAATACCATTAACTTGTTTTATTAGTTATATTTTAATAAATTATAATTTTATCTATACTACAACTTTACAACGAATGGAAATGTCCGTATATAATTATATTTCTATAATATTATTAGTAATTGGCGCATTTATATATAATTATAAGCCAGAATATACAAGAAAAAAAGATATATCAGAAGAGTATTTATTGGGACCAATATAGATAAATATATTACATTAATCTTATTTTATTATTTATCTAAAATAATAAAATAACTTAATTGCACAAAATAGGTTTATATCATTATTTTTTCAAACAAGACTATCGATTATATTAATAAATTTCATTATGTCATTTTCATTATCCATTATCGAATATATTGTATGATAACTATTACCATGTTCGGTATATTCGTCGAAATATATGTATACATTATCAATACTAAATATTTGTAATTGATGTAACTGTTTATTATAATAATCAAATTCCGGTAATATAAAATCAAGACAAGTCTCAGTATATTTTATTTTTAGAAATTTGCGACTAACCTGCTCCATTTTTAAATCAGACATATTATACATTTTTCGTGTGTTTTCCAATATATCAATAATATCTATGTTATTTAATTTATTATAATACACTTTTGTAATATTAGAAACATGACTTCCATTTTTTTTAATTTGTGTAAGATAATTTTGCCATATATCTGTATTTAAATTAGAATTGAAAACAGGAAAATCTTCAAATCCAGAACCATAATATAATAAGTATTTTGTCTTAAATAAATTTGTCTTAAATAAATTTGTCATAAATAAATTGATATCTAATATATTAAATTTATATAACTTATATATCAATTTTTTAATATTTATTATTACACCGACCGAAAAGAACAATTATATATATATATATGCTATAACTATGTTTTAAATATATTAAAAAAATTATTAAATAATATTAAAACTTATTCTGGCAATTGTTCTTCATCATCACTTTCATCATAATCATCTGCTTCTTCTTTATAGTATTCATCTTCCATTTCTTTAACTTCTAATGCTAATTGTGATGCTAATAATTTCAGCTCGTCGGCATGTAGTCTTGCTTTTTCTGCTTCGGCAAAGGCAAGAGTTGCTTTTTCTTTTTTCAATTTAAACTCATCCCTAAATTGTATTCTTCGAAGTAGCTCACTATTTTTGTTATTTAGTGTATTTTCACTATTGGTTTGCTCGATTGTTTTAGGAATATTAACTTTAGGACGAATATATAGAATTTGAATTACATCTGAATCGATTATGCATTCCTTTTTAAAAAACTTTATACCATTCAATCGCCAAACAAGAACAATTTTAGAGTTTGGAACAAGCTCTTCGATTGGTACTAAGTTTTTTTTATCATCATATACCCGAACTTCTATTTTTTTTTTTATTACAGGTATTGCCATTGTTAAATCATTATCTTTTAAATTACTTTTATAAAACCCTCTTATTTGATTTAGAGGAAGTTTTTCATTAGCAAACCATTTTTCTGAATTTTGATATATATAATTTATATTATATTCATCAAGCTCGGTAATAAATTTTTTCATTTCAGTATTTTCAATATTAACTTTAATAAAACAATCTTTATCAGTTTGTTCAACTCTTTCATTGAGTATTAATGGCCCTGATTGAAATACTATATCATGGTCCTTTTCCACACTACATATATATGCATTTCCTCTTGTTTTTTGAGGATCACCATATGTTATATTACTGAAATCAACATTTCGGATGTCATATATTTTATAAGAACTGCTCATAATAGTTTATATATGATAAGTAAAATATTCTTATATATTTTTTTAGACGAGGGATTTATAAAATTATTTTATTTACAATCCATTTATAATTATATTTTTGCGATTTAGTTATATAAAATATATCTCCTAAAGTTATTTGCAATGTTTTAATAGGGGTGCCCTTTGATATATTAAAAACACTAATATTATTACCAAGATTGTCCACTATAGTAATATTCCTATCTAACATAGTTTGTATTACATTTTTATTAAGATTTGGTTCTAATATAGCATTTTCTTTTTCCTCAATAAGTTTAGACAAGCGATTATCTATATTTTTAAAAATACTTAAGTTTTTAATGCTTTCAATATGATTACCCGATATAGATATTTTCATATATAATTTACCATATGCATTATCAACACCAAACGGCGCAATGCAATTATTTATTTCTAATGTTACTGGATATGTATTTGAGCCTAGTATATATCTGGGTTTAATGTTTTTACCAACATATGATAATAAAATATGCTCATAGTCTATTGTCTTAAAATCATTAACATATTCATTTACGCGGTCATCCATTTTATATCAAGTATATAAAAAATATATATATAATAATAGATAACTTACTTTAATATTATTATGATTGCTAGCATTTTATATGCGTTTGGTTTATTATTAATCCTATTTTTCGTATTAGTTATGTATTTTGGTGTGAAATATATAAGAACACGACATTATGCATTAGTCCCTAATAATAATAATATAGATGATGTATATATACAATTTTTGTAATTCCTAAATATTACTATAATATAATATATTTAATATAATATAATATGATTCTTAAAAAAATCACTTCAAAAAAAAGTTCTATGAATAAATTAGGTTCACGAAGACTCGGTTTGCAAAGACATGCTTCAACTAAAAAAATAAAACTTGTATATAAAAAATCACTTAAAAAAAGACAATTCGGTGGTGCTGAAGAAATATATCGTAATAGTGTTCCCGTAAAAAGAATTGTATTATATGCGTTAAGTGCAAATCCACCTACTCTTGCGCATGAAGACATCATTAAACAACTTTCAGGCAGATATGATGCAGTATTTGTTTGGGCATCATCGAATTGGTTAAAACTTGACCCAAGCAAACCTGAATATGACCCTTTATATAAATCAGAAGTCACTCGTTCCGAATTACTCAACAAAGTTTTAACGGGAATTACAAATGTAAAAGTGGATTATGAACCAGAAAGAGAACCAAAATATAATCATACAAATACAGGTATAAGTGTTAAAAAATTTATAGATGCGAATCTATCTGAAAATACACCTATACAACAGGGTGCTATTACTTTTAAACAATTTAATTTGAAAACACAAACACCTTATAATGATACTGGTTTTCTAAATCAATGTGGTATATTACCTGAAAATAATGTTGAATTATGGGTATGTTTTGGATTAGATGTAGTTAGAGATACCCCAACTTGGGGTCCTAATAATGTTTTTTTAACTCGCGCAACAGGAATAGTTATGATTAATAGAGAAGGTGAAAGTGGCGATGAACGAGAAGGTCCAGGTTTGTTTTCAATTGCGCAAAATACACAGCATGATATTTCAAATACTACATACTGTAAAATGCCATTTTTTGATTGGTTTCCATACTCTAATAAATTAAATAAGCGTAATATCGACCTGAACAGTCAAAAGTTTAAGTGTGATTTTAACGAAATAGAAAAAGAGCCTAAGATGAAATTATTATTATCAAATTTAGAAGACTTAGGTAATTTAAAGATGCGTGACCAATTTAACGTTGATGCGTTACAACCATTTTTAGTCCCAATTGAGATTTCAAAAATAAAAATAAATGAAATGTTTAGTAGAGCATCAAGTACTAAAGTTCGAAATTTAGCAGTTCAAGGAGAATTAGGAGGTAGAAAAGGTACTGGAGTAGACCAAATATTTACGACATTAGTCAATTATAAAATAAAGGATGATATTTATAGATTATATGGAAGACCTACTATACGAGAACAAATTGCAATTATAGAAAAATCGTTTAAAAGTAAAAAAATGAATGCAGATGAAATACACCAGAAATTTAATGAAATGACACCCATTATTCAAAAAAATGTATTAGAATTAATGAAAGATAATGACTTAAATAAAATGGAATTAATGTTAAAAGAAGAATTTGCACCAAAAAAATGAATAAATACATCGTAACAAAAAATGTAATAAATCTAATTATTTTACTATTATTTTTTAATTATTTTATAGTAAAATAGTTGTATTTTTTAATGGATTATATATAATATTATATCATTCTGTTATTATTTATAAAAAAGGTTTATATTCTAAACTTTTTTCACCCTTGCTATTAAATGATTGCGGCATTTCCATTGGTTTTCGTAGTGTGCTAACATCTGTTTTATATTTTAAATATTGTTCAATTCCAGATAAAATAGTAGGGACACATTCGTCGACCACTTTATTATCAAGCTCGGTTATTTGCCCTCTTATATCAATATCACTATTTCTAGCAAATTGTAAAAATACACTGCGCATAATAATCGATAATTCTGTATCACTCTGTCTTCCTATACGATGTTTTCCATTAGTTTGATTTATTACACTACTTTGTATCTTATTTTGTATATAATCTATATTATCTTTAGAAAAAAACACTTCACTTAAGATTGTTTCCTGCTGTATAGTTTTTACAGCTTCATTTTTAAAATTATTACTCATAGATGATTTTTCAGTAAACATATTATAATCATTATAAATTGTATTATCTAACATATTAAGTCTACCAGACATTCTTTATAATATAATATATAGTATGATAATTTTAATCCTTTAAAGGCGTATCTGTAATCATTGTTCCACAATATTTTTCAGGTTTTTTTTTAAAATCATGCCTTTTATATATTCCTAATTTAATACTTTCTTTCAATAAAAATCTAAAATTATTCCAAAACTCGTCAGTATGACCTATTGATATTGTCATAATATGCGCTAATTCATGTAATGCAACAAACATAATTAGATTTTCATCTTCTAAATTTGCATATTTATCTTTCGACCTAATACAAAATACTATTTTTTCTCCTTTATTTACACTAAAACTTGTAAATTTACTACCACTTTCACTTTCTTCAATATTATTAGCATTAAATTTTTTTTTAAGACGAAACCCTCTATCATCATTTGGATATTTTTTACAAATATAATCAGTAATCTTATCTAATTTTTGCCTAATTGTTGCCATTAAATTTGCAGCATTTTGGTTGTCTTCTACATTTCTTACTAAATATACATTATTATCAATTGTAGATTTAACATAAATAAGACTACTTTGTTTACGGTCTATATATAGATATATTGATAGCAATATTACGAAAGTGCATATAAATTTTATAAGATCATCCATATAATAATATATATCTAGAAGAGAAAACTATTATAAAACTATAATATCATAGTTTAGTTTTGTAATTTAATCTCATTATTTATTTCATAAATAGAAAGTAAAAAATTCCTAATAGCATTATAGCTATTATATTTAAAAACAGTAATCTGTTCACTGCTGCATTTACTAATATCCTCAGGTATATCTTTATTTAATAGTTGTTGACAAAAAAAACTTTTGGTTGTAATAAGTATATTAGAATATATAGTGCATTTTACATTATTTAAAATAAAACTAAAAAAATCGATATCTTCATCATCATCTAATTCTATGAGATTTAATACCATATCATTAATAGTAAAATTATCAATAACTAAAATACAGGTATTAAAATCATTATCTATATCAGATAATTCAACTGTAATATTCTCTATATTATATGTCAAATAATATTTAAATATAGGATGTAAATATGTTATAATCCCAGCGTATTGTATAAATATATTTCTAGAAATAAATATTTCTAGAATACTGTAGAAATATATAGATGCATATGTATCATATATGATATCGCTATGATTATTGTCTATATAAACATATAATGTCCGTTTTGATATAGAAACTAAGCTATATGCATAATCTTTAATACATGAAATATTATGGTAATATTCTTCTATATTTAGAGAATAATCTAATAATAAAATATTATTTTCGGTTATGTTTAAAGCGTAGTTTAAAACTGATTTTATATAAAATACATTATCTTTTAATAATGGATTATCATAATTATTCTTTTTTATAATAATACAAAAATCTTTCATTATATCTAGATATTTTATTATTTTAATATAAATATAATGAAAATTTCAAAAAAAAATACTAATAAAATATATCATAACAATTGTAAATTTTCTATAAGACGAAAAAGTAAATCAATTAATAGGAGTATATTAAATTATATTGGTGGAAATCCTTATCAAACTGTAATTAAAACCGGCTCATTAATATCAAGTGCACAAATTTTTTGGGATGAAAAAAAAAAAGAGGGACTTGATGAAAAATGGTATAATCTAGCAATAGACAAATGGTCAAGTAAACCTGCATCTGTTTCAGGTGTATTAGATGGTTATGACGATGCCTCGGCACCTGATTTAAAAGAGAGTGGAATATTTTTAGATATTCTTGCTAATAAATATGGCAAACATACAAATAAGCATATTATAAATATAGAAGGATTAAGAGCATTAGATTGTGGAGCGGGTATAGGACGGATAACGGAAGGTATTCTTATGCAACGATTTGATATTGTAGATTTAGTAGAGCCTGTTACGCATTTTATTGATAAAGCAAAATTGAATCTATCTAAAATTGGACATGTGGGCAATTTTTATGACACTAGTCTTCAAAATTTTAATCCATTAAATAAATATGATTGTATATGGATACAATGGGTTCTTGGACAACTTACAGATGATGATGTTATTACATTTTTACAAAAATGTAAGCAAATGTTAACAAAAAATGGAGTAATTATTGTTAAAGAAAATATGGCTTCATCTGGATTTTCTGTAGATAATAATTATAATTTGATTACACGCAATTATAATGATACTGTTAGATTGTTTAATGTATCCGGTCTTTTATTATTACATGAGCAATTTCAAAAAGACTTCCCCACTTATTTACAAAAAGTAAATATGTTTGCATTAAATTAATAATTTAATCCTTGCCATTTCAATATGGAATTTGTAAATCGAAATTTGTAAATCGAAATTTGTAAATTATAATTTGTAAATCGAAATTTGTAAATTATAATTTGTAATGATTAAGATAAATAATGTAATAATTTTATTGTTAAAATTATCTTAAATAAATTATCTTACATAAATTATCTAATTTAATCAATTATTTATTATTTATGTATTCATACATCTTAAACTTTAAAATTAATAAGTTGTTGTCCCTTTTGGTCAATACGGTTACGAAGTGCTGTTTCAATTGCCTTATCAGAAGTATCTGCACCAAAAACATCTCTATACTCGGATTTAATTTGGTCGATACGCTCTTGAGCTGATTTACTTCTAGTATCAATAACATCCAAGCTTGGTTTAATTCTATTAAATTTAATTTCAAGTGATTGCAACATTTTTAATTTCTTTTCTAATTCCAATTCCTCACTGCTTTTAACTAATCTAGGTTTAGCCAAGCAAGTTCTTTTAGGAAGTATAGCTCCTTCCATAATGCGTGATTTAGACATGAAATTACGAAGAGAGAATCTATTATTATTGCGAGACATATAACTTTTAATATTGTATAAAATGATTATCGCAAAAAGTGCAATGATTACATATATACTATATGTTCCATGAGGTTCTGGAATAATACCCTGACTTTTTAAAAGTATAGGTATAAATAATACACCTGCAAATGTTAATAAAGTTTTCAACAAAAATAGGTGATTTGCTTTTCTTAGTGAGCTATCTTCAATTATTTCAACTTGTCTTCTTAGTGTATTTAAATCTAAATCTGCATTATCTAAAAGACGTTCATTCTTTACTATTTCTTCTGTTTGATTATTAAGTACTTTATTTCTTACTTCGATTTGGACAGCGTCATTAAAAATAGGAACCGATTTTTCTTTCAATTGAGCCATTAATATAATATATATCTAAAGAAGATTAGATTTTAGACAAATTATAAAAAATCGTTATAATATCTAATTATAAAAACAAATAAAAGAAAAATAAGCATCCAAAAAACGGTGTTTCCAAGAAGATATATTTTAGCATTATGATATAAATCAGTATCATGTTTGTATGCTAAATCTCTTTTTTTAACATCTATTTCTGTTTGCAAAGTATTAATTTGCTGTTTATTTTCAATTTCCTTAAGACGAATATCTTCATAATTTGTATTTTGTTTTGATTCTAATAATTGAATTTTATTTTCTAATTCATTTTTTAAATAATTTAAATTTCGTAATTGGTCAAACATTGTTTTATTTTGTTCTGAATTATTATTTATAATATCCTTAGATGTCGTCAATAATGAATTTAATTGAACACTCATATAAAATTATATATAATAGTTTTTTAAAAAAAAACTAAATCTTATTCATTAAAAAATAATATATATTAGATTATATATATAATACAATGTCTGACAACGTAAATGAATCCTTGAGATCAAAGTATTTTACTACTAGTGAGAAATACGCTAAATTATATCAAAAGTATTTAGACCAAAAGTTTAGCTCAAATGAAGAGGAACAAAAAGCATCATTATCTACATACAATGAACTTAAAGTTATTGACCAAACACTTAGAGATATAATGGAACAATTAAAGAAAAGCACCGATTCTATAAGTAATAAGATTTTGGAGTCTTCTGAAGCAATAGAGCGCAAAACTTTTCAAATTTACGAAAAAGCTAAAACTTTAGATATACAACAAGACCTCATTACCCGTAAGAATGAAGAATTACACTCTAAAAAGAAACAAATAGAAATGGGTGTTCAAAAAAACAAATATCGTCGTAATCTTATATTCGCTCTTATCGCTTTAAATATTCTTCTTATTCTATCTCTATATTTATTTTATGTTAAAGCATAAAAATATTAGTATTATTTGAATTTATTATTACAATAATACTTCTATTTATTATTACAATAATACTTCTATTTATTATTACAATAATACTTCTATTTATTATTACAATAATACTCGTATTTATTGTTATTTATTTTTAATAATTATTTCTTTGTAAACCATTTTGTAATTTCGCTCTGATGATTATTGATGTTTGCAAGCTCTGCAAGTTTATTTGCAAACAGATATTTTTGAGCAACTTTTAATCTACTTTCTGATACCTTTTTAAGTGCAATATATTCATCTTTACCCTTTTTAATCCATTCATCATATATCCTACTAAATGAATCTTCACTAATATTTTTATCAAGTTTTTCAATAAATAACGCGAATATCTGACCAACCGGTTTCGATATTTGATTCGTAATATAATGACTTGTATCTATTTTCAATTTATTTTCAATTACATATGAAGGAGATTCTATCTTATCTGATTGTAATTTTGCTTTTGCATTTACAAAATATACATATGGTATTCTGTCACCATTTTGAGGTTTATTACCTGCTTCTCGCTCGCCGATTCTATCTGCTAATACTTTATGAGCTATTTGGTCTGGATTTTTATAATGACTATTCAACATTTTACTAATTGTTAGCTTTTCTATAGGATAACTGTTTGTTGTGCTTGCTAATTTCATAATACATTCAGCAACATAATCGGCAGCCTTACCATAGTCACGATTATTCATTAAAATATCAATTACACCGCCAAACACAATTTTTACTAATGGACAATTATCTCGCCTTTTTAACACAATACCCATTGATGCAGTTTTAAATTTAGAAGAATCTTCTTCATATTTATTTCCTACATATCTTTTCTTAGTAAATATGATAAATGGCCAGAACGTTTTTTCATATCCTAAATTCTGCGGATTTTTCATAATTATTTTAATCTTTTTAGACACATCCTTTCCTAACTGAATACTGCGTTCTAATCCCTCTTTACCCTTTAGAAAATTCCCATCAGCATCTTTAGGTCTAAAATTTACAAATATAGAATCCGTATCGCCATATACTACCTCTGCATCCGCTAAATCATTTCTATAATTATCTTCTACAAACTTTTTAGCTAATAATAATTGTTTTCTACCTGTTGCTGTAGTTGAAGCTGCAATATCCTTTAAGAATATGGCACTTGTTTTTGCACCTAATTGACCATATAGCGAATTTGCAGTTACTTTAAATGCTAACTGTAGACCTTCTAACACTGAAATTTCAAAGTCATTATAGCGGTCGGTTCGCTCTAAAATATTATTAGCTGAAATAGGTAAACATATTGGTTTGAAATCAATGTCTTTTATTATTATCTCTTTCAAATTAGAGCTATTTGGCTCAAATACCTCTGAAATAACACCGCAAAATTCACTTCCATCATTACATATTATTTTTTCAAATGTCATTTTTGTTCGTGTATCTTTACGAGCTTTAAGTAAACCCATTAAAATACGAGGTATAACACCTTTAATATCCTTACCATTTGCATCTTTTGGATATTGAATAAAACGACATACTTTTACACCGACTTTAAATTTATCCTTTATATGACCTGTTTTTGTAAAAGTAAAGTTAAATATATCGTGAGGTATATCTTCATATGTTAATCCTATATCTAATATTGACTTTGCACCAATCTCTCCGAGCCATTTATTATCATTATCAGATGAGGAGTTTAATTTAACACACTCACTACATGTTAGTGCTTCTTCTTCATAAAAATTTAAGATTTCATTTGTTACGGGAACGATTGTAATATGTTTGTCACATCTTGATACTGCGCCACAATATGTTTCATGTGATAAATTTTCGGCTATCATACTACTTGGATACAAAGAGTTATAGTCTAAAACTGTTATAAAATCATCTAAATAAACACCTGGTTTCGGAGGTAACACAAAGGCCCCTTCATATTTAATATTATCGGTATTATCTATAAGTAGTGTGGGTAATAGAAAATCCTCATGTCTACAGAATTTAGATACAAGACTAAGAATTTTGACACCTTGACCCCTCATAAAAATCCAATTTAACGGTGTCACACACACATTGGCCATACCCATATTATTTGTAATCATCTGCAATTTAAGTAATAACTCTATACATAGATTTACATCCATCATACAATATTTCGCAATGATAGCACGGTCATTATCATCTCCTTTAAACTTGCGAAATAATTCAGCTGGACTTAAATCATCTTTTGCTAAAGACCAATATTTATCTTTATACTCCTTTAGAAATGGACACACATCATCTTCTATATAGATAATATTATCATTGCCATTTTTAGATGTTTTAATTATTTTATACTTTTTATCCATTTTATTTTCGGTATATCCATCAGTATATAACACATGTATAAAATTTTCAGCATATATACCACTCATATTATCGACATATATCTTAGTTAAATTGTTTTCTAGACAGCGCTCTAGTTTTTTTATTTTTGATTTGATAAAATGACTAGCTACATTATCTAATTTATAACTATCAAGATTTGGTTGCTCCCGTTGTAATGTTTTATAAATATCAATTTGAATACGACCTGGTATTTCTAAATACATTGTTTTAACTTTGCCGCGTTTTTCTACTAAAGTTGACCTCTTACCATTAATACGACCTAAATAACTAAACTCTTCAATACAACCAAGCTCTTCGGCCCTCTCATATAGAAATGTCCAATCGAAATTAAATATGTTATAACCTATTATAAAATCTGGATTATATTTGTCAATAATACCCGCTACAGTAATTAATAGTTGCATTTCGTCATTTAATTTTATGATTTGTGTTTCGTTATCAAATTTACTACACCCACCAAATGTTAACATAACACTTTTAAAACATTCAGTTTCACCATATCTAATAAATTTAAATCCAATTTGCCTTACACGGTCTCCTTCAATCGCCGGTAATGATTTTTTTTCTATTTTAGATATATTATCTATTGATGCTCTCTTTTCAACAACATTGTATGTACTCTGTATTTTCTTTTGCAGAGTATAAATACCCTTTTGGTCTCGCATAATAGTTGATATTTTGTCTATGTTAATTGTCTTCATCTTTATATTTGTGCTATTATATACAATGGATACAAATGGCTCTATTTTTTTTGTAATTGCTTCTAATTGCTCTTTGCTAGGTAAAATATTTTGTTTAGTAAATATATGATTTAATCCAGGTCTATTTATAACTTCATTGTTTTGACTATCATCAAATGGAGCATAAAAACAATCATACAAATATTGAAAAATTGTTTCTCTTGGATTCTTTTTCATATTTAAAATACGAATATATTCCGGGTCTGTTTGTGCATTTTTTAAGGTATCAATCTTTTTATTAATAGAAGTCCAATATGCTACTAATTCTCGCGCAACTTTTAAATAGTCTTTTTTAGCTAGTGGAAAGTCACCATGACTTGAATCAGTTTCAATATCAAAACTAGCAATAACAAATGGCATATTATCTGTGCATTCATGTGGTAATATTGAATTCCATTTGCAAGAAATATCAAGGTCACATGTCGTTTGTTTTGTAGTATTTATAGTATAATCAGACCCCTTTATTTTAATCCAACCACAAGGTTCTATATTGCGTATATGAAGAAAACGCAATAAAGGATCAATGTTACTCTCGTATAAATGAAATTCGATATCACTTTTGATATCCAATGATGCATAATCTCGGAAATCAGTCTTCGAAAATGTTCTAAAATATTTAATTTCATTCATCATATCTGTTGGGTCAGGTCTTCGACCTACAAATATATCAATAGTCTTATTCATTGTTGTTGTATTTCTAAAAACTAGTTTCATAAAATTATAGTTTTCATTATTTGTAAAACCATGAAATGATTTTCTCTTTTCTAAACGCATTCTAACAAAACCATCTAAATATCGTTTATCAACTTGTCTTAGTATCCAATCAAGAAATTGGTCTGCTTCTAATTTACCCCAGTGTATTGGAATGTTGATATAATAATAGGGTGTAAATTGCTCACAACATATAGATATAACCTTTTTATCCGATGTCTGTCCAAATAGATATATTTTATATTCTTTCGACGATTTTGGAATATAGTCATCTTTATAATTTGAATCATCTGAATCATTTTCACTTTCATCACTATCATCATCATCGCTTTCATATTCATCATCACTATCATTCGAAATAGGTTCATCTTTTTCTCCTATCTTTTCAAATATATTTTCTGTGTAAAATTCTATAAGTTGAACATGCAAATCATTATTGGCCATTGTTTATTATTCATAACCAAATTAATTTTATTTTTATATCAATTTTTTAATGTATATATTTTTGTAATAAATATAAAAAATTGATATAAAAATAAAATGTATATTAAAAATACATATATAGATTTATACAATGAATACGGCGGAAACTAAACCTACTAGAGAAGAGTTATTGCAAAAACTTAGAAATAAAAAAAAACAAGTTGAAATGCATCGTATGACTAAAAAAAACAGAGATGTTACACTTGAAAAGTTTGAAACGAAAGCTAAAACGGAACAAGAGCAGATGATGAATGAGCTTAAAAAATGCACTCCAGACCAATTAAAAGCATTTGGTCTAAATGAAGAAATGATTGAACAGCTTTTTAAAAATGCTCAGCCAGTTGAGCCAGTTGAGCCAGTTGAGCCAGTTGAGCCAGTTGAGCCAGTTGAGCCAGTTGAGCCAGTTGAGCCAGTTGAATTAGGTGAAACCGAAAATATTGTACAAGAAAATCAGGTAGAATCACCAATGAGCTCAGAAACAAAATCAATGATGAATAATATATTTGATATTCCCGATATACATATTCCAAAAATGACTCGACCTATGAATTCACAAAGTGTAAATGAATTGTAAATATAATATAATCATAAATAATTCATTTTTATTTCATGTAACAGGTTTGCACAAATACATTATTTATTAGCCAAATAATTTATAGATGATGATTGACTCTTTGTATAATTTTATATTGTAAACTAATGTATTCAATTCATGCATATAATTAGAACTAGTAGATATATCTAAATTATAAAAACAATAATAATATTATATATATATATATAAAATAATATTATTATATATATATATATATATATATAAAATGAGTAGTAATGCCGAAATTTCTATAAAAAATAATTTAATAAATATTGAATTATATGAAAGTGTCAGTATTATTGAAAATTATAATATTATAGATAATGATACTATTACAGATAATAATATCGTAAATAATGACATAGTTAAAAAATCAACATATACGCCAGCACATTTTCGCGCTCAAACTAAATATAGAGAGAAATATCCTGAAAAATACAAAGAATTGCAAAAAAAGTATTATGAATCATATAAGTTGGATGATGAATGGCGTAACAATTTTAATGCAAAAGCTAGAGAAAATAATAAAAAATGTAGAGAACGAAAAAAACTTGAAAAAATAGAGAAAGGTGAAGAAATACGAGGTAGGGGTAGACCTAAAAAAATAGTTATTTCGGTTGAGACACCTGTTGAAATGCAAAGTAATTAAAATAGTAAAAATCATTATTTTGCCTTATTATTTTTTATAATAAAAACAATTATCCCATTTGTATAATTTACATATTTTATTATTTTAACCTTCAGGGACAACCTGACACCAAGCAATATGGAAAGGCGGTATTTGATAAAGGCGATATATTTATTGGACAATTCAATATTTTAATTCTTTTGTAATAATATAAAAATGGCTATTTCTAAAAAAAAACAGAATAAAAAATACAAATCCAAAAGAAACCAATATGGAGGAAACGATTGTAAATTTCCAAATATTTGGGAAAATGAACAGAATGGTGAATGCGTTAAAGTTTGTCCGGAGGATACTTGTCCAAGGTATGATATGTTTGGCAAATTTAAATGCGCTACCAGCTGTAGTTATATGTCACCAGCACTCCGTAGTGGGCTTACAGGTTTGAAGAATAAAGCTACTAATCTAATAGGGAAAACGGTGTCTGATACAGGTACTGTATTACAAGATAGGTATGGCAAAGATTATTTATATTATGGGCCTTTAAAAAGAGGTATCTTGGAATCAACTCCATATCCTCAGGGATATGGATTAATTGTAGATCAAGATACAAAGCAACCTTATATCTATGGAAATTTTTATGATGGTAAATTTAAGGATGATCCTTACTCACTTAGCATGGCGGCTTCGGCGGCGGGGGATTTTTCAATTCAAAAAAGAGAGGACGATTATTGTATGATTTATGATAAAGATAACGATGTTGTAATAGAACAACATTGTTCGGGAGCTCCAACGCGCGAATTCCCTTTCGGTAATATAACTGATTATTATCATTTTAGGAAGAAACATTATGGTAATCCAATTAACGGTATAGCTAAATTTGAAGGATTTAATTTTACAGACAGTAAAATGGCACTTGGAAAGGCTGAATTCGTCAATGGAGATATATTTATTGGAAAGTTCAAAGCAATTGGGAATTTAGTCTTCCCAGATATTGGAAGAAGATTCATTAATGACCCAGAAACATCAGCACCTATCATTTTTGATGGAAATTTTCGGACAGAGGGTCAAATATTGGTAAACAATGAAGGACTATTATTAACTTCCAGTGAAACTGGAGGGAGAAACTACAATATAGCTTTAAAGGCAAGACAATATTTTAACCATGCTGAAGACACTTTAAGATACCGACACACTTTAAAATACCATGACACTGTAAATACGAGTGCAAAAGATAAAGAATTTGCTCGTAGCGGTCCAAATTTTACAGCGCTCTATGAAATTGATCGCGATGACCATTTCTTATGAAGTTGATTTCCCAATGAAAAAAAAAATTACCTACTTTCTGTAAAACTAAGACAGTTCCAATAACATAAACAAAAAATGGAAATATGGTATGGGAATGTTGACACGCAAAGTAATAACGTACGGAGTTTTACATTAATTTTGTTTTTTAAATTAAAACTATAATATTATGTTATTTACCAATTAATAAATGACATAATATTTATAAATCCTTTAATTTTAAGGTATGGTATGATGAATAATTTAGTCATCAAAAATCGTTAAGCGTTAATATATATCATTTAATTTATTTATTAAAATAGTAAATCTAATGGCATAGCTATAAGTAAATGTATATGTATAGGTTAATTTAGGATAATAGCACTTACTTTTGTAACAAAATCTCTTTTAACATTAAATAAATTTAAAGCTGTCTACTTAAAGTATGATTAAAATATTTATAATTTAAAATTCAGTATGAGTTTAGTTATTCACTAAATTACCAATTATATTTTCTATATTTATTAACCGATCTAATATTTCATCATTTTCATGATTTACATTTATTAATTCTGAAATTATATTACACTGAATTTTATCAATTTCCAGCAAGGCTGCAAAAGATACTGTAAATATAGCATCTTTTTTAAGTGTTAAAAAGTCATCTACCATTTGACCATACAATAAATATAGACCATCTTCTAATTGCTCAATTATTGTAAATGTCCGTTTATTAATAACGCTAGCTACCCTACAAATTATCTCATTTGATGATTTGTATATTTTAATATAGATAACAGAATCATCATCATCATGTATTATAAAGTCTATGTCTCTATCTAAACAATACACAACACTGTCCCCAATAATTATATTGGTATATAAATTAGGTATGAAATTTGAAATAGTATCTACAGAATATGGTAAAACTGACATCGCTTCTTGTGCGATAAATCCATAGACAGTATCCGATTTGTTATTTATTTTATCAATGTATCTATATGTTTTCGGATTTAATCGTCTTAGGGTATCTAAGGCTGCGCTATCATCTATATTTTGAATATTAGTCTTTAACCTCTCATCTGATGTAGTTATAAAACCTGTTGCACCAACTGCACCGCTTGTATGTATTTTGTATGACGGATTTATTATGCCCACACCTATATTTGTGTAATTTGTATAGATATTACCATAGTTATTTATCCATTTAGAGTTATTATTATTCGCATCTAATACAGCATTTAGTCCTAATCCATTTAATTGATACAGTTCATCTAAAGGCACTTCTAAACCTATAATAGACCCTGGTATAAGTTTATACACTTTAGTATTTATTTTAATACATGTTACTATTTCATCTGT
>Ga0114970_10000161_pt1 | contig 45153 bp, 38 predicted proteins | sample M_140205_XF_Meta_FD_87030 | JGI IMG/M metagenome (GOLD analysis project Ga0114970, IMG submission 87030) | Freshwater microbial communities from Lake Montjoie, Canada to study carbon cycling - M_140205_XF_MetaG | ecosystem: Environmental > Aquatic > Freshwater > Lake | place: Lake Montjoie... | reverse complement strand
GCCTTGAGCCCCCTAAAGAGTCGTTCAAGACCAGGACGTTGATAGGTCAGGTGTGGAAGCGCAGTAATGCGTTAAGCTAACTGATACTAATTGCTCGTGCGGCTTGACCCTATAACTTTGATTTAAGATCAATGTTGTTATGCCAAGTGACGCATTCAATAAGTTTTCTGATGAATATTGGAAGCTGATTAACTCTATGAATTCGCCGTCTTGATTTTATCAAGATGGGAAAAGTTATGCCTGATGACCATAGCGAGGTGGTACCACTCCTTCCCATCCCGAACAGGACAGTGAAACGCTTCAGCGCCGATGATAGTGCGGGTTCCCGTGTGAAAGTAGGACATTGTCAGGCTATTAATTGGGAAAAACCCGGTCGAAAGGCCGGGTTTTTTTTCGTTCAATTTGGGCTGGGCATGAACTGAGGAACGGCGGCGGTCGAATCCGCTATCCTAGAGGGTCCTCAACAACGGCGCTAGCGCCCAAGCTGCTCGTGTCAGAAACCCATTCAGTTCGTGCGTTAGACAAAGAAGACAAGCGTACTTTCCTGCAAAGGCTCGCCGAGTTCATACACCCCGGCCCCGATTCCAAGGCGGAATTGATGGAGACCTTGGCAGAGGCCGAAGGCAACAACATCATCGGTGCCGAGTCGCGGTTCATGCTGGAGGGCGTGATCCGGATGGCTGACATGACAGCCGGCGACGTGATGGTTCCTGCGACCCGCATGGACCTGATTGATATTGCTGCGCCGAGCGACGAACTGTTGGGTGCCGTCATCGACACGGCGCATTCCCGCTTCCCGGTCTACGACGGCGAGCGCGACAACATCATCGGCATTCTGATGGCCAAGGACTTGCTGAAGTTGCAGCGTGCGCCTGGCCTGAGCATTCGCGCCCTGTTGCGGCCAGCAGCCTTCGTGCCCGAGAGCAAGGGTTTGAACGATCTGTTGCGGGAGTTCCGGGGCAAGCGCAATCACTTGGCCATCGTGGTCGACGAGTTCGGCCGGGTCGCTGGGCTGATCACGATCGAGGATGTGCTGGAGCAGATCGTCGGCGAGATCGAAGACGAGTTCGACATCGACGAGGATGAAGGAGACATATTTGGCCTTGCAGACCGCAGCTACCGGGTTAGTGGCGACGCGCTCGTGGGCCGGGTTGAGGAGGCTTTCGGCGTCAAGCTGGCCGCGCCAGAGGGCGGCCAAGAGTTCGACACCATTGGCGGCCTTATCGCTCACGAAATGGGCCATGTGCCCAAGCGCGGCGAACAGCACACCCGGGCCGGTCTTCACTTTGTAGTGTTGCACACCAAAGGAGGCGCCGTGAAGTGGTTCAAGGTCGCCCCACAGTCGCCCTGAACCCTTGCTGCGACAAGCGCTGATCGCCGTTGCTTGCGGCCTGTTGCATGCGGTGTCGCTAGCCACGCCGTGGGATGGGCAACCATCGGGCTGGCTGCAGCTGCTGGCGCTTGGAGGCCTGGCGTGGCAATTGGAGCGTTGCACCGCGCCCTCTAGAGCGGCGTTGTTGGGAGGCCTGTTCGGAACGGCCTGGCTGGGCGGAACTTTCTGGTGGCTGTTCATCGCCATGAACACTTATGGGGGGCTTGCGGCCCCGCTCGCGTTCTTGGCCGTGCTGGCCCTGGCGGCGGTGCTGAGCCTTTACTACGCAGCGGCGGGCGCTGCTTTCGTCGCCCTGGCGCCTAGCAAGCGCTGGTGCGGATGCGTCTTTGCCGCGCTCTGGCTGATGGCGGAGCTCGCGCGGGGCCAATGGTTCACTGGGTTTGGTTGGGGCGGGGCAGCCTATGCGCACACCGGCGCTCTGGTGCACGCCGCCCCCTATGTGGGTGCCTACGGGATGGCCGCGCTGGTGGCCTTCGTGGCATATGCGCTGGCCGACTGGCTGCATGAGCCGACGCAGCCGGTCAAAGTGGCGATGGCGTTTCTGGCTGCGTGCGTGTTGGCCGCAATGGCATCGCTGCCAACCTCATTTACAAACGCCGGTCCGACATTGCAGGTTGCGCTGCTGCAAGGCAACATTCCCCAGAATCAGAAGTTTGAGTCCGGCACTGGTATTGCCGAGTCACTGCGCTGGTACCGGGAGCAACTGGATGCCTCGACGGCGTCGCTGGTGGTGGCGCCAGAAACGGCTGTTCCATTGCTGCCGGGACAGTTGCCGCCGGGCTATTGGCAGGGACTGCGGCATCGCTTTGGCGACGGCGCGCAGGCCGCTTTGATCGGCGTTCCCCTGGGTAGCGCAGAAAGCGGCTACACCAACTCGGTGGTCGGACTGCGTGCGCCCGTGGCGCCGGCCGGTGAAGCCTCCGATTACCGCTATGACAAGCACCACCTGGTGCCTTTCGGCGAATTCATACCGCCACTATTTCGCTGGTTTACCTCCATGATGGACATACCCCTCGGGGACTTCAACGCGGGCGCAACCGGCCAGGACTCCTTTGACTGGCAGGGTCAGCGCCTCGCGCCCAATGTTTGCTATGAGGACCTCTTTGGTGAAGAATTGGGTACACGCTTTATCGACCAAGCCTCGGCACCCACCATATTCGTCAATGTCAGCAACATAGCCTGGTTCGGAAACTCTTTGGCAATAGACCAGCACCTGCAGATTTCGCGGATGCGCGCCATCGAATTTGGCAGACCTTTCATCCGCGCAACCAACACCGGCGAGACCGCGATCATCGACCACAACGGGCGGCTGACGCAGTCGCTGCAACGGCACACCCGCGGCGTTCTGCAGGGATCCGTGCAAGGACGAGAAGGCATCACGCCCTATGCCTGGTGGGTGTCACGCTGCGGGCTCTGGCCGCTCTGGCTGCTCGCGGGCTTGGTGGTCTTAGGCTCGTTCGCTTTGCGGCCAGGCCGTCGCAGCTGGCGATGGCGGGCCCGCCACTAAAATGCGGACAGGCTGCGCTGCGCGTTGCGCTAGCGGGAAGCGCAAGCAGCCCTATTTTCTTGAGACTTCATGCTGACTTTCCAACAGATTATTTTGAAGCTGCAGTCCTACTGGGACGGGCAAGGTTGCGCGTTGTTGCAGCCTTACGATATGGAGGTGGGCGCAGGCACTTCGCACACGGCGACTTTCCTGCGGGCAATAGGCCCGGAACCGTGGAATGCGGCCTATGTGCAGCCCAGCCGACGCCCCAAGGACGGCCGGTATGGCGACAACCCGAACCGCCTGCAGCATTACTACCAGTACCAGGTTGTCATGAAGCCTGCGCCGGCCAATATTCTCGACCTCTACCTTGGATCACTGCGGGCGCTGGGCTTTGACCTGAAGAAGAACGACATCCGTTTTGTCGAGGACGATTGGGAAAATCCGACGCTGGGCGCTTGGGGTCTGGGCTGGGAGGTCTGGCTCAACGGCATGGAAGTCACCCAGTTCACCTATTTTCAGCAGGTCGGCGGAATCGACTGCAAACCGGTCACTGGCGAGATCACCTACGGCCTTGAACGGCTGGCGATGTACCTGCAGGAAGTCGACAGCGTCTACAAGCTGCAGTGGACTCAGGGCCTGAGTTACGGCGACGTCTACCTGCAGAACGAGAAGGAGCAGTCGGCCTACAACTTTGAGCATAGTGACGCTGACTTCCTGTTTGCCGCCTTTGGCGCGCACGAGCGCCAGGCGGCACACCTGATCGCCCATCAACTCGCCCTGCCGGCTTACGAGCAGGTGCTCAAGGCTGCGCACAGTTTCAACTTGCTCGATGCACGCGGCGCAATCAGCGTGACCGAGCGCGCCGCCTATATGGGCCGAATCCGGACCATAGCGCGCTCCGTCGCGCAGAGCTATTTTGACAGCCGAGAGCGCCTCGGTTTCCCGATGGCACCGCGGGCCTGGGTCGACCAGATGGTGAAGGCCGCATGACTGAAACTGAACAGACAAGAACGGCGCGTGACAACCTGCTGGTCGAGTTGCTGGTCGAGGAACTGCCACCCAAGTCGCTGAGCGCGCTGGGGAGGGCCTTCGGCCATCTGCTGGCGCAGGGGTTGCATGAGCAGGGACTGATCTCCGACCCGACCCGCCACACGATGTACGCATCGCCGCGGCGCCTGGCGGTTCATCTGCCCGATGTGGCGCGTCGCGCGCCGGACAGGGCGCTTGCGCACAAATTGATGCCGGTGGCGGTGGGTCTGGATGCGCAGGGCCAGCCAACGGCAGCGCTGCAAAAAAAGCTGATCGGGCTGGGTGCCGATCCGGCGGCGGTTGCCAGCCTGCGGCGCGCGGTGGACGGCAAGGCGGAGGCGCTCTTTCTTGACAGCGTGGTCGGCGGCGCCAGCCTTGCGCAGGGCCTGCAGAAGGCGTTGACCGACGCGATCGCCAGGCTACCCATAGCGCGCCTGATGAGCTACCAGTTGCAAAGCGATTGCGCGCTTCCCGGATGGAGCAGCGTCAGCTTTGTTCGTCCGGTTCACGGGCTGCTTGCGCTGCATGGAGACGCTGTGGTCGCGGTGCAGGCGCTGGGCCTGCGTTCGGGCAACAGCACCCAGGGCCACCGCTTTGAAGCCGAGGTCTCGCCGGTGCTGATCCGGACTGCCGACGAGTACGCCCAAACCATGCTTCGGGACGGTGCCGTGATCGTCGGCTTTGCCGAGCGTCGCGCCGAGATTGCGCGCCAATTGGAGCAGGCCTGCCAGCGGCTTGGCGCAGGCGTGCGCGCGGTGCAGGACGACGCGCTGCTGGATGAGGTCACTGGACTGGTAGAGCGGCCAAACATTCTGATCTGCGCCTTTGACGAACAGTTTCTGGAGGTGCCGCAGGAATGCCTGATCCTGACCATGAAGGCGAACCAGAAATACTTTCCCTTGCTCGACGCAGCGGGCCGGCTCACGAACCGTTTCCTAGTCGTCAGCAATATCAGCCCGTCGGACAGCAGCGCCATCGTTGGCGGCAACGAGCGGGTGGTGCGTCCGCGCCTGGCCGATGCAAAGTTCTTTTACGACCAGGATCGCAAGAAGCCGCTACAAGCCCGCGTCGAGGCCCTGTCGCGGGTCGTCTATCACAACAAACTTGGGTCGCAGGGCGAGCGCGTCGAGCGGGTGCGTACGATTGCCCGCGCGATCGCCGCACTGCTGGGCGACGCGGCGCTGGCCGCCGCCGCCGACACGGCCGCCCAGCTGGCAAAGGCCGACCTGGTGACCGACATGGTCGGCGAATTTCCCGAACTCCAGGGGATCATGGGCGGGTACTACGCGCGCCATGACGGCTTGGGAGAAGTGCTCTCTTTCGCGATCGAGGACCATTACAAGCCGCGCTTTGCAGGAGACGCTTTGCCGCGCAACCAGGTCGGCGTGGTCCTGGCCCTGGCCGATAAGCTGGAGACCCTCGCCGGCATGTTCGGCATCGGCAATCTGCCGACCGGCGACAAGGACCCTTTCGCGCTGCGCCGCCACGCCCTGGGCGTCGCCCGTATGTTGGTCGAGCTGTCACTGCCGCTGCATTTCCAGGCGCTGACCCGGATTGCTTTCGCGGCCTTTGCTCCCGGACTGTTGCAGGATCAGAGCGCCGCACTGGACGAATTCATGCTGGAGCGGCTCAAGGGGTACCTGCGCGACGGCGGCTTCTCGGCCGCCGAGGTCGACGCCGCCATCTACGCGCGCAGGCTGGGCGAATGGGCCAGCGTGCCAAAGCGCCTGGCCGCGGTGCGCGCCTTTGCCGCTTTGCCGGAGGCACTTGCGTTGGCGGCCGCCAACAAGCGCATTGGCAACATCCTCAAGAAGGAAGCTCCGGTGGATCCGCATGTGAGTGAGGTGCTGTTGCGCGAACCGGCAGAAGTGGCCTTGTACGCCGCCCTGCGCGCTTTCGGTCCTACGGCCGGCGCCCAATTTGACGCCGGCGATTACACCGCTTCGCTACAGACCCTGGCTGCCTTGCGTGTCCCGGTGGACGCGTTCTTTGACGCGGTCATGGTCAATGCGCCCGAAATGGATTTGCGCCTGAACCGGCGCGGCTTGTTGCAGTCGCTGCACGACGCGATGAACCAGGTTGCCGACCTGTCCCGGCTGGCTTCCTGATGCAATCGATGAAACTGGTCGTGCTCGACCGCGATGGGACCATCAACGAAGAATGCGCCGAGTTTGTAGAGACGCCCGAGGCCTGGAAGCCCTTGCCTGGCGCCCTGGAGGCCATCGCAAGGCTTAACCACGCCGGCTGGCACGTGGTGGTCGCCTCCAACCAAAGTGGTCTGGGACGCGGGCTGTTTGACGTGGCGCTGCTCAACGCGGTGCAAGCCAAGATGCACCGGATGCTGGCCGCTGTGGGCGGGCGCATCGACGCGGTGTTCTTTTGCCCGCATGCGCCGGACGAGGGCTGCCAATGCCGCAAGCCGCGCCCCGGCCTGTTCGAGCAGATCGGTGAGCGCTACGGCGTCGACCTGAGTGGAATGCCTGCTGTCGGCGACATGGAAGAGGACCTGCTCGCCGGGCTGGCTGCCGGATGCGAGCCGCATCTGCTACTGACCGGTCGGGGTGCCGCCTACCGCGGGCGAACGCTGCCCGAATTCTTTCCGGCAGCGACCATCGTGCATGAGAACCTAGCAGCCTTTGCCGACTTCCTGATCCGCCGCGATGCCCCTGTCGGCACGGCCGCCACACGCTAGGCCTGCTCGCGCGTCGAATGAATTCCGATCATTTCCCGGGCTCCGGATGGCGCTGATCCGTTCGCTACTGCATATGCTGTGGATGCTGCTCACCGTAGTTCCGTGGGGAATCATCATGCTGCTGGCGTCTTTGTGGACGCGCGGTACACCGCTGTGGTGGATGGCGGTGCGTTGGCTGGGCTGGGCCACGGGAGGCGCGCGTGTTCTGCTGGGAATCCGGGTCCGGGTCAGCGGGATGGAGAATCTGCCCGATGGCGCGACCAGTCCGGCCATCCTGCTGGTCAAGCACCAGTCCACCTTCGAGACCTTCCTGCTGCCTACCCTGATGCCGCACCCTCTGGCCTATGTGTTCAAGAAGGAGTTGCTATACCTACCGTTCTTCGGCTGGGCGATGGGAAGGCTGGACATGATCCATATCGACCGCAGCCTGCGGGCCAAGGCCTTTAACAAGGTTGTGGTGCAGGGCAAGGAACTGCTCGCGCGCGGCATCTGGATCATCATGTTTCCGGAGGGAACTCGGATCCCGCGCGGGCAGCGTGGCGTCTACAAGTCCGGCGGAACCCGGCTGGCGATCGAGACCGGGGCACCGGTGATTCCGATTGCCGTCACGTCGGCCAAGTGCTGGCCGCGCAAGGCTTTTGTCAAGAGGCCGGGCTTGGTCGACGTATCGATCGGCAAGCCGATTCCCAGTCAGGGACGCCAACCCGAAGAGCTGATGCGCGAAGTCGAAGCCTGGATAGAGGCCGAAATGCACAGGCTCGACCCCGACGCCTACCGCTAAGCCAATTCGACCATGCGCAGCCTGCTGCAGTTCAGCCTTGACCTGTTTGCGCCACAGGAAGCTGTGCCGCAGGCGCCAGCCGTCGCGCCCCTTTCGGCCGGTGACGGACTGCAGCCGGCGGTATTTCGCCATCCGCGTTCCAACCGCGAAGCCCGACTGGGCGACGCGATCGTCGGCTATGAATTCAGGCGAGGAAAACGTCGAACCATCGGCTTTGTGGTCGGCCCGGACGGGCTGGTTGTCAGCGCGCCAAAATGGGTGCCGTTGTACGAGGTGTCGGCGGCACTGGAGGAAAAGTCGGCCTGGATCGTCCAGAAGCTCGGCCAGGCGCGCGAACGCCATCTGCGCATGGCGTCAAGCCGCATCGAGTGGAAGAACGGCGCCATGCTGCCCTTTCTGGGCGAGCAGGCGGTGGTCGTGATCGACCCGGGCCATGGCTTTTCCGATGCGGGGGCGGTTTTGCAGGAGGACCCGGACGCGCCGCCGGGTGCGCCGCGCCTTCGGCTGCGTCTGGGCTTGGCGCAGCAGGCCAGCGCCGACCAGATCCGCGATGCCGTGCAAGCCTGGCTGATGCGCCAGGCCAAACGCGTTTTTACCGAACGCCTCGACCATTTCGCGCCGCTGCTCGGGGTGCATTGGCGCAAGCTCTCGCTCAGCAGCGCCGGAACCCGGTGGGGCAGTGCGCGTGCCGACGGCTCGATCCGCTTGCATTGGCGCCTGATCCACTTTCGTGTTGGCGTGATTGACTATGTCGTCGCGCACGAGCTAAGCCACTTGCGCGTGATGGACCACAGTCCGCGTTTTTGGGATACAGTGCGCGCGGTGGTGCCGGACTACGCAGCGCTGCGACTGCAGCTCAAAGACGAGGCGCTGGCGCCCTGGTCCTGAGATTGAAAAACCGAGCTCACACCGCGCTGAACCGGTAAATGCCGTCATCGCACATCGTGCGATGCAGTCGGCCTTCAAACCACAGCGCATGAAGATGCGCGACCGACTCCCCCATCGCAAATGTCGTCTGGTGCAGGTCGAGCTTGCGCTTGAAGATGACGGGCAGCATATCGCTCGCGCTGCAGGCGCGCTCGGCGCAGGCGGTCAGCACTTCGGCCAACCGCTCGCGGTGGTGTGCATGCAGTTGCTCGATCCGGATGTGCAGCCCGGTGAATGGTTTTCCGTGCGAAGGCAGGGTCAGCGTGTCGACCCGCAGCGCGCGAAACTTGTCGATCGAATCGAGGAAATGCTTGAGGGCGTTGGACTCAGGCTCCACCTCGTAGACGCTGACATTGGTCGATATGCGCGGCAGCATCATGTCGCCGCCGATCAGCAACCCGTCGTCCGCGCAGTACAGCGCAATATGTTCCGGCGAGTGGCCATAGCCGCTGATGCAGGTCCATCGGCGTTCGCCGACGTGCAGCGTGTCGCCGTCCATCATGCGCCGGTAGCTTGGTGGAACCGCCGGAACCAGATTGGAAAAATAGTGGGATCGGGCCCGGATTTGCTCTGCCATGCCGGGGTCGGTGAGGCCGTGCGCGGCAAAAAAGCGGGCCGCCGACTCGCCGCCAAAAGCGCTGGCCCCCATGGCGCCGAGTCGCGCGACGTGGTAATCGGTGGCACTGGCCCACAGTGGGACATCCCAGCGCTCGCACAGCCAATAGGCCAGGCCGATGTGGTCGGGGTGCATATGCGTCACGATCACCCGAAGTATCGGCAGGCCTTCGAGTTGGGTGGAAAAAATCTGCTCCCACTGGGCCTTCGACTCGTCGCGTGAAATGCAGCAATCGACCACGCTCCAGCCTTGCCGGCCGTCGATGTTGTCGCGCAGCAGCCACAGGTTGATATGGTTGAGCGCGAACGGAAGGTCCATCCGGATCCATCGGACGCCGGGCGCCACCTCGATCGTCGACCCCGCGGTCGGCAGGGCGTCGCCCATCGGGTAGTGGAGCTGACTTTCAAGTGCGTTCATCGGCGATGCCTGCTGTGGGGGGCGACGGTTTGACGTTTACGTAAACGTAAGATTTAATCCACGCATTGTATTTACCCGGTGCGCCTGGCGCGCCGCCTGCGTCTTTTCTGATCTCCACCATGGCAACCCACTACACCATCAGCGACCTGGCCAAGGAGTTTGATCTCACGACCCGCGCGATCCGGTTCTACGAGGATATGGGGCTGTTGCGGCCCGAGCGAACCGGCCCTGCCGGCCGCAGCCGTGCCTACAGCGCACGCGACCGAACCCGGCTCAAGCTCACCCTGCGCGCCAAGCGCCTGGGCCTGTCTCTGAGCGAGGCGCGTGACATCATCGACACCTACGACAGTCCGCGCGACACCGGGCCGCAGCTAAAGAAGTTTTTGCAGGTATTGGCCACCCACCGCGGGGCATTGGAAGAGCAGATGGCCGACCTGATCGCCAATCTGGAGGAAGTCAAGGCGCATGAAAAGGAGGCGCGATCCCTGCTGCTGAAAGTCGAAAAAGCCTCCGGCGGCGCCTTGAAAACCGCTGTGGATCGCGGATAATCACGTTGACGTTTACGTGAACGTCACTTCTCCTGCCGTCTTGCACCTGACCCATCGCCCCAGCCCATGCACCCAGACCCCGCAGCAAACGCCGCCGAACACCCGGAACTGCACCGGCGTGTACGCGAGAGCTTCGGGCGTCAGGGTTTGATGGCGCATTGGTCTGCGGAACTGGTGCGGGTGGCACCCGGCCTGTGCGAGGTGGCGCTTGACTACAGCGAGCGCGTGACGCAGCAACAGGGCGGATTCCATGGCGGCGCCATCGGCGCGTTGGCCGACATCGCCGGTGGCTATGCCGCGCTGACCGTCATCCCCGAGGGAATGGAGGTCACGACCGTCGAGTACAAGATCAATTTCCTCAGCGCCCATGTCGGCGGCAGGCTGCTGGCTACCGGTCGGGTCCTGAAGGCCGGCAAGCGCATCATCGTCACCACCGCAGAAGTGGAGCACATAGACGACCAGGGCCAGCGCACTGCATGCGCGCTGATGCAGCAAACGCTGGCGCCGGTCGCCAAGCGCTACTGAATGGCCACGCGCGCCCATGGCCTTGAACGCATGCCCACCGTAGCGCCCTAGAGAGCAGCATGAACATGCCCGGATTGGACTTTCAACTCGGTGAGGACATCGACGCCTTGCGCGACACCGTGCGCGCATTCGCGCAGGCGGAGATTGCTCCGCGCGCTGCGGAAATCGATCGCAGCGACCAGTTTCCGATGGACCTGTGGCGCAAGATGGGGGCATTGGGCGTGCTCGGCATCACCGTTGACGAGGCCTATGGCGGCGCGGCAATGGGCTACCTTGCGCACATGATCGCGATGGAAGAAATTAGCCGCGCGTCGGCCTCTGTCGGTCTGAGCTATGGCGCGCACAGCAACCTGTGTGTCAACCAGATCCGACGCAATGGCAGCGAGGCGCAGCGGCAAAAATACCTACCCAAGCTGATCAGCGGCGAGCATGTTGGCGCGCTGGCGATGAGCGAGTCTGGCGCCGGCAGCGACGTGATCTCGATGCAGCTCAAGGCGCAGGACAAGGGAGACCATTACCTGCTCAACGGCAGCAAGTTCTGGATCACCAACGGTCCGGACGCCGATACGCTGGTGGTCTATGCCAAGACCGAACCCGAACTCGGCGCGCGCGGCGTCACCGCCTTCCTGATCGAAAAAGGCATGGCAGGATTCTCGATCGCGCAAAAGCTCGACAAGCTCGGAATGCGTGGCAGCCATACCGGTGAACTGGTGTTTCGCAATGTCGAGGTGCCGCTCGAAAACATGCTCGGCGGCCTCAACAGTGGCGCGAAGGTGCTGATGAGCGGACTCGATTACGAACGCGCGGTGTTGGCAGCGGGTCCGATCGGGATCATGCAATCGGTGATGGACAACGTGCTGCCCTATATTCACGACCGCAAGCAGTTCGGCCAGAGCATCGGTGAGTTCCAGCTCATACAGGGCAAGGTGGCGGACATGTATACCGCCCTGCAGGCGGGCCGATCGTATTGCTATACCGTCGGCAAGAACCTGGACGCGCTCGGGGATGAGCATGTTCGCCAAATTCGCAAGGACTGCGCGTCGTTGATCCTGTGGTGCGCCGAAAAGGCGACCTGGATGGCGGGCGAGGGCGTTCAGATCTTTGGTGGCAACGGGTACATCAACGACTACCCGCTCGGGCGGCTGTGGCGCGACGCAAAGCTCTACGAGATAGGCGCCGGAACCAGCGAGATCCGCCGCATGCTGATCGGGCGCGAACTGTTTGCGCAAACCCTGTAGATCGCCGCCGCCGGGGACAATAGAGCCATGAGCATCGCGATTCAGGACCTTTTTGCCCACAACCGCGCCTGGGCCGCGCGCATGGAGGCCGATCGCCCCGGTTTCTTTACCGGGCTGCTGTCGCAGCAGCAGCCGCGCTACATGTGGATCGGCTGCTCCGACAGCCGGGTTCCGGCGAACCAGATTACCGGGCTCGAGCCGGGCGAGATATTCGTTCACCGCAACGTCGCCAACCTGGTTGTTCACTCCGACCTCAACGCGCTGTCGACGATCCAGTTCGCCGTCGAGCGGCTGCAGGTGGAGCACATCATGGTCGTCGGCCATTACGGCTGCTCGGGCGTGCAGGCGGCGCTGGCGGGCGCACGAATCGGCTTGGCCGACAACTGGCTGCGCCATGTCCAGGACGTTCGTGACCGCCACCGCGATCTGATCGACGCGGCGCCCGAAGCGGTCCGCCACGACCTGCTGTGTTCCCTGAATGTGATTGAGCAGGTGCGCAACGTCGCGCACACCACGGTATTGCGCGACGCATGGGCCAAGGGCCAGCAGGTGGCGCTGCACGGCTGGGTCTACGGATTGCAGGACGGGCTGCTGCAGGACCTGCGCATGAGCGTTTCTGGTGTCGACGGCATAGACGGCTGCTACCGGGACGCGGTGGCAGCCGTCGCATCCGCTGCCAGGCAGACAGGCGTTCGGTTTTCGGATCCAAAGGCCGGCTGATCGCGATGTTTCTGCAGCGGATGGACTCCCCGGTGGCCTACAACATCGCCAAGGCGATGATGGACGGTTTCAACCGCCATTGCCCGCTGTTTCGCACCGAGTCCGCGCGTGCCAAGCACCGCTTCGAAACGGCAGACTGGCACGGCCAGCAGCGTTCGCAGCGCGAGCGCATCGGGTTCTACGACCTGCGGGATCGCGAATGCGCAACCCGTCTTGAACGCGAGTACCGGGCCGGCGGGCAGCCGATGGATCTATGGCAGCAGATCAAGCTGCACTACATCGGGTTGCGGGTTGAGCACCACCAGCCCGAATGGGCAGAAACATTTTTCAAGCCGGTGACGACCAAGATACTGCACCGCACCTATGAGGCCGAAATGGCCTAGCGGCGGCGGACCCGTCGCAATCCTGCCGTCTTCTTTTTAACCCCACATCCATTCAAGGAGAAAACATGTCCGATCACCATTCCGAAAGCATCGTCATCGTCGGCGCTGCCCGCACGCCCATGGGCGCCTTCCAGGGCGATTTTTCCGCGCTGTCGGCGCACGATCTGGGCGGCGTGGCCATCGGCGCTGCGATGCAGCGCTCGGGCATCGCGCCCGACCGGGTGGGCGAGGTGCTGATGGGCAACTGCTTGATGGCCGGTCAGGGCCAGGCACCGGCGCGTCAGGCGGCATACAAGGGCGGGCTGCCCGATAGCGCCGGCGCGGTGACCCTGTCCAAGATGTGCGGCTCGGCGATGAAGGCTGCCATGTTCGCCCACGACATGCTGCTGGCGGGAAGCCACGAGGTGATCGTCGCCGGCGGCATGGAGAGCATGACCAATGCGCCGTACCTGCTTCTCAAGGGCCGCAGCGGCATGCGCATCGGCCATGACCGCATCTACGACCACATGATGCTCGACGGCCTGGAGGACGCCTACGAACCCGGCCGCACCATGGGCACTTTCGGCGAGGAGTGCGCGGCCAAGTACCAGTTCAGCCGCGATGCGCAGGACGCCTTCGCCACCGCCTCGGTGGAGCGTGCCAAGGCCGCCACCGCCAGCGGCGCGTTTGCCGCCGAAATTGCGCCGGTGAGCGTCAAGGGACGCGCCGGCGAGACCGTGGTATCCATCGACGAGGGACCCGGCAAGATCAAGGTCGACAAGATCCGGACGCTGAAGCCCGCGTTCAAGAAGGACGGGACCATCACCGCCGCGTCGAGTTCGAGCATCAACGACGGCGCCGCAGCGCTGGTGATGGTGCGCGCCTCCACCGCCAGCCAGCTCGGCGCGCGACCGCTGGCGCGCATCGTCGCGCATGCGATGCACGCGCAGGCGCCAAACTGGTTCACCACTGCGCCGGTGGGTGCTACCCAGAAGCTGCTCGCCAAGGCGGGATGGAGCGTCAAGGACGTCGACCTGTGGGAGGTCAACGAAGCCTTCGCGGTGGTGCCCATGGCGTTGATGGCCGAACTCAAGGTGCCGCACGAGATCGTCAATGTCAATGGCGGCGCCTGCGCGCTGGGCCACCCGGTCGGCGCCAGCGGTGCGCGCATCATCGTCACGCTGATCCATGCCTTGCAGGCGCGAGGGCTCAAGCGCGGGGTCGCGACGCTGTGCATTGGAGGCGGCGAGGGCACGGCGGTCGCCATCGAATTGTTGTGAGCGGCAAGCGGCTTTGATGACGGCCGGCGAAAGAACAGCATGATCCTAAGCGCCGAACAGGAAATGGTCCGCGAAGCGATCCGCGCTTTCGCGCAGGAGCAACTCTGGCCCCACGCAGCGCGTTGGGACAGGGAACACCACTTCCCCCGGGAGGCGATCCAGGGACTCGCCGCTCTCGGCGCCTGTGGCATCTGCGTTCCCGACGAGTACGGCGGCGCCAATCTCGACATGCTGAGCTTGGCGTTGGTGTTGGAAGAAGTCGCCGCGGGCGACGGTGGAACCAGCACCGCTATCAGCGTGACCAACTGCCCGGTCAATGCGATCCTGCTGCGCTACGCGAGCGCGCAGCAAAAGAAGCAGTGGCTGGTGCCGCTGGCGCAGGGAAAAATGCTTGGCGCCTTCTGCCTGACCGAACCGCACGCGGGGTCAGACGCATCGACGCTGCGAACCAGCGCGGAACGCGACGGAGAAGGCTGGCGTATCGACGGCGTCAAGCAGTTCATCACCAGCGGCAAGAACGGTCAGGTCGCCATCGTCATCGCCGTTACCGACAAGGCCGCCGGCAAGAAGGGGATGAGCGCGTTCATCGTTCCCACCGACGCACCGGGCTACCGGGTGGGACGGCTGGAGGACAAGCTCGGTCAGCACAGCAGCGATACGGCACTGGTCCACTTCGACGCATGCCGCATACCTTTTGAAAACCTGATCGGCGCCGAGGGCGAGGGTTACAAGATCGCGCTCGGCGCCTTGGAGGGCGGGCGCATCGGCATCGCTGCGCAGAGTGTCGGCATGGCGCGCAGCGCTTTTGACTTCGCGTTGGACTATGCGAAGCAGCGTGAAAGCTTTGGTCAGCCGATCTTTAGCCACCAGGCGGTGGGCTTCCGGCTTGCTGACTGCGCGACCCAGCTCGAAGCCGCCCGCCAACTGGTGTGGCACGCGGCGAGCCTGCGCGACGCCGGCCGCCCCTGTCTGAAGGAAGCGGCCATGGCCAAGCTGTTCGCCAGCGAAATGGCCGAACGCGTCTGCTCGGCTGCCATCCAGACGCTTGGCGGTTATGGCGTCGTCGCCGACTTTCCTCTGGAACGCATTTACCGCGACGTCCGTGTGTGCCAGATCTATGAAGGCACCAGCGATGTGCAAAAAATGCTGATCACCCGTGCGTTGGCCTGAAGCCGCTGACGCGAACCGTAATACAGGAGCCCCGCATGCCGATCACCAAGGGATACCAGCAACTGGTAGCCGAAGCCATGGCGCAGGTTAGAACGCACCGCGTGGAACAGGTCCGGTCCAGGCTGTCCGACCCCGCCATCCAGATCGTCGACATCCGTGACATTCGCGAGCTGGCCGATGGAACCATCCTGGGCGCCTTGCATGCACCACGCGGCATGCTCGAGTTCTGGGTCGACCCTGCGTCTCCGTACCACAAGCCGATATTCGCCGACGAGTCGCGCGAGTTCGTTCTGTTTTGCGGCGCCGGATGGCGCAGCGCGCTCGCCGCCAAGACGCTGCAGGACATGGGAATGGCCAATGTCTCGCATATCGACGGCGGATGGGCCGAATGGGTCCGAAGTGGTGCGCCCACAGAAACGCTGGAGGCCCAGAAGGCACGCCGGCAGTCCAAGGCATGATCGTGGTTTGCTCGGTGCGTAGCGGTGTACCGAGACCGCGCACATTTTTGCGTTGACGACCCAGGACTCACGATGCCAGTTTTACAAAGCAAACTCAGTGTGCGCTCGGCCGACTTCCAGACCAACGTGCTGGCCATGCGCGCGCTGGTGCTTGACCTGCAAGCGCAGATCGACCGGGTGCAGGGTGGCGGTGGAGAAGCGGCGCGGGCCAAGCACGCTGCACGCGGAAAATTGCTGCCGCGCGAGCGGGTGCAGATGCTGCTGGATCCCGGTACGCCGTTTCTGGAACTCAGTCCGCTGGCGGCAATGGGCATGTACCCGGACCGTGACGGCAGCGACAGCGCGCCGTGTGCCGGACTGATCGCCGGCGTCGGCCGCATCAGCGGCGTCGACTGCATGGTGGTCTGCAACGACGCGACGGTCAAGGGCGGCAGCTACTACCCGCTGACGGTAAAAAAACATCTGCGCGCGCAGGAAGTGGCATTGCAAAACCGCCTGCCTTGCGTTTACCTGGTCGACTCCGGCGGCGCCAACCTGCCCAGCCAGGACGAGGTGTTTCCGGACCGGGAGCATTTTGGCCGCATATTTTTCAACCAGGCGACCATGAGCGCGCAGGGAATCGCCCAGATCGCCGTCGTGATGGGCAGTTGTACCGCCGGCGGTGCTTATGTGCCGGCGATGAGCGACGAGAGCATCATCGTGCGCAATCAGGGGACCATCTTTCTGGGCGGTCCGCCGCTGGTGAAGGCCGCAACCGGCGAGGTCGTCACGGCGGAGGACCTCGGTGGCGGCGATGTGCACACCCGGCTTTCCGGCGTTGCCGACCACCTGGCCGAGAACGACGCGCACGCGCTGGCCATTGCGCGCAACCTGGTCAAGAATCTGAACCTCGCCGGCAGCAAGCCGCCCTCGCCGTCGCCTGGGCTGGCGCCGGGCTTCGACGCGAATGAACTTTATGGCGTGATACCGGCCGACACCCGCAAAGCCTACGACGTACGCGAGATCATCGCGCGCATCGTCGACGGATCGGAGTTCGACGAGTTCAAGGCCCGCTACGGCGTGACCTTGGTGTGCGGTTTCGCGCGCATTGAGGGCATGCCGGTCGGAATCGTCGCCAACAACGGCATTCTTTTCAGCGAATCGGCGCTCAAGGCGACGCATTTCATCGAGCTGTGCTGCCAGCGTAAGGTGCCGCTGGTGTTCCTGCAGAACATTACCGGTTTTATGGTCGGGCGCAAGTACGAAAACGAGGGCATTGCGCGCAACGGCGCGAAGATGGTGACGGCGGTCGCTACCGCCGCGGTTCCCAAGTTCACGGTCATCATCGGCGGCAGCTTCGGCGCTGGAAATTACGGCATGTGCGGCCGCGCTTTTTCGCCGCGCTTTCTCTGGATGTGGCCCAATGCGCGCATTTCGGTGATGGGCGGCGAGCAGGCGGCATCGGTGTTGGCGACGGTGCGGCGCGATGGCATCGAAGGCCGCGGCGCAAGCTGGAGCATGGAAGAGGAAGAGGCTTTCAAAGCGCCGATCCGCAACCAGTACGAGGAGCAGGGCCATCCCTACTTCGCCACCGCGCGCTTGTGGGACGACGGTGTGATCGACCCGGCCGATACCCGACGGGTGCTCGCGCTGGGTCTGAGCGCGGCGCGCAATGCGCCGATTCCCGACACCCGGTTCGGCCTGTTCAGGATGTAAGCGTGCGACGCCTGCTCTCGCTCCTGCTGCTCGCGATCGCGATGCTGCGCGCACCGGGGGTGCTGGCGCAGACCGGTGTCGAACTGCGCATCGACAGCCTGGAGCCGGGAGTCTCGCTGCCTGCCTATTGGTTTGCAGCCGCGGCCGGGGCGTCGCCGCGGCCTGCGGTCCTGGCATTGCACGGCTGCGGCGGCCTCGGTTCCCACGCGGGGCGGCTCGGACCCGACCCGTTGCGCTATGTGCAGATACTCAACGCTGCGGGAATCGGCGTGCTTTTTACCGAGAGCTTCGTCCCGCGTGGTGAAAGCTCGATCTGCAGCCAGAAGTCTCACCTGCGCAGGATCACCGAGGAAGACCGCCGGCTGGATGTTTACGGCGCGCTGAACTGGCTGGCGCGCCAGCCCGGCGTCGACGCTGCGCGCCTGGCCGTCGTCGGTTGGTCGCACGGCGGCCAGACCGTACTGGCCAGCGCAGACGCTTCCAGCGCGCTGGTCCGCGCTGCGGGGGTCCAACCGGCGGCGCTTGTCGCCTTCTACCCGGGCTGCAGCAAGGCGCTCAACAATGCGCACTATGCGCTTTCTGCCCCCACGCTGATCATGAGCGGTGAGCTCGACAACTGGACGCTGGCGGCCTATTGCAGGGAGCTTGGCGAGCGTCTGGCCCAGCAGGCGGCTGGGCCGGCCCTGCGCTACATCGAGTACCCTGGCAGCTACCACGGCTTTGACAGCCATCTTCCGCTGCGCGAGCTTTCGGGCATCGGCAGCACCCGGTCCGGCCGGGCCATGCGCGGGGGAAATGCACCCGCCCGCGAAGCATCGGCCAGGGACATGCTGGCGTTCCTGGAGGCGCAGTTTGCAAAATAGCCCTGTGGCGAGCGGCCATCCGTGCGCTGGCTGCAAGCGCGATGCGGCATTTTTTGGCGCGGGCGACTTTCCGCATGGAGCACTGACATGTTCGACAAAATACTGATCGCCAACCGCGGCGAAATTGCCTGCCGAGTCGCGGCCACCGCGCGTCGCATGGGTATCCGTACGGTGGCCGTTTACTCGGATGCCGACCGGTCGGCGCTGCATCTGCTGGCTTGCGACGAGGCGGTACACATCGGCGACAACGCGCCCAAGTACAGCTACCTGCACTGGGAGCGCATCCTCGAGGCGGCCAAGACGACCGGTGCGCAGGCGGTGCACCCGGGCTATGGTTTTCTCAGCGAGAACGCCGCTTTCGCGCAGGCCTGCGCCGACGCCGGTCTGGTTTTCGTAGGCCCCACGCCGGCGTCGATCAGCGCGATGGGCCTGAAGTCGCATTCCAAGAGACTGATGGAGCGCGCCGGTGTTCCGCTCGTTCCGGGCTACCACGGGGTCGACCAGGACCCGGTTCTGTTGCGCGCGCAGGCCGGGCGCATCGGCTATCCGGTGCTGATCAAGGCCAGTGCCGGCGGCGGCGGAAAGGGCATGCGCGCGGTCGAACGCGCCGAAGATTTTGACGCCGCCTTGGCGTCGTGCAAACGCGAGGCGCTCAACGGTTTCGGCGACGACGCGGTGCTGATCGAGAAATATGTGCAACGCCCGCGCCACATCGAGTTCCAGGTCTTCGGCGACCAGCACGGCAACTGCGTGCACCTGTTTGAGCGTGACTGCTCGGTGCAGCGCCGGCACCAGAAAGTGCTGGAGGAGTCGCCGGCACCGGGAATGACCCCTGAGCTGCGCGAACGGATGGGCGCCGCAGCGGTGGCTGCGGCGCGCGCCGTCCACTATGTGGGTGCGGGAACGGTCGAGTTCATCGTTGAGCAGCGCGACGATGGGGCGATGGCGTTCTTCTTCATGGAGATGAACACCCGGCTGCAGGTCGAGCACCCTGTGACCGAGGCCGTTACCGGGCTGGACCTGGTCGAATGGCAACTGCGCATCGCCAGCGGCGAGCCGCTGCCGCTGGCGCAGCATGCGATCGCCATCGACGGCCATGCGATCGAGGCGCGCATCTGCGCCGAGACGCCGGACAACCATTTTCTTCCCGCTACCGGCGAGCTCGCGGTGCTGCGCTGGCCGCCGCACGCGGCCTTCATGCGCAACACCGACGGCATGGCGCTGCACGACGCCGCTGCGGTGCGCATCGACTCCGGCGTGCGCCAGGGCGACACCATTACGCCCCATTACGATTCCATGGTCGCCAAGCTGATCGTGCACGGCCGCGACCGCGCGCAGGCGCTGGCGCGCCTCGACGCGGCGCTGGCGCAGACGCATATCGTCGGTCCCGGCACCAACCTGCAGTTCCTGCGCCATGTCGTGCGCAGCCCGTCATTTTCCAAGGCCCATCTTGACACCGGACTCATACCGCGTGAGCAGGCGCTGCTTTTTGGGCAGGAGCCGGTGGGGCTGGAGATTGCGGCGGCGGCGGCGCTTGCTGCGACGCTGCTGCGCGAGCGCGACAGCGAGGACGCCGACCCCTTCAGTCGGCGTGACGGCTGGCGCGCCTACGGGCTCGCGCAGCGGACCATCGGTTTCGAGTTTCAAGGAAATCCGGTGCGGGCACTTGTGTGCTACGGGCACGACGGCGCCCTGCAATTGCAGGTCGGCGCCCGCGTGGGCGCTCTCTCATTTTCTCGGGTGGGCGACGCCATCGATCTTCAGTTCGCCGGGCAGCGGCACCGGGTCCATGTCTATCTGCTGGGCGACACGGCGCATGTGTTTGCGCCGCACGGCGCGACCCGTATCCGCATCGTCGATCTGCTGGCCCACTCTGGCGACAGCCAGGGCGAGGGCGGGCGACTGAGCGCGCCGATGCCGGGCAAGCTGCTGTCCTTTGCGGTTCGCGCTGGCGAAAGCGTCCGCAAAGGCCAGGCGCTGGCGGTGATCGAGGCGATGAAGATGGAGCACAGCATCGCGTCACCGTCGGACGGAACCGTGTCGGAACTGCTGTACGCGCCCGGAGACCAGGTCGCCGAAGGCGCCGAGCTGCTGCGGCTTGCAAGCTGATGCTGCGCGTCGTCCTGCACTACCCCGGCCCCGAGGAGCAGCAATGGCTATCGGACCTGCGCCAGTACCTTCCCGGCGCGCGGGTGCAGCTGTGGGCCACGGGCTTGCCGCCAGCCGATTACGCGGTGGTGTGGGCGCCGCCGCAGCAACTGATCGATGAACAGAGCGGGCTCAAGGCGGTCTTTAATCTGGGCGCAGGCGTCGACCGCCTGCTGCAATGCACGCTGCCGCCGTCGCTCAAGCTGCTGCGGTTGGAAGACGCGGGAATGGCGACGCAGATGGCCGAATATGTGTGCCACGCCTTGGTGCGCGAATTCCGCGACTTCGGCGACTACCAGCAGCAGGCGTACCGGACCCAATGGGCGCAGCGTGTGCCGCGGGTACGCGATGACTTTGTGGTCGGCATCATGGGCCTGGGGCTGCTGGGCAGCAGCGTCGCGCGCGCGGTGCGGGCCTTCGGATTTCCGGTCCGCGGCTGGAGCCGAAGTCCGCGCGCGATCGACGGCGTCGCATGCTTTTCAGGGCGCGACGCGCTGGCGGAGTTCCTAGCAGGGACCCGTTTCTTGGTCTGCCTGCTGCCGCTGACCGACGAGACCCAGAACCTGTTGTGCCGCGCCACCTTGTCCTTGCTGCCCCGCGGCGCCAGCCTGGTGAACCTGGCGCGTGGCCACCTGGTGGTCGACGAGGACCTGATCGCACTGCTTGACAGCGGCCACCTGTCGGCTGCCACGCTGGACGTATTTCGCTCCGAGCCGCTTCCCGAGACGCATCCGTTCTGGAGCCATCCGAAAGTGAGCGTCACGCCCCACATAGCGGCGCAGACGCTGCGCCACGAGAGCTTGGCGCAGATTGCGGAGAAAATCCGACTGCTTGAAAGCGGCCAGCCGGTCAGCGGCATCGTCGACCGCAAGCGCGGCTATTGAACAAGGAGAACCCCATGCGCCTTCCATCCCGGGTCAAGCTGGTCGAAGTGGGCCCGCGCGACGGTCTGCAAAACGAGAAGCAACTGGTGCCCACGGCGGTCAAGGTGGCGCTGGTGCACCGGCTGCAGGACGCCGGCCTGCGTGATATCGAGCTCACCAGCTTTGTCAGCCCAAAATGGGTTCCACAGATGGCCGACAACGCGCAGCTGATGGCCGCCATCGCGCGCCGGCCCGGCGTACGTTATTCGGTGCTCACGCCCAACCTGCAGGGCTTCGAGGCTGCGCTCGCGCTGGAACCTGCTTTCTGGCCCGACGAGATTGTCGTCTTTGGCGCGGCGAGCGAGGCCTTCAGCCAGCGCAACATCAACTGCTCGATCGCCCAGAGCATGGAGCGATTTCGGCCGGTGGTCGAAGCCGCACGGGCGCGCTCCATCCATGTGCGTGGCGCGATGTCCTGCGCGGTCGGCTGCCCGCTTGAGGGCGAGGTCGCGCCCGAGCGCGTCGGTTTTCTCGCCGGTCTGATGAAGGACATCGGCGTGCAGCATATTGGCGTTTGCGACACCATTGGCGTCGGCACCCCGATCAAGGTGCAGCGCGCGCTCGAGGCGACGCTCGCGCATTTCGACATCGACGAGGTATCCGGCCATTTTCACGACACCTACGGCCAGGCGCTGGCCAACACCCTGGCCAGCCTGGAGATGGGCGTGTGGCAGTTTGACGCTTCGGTCTCGGGCCTGGGCGGCTGTCCCTATGCCAAGGGCGCTACCGGCAATGTGGCGACCGAGGACCTGGTCTACATGCTGCATGGAATGGACATCGCTACCGGTATCGACCTCGGGCAGCTGGTCGAAGCTGGCCAGTTCATCAGCGACTTCCTGCAGCGCATTCCCGGCTCGCGAGCCGCCACCGCGCTGCGCGCCAGGCGCGGCAGCGAGGCCCGGCTTTGAGCGCGCCTGCAGCTTGGGCAGCCATGGCCGCGCTGTCGCAACGCCTGGATGCGTCGACCGATCAGCCGGTGCCTTCGCCCTGCACCTCGGTCTGCCGGATGGACCCCGGGAGCAGCCTGTGTCTAGGCTGCCTGCGCACGATCGACGAAATTGTCGCCTGGAGCCGGTTTGACGATGAGGCCAAGCGCGCCGTCTGGCGCCTGATCGCGCAGCGCGCCGATCGCAGTGCCGCCCCAACCGTAGCGCAAAAAGCATGAAGCACATCGACTTTTATCTGGACTTTATTTCGCCCTACGCCTACCTGGCTTTTGAGCAGCTGCCGGTGACGCTGATGGGGCAGAGCTACGGCGTTCGCTACAAGCCGGTACTCTTTGCGGCCATGCTGGAGCGGCACCGGCAGCTTGGCCCGGCCGAGATTAAGCCCAAGCGCGACTGGAGCTATCGTCAGGTGCTGTGGCTCGCGCGTTGCAGCGGCGTGGCGTTGCAGCTTCCGGCGGCGCACCCGTTCAACCCACTCGCACTGCTGCGGCTGGCCATAGCCGCGGGAACCGATGCCTGCCCCAACCGCTACGTGACGGAGACGATCTTTCACCATGTCTGGCGTGGTGGACTCGACGCGGCCGATCCGCATCGACTGCAGCAGTTGGCACAGCGCCTAGCACCGTTGCGCGACCCGCAGGACGCCGAAGTCAAGGCGCAGCTCAAGGCCAACACCGACGAGGCGATGGCGCTGGGCGTGTTCGGCGTGCCGACGATGGCGGTAGACGGCAAGCTGTTCTGGGGCTTTGACGCCCTGCCGATGCTGCGCGACTACCTGCGCGGCGACGACTGGTTCGGGGGGGCGGACTGGGACGCAGCGGCGCAACTGCCGGGCGGCATGGCCCGCAAGCCCGGCTAGCGGAATCGGCTTGCGCCTACCCACCGCCCGGTCATGCGATGGGGCGCGCCGCTGCGCTCAATGCCCCGGTCTCTGGTAGGCTCACCATCCCGCAGCTCCCCTTTGGGTCCCATGCAATACCGACGTCTTGGCCGCAGCGGCCTGCAGCTGAGCGTCTTCTCGCTCGGCTCCTGGGTCACGTACCACAACCAGGTCGATACAGCGTGCGCGCGCGAGATGATGGCAGCCGCGATGGACGCCGGCATCAACTTCTTCGACAACGCCGAGGGCTACGCCAACGGCCAGAGCGAGGTGGTGATGGGCGAGGCGATCAAGGCGCTCAAGTGGCCGCGCCTCAAATATGTGGTGTCGACCAAGTTTTTCTGGGGGCTGGATCGCAACGCCCAACCGGTCAACCACAGCCATACGCTGAACCGCAAATACCTGATGCAGGCGATCGACGGGTCGCTCTCGCGCATCGGCTTGGACTTCTTCGACCTGGTCTATTGCCACCGCCCTGACCCGCACACGCCGATCGAGGAAACCGTGTGGGCCATGTCCGACATAATCCGCAGCGGCAAGGCGCTGTACTGGGGAACCAGCGAGTGGTCGGGCGCCGATATCCGCAGCGCGTGGGACATTGCCGAGCGCCACCACCTGCACAAGCCGGTGGTCGAGCAGCCGCAGTACAACCTGTTTCACCGCCAGCGCGTCGAGCAGGAATACGCGCCGCTGGTCGAGCAGATCGGACTGGGGCTGACGACCTGGAGCCCGCTGGCCAGCGGGCTGCTGACCGGCAAGTACCAGCAAGGCGTTCCGGCCGCAAGCCGCTTCACGCTGGCAGGTATGGATACGCTGGTCCAGGCCGTTGGCGACCAGGCCAAGCGCAAGGCCGTGGCGCAGCTTGGCGCATTGGCAGCCGAACTGTCGTGCACCCCGGCGCAACTCGCGCTCGCCTGGGCTGCGCATAACCCGTGCGTCAGCAGCGTCATCACCGGCGCGTCCAGGCTGTCGCAGCTGCAGGACAACCTGGGCGCGGTGGCGGTGCTCGACCGCATGGCGCCTGAAATTCTTGCGCGTATCGACCATATCGCAGCGCCGCTTGCGCGCTGAAACCACCTAGAAGGGCATCATGGCTGCATCCAATGACAACCTCAGCATGGCGCTGTTTTGTGATTTTGAGAACGTTGCGCTGGGCGTGCGCGACGCGAACTTCGAGAAGTTCGACATCAAGCCGATCCTCGAACGCCTGCTGCTCAAGGGCAGCATCGTAGTCAAGAAGGCCTACTGCGACTGGGAGCGTTACAAGGGCTTCAAAGCCACCATGCACGAAGCCAATTTCGAGTTGATCGAGATACCGCACGTGCGCCAGTCGGGCAAGAACTCGGCCGACATCCGGCTGGTGGTCGACGCGCTCGATTTGTGCTACACCAAGTCGCACGTCAACACCTTCGTCATCATCAGCGGCGACTCGGACTTCTCGCCCCTGGTGTCCAAGCTGCGCGAGAACGCCAAGCAGGTGATCGGCGTTGGCGTCAAGCAGTCGACCTCCGATCTGCTGGTCGCCAACTGCGACGAGTTCATCTTTTACGACGATCTGGTGCGCGAGAGCCAGCGGGTGCAGGTGCGACGTGAGACGCGCGACGCCCAGCCCGCGCCCCGGCGCAGCGCGGACGAGGACCGCCGCCGTCGCGAAGACCTGGACATGCGGCGCAGCCAGGCGATCGAGATGGCGGTTGAGACCTTCGACGCGCTGGTGTCCGAGCGTGGCGACGGCGGCAAGATCTGGGCCTCGGTCCTCAAGGACGCCATCAAGCGACGCAAGCCCGGCTTCAGCGAGTCCACCTACGGTTTTCGCGCCTTTGGCAACCTGCTGGAAGAGGCGCAGGCGCGCGGCCTGCTTGAGTTCGGCCGCGACGAAAAGTCCAACGCCTATGTGTTCCGAAGCGCTGGCGCTGCGCAGCGCCACGAAGCGCCGACCGAGGGACCGGTGCAGGTGGAAGCGCCCGCAACCGGCGTAGCGCTGGCTGCAGCGCCGGCGCAGCGACAGGAACCGCGCCGACGCGGTCGTGGTGGGCGCAGCGCTTCCAGAGTCGCGGACGATGCCGGCGAGTCCCAGGCGCAGACCGGCGTGGAACCCGCCGCTGCGCCGGAGCCGTCGCTGGTGACGGAATGGCTCCACGCGGCGGATGTGCCGGTGCCCGAGGCCGACGCGCCGCGCAAGCCCGCAGCGCGCAGCCGCAGGCCGCGCAAGGCGGCACCCAAAGGCGACGCCTTATAGGCCGCAGCCGGTCGCTTCGGCGAGGAATTTGTACAGCGCGCCGCAAAGCGGCAACCCGGTGGAACATCGATCGGGCTGGGCGGGCCACCCTGCAGCCGGATGCGGTGATTTTGGGCCGCATGCACCCGGGGCTGCGGGTTGCCTAGAATGCTTGGCCTCACCACGAAAGCAGCCACAGCATGCCCCAGGGAATCATCCGTATCCGCGGAGCGCGCCAGCACAACCTCAAGAACCTCGACCTGGACATCCGCACCGGCGAGCTGACGGTGGTGACGGGCCCCAGTGGTTCCGGCAAGTCCAGCCTGGTCTTCGACACGCTGTACGCCGAGGGGCAGCGCCGCTATGTGGAGACTTTTTCCGCCTATGCGCGGCAATTTCTCGACCGCATGGACAAGCCGGCCGTCGACAAGGTCGAGGGCGTTCCGCCGGCGATCGCAATCGACCAGACCAACCCGGTGCGCTCGTCGCGCTCGACGGTGGGCACCATGACCGAGCTCAACGACCACCTGAAACTGCTGTTCGCGCGCGCGGGCCAGTTGTTCGACAGCGCCACCGCGCAGCCGGTGCAGCACGACACGCCCCAGACGATTTACGCCCGGCTGCTTGAGCTCGCCGCAGCCGAGGATCCGCGTCTGGTGGTTACGTTTCCGGTCGAGTTACCGGCGGACACCAGCGCCGACGAGGTCGCGCAGTGGCTGTCGGTCAGCGGCTATACGAAAGTCCAAGCCGAGCGCGAGGTGGACATGCCGCCGCCGCCCGAAGCTGCCGTAGCCGGTGGCAAGAAGGGCGCGCGCAAAGCCAGGGGCAGCGACGATGCGCCGCGCAGGCGCAAGCTGCTCGATGTGGTGGCCGACCGCTTCCGGCTGGGTAGCGCCGAGCGGGTGCGCGTCGTCGAAGCCATCGAGGCTGCGCTCCGGCGCGGCAGCGGGCGCATCAGCGTCTATGCGCTCGACGCTGCCGGCGAGGCCGAGCCGCAGATCTGGAAGTTCTCCACCGGGCTGCATTGCCCCGACAGCGACCGACGCTATGCCGACCCGATCGCGTCGGCGTTTTCGTTCAACTCGGCGGTCGGCGCCTGCGAAAGCTGTCGCGGCTTTGGCCGCGTCATCGGCGTCGACTACGGCCTGGTGATTCCGAACGACAAGATTACGCTGCGCGCGGGTGCGATCAAGCCGATGCAGACGCCCGCCTGGCAGGAGTGCCAGGACGACCTGATGCGCCACGCCGAAGACGCTGGCATTCCGCGTGATACGCCCTGGTACAAGCTCAGCACCGAGCAGCAGCAATGGGTTATCAACGGGTCGCCGAACTGGAACGGCAAGTGGAACCAGCACTGGTTTGGCGTCAAGCGCTTCTTCGAATACCTGGAGACCAAGTCGTACAAGATGCACATCCGGGTGCTGCTGTCGAAGTACCGCAGCTACACCCCGTGCCCGGCCTGCGCCGGCGCCCGGCTCAAGACCGAGAGCCTGCTGTGGCGAATCGGCAGCCGGCAGGATGCAGACGCGGTGATAGATCCGGCACAGCGCTTCCTGCCGCTGGGCGTGCAGTGGGGCCGCGCGCAGCTAGAGGCCTTGCCGGGGCTGTGCTTGCACGACCTGATGCTGCTGCCGATCGATCGGCTGCGGCGTTTCTTCGACCGCCTGGGCGCGGGTGCGCCCAGCGCGCAGGCGCAGGCCAGCGGCCAAAGCAAGGCGCTCAAGCTGCTGTTTGACGAAATCACGATCCGACTGCGCTATCTGTGCGACGTCGGCATCGGCTACCTCAGCCTGGACCGCCAGAGCCGGACGCTATCGGGCGGCGAGGTGCAGCGCATCAACCTGACGACGGCGCTCGGCACCTCGCTGGTGAACACGCTGTTTGTGCTCGACGAGCCCAGCATAGGACTGCATCCGCGCGATATGCACCGCATCATCGAGGCGATGCAACGACTGCGCGACGCCGGCAACACGCTGGTGGTGGTCGAGCACGACCCGGCCGTGATGCTGGCAGCCGACCGGATGATCGACATGGGGCCGGGGCCGGGGGAGCGCGGCGGTCAGATCGTTTTCGACGGCAGCACGCAGGACCTGCGCCACGCCGATACGCTGACCGGCGCCTACCTCGGCGGGCGCAAGCAGGTCGGCATGGGCTTTTCGCGCCTGGTGGCGCCCAACACGCCGCGGCTGGTACTGGAGGGCGCGCACGAGCACAACCTCAGGGGCGTCACGGTCGAGATACCGTTGCAGCGGCTGGTATGCGTCACCGGCGTGAGCGGCTCGGGCAAGTCGACGCTGGTTCAGGACGTGCTGGCACCGGCGTTGTTGCGCCACTTCGGTCGATCCACCGATGCGCCGGGCCGTTTCGAGCGCCTGCTCGGCGCCGAACTGCTGGGCGATGTGGTGTTCGTCGACCAGTCGCCGATCGGAAAGACGGCACGGTCGAACCCGGTCAGCTATGTGGGCGCTTGGGATGCGATCCGCGAAATATTCGCCAACGCGCAGCTGTCGCGCCAGCGCAGCTACACCGCGACCAAGTTCAGCTTCAACGGGGGCGACGGCCGCTGCCCCACCTGCCGTGGTTCGGGCTTCGAGCATGTGGAGATGCAGTTTCTCAGCGACGTCTACCTGCGCTGCCCCGACTGCGACGGCAAGCGCTACCGGCCCGAAATTCTGGAGGTGCGTATCGACCGCTGGCTGCCCACGCCTGGGGGCGCTGCCGACGGATCCGGGCGCCAGCTGCGCAGCCTGAATGTGGCCGAGGTGCTGAACCTGACGGTGAACGAGGCGGCGCAGCTGTTCAGCGCCGACCGCGACGTGATCCGCGCGCTGCAGCCGATCATTGATGTCGGCCTGGAATACGTCAAGCTGGGTCAGCCGGTGCCGACGCTGTCGGGCGGAGAGGCGCAGCGACTCAAGCTCGCTGGTTTTCTGGCCGAGGCGGCGAAGAGCGCCAGCGCAAGCCGCCAGCTGGTGGCCCGGCGCGGAACGCTGTTCATGTTCGACGAGCCGACCACCGGCCTGCATTTCGACGACATCGCCAAGCTGATGCGCGCGCTGCGCCGGCTGCTCGACGTCGGCCACTCGCTGCTGGTCATCGAGCACAACCTCGACGTGATCCGCGCCAGCGACTGGCTGATCGACCTCGGCCCCGAAGGCGGCGAAGGCGGCGGGCAACTGATCGCCTGCGGAAGCCCGGACGAGCTGCGCCAGCACACGGCATCGCACACCGCACGCGCGCTGCGCGAGTACGACAGTGCAGTCGGTCTTGGCGCGCACGGCGCGCAGGAGGCGCGTGCCCTGTACGGCGCGCAAGCCCGTGCGGACGAGCGCGCGCGCAATGGGGGCACGCCGGACCCCCGAGCACCATCGCACGCCGACCCCCACTCGAATTCCATCCGGATCGTCAACGCCAAGGAGCACAACCTCAAGTCGCTGAGCGTGGACATACCGCGCGGCAAGTTCAATGTCGTCACCGGCGTGAGCGGTTCGGGCAAGTCGACGCTGGCTTTTGACATTCTTTTCAACGAGGGCCAGCGCCGTTATTTGGAGTCGCTCAACGCCTATGCCAGAAGCATCGTGCAGCCGGCAGGGCGTCCCGAGGTCGACGTGGTCTACGGCATTCCGCCTACCGTCGCGATCGAGCAGCGGCTGTCGCGCGGCGGCAGAAAGTCCACCGTCGGAACCGCGACGGAGGTCTGGCACTTCCTGCGCCTGCTGTTCGTGAAGCTCGGCGTGCAACACTGTGTGCACGACGGCGTGGCGGTGGCCCCGCAGACGCCCGACAGCATCGCCGCCCAGCTGCTCGCCAGCTTCAGTGGCCAGCACATCGGCCTGCTCGCGCCGTTGGTGGTCCACCGCAAGGGCGTCTACACCGAGCTTGCCGACTGGGCCCGTCCACGCGGCTTTAGCCACTTGCGCGTCGACGGCAACTTTCTGCCAACCACCGGCTTCCCGCGTATCGACCGCTTCAAGGAGCACAGCATCGAGCTGCCGGTGGCGAGCCTGGACCTGCGGCCGGACAACGAGGCGGCTTTGCGCGAGGCGCTCGCCAGCGCGCTGGTGCACGGCAAGGGCGTGGTGCAGGTGCTCAGTGGCCTGGGCAACCTGCGCGCCGCCATGCTGGAGGGCCTTTCGACGGTCGACATCGGAACCTTGCAGAGCTTCTCGACCAAGCGCGCCTGCCCGATTTGCAGCACCAGCTACCCCGAGCTCGACCCGCGTCTGTTCTCGTACAACAGCAAGCACGGCTGGTGCAGCGACTGCGTGGGCACCGGCGTGCGCCTGAGCAAAGAGCAGCGCAAGGCGCTGGACGATTCGGTGCGTGATGACGACCACAGCGGCCGCGAGCAAAGTTTCGCCGAGGTCGAAGTCGACGACCTGGCGACCGACGCCTGCCCCGGCTGTCAGGGAACCCGGCTCAACGCCACCGCACGCGCGGTGCGCTTTGGCGCCCGTAGTGGTGCCGGCCATCTGGACCCGGGTGCGGCGCCCATGCCGCAGGCTGCCGCGCTGCAGGGAATCGCCATCACCGAACTGGCGCGGCTGAGCGTCACCCATGTCCGACAGTGGGTCGAAGGACTCCAGGTGGCCGGTCGGCTGAGCCGCCGCGAGCAGGACATCGCGCGCGACCTCGTTCCCGAGATCCGCAGCCGGCTGCTATTTCTCGAAGAGGTCGGGCTGGGCTATCTCACGCTCGACCGTGGGGCGCCGACGCTCAGCGGCGGCGAGGCGCAACGCATTCGGCTCGCGGCGCAGCTGGGCAGCAACCTGCAGGGCGTGTGCTACGTGCTCGACGAGCCGACCATCGGGCTGCACGCGCGCGACAACGCGATCCTGCTCGCTGCGCTGCGCAGCCTGAGCGACAAGGGCAACACGCTGGTGGTGGTCGAGCACGATGAGGACACCATCCGCCACGCCGAGCACATCATCGACATCGGGCCGGGCGCCGGCAAGCGCGGCGGTTCGCTGGTCGCCGAGGGAGCGCTGGCCAGCGTCATGCAGTGTGCCGACTCGCAGACCGGCCGCTACCTGCTGCACCCGATGCGCCACCCGATCCAGCCGCGCCGCGCGGTGACCGAGGCACAGCCGCCCACGCAGTGGCTGCAGCTGCGCGGCGCGACGCTGCACAACCTGCGCGGTGTGGACGCTGCCATTCCCTTGAGCCGGCTGGTCGCGGTGACAGGTGTCAGCGGCTCCGGCAAGTCGACCTTGGCGCGTGATGTGCTGCTGGCCAATGTGCAGGCGGGCGTCGGAAAACGCAGCACCAAAGCGGGCCGCGACGCGCTCGCCGCCGGCGGAAAAATTGCCTGGACGGGCTGCGCGGGTGTGAGCGGCTTTGAAGCCGTTGACCGGGTGCTGGAGGTGGACCAGACGCCGATCGGCAAGACACCCCGCAGCTGCCCCGCAACCTACATCGGATTTTGGGACACGATCCGCAAGCTGTTTGCCGACACGCTGGAAGCGCGCGCGCGCGGCTACGCGGCGAATCGTTTCAGCTTCAACACCGGCGAGGGCCGCTGCCCGGGTTGCGAGGGACAGGGGATCCGTACCGTCGCGATGAGCTTCCTGCCCGACGTGAAGGTGCTGTGCGAAACCTGCCGCGGAACCCGCTTCAACCCCGAGACACAGGCTGTTACCTGGCGCGGCAAGAACATCGGCGAGGTGCTGCAGATGGAGGTCGACGAGGCGGTCGGTTTTTTTGCCGCGATGCCCGCCATCAGCCACCCCTTGCAATTGCTGCAGGACGTCGGACTGGGCTACCTGACGCTGGGCCAGCCTTCGCCGACGCTCAGCGGCGGCGAGGCGCAGCGCATCAAGCTGGTCACCGAGCTGAGCAAGGTGCGCGACGACATCACGCGCCGCGGGCAGAAGGCGCCGCACACGCTGTACGTGCTCGACGAGCCGACGGTGGGCCTGCATATGGCCGACGTCGAGAAGCTGATCCGGGTGCTACACCGACTGGTTGACGGCGGGCACAGCGTGGTCGTCATCGAGCACGACCTCGACGTGATCGCCGAGGCCGACTGGGTCATCGATCTCGGCCCCGAAGGCGGCGACGCCGGAGGGCGCGTCGTGGCCGCCGCCACGCCCGAGGACGTGGTGGCGCAGGGCACCCACACCGGCGTGGCGCTGCGGGCGGTGTTGGCTCGTTGACCAGTCGGACCAGCCTCAGGCCGGGCAGTGGGGTGCGCCTGTGGCGAAATCCCTGGCCATCCAGTTACGCTGCACCGATGAAAACCTATTACAACCACCTGCACGCGCTGCACCAGGGCAAGATGGAGATGTTCCGCGGGCAGCTGGTTCCGTGTTTCGAGGTGCCCGCGCGGGCCGACCATGTGCTGGCGCAGCTGCGGCGACGCGCGCTGGGGCCGGTGTCGCATGCCCCGGAGCGGGATGTGGCGGTGCTTTGCGGCGTCCACGCGCCGGCCTACCTGCACTTCCTGGAACACGCCTGGTGCGAATGGGTGGCGCTGGACCCGGCCAATGCGGCGCGCGATGCGCTGCCTTCGGTATGGCCCAACCACGCCTTGCGCAGCGACGTGCTGCCGGCCAACTTCGCCGCCCGCCTAGGGCGTTTTTCGTTCGACTCCGGCTCGCCCCTGACCTCCGGTACCTGGGTCGCGGCGCGCCAGGGCGCGTGGTGTGCGCTCGACGCGGCCCATGCGGTGGCGGACGGCGCGCGTGACGCGTTCGCGCTGAGTCGCCCGCCGGGGCACCATACTGGCGCCGATTTTTTTGGCGGTTATTGTTTCCTGAACAACGCCGCGCTGGCGGCGCAGGTGCTGCGCACGCGTCGCCGTGCTCGACGTCGACTACCACCATGGCAACGGCACCCAGGCGATCTTCTACGACCGGCTGGACGTGTTCTTTGCCAGCATCCACGGGGACCCGCACACCGAGTACCCGTTCTTCCTCGGATATGCCGATGAACGCGGGGTGGGTGCCAGCCACGGCTTCAACCTGAACCTGCCGCTGGCGCGCGGAACCGGCTTCGTGCAGTGGCGTTCGGCCCTGCATACGGCCTTGCGGTCGATCGCGGAGTTCCGGGCTGACGCGCTGGTGGTCTCGCTGGGGCTGGACACGTTCGCCGGCGATCCGATCTCGGGCTTCACACTGCGCAGCGAGGACTATCTGCGTGTGGGCGAAGACCTGGCCGACGCTGGCCTTCCGACGGTGTTCGTTTTCGAAGGCGGTTATGCCGTGGCCGAACTCGGCGTCAAGACGGTGAACGTGCTGGAAGGATTCGAGCAGCGGCGGCGCTAGCGATCGGCCTGGCCCTTGCGGCCTATATGTCGTCGCGGTGGCGCGTGCGCAGCAGCGCGATCCAGCCCACCAGCGCCACGCTGGCCAGCAGCAGCGGGAAGCCCAGGGTCGGCGACCACTGCAGCAGGGCGCCGGACGCGCCCGAGGCGGTCATGCCGCCCAGGGTGTAGGTGAGCACCAGCACGGCCGTGCTGTTGACCAGGGTGATGCCCTCTTCGCGCGAGCCAATGTCGATCATCGCCAGCGTGTACAGGCTGCCGCCGGCACCGCCCCACAGGAATACGATCGGCCACGCGAGCACGGTGATGTCCGCCACCAGCGGCACGACGCAGGTCGCCAGAAGGGTGGCGAATGCCAGCACGATCATCATCTTGCGCCGGCCGGCGGCCGGGTTGTTCCAGCGGTCTGCCAGCATGCCCACCGGCAGCATCATCAGCGCGCTCCCCAGGCCGCTGGCCGAGACCAGCAGCGCCGCGGTGGCGGCACCCAGGCCCAGCGCCAGGCCGTACAGCGGCAGGATCGAGGTGATGCCACTCTCGAAGAAGCCGCCCACGAAGCCCGCCAGCATGATGATCGGGTGTTTTACCAGCGCCTGCCAGACGCCGTGCAGCCCGACCTTGGAGCTGTGGGCATCGGCGGCGTCCGGCATTTTCGGGATCAGGAAGCTCCAGGCCAGGCCCGCCGTCATGAAACCGACCGCCACCCACAGGGCCGCGGGCTCGGCGGGGCCGCCCCAGACCAGCACCGCCGGTCCGATGACGAAGGTGGTTCCGACCATGGTCTCGAAGATGCCGACGTAACGGCCGCGTTGTCCTGTTGGCGAGAACTCCGCCACCACTGCCTCGGACAAGACCCAGCGCAGGCCGGAAGCCGCGCCGGCCAGCAGTTCGAGCAGGAACCAGAGCGGCAACGCGTCGGTGAGCGCGAATCCGACCGCCGCCAGCGCCGGGATCGCGGCGGACAGCCACAAGGTCGGCCGGCGCCCGAGGTGGCGGGTCACCCAGGACGCGAACGGCGTAAACAGGAAGATGCCGGCCCATCCGGTGGCCGCGAACAGGCCGGCCACCGTGGTCGACACGTCGGCCCCCTTGAGCCGCAACAGCAGCAGCGGCAGCAGCATGAAGTACCCCACCAGCTCGAAGAAGGTGGAGACGAAGACCGCGAATAGGCCCAGCCGGGCCGTGGCGCCGTTCATGCGCAGGCGGCAGCGCGGGCCCTGCCGCCGGGCACCGACAGCAGGGCCTGCACCACCTCGGCGAAGCCAGCCCCGCGCTCGCCCTCGGTGACATAACGCGGCAGGTGCGTCAGCTCGGGAACGAAGCGGCGGATGTTGGCGACTCCGATCGAGTTGCCGAATGCCTCGAACATCAGCTGGTCGTTGGTCGAGTCGCCGACGTAGACCCATTGCGCCAGCTCCGCGTCCAGCGCGCGGCCCCACAACGCCTGCACGATCCAGCGTGCCCCGACCAGCTTGTTGTGGGTGCCGAACCAGCCGTTGATGTGGATGCTGCTGACCGTGGCGGACATGCCCTCGGCCTGCATGATGCGCACGGCGTGGTCGATCGCGTGCTGCGGTAGATGGGTGAACTCGCTGTGGTCGATGGCGATGTCGGTCTCGCGGCCGGCCGAGTCCTGCGACAGCACGGCGCCCGGCACTTCGCGCACCACCCGTGCCGCCACCTGCTGCATGCGCGAGAAGTTCGCGGCCCGGATGGCCGCATCCTGCAGGTACCGGCGCGACACCCGCCCGCCCTGGAGCACCAGCGCGACCGAGCCGTTCTCGGCCACGATCGCGTCGACCGGCCAGGCGCGTGCAAACGGTTCACTCCAGCCCACCGGCCGGCCGGTGACGGCGATGACCGGCAGGCCGGCCTGGTGCAGGCGACCCAGCGCCTCGAGTGCGTCGGGGGTGATCGAACCTGCGGTCGTCAGCGTGTCGTCGATGTCGGTGAACACCCCGACCACCTGGCGACGCTCGTCCGCGGGCCACAGGCGCAGCGCATGCATCGGCAGGAGATCCGGTCAGCCCGCCGACTGCAGCGCCAGGCCCGCGTGTTCGCGCAACGGATGAAAGTGAATTTTCGGAAAGCGCTCCTGCGCGAGCCGCACGTCGTAGGGCGAGGTGCACAGGTAGGCCAGCGTGTTGGCGGCATCGCGCGCCATGCGCATCGGGTAGGCCTCGCAAAATGCTTTCAGCTCCGCCGGGCTGTTGGCGCTAATCCAGCGCGCGCCCACAAATTGGCAGGACTCGAGCCGGACGTCGGCGTCGTACTCGCCCTTGAGCCGGTGCTGTACCACCTCGAACTGCAGTTGGCCGATCGCGCCGAGCAGCATATTGCCGCCAACCTCCGGTCGGAAGACCTGTATGGCGCCCTCCTCGCCGAGCTGCGCCAGGCCCTGCTGCAGCTGCTTGGTGCGCAACGGGTTCCGCAGGATCACGGTGGTGAACAGCTCGGGCGCGAAGAAGGGCAGGCCGGTGAACTGCAGCGACACGCTGCCGTCGGTAATGGTGTCGCCGAGCTGCACGCCCCCGTGCGTGGTGAAGCCAACGATGTCGCCGGCGTAGGCCTCATGGACCGCCTCGCGACGCTGGCTCATGAAGGTCACGACGCTGGTCGGGCGCAGTTCTTTGGCGGTGCGCTGCACCTTGAGCTTCATACCGGGCCTGTACTTTCCCGAGCACATCCGTACGAAGGCGATGCGGTCGCGGTGCGCGGGGTCCATGTTCGCCTGCACCTTGAAAACCACGCCCGAAAAAGCCTCGTCTTCGGGCCTGACCTGGGTGAGCACCGGCTGCTTGTTGACCAGCACCGAGCTGGTGCGCGGCTGCGGCGAAGGGGCCAAGTCCACCAGCGCGTCGAGCACCTCCATCACGCCAAAGTTGTTGACACCCGAGCCGAAGAAGACCGGCGTCTGCTTGCCGGCCAGGAAGGCCGTATGGTCCCAGCTCGGCGAGGCGCCTGTGGCCAGATCCATGCTTTCCATCGCGCTCTCAAACTCCTGGCCGAAGCGCTGTCGCAGCGCCTGGCCGTCGCCCAGCGCGATGGCCTTGAAGTCCTGCGGCCGGCGCTCGCTGCCCGCTTCGAACAGCGTCATCGCCTGCGTTTGCAGGTTCACGATACCGCAGAAAGACTTTCCCTGGCCCACCGGCCAGGTCATCGGAATGCAGGGCATGCCGAGCTCGCGTTCGATCTCGTCGAGTATGTCCAGCGGCTCGCGCACCTCGCGGTCCATCTTGTTGACGAAGGTGATGATCGGCGTGTCGCGCTGGCGGCAGACCTCGATCAGCCGCCGCGTCTGCGCCTCGACGCCGTTGGCCGCGTCGATCACCATCAGCGCCGAGTCGACGGCAGTCAGCACCCGGTAGGTGTCCTCGGAAAAATCCTTGTGGCCAGGTGTGTCGAGCAGGTTGATGACATGGTCGCGGTAGACCATCTGCATCACCGAACTCGCAACCGAGATGCCGCGCTGCTTCTCGATTTCCATCCAGTCGCTGGTCGCGTGGCGCGTCGCCTTGCGCGCCTTGACCGAGCCCGCGATCTGAATCGCTCCGGAGAACAGCAGCAGTTTCTCGGTCAGGGTGGTCTTGCCGGCGTCGGGGTGCGAGATGATCGCGAAGCTGCGTCGGCGCCGGGTCTCAGAGGCGAAAGTCACGGTCGTTTCCTGTCGGTTGTGGCGGTGCAGTGCGGTGGGGCTTGTTCGGTCGCCGGCCCCGAAGCAGCGCGGCTGCGTGGGCGGCGCCGGCAGCAGCGTGCTAGAACGGCGCCTTGATGAATTTTCCGCAAATGCCCTTGAGCACCGAGAACTTGCGGCCGTCCTTCAGGTCCACCGATTCGGTGAATTCGCCGGTGGCGCGGTCGATGGTGAACTGCTCGCCGGTCACCATCTCGCCATAGCGCTGGAACATCGCAGGCCGGCTCACCACCGCCTTGGTTCCGTCCATCACCAGTGCGCCCTTGCGCGTCTGCGAAATCGCCATCTGACCCTGGTACCAGCCGGTCTTGGTGCCGAAGTCCAGCCCGGCCAGCAGCACGTCGGTGTAGGTTTTGGGCTCGGAGTCGAAGCCGTTGACAGGCAGGGTATAGGTGCACTCGCAGATCAGTTCGATGGCGTCGTCGCTTAGTTGGGGGGCGCTCGCTGCGGCCATGGCAGCGTTCTGGGGCTTGGCCCATTGCAGCCAGCCCTGCTCGTAGGCGAGCCAGCCGCCAAGAGAAAAAACCAGCGCTGCCGCGAAAAAAGTCAGCAAGACGAGGGAATAAGCGGTGAGTTTTTGCATCCGGTCCTGGCTTGCTCAAGGGCAGGCAGGATGATACGCGATAGGCGTACACCTGCGCCGTGCGGTCCGGCCGGCAGCGGCCCCGCGAATTCCGCCTTCATCCTATAATCAGGCATCCCCGAGGAGCGTTGCAGTTCACGCATGGTGAACGAGGCTCGGGTCGCGTGGTCTGGCAGAGATGCTGGGCTGCCGCACCAACCGCGCTCACCCACTTGTCTGTGCGGTGAGCCTCCCACCTGAGATTCCCGCGCCGCCCGGTGGCCTTTCAAACCACACTTTGGAGTGAACCATGAGCGCAGTACTGAAACCGATCAACAACCAGGATTACGTCGTCGCCGACCTGGGCCTGGCCGCCTGGGGCCGCAAGGAACTGGCGATTGCCGAAACCGAGATGCCCGGCCTGATGGCGATTCGCCAGGAATACGCGCAAGCGCAGCCGCTCAAGGGCGCGCGCATCACCGGTTCGCTGCACATGACCATCCAGACCGGCGTGTTGGTCGAGACGCTGCAGGCGCTCGGCGCGCAGGTGCGGTGGGCCTCGTGCAATATCTTTTCGACCCAGGACCATGCAGCCGCGGCGCTGGTCGCGGCCGGAACTCCGGTGTTCGCCTACAAGGGCGAGACGCTCAGCGACTATTGGGACTACACCCATCGCATCTTCGAATTCGGTCCCAAGGGATCGAAGACCGAAGGCCCGAACATGATCCTCGACGACGGCGGCGACGCCACGCTGCTGATGCATCTGGGCGCGCGCGCCGAGACCGACATCAAGTTGCTGGCCAAGCCCGGCAGCGAAGAAGAGGTCTGCCTTTTCAACGCGATCAAGGCCAAGCTCAAGCAGGACCCGAGCTGGTACAGCCGCAGGCTCAAGGGCATCATCGGCGTGACCGAAGAAACCACCACCGGCGTGCACCGTCTGAACGAAATGTCGGCCAAGGGGACGCTGCAGGTACGCGCCATCAACGTCAACGACTCGGTGACCAAGTCGAAGTTCGACAACCTCTACGGCTGCCGTGAGTCGCTGGTCGACGCGATCAAGCGCGCGACCGACGTGATGATCGCCGGCAAGGTGGCGGTGGTCGCCGGCTACGGCGATGTGGGCAAGGGCTCGGCGCAGGCGCTGCGCGCGCTCAGCGCACAGGTATGGGTGACTGAAATCGACCCGATCAATGCGCTGCAGGCGGCGATGGAGGGCTACAGGGTGGTGACCATGGAATACGCTGCCGATAAGGCCGACATATTCGTCTCCGCCACCGGCAACCTGAACGTGATCACCTACAAGCACATGGCGGCGATGAAGGACCAGGCGATCGTCTGCAACATCGGCCACTTCGACAACGAGATCGACGTTGCCTCGTTGGCCAAATGCAAGTGGGAAGAGATCAAGCCGCAGGTGGACCATGTGATATTTCCGGCCAAGGGCAACAAGCCGTCCAAGCGCATCATCCTGCTGGCCAAGGGCCGACTGGTGAACCTGGGCTGCGGCACCGGGCACCCGAGCTTTGTCATGTCGTCGAGCTTCGCCAACCAGACCATCGCGCAGATCGAGCTGTTCACCAAGCCCAAGCAGTACAAGGTCGGCCAGGTCTATGTGCTGCCCAAGCACCTGGATGAAAAGGTCGCGCGCCTGCACCTGCACAAGGTCGGCGCGATGCTGAGCGAACTCAGCGACGAGCAGGCTGCGTACATCGGCGTGTCCAAGGCCGGCCCCTACAAGGCCGACAGCTACCGCTATTGAGCGCCCGGGCGGCCCGGCCCCAGCCCTGCGAAGGAACCCGATGCGCATTGACCAACTGCTGGTCCAGCGTGGGCTTGCGAGCACCCGCTCGCAGGCCCAGCGCCTGATCGCCGCCGGTGTGCGGTGCCGGGGCACCGGTGACTGGCGACGCGTCGCCAAGAACGGCGACGAGGTCGATGCCGACGCGCACATCGAACTGCTCGACGACGCCGAAGCGCGCTATGTGTCGCGCGGTGGGCTCAAGCTCGAAGGCGCGCTGCAGCATCTCGACCGCAGCGTCGAAGGACTGCTATGCCTGGACCTGGGCCAGTCCACCGGCGGCTTCACCGATTGCCTGCTGCAGCGCGGCGCATCGCGGGTGGTCGGCGTGGACGTGGGCTTTGGCCAGCTGCACGAGCGCCTGCGCGCCAATCCGCGCGTGGGCTGCGTGGAGCGTGTCAACGCGCGCCGGCTGTGCGTGCAGGACCTGCCCGATGCGGCCGAGGGCTTTGACCTGATCGTCGGCGACCTGTCCTTCATTTCGCAGACCCTGGTTCTTCCCGCGATCAAGCCGATGCTCAAGGGCGGCGCTGCGCTGCTGATGCTGGTCAAGCCGCAGTTCGAACTGCAGCCCGGCCAGCTCGGCAAAGGCGGCGTCGTCACCGACCCCAGTCTGTACCCGGTGGTCGAGCGGCGCGTTCGCGCGGCGCACAGCGCGCTGGGGCTGACGGTGCAGTCCTGGTTCGAGTCGCCCATTCGGGGCGGCGACGGCAACCGGGAGTTTTTCCTCTATTCGACTTCTCCAACCGGTAGCCGACCATGACCGTGCCATCTAGTATTCCCATCAGCCTCGAGTTCTTCCCGGCGCGCACCAGCGATGGCGCCGAAAAAATACGCGCCGTGCGCCGCGACCTGTACGCGCTTAGACCGGAGTTCTGTTCGGTCACCTACGGCGCCGGCGGCTCGACCCAGACCGGCACCTTCGGCGCGGTGTCCGACATGATCACCGAGGGCGTGCTGGCAGCGCCGCATTTCGCCTGCGTTGGCGCGACGCGTGCGAGCGTTCGCGAGCAGCTCGCGCAGCTCCAGGGTATGGGCGTGCGGCGCATCGTCGCGCTGCGCGGCGACATGCCAAGCCCCTACGGCGCCGAGGGCGAGTTCCGCCATGCCTGCGACCTGGTCGAGTTCATCCGCGATGAGACCGGCGAGCATTTTGCGCTCGACGTCGCCGCCTACCCCGAAACGCATCCGCGCGCGCGCAGTCCGGAGCACGACCTGCACGCTTTTGCAATGAAGGTCAAAAGTGGTGCAAATTCCGCGATTACCCAGTATTTCTATAACCCGGACGCCTATTTCCGTTTCGTCGACGACACGCAGCGTTTGGGCGTGCATATTCCGGTGCTTCCGGGAATCATGCCGATCACCAACTCGACGCAGCTGCTGCGCTTCTCCGACATGTGCGGCGCCGAAATACCGCGCTGGATACGACTTCGCCTGCAGGCTTTCAAGGAGGACAACGCGTCCATACGCGCCTTCGGCCTTGACGTCGTCACCGCGCTGTGCGAACGGCTTCGCGCCGGCGGCGCCCCGGCGCTGCATTTTTACACCATGAACCAGAGCGCGTCGGTGCTGGAGATCTGCCGCCGGCTGGGGCTGTGAACCCGTTGGCACCGGCGGCCCGCTAAGACACCGGCGGCCCGCTAAGATCGCAGCAGCACCCCGCGCCACCGCCACCCGGACCTTTGCCCATGAAAATCCTCCTGACCGGCGCCGCCGGCTTCATCGGCATGACGACCGCGCTGCGCCTGCTGGCGCGCGGAGACGAGGTGGTCGGGCTGGACAACCTGAACGACTACTACGACGTGCGGCTCAAGCACGACCGGCTGGCGCGCCTGACGCCGCACGCCAACTTCCGTTTCGTCCAGTGCGACGTCGCCGACCGCGCGGAAATGGCGCAGCTGTTCGAGCAGGGCCGCTTCGAGCGGGTGGTCCATCTGGCGGCGCAGGCCGGCGTGCGCTATTCGATCCAGAACCCGCACGCGTACATCGACAGCAACATCGTAGGCTTCACCAACATTCTCGAAGGCTGCCGGCACAGTGGCGTGCAGCATCTGGCCTACGCGTCGAGTTCGAGCGTCTACGGCGGCAACACCCGAATGCCTTTTTCCGAGCACGACAGCGTCGACCATCCGGTCAGCCTGTACGCCGCGACCAAGAAGGCCAACGAGCTGATGGCCCACACCTACAGCCACCTGTACCGGCTGCCGACGACCGGACTGCGCTTCTTCACCGTCTACGGGCCGTGGGGCAGGCCGGACATGGCGCTGTTCTTGTTCACCAAGGCGATCCTCGAGGGCCGCGCGATCGAGGTCTTTAACCATGGCAATATGCGGCGCGATTTCACCTATGTCGACGACATCGTCGAAGGCGTGGTCCGGGTGCTCGACCGACCGGCCAGCGCCAGCCCGCACTACGACGCGCTGCAAGCAGACCCTGCCACCAGCAACGCACCGTACCGGGTCTTCAACATCGGCAACAACAACCCGGTCGACCTGCTGGACTTCATCGCCTGCATCGAAGACGCACTGGGCATGAAGGCCGAAAAGCGGCTGCTGCCGCTGCAGGACGGCGACGTACCGGCGACCTATGCCAATACCGACGCGCTGCGCGAATGGGTCGGTTTCGTTCCGGGAACCAGCATTCGCGACGGCATCGGCCGTTTCGTCGCCTGGTACCGCCACTACTACAAGGTGTAGGGCGCCGGCTGGGGGCGAAACACCCCACCCAGCGACTCGGCGGCTTGCCGAGCAAGGAACTGCCAACTATGCACGATCGCGGCGCGTGCATCCGCGCGCCGGGGTCTGAATTTCCGCAGACGGTGGTTCGGTCAATCAGCCAGCCCAGGCATCCTGCCAACATCGTGCCCGTGGTCGGTGGCATGGACGCCTAGCAAGGCTCGGCTGGCCGCTTCTTCAATACCCAGTAAAAGGTGCCGGGGCGCGCGATGCAAGAACAAGAGGACCCGCCGCAGGCGGTGGTCGAACTGGTCCGGGTGGAGAAGTCCTACCACCTGGGTTCGGTGCTGGTGCCGGTGATCAAGGGGATCAACCTGATCGTGCGGCCCGCCTGCTTCTCCGTGCTGCTCGGGCCTTCGGGTAGCGGCAAGACGACGCTGCTCAACCTGATGGGCTGCGTCGACAAGCCCGACCAGGGCGAAGTGGTCGTCGCCAACTGCCAAGTAGGCGCACTGGATGACGACGCCCTGTCGGACTTTCGTGGCGAGACCATCGGTTTCATTTTCCAGAATTTCAATTTGCTGCCGGTCCTGAGCGCCTACGAGAACATCGAATACCCGCTGCTGCTGGCAGGCGCGCCGGCCAGCAAACGCGGCGCGCGCGTGCAACGGCTGCTCGAGGCCGTCGGGCTGGGCGACAAGGCGAAAAATTTACCCGGACAGCTGTCGGGCGGGCAACGCCAGCGCGTCGCCATCGCGCGGGCGTTGGCGCGCAAGCCCAAGCTGGTCATTGCCGATGAGCCGACAGCGAATCTGGACAGCGCCACCGGGGCCGCGATCCTCGCACTGATGCGCAGCATGGTCGACCGTTACGCGATCTCCTTTCTTTTTTCGTCGCACGACCCCGAGGTCATCAAGGCCGCCGACGACACGATATTCCTGAGCGACGGGGTGATCCAGTCGGTCCGCCGCAAGGGCGCTGTGGGGCTGGCGTGAACACGCTGCAACTGGCGCTGCGCAACCTGCTGCGCAACCGACGGCGATCGCTTGCGACCTTGCTGGCGATGGCGGTGGGTTCCGCATCCATCCTGCTTTTTGGTGGCTTCAGCGCCAATGTGGATTACGAACTGCTGACCCGCCATGTGCGCAAGGGCGGCCATTTGCAGGTGCAGCAGCGGGACTTCTACCTCTACGGTAGCGGCGACCCTATTGCTTACGGACTCGCCGACCACGGCCGGATCCTCAAGGCCATCCGTGACGACGAGGTGCTCAGCTCCCTGGTGCGGGTCGCGACGCCGACGCTGCAGTTTGGCGGGATAGCCGGCAACTCGGCGGCCGGCGTTTCGCGCACCATCATCGGCGCGGGCTTCGTCGCCGAAGACATCAACCGGATGCGCGAATGGAACGAATTCGGTTTGCGAACCAAGGCGGCGCCGTCCGCCTTGCAGGGCTCGGCTGCGGACGCTGCGGTCGTCGGGACCGGCGTCGCCCGGGTGCTCCTGATGTGCGAGGCCCTGAAGATTGCCAACTGCCCTGCGGTGCAAAAAAAGAGCCTGGCCAGCGACGCGCCCTCCGGCGATCTCGGGACCAAGGCGAACGGCAAAGCGAAGGCTAAAGCGAACGGCAAAGCGAACGGCAAAGCAAACGGCAAGGCACATGGAAAGAGCAACGGAAAGAGCAATGGAAAACGCAATGGCAACGGCAACGGCAATGGCAGTGCGCTACCCGCCGACATTGCGCAGCTCAGCCTGCAGGAAGCGCAGGCAGCGCCCGCTGCTGGGCCGCGCCGGATCGATGTGCTGGTCGCCAGCGCCCGCGGCGCGCCCAATGTCGCCTCGCTCGAGGTGATTCGGGCCGAGGACCAGGGTGTGAAGGAGCTTGACGACGTGTCGATCATGCTGCACCTGGCGCGCCTGCAGACCCTGATCTACGGGAAATTGCCGCCGGGGGCGACGGCCATCATGCTGCAGCTCGCCCGCACGGAACAGATCGAGCAGGCGCGCGCGCGACTCGTCACTGTGCTGGCCGGCTTCTCCGCGACCCAGCCCTTGGCGGTCCTCGACTTCCGCCAGCTCAACCCCTTCTACGTTCAGACGATGCAGATGTTCGACACCATATTTGGCTTCGTCTTTGTGCTGATCGGTGGCATCGTGCTGTTCACCGTCAGCAACACCATGAACACCTCGGTCGTCGAGCGCACGGTGGAGATCGGCACGCTGCGCGCTATGGGCCTGCGCAGGGGCGGCATCTTGCGCCTGTTCGTGGCCGAGGGAGCGCTGCTCGGATGCGCCGGCGCGCTGCTCGGCGCAGCTCTGGGGCTGTTGCTGGCAGCCGTCGTCAATCGGGTCGCTATGCCCTGGCTGCCTCCCGGTAACGTCGAGTTGGTCCCATTCACCGTCCGGGTCTGGGGTGAAGGCCGCCTGATACTCGGAACGCTGGTGGGCATCGTCTGCATCGCCACCGTGTCTGCCTGGTGGCCCGCATACCGCGCGGCACGGCTCGATATCGTCGACGCCCTGCGCCATGTCTAGCGCAGGGCTGCTCACCATGCGATCGCTATCAGCCCTTTTTCTCGGCTGCCTGATCGCCGGTGCAACATCGGCAGCGCCCAGCGCGGATGAGATGCTGGCCGCCAGCGACGATATCCGCAACCCGTCGCAGGCTTTCAGCATGACGGTGACGCTCACCGAGTTTCAGGCCGGCAAGCAGGTCGACGCGAGCACGCTAACCAGCTACGCGCGCCCGCAGCCCGGCGGCCAGTTCGCCAGCCTGATCCGCTTCGTATTGCCGGCGCGGGACGCCGGCAAGCTGATGCTCAAACACGGCAACGAAATGTGGTTTTATGACCCGACCAACAAGGCCAGCGTGCGCCTGTCGCCGCAGCAGCGCCTGATGGGCCAGGCGAGCAATGGCGACGTCGCCACCGTGAACTTTTCTCGTGACTACAAGGCGACGCTCGCCGCGACCGAAACCATCCAGGACGGCGAGCGCCAGCCCCGGCGCACGCACAAGCTGGCGCTGAGCGCCACGGCGCCAGACGCCACCTACGCGAGCATCGATCTGTGGATCGACGCCGACAGCAACCGTCCGATCAAGGCGCGATTTTTTGCCGATTCCGAGCGGCTGCTCAAGACCGCCTATTACCGGCGCTACCAGACCCAGCTCGGTGCGCAGCGCCCTACCGAGACGGTGATCATCGACGGGCTCGACCCGCAGTCGGTCACGCTGATGCGTTTCTCGGCCTACGTCGCGCGCGCCATACCCGAGGCCTGGCTGCAACGCGACTTCCTGCCCCGATTCAAACCCGACTAAGACCATGCGCCTGACTGCCCGATCCCTGCGCCAGTGCCTGCTCGCCGCCGCGCTGGCCAATGCGCTTTCGACGCTGGCGGCAGCGCCGCTGGCTGGTTCGGCCAGTCCGCCGCAGGCCGAGTCCGACGCCTTGGAGCTGGAGGCCCCCGCGCCCGCGGGCAGCGAGGCCCGTGCCCTGCGCCTGCTGATCGAGGCGGCGGTCGGCAGGGCCAGCCAGCGCTACCTGCCCTATGCCCGCGACAGCGCCCGTATTTCGTTGGACCTGTCGCACAGCGCGGCCTGGGGCCACGGGCTGCGCAGCTTCGTGTCGGACCGGCTCGACCAGATGCAGCCGGTCAGCGGCGACGCCCCTGAGATGGTCAACAGCCTGCGCGAAGCCTATGCGAGCTGGCAAAGTGGCGACGGCGACACCCTGGTCGAAGCGGGCCGCATCAACCTGCGCTTTGGCCCTGGCTTTGGCTACAACCCGACCGACTTTTTCCGCGATGGAAGCCTGCGCACCCTAACCACCGTCGACCCGGTGGCGCTGC
>Ga0114970_10000160_pt1 | contig 45392 bp, 39 predicted proteins | sample M_140205_XF_Meta_FD_87030 | JGI IMG/M metagenome (GOLD analysis project Ga0114970, IMG submission 87030) | Freshwater microbial communities from Lake Montjoie, Canada to study carbon cycling - M_140205_XF_MetaG | ecosystem: Environmental > Aquatic > Freshwater > Lake | place: Lake Montjoie... | reverse complement strand
TGCTGGGGATGACGACTGCTACGCGCTCACGAGGCCGCAAACCATCCGCATACTGGCCGGTTAAGACGATCGCTGACGCCCGACGGGTGATGCTTGAGGATGTCCTGCACTTGGTGCAGGCCCCCAGGGACGGGGGATAACTTTTATTTTCACTTAACCCCGTGGTCGGGGGGGCTTGTGCCGGCTTCGCGGCACTTATGTGCTGGCACTGTTGTTCGGCTCATGGGTCGATTAAGTGGAAGTCTAAATAGTCTAAAAGCCTTAATTTGGGTAAATTGGATTCGGCCCAAGAGTCTAAATAGTCCAACCACCCTATAGGGGTTACGGATAAAGCTGTCTGAAAGTGCTGCGCTCATGACTATCCTTTCGGTTTTCCCCTCAGCTTTCCCCACAGGATGTGGTCGATTAGCCGTAAGAGGTGTTGCTACGTAAGGTAAGGCCTTGAACCTGATCAGCCCAGCACGGTGAGTACTTATTGCCGGTTTTTCCCAATGAAGGCGGCATGGACGTGGAGCCAAGAGGTGCCCAGACTTATCAAGTAAGCCCAAGACCTAACCAGGTCCTTAGTTGACCCGCAGTCCGCACCACAGCGCCAGTGCCGTGGCCTTGGTCGGCGGCGGCTCGCCGCCGCGGCCAGGAGAGGTGTCACTGGCACACCATGGCGTGCTGTTTCTTGATGAGCTCGCCGAGTTTCCGCGCGCGGCGCTCGAGGCACTGCGCGAGCCGCTCGAAACCGGAACCATCACCATCTCGCGCGCGGCGCACAGTACCGAGTTTCCTGCCCAATTTCAGCTGATCGCGGCGATGAACCCCTGCGCTTGTGGCTATCTTGGTGCCACCACCAGAGCCTGCCGCTGCACACCCGACCAGGTAGCGCGCTACCAGGGCCGCATCAGCGGTCCGCTGATGGACCGCATCGACCTCCAGGTCGATGTGCCCGCGCTGTCTGCAGACGAGCTGCTGCAGTCGCCGGCGGGCGAGTCAACCGCCGCCATCCGCGACCGGTGCAGCCAAGCGCGCGCAGCAGCGCTAGCGCGTCAGGGAAAGGCGAACCACGCATTACAGGGTCGCGAGATCGACCAGTTCCTGCGCCTCGATCCGGCGGCGGCGAAGCTGCTCCACCACGCCGGCGCACGGCTGGGCTGGTCGGCACGCGGCATGCACCGGATCCTCAAGGTCGCGCGCAGCATCGCCGACCTGGCGGGTGCATCGCATATCGAAACGGCCCACCTTGCAGAGGCGATTCAGTACCGACGAACGCCCGGCACGACGCCCTGAGCCAGAACGCCCGCACGCCGGGCCGCCAGACCTGTAAAAATAGGCCTCGCTTTGCATCATTGGAAACAGGACGCCCATGAACGACCGCTCGCACCTTTCGCCACTGCCCGACCGCCTGTCAACGGACCCGCGCAGCCCGCACCACCTGGCCGCCGTGTTCGAGCATGCCATCGGCATCCGGTTGAACGACAAGGAGCGGGTGGACGTCGAGGAATACTGCATCAGCGAAGGCTGGGTCAAAGTGCCGGCAGGAAAAACCCGCGACCGCAAGGGCAACCCGCTGATGATCACGCTAAAGGGCAAGGTCGAGGCTTTTTACCGCTAGCGGGCTTGCGATTGACCAGTGCGATTCCCGCAGCCACCAGCGCGATCGCCAGCAGCAAATGGACGCTGACCGCTTCACCCAGCCAAATCGACCCGAAGATCAACGCAAAGACCGGCGTCAGAAACACGAAGGCCGAAATCCGCGTCGCGGGGTACCGGCCCAGCATCCACATCCAGGCGAGAAAACTGGCAAAAGCGCCCACAACGGTCTGCAGCCCGATTGAAAACGCGGCAAACGCACTCCATTCCCACCGCCAGGACTCCCCAAGCAGGAGGGAGACCATCGGCAGACACAAGCTGCTCATGGCCACCTGATAGAAAAGCAGTTTCTCAGCCGACACCCTAGAAAGCGCCGAGGTGCGGATGACGACCGTCGTCAAGCCCCAGGCCATTCCCGAGGCCAGCGCCAGCAGGTCGCCGCGCCACGGATGCGCCGAACCGACACGCGCAAAACCGTCAGCAAAACTCAGCGCAATGGCCAGAAACGCCAACGCCAGACCGGCCCATTGCAGCGCGCACAGGCGCTCGGACTTCACCGCTATCGGCAGCAACAACGCGACCCAGAACGGCGCCGTGTAAACGAAGATAGTGACGCGCGACGCCGTCCCATATTCCAACGCGCTGTACATCAGGGCAAACTCGATGGCGAACAGTGCGCCAGCCAGAAGCCCAGGCTTCAGGCTGGCGTCGGGCGCGAACAGGGCGATGCGGCGAAAGCGGCACCAGACGCACAGAATGAGGGTCGCTCCGGTGAAGCGGACCGCGGCCTGAAATACCGGCGGGATTTCGGCGATGGTGGCCTTGACCAGCACCTGCTGCAGGCCCCAGAACATGCAGCACAGCAACAACAGGGCGACAGCCCGCAGATCAAGATGCTCGCTGCGCGTCATGCGCGCCGCTTCAGCCGCTGCCAAACTGCAGATCCCAGGGTCGGCGGCAAGCGCAGTGCGCAGACCCTGGAGGTCAAGCGTTGAGGGCCTGTTGCATCGCCGCCAGAAGCTCGGTCGGCTCCTGGGCGCCCGACAACGCCACTTTCTGGTTGAAGATGAAGTAGGGGACGCCGCTGATGCCCGCGCTGCGCGCCTGCGCGTCAGCGCGGGCCACCGCGTCGAGCTGCGCAGGATCGCGCATAAAGGCGCGCGCCGCGTCGGCGTCGAGCCCAGCCTCGCCAGCGATCTCGGCGAGCACGTCGGCGCTGCCGATGAAACGGTTTTCGACAAAATAGGCCTTGAGCAAACGCTCTTTCATAGCGCCGGCGGATGCAGCCCCACCCTGCCGCGCGAAGGCCAGCAACGCGTGCGCAGCGAGGGTGTTCGGCTGGCGCGTGATGCCGTCTAGGTCCAGCGCCAAGCCGACGGCGCGGCCGGCGGCACGAACCCGGTCGTAAATCTGGGCGGCGCGCTGCGGGCCGCCAAACTTGTCTTGCACGTACTGTTGCCGCGCAACGCCTTCGGCGGGCAGGTCCGGATTAAGCTGGAATGGATGCCAGCGCAATTCTGCAGTCGGCAGGCCGGCCGCCATCGGCAGCGCCAAGGCGAGCTCGAGCTTGCGTTTGCCGATGTAGCACCAGGGGCAAACGATGTCCGAAACAATGTCGATGGTCAGGGTGTTGGCGGTCACGGCGACCTAGCGCGCGAATAGTTGCGAAGGGTCGGCGAAGGCCTTGAACTCGATCGCATTCCCGCAGGGGTCCATGAAGAACATGGTCGCCTGCTCGCCGACCTCGCCCTTAAAGCGCACATACGGTTCGATGATGAATTGCGTCCCCGCCCTGCGCAACTTGTCGGCCAGAGCGGCCCACTCGTCCATGCCCAGCACCACACCAAAGTGGCGCACCGGAACGCTGTGGCCATCTACGGCGCTGGTAGCCGTCTGCTGCGCCGGACCCGGCGACAGATGGGCGACGATCTGGTGCCCGAAGAAATCAAAATCGATCCATTCCGGCGACGAACGCCCTTCCGGACAACCCAGCAGCTCGCCATAAAAACCGCGGGCCCGCTCAAGGGAGCTAACCGGAAAAGCAAGGTGAAACGGGCTGAGGGTGGCCATGAACGCTATCCTTAAACGGGGCCTTTCATGGTACCGCAAGGCCAAGCGGCGCAAGACCCCGCGCCGGCGTGGCTAGATCGCGCAGTCCGGCGACCGGGCGCAGCCAGTCTGCGTAGCCCGACTAAACTCGAAGCATGATCAAGAGCCCGGCCGCAAAAACGTCGTTCAAGACGCAGATGCTCAAAACACGCGAGGAAGCCATTATGCAAGCGGTAAACCGCTTGCTGGCCGACAAGGGCTTTGATGCCATGACGCTCGACGAAGTGGCCGCGCAGGTCGGCATCGCCAAAGCCAGTCTGTACAAGCACTATTGCAGCAAGGAGGACCTGGCGGCTGCGGCGATGGTGCGTGCGATGCGCCGCGCGCAGGACTTCTTCGGGTCGCTCCCGCCGGCCGCCGCGCCGCTGGACAACCTGCGTGCAGCCGTGCGCTGGACGATGCAGCTCAAACTCGCGGGCGACATGCCGTCGTTGCCGAGCCAAAACTCAAGCCTGCGCGCAACGCTGATCGCGAACCGTGACTACATGGACGGACTGATAGAAGTGAGCGACCGCCTCGGAGCGTGGATAGAAGAAGCGCAGGCGAATGGCTCGCTGCGCCGAGAGCTTCCGGCCATTGCCGTGCTCTACACCCTGTACGCGCGCGCCTGCGACCCGGTACTCGAGTTTCTGCAAATGGGCGGGCAACATAGCGACGAAGAAATCGTCGACCTGGTGCTGAGCACCTGCTTTGACGGGCTCAACGCGCGCTGATGGCCGCTGATGGCCACACTCAGCGAACCAGCAACACCGGAACCCGGCACTGCGCCAGCACCTGGGTCGCCACCGACCCCATAACCAGGCTGGCCAGCGCGCCATGCCCATGCGAACCCATCACCAGCAGGTCGAATTTCCCGGCCTGTGCGAACCTGGCGATCGTCTCCCCCGCCGGGCCCACCTTCCAGCCGCTGGTCGCCTCGACGCCGTGGCGCAACAGAAACTTGGCGGCCGGCGCCAGCACGCGTTCGGCCTCATCGGCCTGGTATGCGTCCACCACCTCCTTGCCGACGATGGCGCGCGCGCGCGCCGGCAGTGCCGGCTGCGCCGTAAACAGCGTGTAGTGGCTGGCGCTGGAGAATGTTTCGTTGTGGGTCACCAGATAGGCCAGCATCCTCTTGGTATAGGCGCTGCCATCGACGGCGAGCAGGATTTTCATGCGCGGACTCCAAAATATTCCAGCGCCCAGTTTTGCGCGCCGCCAAGGTGGCCGGCTTGACACAAGTCAGGACTCGGTGTCTATCAGCAGGTCGGCAATAAAGCCGGTCTGCTCCCCCTTACGCGCGTATCCCAGGGGGTTGGCCACCACCCGGCAGCCGCCATGCAGATAGTCACTCGGCGCATGCAGATGTCCGTGCAGCCAGAAGTCGGCGCTGGGAAGCAGTTCGTCGAGAGCGTTGCAAAACCCCGCCGTACCCGGAACCATTCCGTAGCGCGGGTCTGCGCTGCGCAGGCTGGGCGCAAAGTGGGTCACGACCACCGTCTTTGCTTCGCCGCGTTCTGCCAGCGCCTTGCGCAGCCACTCCTGGCAAACCAGTGCCTGCTCCCGAACCTGCTGCGCCAGCATCGGGACACCGAGGCGGGTGCTGCCGGTCTTGCGCAGGTAGTAGTTGGCGGCGCGAAATGCCTTTTCCCGGCTTTTGAGCAGATCCGCCAGACTGGCCCGCGGGTCATCCGCCGCAGGGCCCAAGGCGTCGAAGTCGGTCCACAGGGTGGTGCCGATGAAGCGCACGCCGCACAGTTGCACCGCCTCGCGTTCCAGCCAGACCATTCCGAGCCGCTCGCAGGTGTCGCGCAGGCGCGCGTGCGCCGCGTCGAAGTCGAGCAGGTCGTATTCATGGTTGCCGGGCAGGAAAAGCACCGGCGTTGGCCATCCCCGCAATGGGGAAAAGCGCGCTAAACCGAAGTCGCCATCATCCAGTTGCGAGCCCTTTTGGTACGAACCGATGTCGCCAGCCAGCACCAGGAGGTCGGCGCCTTGCGCCGGGCTCGGCACAAAGTGCGGGTGCGCCTCGAGATGCAGGTCCGACAGCAGTTGGATCTTCATACCGCCGACGGATCTGCTGGGTCGGCGGAGCTCACCCCGAAGCGGTCGGTCAGGCTACCAAGCGGTTTTCGATGCGCTCCTTGGTCTGACGAAGGGCCTCCGGCAGGTGGTAGGCGAGCTGCTTGAACAGGTCTGCGTGAAGCTGGAGTTCGGTCTTCCAGGCGGCGGTGTCGATGCTGGTGACGGTATTGAATTGCTCGGTCGTGAAGTCCAGGCCGCTCCAGTTGATCTCCTGGTAGGCCGGACTCACGCCGAACACATGCTCGGTTCCTTGGCTCTTGCCCTCGATGCGGTCGATCATCCACGTCAGCACCCGCATGTTCTCGCCGTAGCCGGGCCATACGAACTTGCCGTCGGCACCCTTGCGAAACCAGTTGGCGGTGTAGATCCGGGGAAGGCGCGCTCCCGTCGAGGCAAGTTTCTCGCCCATGTCGAGCCAATGCTGGAAATAGTCGCTCATGTTGTAGCCGGCAAAGGGCAGCATGGCGAATGGGTCGCGGCGGACCACGCCCTGCTGCCCGCCGGCAGCGGCGGTTGTCTCCGAGCCCATGGTCGCCGCCATGTAAACGCCTTCTACCCAGTTGCGCGCCTCGGTGATCAGAGGCACTGTCGTCGAGCGTCGGCCGCCGAATATGAAGGCGTCGATGGCCACACCGGCCGGGTCATCCCAGGCGCTGTCCAGTGCCGGGTTGTTGGTCGCTGCAACGGTAAAGCGCGAGTTCGGGTGCGCTGCGGGCTTGAGTTTGCCGTCGACTCCGCTGGCACGCGCGATTTGCGGGGTCCAGTCATTGCCTTGCCAGTCGATCAGGTGCGCCGGCAGTGCGGCGCCGTCCTTTTCCAGCCCCTCCCACCAGACATCGCCGTCATCGGTCAGCGCGACGTTGGTGAAGATCACATCGCTGTTCAGACTGGCCATGCAGTTGGGGTTGGTCAGCATGTTGGTTCCCGGCGCGACGCCGAAGTAGCCGGCCTCCGGGTTGATGGCGTAGAGCCTGCCATCGGCGTGGGGCTTGATCCAGGCGATATCGTCGCCGATGGTGGTGACCTTCCAACCCTCGAAGGCGGCCGGGGGAACGAGCATCGAAAAATTTGTCTTGCCGCAGGCGCTCGGGAACGCCGCCGCCACATGGTATTTTCGGCCCTGCGGGTTGGTGACGCCGAGGATCAGCATGTGCTCAGCCAGCCAGCCAAGGCTGGCTGGCGAGTCGCCGGCGGCCGCACGGCCCATGTTCGACGCAATACGCAACGCAAAGCATTTTTTGCCCAGCAGTGCATTACCGCCATAGCCCGAGCCGTAAGACCAGATCTCGCGCGTCTCGGGGTAGTGGACGATGTACTTGGTCTTGTTGCAGGGCCAAGCCACATCGGCCTGACCGGGCAGCAGCGGCGCGCCGACGGTATGCATGCAGGGAACAAAGTTGCCGTCGGTACCCAGCACCGCATAGACCTCCTTGCCCATGCGCGTCATCAGCTTCATGTTGACCGCCACATAGGGGCTGTCAGACAACTCGATGCCAATATGCGAAATGTGCGAGCCCAGCGGCCCCATTGAAAACGGGACCACATACATAGTCCTTCCGCGCATGCAGCCGTCAAACAGGGCCTTGCTGCCGTCCGGTTGGCCATTCTGGAGCAGCGCGCGCATTTCTTCGGGAGCCATCCAGTTGTTGGTCGGCCCCGCGCTGTCCTTTTCCGTTGAACAAATAAAAGTGCGGTCTTCGACCCGCGCCACATCGCTGGGGTCTGAACGGGCCAGGAAAGAGTTTGCTCGCTTGGCCGGGTTCAGGCGCAGGAAGGTGCCGGCGTCCACCAGTTGCTGGCAAAGGCGGTGGTATTCCTCATCCGAGCCGTCGCACCAGTAGATGGCCGCGGGTTTGGTGAGTTGTGCCATGCCCGCAACCCATGCCAGCAGGCCCGGGTTGTTGACAAAGGACGGCGCGTTGGTCCGGGTAAGGATTTCAGCCGGTGAGTCCATGGGAAATGCTCCAGAAGTAAGAATTCTTTTCAGAGGGAACGAAAGAGGCCGAGGAATGGTCGGACCGGCACAGCATTCGCTTTGAAAAGATGACTTGCGGCACGACGGGTCCGCCGGGTCGGCGAAGCTGCTGCCACTTAGCCACTTGCTGATCGCAAGTAGCTTGAACAATGCGCGGGAACACGGTAGCGCACGGCGCTGGGGTCGGCAAACAAGACAATTCTATGAACTGCCCCCCGGAGTTGGGGTACCTCCCACACGGAAAATTATGCAAAATCCGCATGAATTTATGCCGCTCCCGCGACTTAGATCCATTTTCCCAACCCCGGGTGGGCGTTCAACCCCGGCGCTCAGGCGCGCGCTTTGCCCGTGAACGCAGGCCTGCGTTGGCGACCACGTGCATTTCCTACGCACAGGCGCCGTTGCGGCGCCTGTCGGGCGCTAGGCCATGAAGACCGCGATGAAGGCGAGCAAGAAGATCAGCAGGCCACCGGCCACTGGGAGCACCACTGGCATCAGCGGAACAATTCTTTCAACCGCATCGGCTGGAGCGGCGTCGTGATGGGGCGTAGGCGCGGACATGGAATTCCTCGAAGTTGCGGCGTCGAATCGACAGGCCGATTTTAGCGCCATCCCCCGAAGCGCCGTCCTGCCAGCGGTCAGCGCGTCCTTGGACCCACATCAAGGCACAAGGGGAAACTGTCGCGCACCATGCGCCTGCTGACCGTGCCGTTTCCGGCCACGCAGCAGGCTTGCAGGCCGTGGTTTCCGTTTGCAGCGGGCCCAGACCCTGCGTAGGACAACCGGCCGTGCATGTCGGGAATGGTGATGTGGAACAAACCCTCTTTACCGCGTTGGCGTATACTCCATAGGGTATATGAAAGAAGCGCCATGACCCGTCCTGACCGTCGACTCCCCGTGCGAGCTGCGATCCGCCGGTCCTTGGTTTGGCTCGCTGCGCTGCTGGTTTCGGCCACGGCAGCGCAGGGAACTTCGCAGGTTCCGGTAATGGTGCTGCAGACGCAGGCAGTGGGAACCGGCTTCGAGCTGGACGGCGTGGCGCAGCCCGTCAAACAAAGCACCGTCTCTGCGCAGGCGATCGGGCGCATCGCCACGCTGACGGTAAAGGCGGGCGACAGGGTCCGCTCCGGTCAGCTGCTGGCGACCATCGACGACCGCGAGGCGCAAGCCGGCGTTCAGCGCAGCCAGGCCCAGGTAGCGCAGGCCGACGCCGAGTTGCGCAACGCACGCGCGCACCTTGGCCGCACGCGCGAACTACAGACCCAGGGCTATGTCAGTGCGGCGGCGCTCGACAGCGCAGACGCGCAGTTCAAGGGTGCGCAGGCTGGGCGCGACCAGGCCGGGGCGGGCGAACGCCAATCGGCGCTGGCGCAAGGCTTTACCCGAGTCAGCGCGCCGTTTGACGGCTGGGTGCTGCAAACGCACGCCGAGGCGGGCGACCTGGCGGTGGCCGGAAAACCGCTGCTCACGCTGTATGCGCCGCTGCCGATCCGGGCCGTGGTCCAGGTGCCGGTCTCGCGGTCGGCACTGGCCCGGGCGTCCGAAGTCATCGAGGTGCTGCTGCAAGACAGCGCCGGCGCCACCCACTGGGTTCGCCCGGTTACGCGCAGCATAGTCCCCACCGCAGACCCGGTTTCGCAGACCATTGAATGGCGGCTTGAGCTGCCGCCCGAGGCTGCCAAATCGCTGCTGCCGGGGCAGCATCTGCGGGTACGTTTCAGCGCGGGGCAAACCGATCGCACCCTGGTTCCGGCTGCCGCCATCTTGCGCCGCGGCGAGCTCAGCGCGGTGTATGTGGTCTCGGGCAAGGGCTTTGCGCTGCGCGCCGTACGCCTGGGCGCCGAGCATGCGCAGGGCATCGAGGTGCTGGCCGGTCTGGCCGCCGGCGAGCGCATTGCCGTCGACCCGGTCAAAGCCGGCCTGGCCGGCGCGCAGCCGGCTGCACCGCAGTGAGGTCGTCATGAAGGACGAAGCGCCCATGGGCGTCTCCGGGCGCATCGCCGCCGCCTTCCAGTCCAACGCGTTGACGCCCCTGCTGGCGCTGGTGGCCCTGCTGCTAGGCCTGTTCGCGGTACTCGTGACGCCGCGTGAGGAGGAGCCGCAGATCAACGTCACGATGGCCAATGTGCTGATCGCGTTTCCCGGCGCAAGCAGCGCCGACGTCCAGAATATGGTCGCCCGGCCGGCCGAACAGGTGCTCAGCCAGATCGCGGGGATCGAACACACCTATTCGGTCGCGCGACCGGGAATGGCCGTGTTGACGGTGCAGTTCAAGGTGGGCGTGTCACGCACCGATGCGCTGGTGCGGCTGTATGAGGTTCTCAACGCGAACCAGGACTGGCTGCCGCGCGAGCTCGGCACGCTAGCGCCGATCGTCAAGCCTAAGGGCATCGACGACGTTCCGGTACTCGCTATCACGCTGTGGGGCGACCAGGCCGTGCCGGCGCAGGAGCTCGAAAGCGTCGCGCATGCGCTGGAGTCTGAGCTCAAGCGCGTCCCCGGCACGCGCGAAGTCCAGACCATTGGCGCACCGGGGCGCGCGGTACATGTGTGGCTCGACCCGGTGCGCCTGCGCGAGCGCGGTATCGATGTGCTTAGGCTCAAGGCGGCGCTAGCGGCTGCGAACTTCAGCATGCCCTCGGGTGCGGTCATCGACCAAACGGGCCCACCGGCGCAGATGGTCAGCGTCGAAACCGGCGAGTTCCTGCGCTCGGAGCAAGATGTCGGCGACTTGGTGGTCGGCGTGCACAAGGGCCTCCCGGTTTATCTGCGCGAGGTTGCGCGCGTCGAGGCCAGTGCGCGACTGGCGCAGCGCTACGTCTGGTTCACGCCCGGAGGCGCACCCGCACCGGCCAATGCCGGCGGCGCGCCGACAGCCGTGGCCGGCAGCGTCCATCCGGCGTTGACCATCACCGTCACCAAAAAATCGGGCGAGAACGCGGTTGAGGTGTCGCGCGCTGTGCGCGAACGGCTGCGGGTTTTGGGCAACACGATACTGCCAGCCAACATCAATGCCACCATCACGCGCGACTACGGCCAGACCGCCGCCGAAAAAGCGAGCAAGCTGATCCAGAAACTGGCTTTTGCCACCGGGTCGGTCATCCTGCTGGTCGGCTTCGCGCTGGGCCGGCGTGAGGCCGCTATCGTCGGGGCGGCGGTGATCCTGACGCTGACTGCCACGCTATTTGCCTCCTGGGCCTGGGGCTTCACCCTCAACCGGGTTTCGCTCTTTGCCCTGATCTTCTCGATCGGCATCCTGGTCGATGACGCGATCGTGGTGGTCGAAAATATCCACCGCCATCAGGCGATGGGTGTTGGGGCGCAGGCGCAAGCGAGCCGCCAAAGCCTGGCCAAGATCATCCCGCGAGCGGTCGACGAGGTTGGCGGGCCGACCATCCTCGCCACCTTGACGGTAATCGCTGCGCTGCTGCCGATGGCATTCGTTTCAGGGCTGATGGGTCCCTACATGAGTCCGATCCCGATCAACTCCAGCCTGGGCATGGTCTTGTCGCTCGCGATCGCCTTCACCGTCACGCCATGGCTTGCGCTCAGGCTGATGAAGCCGCACGCCGGCGCTGCTTCCGACGCAGACAGCAACCTGGGTCCGCGACTGCAAGCGCTTTTTTCCCGTCTGCTGCGGCCCTTGCTCGACAGCGTGCGCAAGCGCTGGTGGCTGCTGGCCTCCATCCTGGTAGCGCTGATGCTGTCGGTCGGACTCACAGGGGTGCAATGGGTGGTGCTGAAGATGCTGCCCTTCGACAACAAGAGCGAGTTCCAGGTCGTGGTGGAGATGCCCGCCGCAACGCCGCTGGAAGCCACCGCAGCCGCGCTGCACGAGCTCGGCGCATTCCTGGCGCAGCAGCCCGAGGTGCTGCACCTGCAGGCCTACGCCGGAACCGCTTCGCCGATCACCTTCAATGGACTTGTACGCCAATATTACCTGCGCACGGAGGCCGAGCAGGGTGACCTGCAGGTGAACCTGGTGGAGAAGAACCATCGCAGCGAGAAGAGCCATGCGATCGCACAGCGCCTGCGGCCGGCGCTGGAGGCGATCGGCCAGCGCCACAAGGCGCGTGTCAAGGTGGTCGAGGTTCCCCCGGGCCCACCCGTTATTTCACCGCTGGTCGCCGAGATCTACGGGCCCGACGAGGCCGGCCGTCAGCAGTTGGCGACGCGCATCGCGCAGGCCTTTGCCGCAACGCCCGACGTCGTTGGCGTCGATAGCTCGATCCAGGAGGACGCGACGCGCGTGTTCCTGCGCGTGCGCCGCCAGCGCGCGGAATCGCTCGGCATTCCGGTGTCGGTCGTGGCGCAAAGCGCTGCCATGGCGTTATCGGGCAGCGACGTCGCCTACCTGCACGATGGCCAGTCGAAGTACCCGGTTCCGGTGCGATTGCAACTACCGCTGGCGTCGCAGGTCGGGCTTGATGCGTTGCTGGCGATGCCGTTGCGGGCTTCGAGCGGTCAGATGGTGCCGCTGTCGGAGTTGGTGGAGCTTCAGCGCGGCGTGATCGACAAGCCTCTGTTCACCAAGGACCTGCTGGGCCTGAGCTATGTCTTCGGCGATATGGGCGGGCCGCTCGACTCGCCGCTGTACGGTCTGGCTGCCATCCGTGGCAGGCTTGCCGCAGCCGCGTTGCCGGGCGCGGGGGAACTCGGCGAGTACTGGATCCGCCAGCCGGCGGACCCCTATCGCCAGTACGCCATCAAGTGGGATGGCGAGGCGCAAATTACCTACGAAACTTTCCGCGACATGGGTGCGGCTTACGGCGTGGGCTTGGTCCTGATCTACCTGCTGGTGGTGGCGCAGTTCCGCAGCTACCTGGCACCGCTGGTGATCATGGCGCCGATTCCGCTGACGATCATCGGCGTGATGCCGGGCCACGCGCTGCTGGGCGCGCAGTTCACCGCCACATCGATGATCGGCATGATCGCGCTGGCCGGAATCATCGTGCGCAACTCGATCCTGCTGGTGGACTTCATCGAGCTGCAGCACGGCCGGGGAATGAACTTCAAGGACGCGGTGATCCAGTCGGCTGCGGTACGCGCGCAGCCGATCGCGCTGACCGGACTGGCAGCGATGATCGGTGCGTTTTTTATCCTCGACGACCCGATATTCAACGGGCTCGCTGTGTCGCTGATCTTCGGGATCCTCGTGTCGACCCTGCTGACGCTGGTCGTGATACCGGTGCTGTATTACGCGTTGTTTCACAAGCGCCTGCGCGCGCCCGCGGATGCGCCTGCGGCGGTGGACGGCAGCCCCTGAGCACACGCGCCGCCCGTTATCTGTTCTTTCAACCCAAGGAGCCCTATGACCGTCCAACGCTACATTCTGGTTTTTGCCGGCCTCTTCGTGATGGCCTCACTCGCGCTCGGCGTCGAGGAAAGCCCGCTCTTCTTAAGCAAATGGGCGCTGGCATTCACCGCTTTCGTCGGAGCCAATCTGTTCCAGTCCGGCTTCACCCGCTTCTGTCCGATGGGAATCATCCTGAAGAAGCTCGGCGTACCGGAATAAAAAGCGCTCACGCCAAATGAACGGATGCACCCGCGTGCGGGCTCCGTATCATCGCGGCTTCAGCATGCGCCCGCAGTGCGCGCCGAGGGCGCCGTTGTTGGCAAAAATTTGGAGATTCTCATGAGCAAGCTGGCCGACCAGACCGCGAGGACCGACCTTATCAACCGCCTGCGCCGTGCCGAGGGGCAGCTACGGGGCGTCCAGCGCATGATCGAAGAAGGTGAGGACTGTCTGAAAATCGGGCAGCAGTTCTCCGCCGTGCGCAAGGCACTCGAACGCTGCCATGTGCGGATGGCTATGTGCTTCATGGAGCAGGAGCTCGAGGCCTGTATGCGCCCGCACGCAGCCCAAAAGGGTGAGCGTGAGGCGATGCTCAAGGACATGGAGACCATGCTCACGCGCCTGGGCTGAGGACGCGCCCTGTTTTTGTGGCGCGCCACAATCGGTCGCTGTGCGCCACCATGGAATACCGCCGATGTTGAACCCGCCAGGAAGGGCGCGCTTCACCGGCCGTTGCGGATTCGGCGTAGGGGCCCCATCTGCACCCTCACAACCCCACCACCCGAAGCACCTCGTCGCCATAGGCCTCTAGCTTCTTGATGCCAATGCCGCTGATCCCCTGCAGGTCGTCGGCCGATCGCGGCGCGCGCTGCGCGATAGCCGCCAGCGTCGCGTCGTGAAAGATCACATACGCCGGCAGGTTGTGCGCGCGTGCCACCTCGGCGCGCCAGTCGCGCAGCGCCGCATACCGCAATTGGGCGGCGTCGTCGAGTGCCAGCGCGGCGGCCGCCTTGGCAGCCGACGCCTTGGTGCCGGCACCGCGGCGCGGCCGGTCCACAGAAGGCGACGCGCTGGGGGCGCGCAACGGCACCTGCACATCGCCCTTGAGAACGGCGCGCGAAGCGGCGGTCAGGCGCAGCGTGTTGAAGGCCTGCGCGTCGACGCTGACTGCGTCGATCGCAATCAGCTGGCGCAATACGCTGCGCAACTGCTGCTCGCTGAAGGCCGCGCCAATGCCGAAGGTGCTCAGGTCGGCGTGCCCATGTTGCGTCACTTTCTCGGTCTTCCTGCCGCGCACGATGTCCATGATGTGGCCCGCGCCAAAACCAATGCCGCTGCTTTGCTGCACCCGGTAGATCGTGCTGAGCAGCTTGCGCGCGGCGTCGGTGCCGTCCCATACCTGGGCCGGAAACAAGCAGTTGTCGCAGTTGCCGCAGCGCTTGGCCGCGCACGCGCCGGAGCCCGACCCCACGGCGCTCTGCGCGTCGGACGCCACATGGTAGACCTCGCCAAAATAGCCCAGCAGGCGTACCCGCCGGCAGTCGATCGCTTCGGCAAGACCCAATAGCGCGTCCAGTTTGCCGCGCAACAACTGCTTGAAGTCTTCACCAGCGGGACTCTCGTCGATCATGCGGCGCTGGTTCACCACGTCCTGCAGACCGTAGACCATCCAGGCGTCTGCGGCCTCGCCGTCGCGCCCGGCGCGACCGGTCTCCTGATAGTAGGCTTCGATATTTTTGGGCATGTCCAGGTGGGCGACAAAGCGCACATCGGGTTTGTCGATTCCCATGCCAAAGGCGATGGTCGCGACCATGACCACGCCCTCGTCGCGCAGGAAGCGATCCTGGTTGGCCTGGCGAACCCTTGCGTCAAGCCCCGCGTGGTACGGCAACGCGTCCATTCCCTGCTGGCAAAGCGTCTGGGCGATCTCCTCGACGCGCTTGCGCGACTGGCAGTAGACGATGCCGGCGTCGCCCTCGTGCTCGCGCGCGATGAAGCGCAGCAACTGCGCGGTGGCGTCCCTCTTCTCGACGATGGTGTAGCGGATGTTGGGCCGGTCAAAGCTGCTGACAAAGGCACGTGCATCCTGCAGTTGCAGCCGCTCGACGATGTCTTCTCGCGTCAACGCGTCGGCCGTGGCGGTCAGCGCGATGCGCGGAACGCCGGGGTAGCGCTGGTGCAGAACGGTCAGGGCACGGTACTCGGGACGGAAATCGTGTCCCCACTGGCTCACGCAGTGCACCTCGTCGATCGCGAACAAGCTGAGCTTGCCGCCTTCGTGCATGGCGTCGAGCTGGGCCAAAAAGCGCGGCGTCGTCACCCGCTCGGGCGCTGCATACAGCAGGGTGATCTCGCCGCGCAGCATGCGCCGCTCGACCACGGATGCCTCCTCGCCCGATAGCGTGGAGTTCAAGAAGGCGGCGCTGACACCGGCCTCGTGCAGCGCGCCGACCTGGTCATGCATTAGCGCGATCAACGGCGAGATGACCACCGTCGTCCCGTGCCCTTCCTGCTGGCGTGTGATCGCCGGTATCTGGTAGCACAGCGACTTGCCGCCGCCCGTAGGCATCAGCACCAGGGCGTCGCCACCCTGCGCCACGTGCTCGACCACCGCCTGCTGCGGACCGCGAAACTGCGCATAGCCGAACACCTGCTGCAGAACGCGGTGCGCTGCCGTGTCGTCCTGCGCCAACGCGGGCGCGTGCGCCGTTTTCAACACCATCGGATTCCCATGCGCCTATTGTCCGGGGTTTCGGCGCAGCGTCCCCCCGGTGCAGCGCGCGCAACAGCTTATGGGGCGCGATGGCCGCTATCCAGGGAATGCGTCTCGTCTGCCCCTGGCGTGGGGTCGATGGCTGCGCTGGGGCCTCTTCCAGACCGGCTTGCGTTTCTCGACGAAGACTCTGGGGCCTTCTGGCGGATCTTCGGTACCGGTGGTCGTGCTCACTCGATGCACGGCCGCCGCGATGCCCTGATGGTAGTCGCCGTCCATGGCGCGGGCAAAGGCGTGCTTGCCCAGCGCCATCCGCTGCGGCGACTTAGAAGCCAGCAGCTTCGCCAGATGCTAAGCGCTGGGCCGGTTCGGTACAAGTCCAATAATGTGAATGGCTGTTCAACTTATCGGGGCAAACCGCCCGCTGCCTCTCAGCCGTACAGCCAGGGTCGCTGGGTCCGATCGTGGGCCTGGAAGGCGGCGATTTCCGGTTCGCGCTGCAGGGTCAGCGCGATCGGATCGAGTCCCTGCAGCAGCGACTGCCGGGCCAGCGGCTCGACCTCGAACGCGATCACCCCGCCCGCGTACCGGATCTCCTGCCGCTCAAGGTCAACACGGACGCGCGCGTCGGTCGGGCCATGGCGCAAGCGCTGGGCGACGGCCTCGATCTGCGCCGCCGGCAGCCGAATGGCGAGCACGCCGTTTTGCAGACAGTTGTTGAAGAAGATATCGCCAAAACTCGGCGCGATGATGCAGGCGTAACCGCGCTCCTGCAACGCCCACACGGCCATCTCGCGCGAGCTGCCACAACCGAAATTGGCGCCGGCCAGCAGGATGCGCGCGTCGCGAAACGGCGCCTGGTTGAGGATGCAGTCTGGCCGCTCACGGCCTTCGGCGTCCAGGCGCAGCGTCTCCAGCGCCCAGGGTCCGAGTTCGCCGCGCGGGTACAGAGACATCCTTTCGATTCGGATGATGACATCGGTGTTGACGTTGGCCATCAACAGCGGCACCGCGATGGCGTCGAGGACCCTTACTTTTTCCATGCTCATCCCCGCAGTGCGCGCACGTCGGTCAGGCTGCCAGCCACCGCCGCGGCCGCCGCCATCGCGGGACTGGCCAGGTGCGTGCGCGCGCCCGGCCCCTGTCGGCCCACGAAGTTGCGGTTCGAGGTCGATACGCAGCGCTGGCCGGGAGCGACCATCTCGCCGTTGGCACCCACGCACAGCGAACATCCCGGCTCCCGCCACTGGAATCCGGCGTCTCGGAAGACCCGGTCGAGTCCGGCCGCTTCGGCCTCGCGTTTGACCGCCTGCGAGCCCGGCACCACCCAGGCCTCGACATGCGATGCGACCCGCCGCCCGCGAACGATCGCTGCGGCACGCTCGAGGTCCGCAAACCGGCTGTTGGTGCACGAGCCGATGAAGACCCGATCGATCCGGGTGCCGGCGATCGGCCGGCCTGGCATCAGGTCCATATACGCCAGTGCCGACGCGATGGCTTCGCGCTGCCCGGGATCGCTGCACTGCGCTGGGTCCGGAATCCTGGCGTCGATGGCCATCACATCCTGCGGGCTGGTGCCCCAGGTGATCTGCGGGGCGACACAGCTTGCGTCGATCCGCAGTTCGCGGTCGAACACCGCATGCAGGTCGGAGCCTAAACCGCGCCAATGCGCCAGCGCGCGGTCCCACATGGCGCCCTGGGGCGCGAACGGGCGGCCAGCGACATAGTGAAAGGTCCGCTCGTCGGGGGCGATCATGCCGACTTTGGCGCCCATTTCGATCGACAGATTGCAAAGCGTCAGGCGGCCGGAAATCTCCATGGCCTCGATGGCGGGGCCGGCATATTCGATCGCGTAGCCGGTGCCCCCGCCGGCGCCCAGAACGCCGATGACACTCAAAATCAGGTCCTTGGGTTCTACGCCGCGACCCAGCGTGCCGTCGACCCACACCCGCATGCGCTGCGGACGCCGCTGGACGATGGTCTGCGTGGCCAGCACATGCACGATCTCCGAGGCGCCAATGCCCCAGGCCAGGGCGCCGATCGCGCCATGGGTACAGGTGTGGCTGTCGGCGCACAGCAGCAATATCCCCGGCAATGTCAGGCCCTGCTCCGGTCCGATCACATGGACGATTCCCTGCTGTGGGTCGTTGACGTCAAACAGGCGAACGCCCCATTTGCGGCAACCACGGCGCAGACCGTCAATGTGCATCTGGCTCCACGGCGCGTTGCCTCCGGTGCGTCCCGGTGCCGTCGAGATCACATGGTCCGGCACCGCGAACACCTGCTCGGGGTTGCGCACGGACAGGCCCTGGCGCTCGAGTTCGGTGAAAGCGGCATGGCCGCCCAGGTCATGGACAAAATGCCGGTCCACATGCAGCAGCGCCACGCCCGGCGCCATCTCGGCAACGACGTGTGCGTCCCAAATCTTGTCGAACAGCGTGCGCGGCCCGGGTGGCGTGCTCATGGTAGGCGGGCGTATTTGCGCTCGAATTCCCAGACGTCTTCGAAGCCGACGAGTTCGTGCATCTCGGCCATGCTGATCGACGGCACGCAAGAGCCCTCGGTGCTTCCGTGCGCTTGCAGGTGCGCATAGGCATCGCGCAACGCAGCGCACGCGGCGTTCATGCCAACCGAGGGGTAGATGATGACGTTGAACCCAAAGTCGCGCAGGCGCTCCTTCGACACGACCGGCGACTTGCCGCTCGGCACCATGTTGGCCAGCAGCCAGGCATCGACCTCGCCGCCGATCCGGCGGAACTCCTCCTCGGTTTCGGGTGCTTCGACAAAAATGATGTCGGCGCCCGCCTTGGCGTAGGCCTTGGCGCGGCGAATCGCCTCGTCGAGCCCGAGCGCGGTACGCGAGTCGGTGCGCGCGATGATCAGGGTGTCATCGCTGCGGCGCGCGCCCAGCGCGACCTCGATCTTCTGCACCATGTCCTCGGTCGGGATCACCCGCCGGTTGGGCGTGTGCCCGCATTTTTTGGGCATTTCCTGATCCTCGATCTGGATCGCCTGCACTCCGGCGGCCTCATAACCGCGCACCGTCTGGCGCACATTGATCAGTCCGCCGAAGCCGGTATCTGCGTCGGCGATCAACGGCGCGGTGACGCCCCGCGCGATGGTTTGCGCCCTACTGACCATGTCGGTGTAGGTGACAAGTCCGGCGTCGGGCTGCCCGAGGTGCGAGGCCGAGACCCCGTAACCGGTCATGTACAGGGCGTTGAAGCCCATGCGGTCGGCGATGCGCGCAGAGAACATCTCAAATACGCCGGGCGCGACGATGAGTTCTGCGGAGTTCAGTAGCTGCTTGATTTTTTTGGGCATGCAATGGGTCTTTCAGGTAATGCGTCACGCCGCGTGGCGCAGGCGCCGGTCGACGGCGAGCAACATCGCGCTGGCGATGGTTGCGAAAGCCACCAGCAGGAGCGCCAGCGCGACGATGATTTCCGGCTCGTTGTTCTGCATCGCGTGCACCAGCATATAGCCAATGCCGCGCTGCGAAGCGAACATTTCGCCGATCAGCGTGCCCAGCAGCGTCAGCGCGAAGCCGACGCGAAAGCCGGAGAAGACCTCCGGCAGCGTGGCGGGCAGCAGCACATGCAGCGCCGTGTCGGTGGGTCCCAGTCGCAAGGCACGGGCGCTCTTGATGTGCACCGGATGGATGTTGCGCACAGCGGTCATGGTGAACAGCAGCACCGGAATAATGCCGTGCAGCACGCCGAAGGCGATCTTGGCCGACACGCCCAGACCGAAGAGCAGCAGTATCACCGGATACAGCGTAATTTTCGGAATCGCGTACAACGTCACCAGCATCGGTTCGAATACCTCGCCGGCAAGGCGGTGGGCGCCCAGCAGCACGCCCAGGCCCAGGCCACCCAGCCACGAAATCAGCAGCGCGTAGCCAAAGGCGCGGCCGGTTTCGAATGCGTTGGCGCCAAAATCTGCGTCCGCCACCAGACGCTGCAGACGCCGCGCCGCCGCCATCGGCGACGGCAGCGCATCGCCCCCGACAAACAGGTGCAGCAATTGCCAGAGGGCGAACAGCGCCGCCACCAGCAGCGCCGTGTCGAGCCGATCCCGCCAGGCTGCAGCGTAGGGCGCTCGCATCCGGTCCGTCGACATGGTCAGCGGCCCCCCGTGCGTTCGTGCAGACGGCGCTCCCAGGCCGTCAGCGCCCCGTTCACCAGGCCGACGACCAGCAGCAGTATGGTCATCAGCCCATACATGGTGGAATTGTCAAAGTTGTTGTAAGCGAAGGCGATCTTGAAGCCGAAGCCGGCGCCGGCAAGTACAAACTCGCCGGCGATGACCGCGATGAATGCGTACACAACGGCGAGTTTGACGCCGGTAAAAATGTAGGGCGCGCAGGCCGGCAATATCACCAGGAAGGTCTCGCGAAAGGGGGACAGCCCCATCACCCGGGCGGTCTTGCGCAACGACGGTGACACCTGTTCGAAGCCGTTGAGCGTGTTCAGCGCCATCGCAACCATCGCGAACATCACGCCGATCGCCACCAGCGGCCACCGGTTCAGGCCAAAAAGCACGATGAACAGCGGATAGAAAATGAAGGTGGGCACCGCGTAGTAGCTCGCCAGTAGCGGGTCGGCTGCACGGCGCAGGCGCGCAAAGCGGTGCAGCAGAACGCCCCCCGAAAAGCCCAGCACCAGCGCAATGCCCAGGGCCATCGCCACATTCTCCAGCGTCAACAACATGTCATGCGCGTACTCGCCCGAGGCGATCACCTTCCACGCGCCCAGCGCCATCTTGCTCGGCGGTATGACCGACACCGGGTCAATCCAGCGCATCCGGCAAGCAAGCTCGAGCGCTGCCACGCACCCGGCCACAACCCCGAGGCGTATCGACCCGGCACGGGTCATGTCAGGGTACCCATGGCTTTTATCGACTCAGCGCGCAGACTCGACCACAGCCGGGCCGTCACGGCGCCGAACTCCGGGCGCGTGACGATCGTGCTGTCGCGCTCACGCGGCCAGCCCGTCGCCACCATGTCGATGAAGCAACCCGGCCGCGCCGACATCACGCCGACGCGGTCGGCGAGCATCGCGGCCTCGTCGAGCGCATGGGTGATCAGCAGCACCGTGGCGCCGGTCTCGCGCCACAGCCGCAGTACTTCATCGCCCATCAGCAAACGGGTCTGCTGGTCCAGCGCTCCGAAGGGTTCGTCGAGCAGCAGCAGGCGCGGCCGCAGCACCAGGGTTCTGGCGATGCACAGGCGCTGGCGCATGCCGCCCGAGAGCTGCGCCGGGTAGGCGCTTGCGAATTCCCTCAGGCCCATGAAGGCGATCGCATGGCCGACCCGCTCGGCAATCTCGCGCTCCGCCACGCCCTGGCGACGCAGGCCAAAGGCGACGTTGTCACGCACGGTCAGCCAATGGAAGCTGGCATCTTCCTGAAAAACGACGCCGACGCCTTCGGGCACCCGGTCGGTCACCGGCGCACCCTCGAACTCAATCACGCCCTCGGTGGGGCGACTCAGGCCCGCGATCAGGTCCAGCAGCGTGGACTTGCCGCATCCGGAGGGTCCAACGACGGCGAAGAATTCTCCGCGTTGCAGCTCGAGATCCAGCGGCCCCAGCGCCTGAACCGGTGGATGGCGACCAACGCCGGGATAGACGCGCGTGACCCCCGTCAGCCGGGCCGCGATTGGCGGCGCAGCGCTATGGGCCCCGGTGGGCGCACCCGATGCGATTTCAGGCAATCACTTGGCCCGCAGATCGGCGGGCAGGTAGCTCTCGTCCATCACCTTCGACCAGTCGAAGGGTCCGGGCTCGATCGCTTTGACCAACAACAGCGCCTTGAGCATTTCGTTCATGCCTTCCATGTCAAAGCGGCCAGTGCTCCAGTAGACGCCCTTGACAGCGAGGATGCTGGCGATGGCCGATTTGGCGGCCGACTCCTCGATCTTGTACTCGCGGGCCATGATCCGCGCTGACTCGTCAGGGTTCTTCGTCAGATATTCGACCCCCTTGCGACGTGCGTTGATGATCGCGCGGATCTTGTCCGGATTCTTTTTCAAGTAATCCGTCTTGACGATGCCGACCGTCTGCGTGATGTGCGGAGCCCAGTCGGTGGAGTTAAACACCAACCGGTAATTGTTGCGCTCCTTGCTCCACACCGGTTCTGTCACATAGGTCATATCCACCGCCGATTCGCGCAGGGCCGTCAGTCCGGCGCCGATGCCGCCCACCGATTTGCGTTCGACCTGCCCGGTCAGTCCGTTGGCGTTGAGCATCATCGTCGTCACCATGTCGGTGACCGACTTCGGGCTGCTGTAGCCCAGCTTCTTGCCCTTGAGGTCGGCCAGCTTGGCGATGCGCATATCGTCCTTGCGGCTGATCCAGACCTGATCGGCAACGCTCACGACGCCGGCATGGACGATGGTCAGTTCGACGCCCTGCTGGATCGCGGCGATGGCCGCTGGCAGCGCGACCTCGCCGTAAGGTATCTCAGAGGCCAGCGCGTTGCGTATGGTGGTGCCACCGCCGTCGGATGTGATGAAGCCGGTGACGTCAATCCCGACCTCCTTGAAGAAACCCTTTTCGCGGGCAACGGCAAAAGGCGCTCCGTACATGCCGGTACCAAAGTGGGTGACCGTGAGGTCGACCGCGCCAGCGGCAGTGCTCAGAACGAACAGCAGCACCCCGGAGAGGGCGCGCAGAAACAGCTTGGGTGCGGGCATTTCACTGGCTCCAAATAGGCCCGCCCTGTCTGGCTGTGTCGTTCGGATGCGGGAGGCCGTCACCAGTCTAGCATGGGGCCACCGCGCTCCCCGCCAGCGGGCGCCGGGCACGCATCATCCTGTTTCGACCGCCGACGCCAGACTTTCTACAATGGATGACGCATGAAAACACCCAGCCGCACCACACCGCATTACACCCGCGCGCAGGCGCTGCCGCACATTCTGGCCCAGCGCATCGCGGTACTCGACGGCGCGATGGGAACCATGGTCCAGCGGCTGCGGCTCGATGAGTCGCAGTACCGGGGCGCCGGTTACACCGGGGCGCACGCGCAGGGCGGGCGGTTCGAGAAGCACCCCCGGGACCTCAAGGGCAACAACGAGCTGCTGAGCATTAGCCGCCCCGATCTCGTCGGCGACATCCACGAGGCCTACCTGGCGGCGGGCGCGGACCTGATCGAAACCAACACCTTCGGCGCCACCAGCGTCGCGCAGGCCGATTACGGCATGGCGGATCTGGCGCGCGAAATGAACCTGACTTCGGCGCGCATTGCGCGCGCCGCCTGCGACAAATTCTCCACCGCCGACCGACCGCGTTTCGTCGTCGGAGCGCTCGGCCCGACGCCCAAGACCGCCAGCATCAGCCCCGATGTCAACGACCCCGGCGCGCGCAATGTGCACTTCGAGCAACTGCGCGCCGCCTACCACGAGCAGGCACTGGCCCTGATTGAGGGCGGCAGCGACCTCTTGATCGTCGAGACGGTGTTTGACACCCTCAACGCCAAAGCGGCGCTGTTTGCGATCGACGAGGTCTTCGAGCAAACTGGCGAGCGGCTGCCGCTGATCATCAGCGGAACCGTCACCGACGCGTCGGGCCGCATCCTGAGCGGACAGACCGTGACCGCCTTTTGGTACAGCGTGCGCCACGCGCAGCCGCTGGCGATCGGTCTGAACTGCGCACTGGGAGCGGCGCTGATGCGACCGTACATCCAAGAGCTGCACCGCGCGGCGCCCGACACCTTCATCAGCTGCTACCCCAATGCCGGGCTTCCCAACCCGATGGCCGAGACCGGCTTTGACGAGACCCCCGAAGTGACCGCGCGGCTGCTGCGCGAGTTCGCCGAACAGGGCCTGGTCAATATAGTGGGTGGCTGCTGCGGCACCACGCCAGAACACATCAGCGCCATCCGAGACGCGGTGCAACCGCTGGCGGCGCGCGCGCTGCAGCGCGCTTTTTTCTACCAAGAGGCGGCCTGACCCATGGACCACAACCCCCTGCCACCGATGCTGCTGGCGGGCCTCGAGCCGGTGGCGATCAGCGCGCGCTCGCTGTTTGTGAATATCGGCGAGCGCACCAACGTGACCGGGTCGAAAGCCTTCGCGCGCATGATTCTCAACGGCGATTTCGAGCAGGCGCTGGCGGTCGCGCGCCAGCAGGTCGAAAACGGCGCGCAGATCATCGACATCAACATGGACGAGGCGATGCTCGACAGCCAGGCGGCGATGGTGCGCTTCCTGAACCTGATCGCCAGCGAGCCCGACATATCGCGCGTGCCGATCATGATCGACTCGTCAAAATGGAGCGTCATCGAGGCCGGGCTGCGCTGCGTGCAGGGCAAGGCGATCGTCAACTCGATCAGCATGAAGGAGGGCGTCGACGCCTTCAAGCACCAGGCCCGGTTGCTGCGACGCTATGGAGCCGCCGCGGTGGTGATGGCCTTTGACGAAAAGGGCCAGGCCGATACCTACGCGCGCAAAACCGAAATTTGCGCGCGCGCCTACCGGGTGCTGGTCGACGAGGTCGGCTTCCCGGCCGAAGACATCATTTTCGACCCGAACATTTTCGCCATCGCCACCGGGATCGAGGAGCATGCCAATTACGCGGTCGACTTCATCGAGGCGACGCGCTGGATCAAGGCCAACCTGCCCGGCGCCAAGGTGTCGGGCGGTGTCAGCAACGTGAGTTTTTCCTTTCGGGGCAACGACCCGGTACGCGAGGCCATCCACACCGTTTTTCTGTACCACGCGATCGCGGCTGGCATGGACATGGGTATCGTCAACGCGGGAATGGTCGGGGTCTACGACGACCTGGAGCCCGGGCTGCGCGAACGCGTCGAGGACGTGGTCCTCAACCGCCGCGCAGACGCTGGCGAGCGGCTGGTCGAGATAGCCGAGTCGGCCAAGGGCGCCTCGCGCGACGACAGCCGCAAGCTCGAGTGGCGTGGCAGCGCAGCGGCGCCGGTCGGTGTGGGGCAGCGGTTGTCGCACGCGCTGGTGCACGGTATCACCGACTTCATCGTCGCCGACACGGAAGAGGCCTGGCAGGGTGTGCTGGCCAAAGGCGGGCGGCCGCTGCACGTGATCGAAGGACCGCTGATGGACGGAATGAACATCGTCGGCGACCTGTTCAGCCAGGGCAAGATGTTCCTGCCACAGGTCGTCAAAAGCGCGCGCGTGATGAAGCAGGCGGTGGCGCACCTCATCCCGTACATCGAGGAAGAAAAGCGGCGTCAGGAGAGCGCTGGCGAAGACGTGCGCACCAAGGGCAAGATCGTGATCGCGACGGTCAAGGGCGACGTGCACGACATCGGCAAGAACATCGTCACGGTGGTCCTGCAGTGCAACAACTTCGACGTCGTCAACATGGGCGTGATGGTTCCGTGCCACGAGATACTGGCGCGCGCCAAGGTCGAGGGCGCCGACATCATCGGCCTGTCGGGACTGATCACGCCGAGCCTGGAGGAAATGCAGTATGTGGCCGGCGAGATGCAGAAGGACGCGCACTTTCGCATGCGCAAAATCCCGCTGCTGATCGGCGGTGCGACCACCTCGCGGGTGCACACCGCGGTCAAGATTGCGCCGCATTACGAGGGGCCGGTGATCTATGTTCCGGACGCGTCGCGCAGCGTCAGCGTCGCCCAGGGCCTGCTGTCGGACAACGCCGACAAGTACCTGGCCGAGCTTGCGGCCGACTACGAGCGGGTGCGCCAGCAGCACGCGAACAAGAAGCAGGTCCCGCTGTGGCCGTTGGCGCGCGCGCGCGCCAACAAGACGCCGGTGGACTGGTCGGCCAGTGCGCCGACCCCGCCCAAGTTCATCGGCCGGCGGGTGTTTCGCAACTTCGACCTGGCAGAACTCGCCAGATTCATCGACTGGGGCCCGTTCTTCCAGACCTGGGACCTGGCGGGTCCTTTCCCGGCGATCCTGAAGGACGATCTGGTCGGAACCGAGGCCGTGCGCGTCTACGCCGACGGCCAGCGCATGCTCAAGCGCCTGATCGAGGGCCGCTGGCTCAACGCCAGCGGGGTGATCGGCCTGTACCCGGCCAACAGCGTCGGCGACGACATCGAGCTCTACACCGACGCGTCGCGTGCCGACGTCGCGATGACCTGGTGCGGCATGCGCCAGCAAAGCGAGAAGCAAGTGGTCGACGGTGTGATGCGCCCGAGCCGGTGCCTGGCCGACTTCATCGCGCCCAAGTCCACCGGCGTTGCCGACCACATCGGCGTCTTCGCGGTAACAGCCGGGCTGGGCGTCGAGAAGAAGGAGCAATACTTCACCGACGACCACGACGACTACTCGGCGATCATGCTCAAGGCGCTGGCCGACCGGCTGGCCGAGGCCTTTGCGGAGTCCCTGCACCAGCGCGTGCGCACCGACCTGTGGGGCTACGCAGCGCATGAGGCACTCGACTGCAACGACCTGATCGCCGAGCGCTATAGCGGCATCCGGCCGGCGCCGGGCTACCCCGCCTGCCCGGACCACAGCGTCAAGCGCGAGCTGTTCAGCTTGCTGCGCTGCACGGAAATCGGCATGGGGCTCACCGATAGCATGGCGATGACCCCGGCGGCGAGCGTCAGCGGCTTCTACATGGCGCACCCGGCCAGCACCTATTTCAACGTCGGCAGAATCAGCCAGGACCAGTTGCAGGACATGGCACGCCGGCGCGGCCAGAGCGAAAAGGAACTTTCGCGTATGCTCGCGCCGAATCTGTGACCCGCGCCGCTCAGCGGCGCTGGCCGAGCGGCGCCAGCGCCCTGCGCTGCACCAGCAGCAACGAGGCGATCGCCACGCAGCTGACCCCCAGCAACAGCCACAGACCGTAGCGATAGCCAGCCTGCGGGCTCCACAGCAGACCCAGCGCCAGCGGCGCGGCCGCACGCGCCAGCGCCAGCGGAATTCCCAGCGCGCCGTTGAGGCTTGCGACATGCTCGCGGTCGACGTATTGCGCAATCGCTGTTCCCTTGACGATGGTAAGCATGCCGTTGCCCATTCCGTAGAGCAGGACGAACAGCAACGCCAATAGCAGCCCCAGCGTGGCGGCATGGGGCGCCGCCCACAAGGCCAGCAGCAGGGTCGCCATCGCCATCGGCATCAGGCAAGGGATCAGCAGATTGGCCCGGTGCAGGTCAAAGTGCCGCTCGAAGAAGTACAACAGCGCGCGCCCGAAAACCTGCAGAACACCGATCGCCGCCGGTATCGCGATCACCCAGGCCTCGGCCAGACCGCTCTCGCGCAGCAGGCTCACCATGTGCGCCGGCAGCGCGGCCGTAATCGCCATCATCAGCACGATGAAGCCGCCCGCCAGCAGGAAGGGGGCGCCACGCAGGTGGCGCGCGAGCGACGCCGCGTCGATTCGCGCGGTGCCGGCGGGCCCGGCGCGGGGGCCGCCGCGCAGCACCACGGCGTGCACCGGAAAGCAGAACAGGAATTGCAGGGCGGCCAAGCACCACAGGGCATGGCGCCAGCCAAAGGAGGCAATCAGCCAGGCGGTCAGCGGGATGAATACCGTGCTGGCCAGGCCGCCAAGAAAAGTCATCGTGATGATGGCGCGACGGAAGTCCTGCGGGAAACGCCGCGTGAGAACCGCAAAGACGGGCGTGTACAGCGTCGCGGCCATGGCCAGGCCGAGCACGGTCCACACGGCGTAGAAATGGACCAAGCTGTCTATGAATCCGTGCAGCACCAGACACAATCCGACCACCAGCGAGCCGCCGGCCATCACCAGCCGCTCATGGCCCCGGTCGATCCAGCGCCCCACCGGGTAGGCGCCCAGGCCCTCGGCCAGCAACGCCAGGCTGAAAGCCAGCGAGGACTCGGCGCGGCCCAGGCCCAGCGTGCGCTCGACCGGCTCCATCAGCAGTGCAAACGTGTAGAAGACGCTGCCCCAGGTGACCAGCTGCGACAGCGACAGCCAGACAATCAGGCGCCGGTCGGCTCGGGGGTCTCGCGTCATGGGCCGATTATCGCGAGCCGGGGTCGCCACGGGGGGTCCCCGCACCCGCGGCTAATATGGGCGCATGCGTTCGCTGGTATTCGGGTTTGTAGTCGTCCCCAACTTCTCGCTCATCGCGCTGAGCGCCTGCGTCGACCCGCTGCGCATGGCCAACCATGTGCTGGGCCAGGCGGCCTACCGCGCGGTGCTGCTGTCGCCCGATGGCGGCCTGGTCGCTTCCAGCGACGGCATCAAGGTGATGACCGAGTACAGCCTGGGCGACGCACCCGCCCTGGACCTCATATTTGTGGTCGGGCCCAACCCGATACCCAAACGCGGGCTGAGCACGCTGACCGTCTGGCTCAAGAAGGCTGCCGGCGCCGGAATACCGCTGGCCGGGGTCGACACCGGCGCCTACCTGATGGCGCAGGCCGGGCTGCTCGACGGCTACCGCTGCACCATCCACTGGGAAGACCACGAGGCGATGGTCGAACGCTTTCCCGGCATCATCGTGACGCAGCATTTTTTTGAGGTCGACCGCGACCGCTACACCTGCAGCGGCGGCGTCGCGCCGCTGGATCTGATGACCTACCTGCTGACCCAAGCGCCGGGAAGCCGGCAACTGGCCAACGAAGTGGCAAACCACCTGATCGCCGAGCGCCGGAGCCTGACCGACACCCAGCCCGTATCGGTGATCCACCAGGGCCGCGTCACCGGCGCGGCAATGATCGAAGCGCTGCGGCTGATGGAGGCCAATGTGGCCGAGCCGCTCACGATCGTCGAAGTCGCCCGTTTCTCGGGGCTGGAGCTGCGAAGCCTGCAACGCCAATTCAAGCGCAGCCTGGGCAAGTCGCCCGAGCGGGTCTACCTGGACATCCGGCTCGCGCGCGCGCGCATCCTGGTGCAGCGCAGCGACAAGAGCCTGCGCGACATCGCCGCCGAGACCGGTTTCGCCTCGAGCTCGCACCTGACCGCCCGTTACACGCCGCGCTTTGGCGCACCGCCCAGCGTGGAGCGGGTGCGTCGCGGACGAGGGCTGTCGTTCAAAGACAGTTCGTTGTCGTAATTCGGAATTTATCAAGCGGGGCATCCCGCCACACTAGCCGGCCACCCTGAGGAATCTGCACATGGCCATGCCCAACCTGATCCATATCGACAACGGCGAGCGCGTTCGCCACAGCTTCTCCGACGCCGAATACGCCACGCGTATCGCCAAGCTGCGCGCCATGATGGCGCGCAAGAGCGTCGACACCGTGCTGTTCACCAGCTACCACAATATCAACTACTACAGCGACTTCCTGTACTGCTCCTTCGGTCGCTTCTACGGCCTGGTGGTGACGCATGACAAGGTGGTCCTGATCGCGGCCAACATCGACGGCGGCCAGCCCTGGCGCAAAGGCGTGTGCGACCGCGCGCTGATCTACACCGACTGGCAAAGCGGCAACTATTTCCGCGCGATCCAGCAGGAAGTGGGCAACCACGGCCGGGTCGGCCTGGAGTACGACCATCTGCCGCTCGAGCGCATGGACAAGATCCGCGCGGTGCTTCCCGATGTCGAGTTCACCAACATTGCAGCCGACTGCATGCAGATGCGCATGGTGAAATCGGCCGAGGAAATCGCATTCATCCGCAACGGCGCGCAAGTCTGCGACGTCGGCGGCGCCGCCCTGGTCGCGGCGGTCCACGAAGGCGTTCCCGAGCACGAAGTCGCGCTCGCGTCGACGCAGGCGATGGTGCGCGAAATCGCCCGGCGCTACCCGCACACCGAGCTGATGGACACATGGACCTGGTTTCAGTCGGGCATCAATACCGACGGCGCACACAACCCGGTCACCACGCGCAAGGTCCGCCATGGCGACATCCTGTCGCTGAACTGCTTCTCGATGATCTCGGGCTACTACACCGCCCTCGAGCGCACGCTGTTCTTCGGCGACGTCGACGACGCCTCGCTCAAGTTGTGGGAGGTCAATGTGCGCGTCCACGAAGAAGGCCAGAAGCTGGTCAGACCCGGCGTGCGCTGCTGTGATGTGGCGCTCGCGCTCAACAAGATTTTTGAAGAACACAATCTGTTGCAGTACCGCACCTTCGGCTACGGACACTCCTTCGGCGTCTTGTCGCATTACTACGGTCGCGAGGCCGGCCTGGAATTCCGCGAAGACATCGACACCGTTTTGCAGCCGGGAATGGTGGTGTCGATTGAGCCGATGATCATGCTTCCCGAGGGTTTGCCCGGGGCCGGCGGCTACCGGGAACACGATATCCTCGTAGTCACCGAAACCGGCCATGAGAACATCACCGGTTTCCCTTATGGCCCAAAGCACAACGTGATCAGGGCGTAACTGCAGGCACACCGCTTGCGTGGAAGACCCTCCGTGACCCAGCCTTTCGTCCGATTCGAACACGTAGAGAAAACCTACGACGGGAAGCTGCTCGTCGTGCGCGACCTCAACGTCGACATCGCACAGGGCGAGTTCCTGACCCTGCTTGGACCCTCGGGCTCGGGCAAGACGACGACGCTGATGATGCTGGCGGGCTTTGAGACCGCCACCGCCGGCGAGATTTACCTGGACGGAAACCCGATCAACGCGATCGCCCCGGAAGACCGCAACATCGGCATGGTGTTCCAGAACTATGCACTGTTTCCGCACATGAGCGTGGCCGAAAATGTGGCGTTCCCGCTTTCGGTGCGCGGCATCCGCGGCGCCGAGGCGTCACAACGGGTGCACAAGGCGCTCGACAAGGTCGGACTGACCGGCTTCGAATCACGCCGGCCGGCGCAGATGTCGGGCGGCCAGCAGCAGCGGGTCGCGGTGGCACGCGCCCTGGTCTTTGAGCCCAAGCTGGTGCTGATGGACGAGCCGCTGTCGGCGCTCGACAAGCAACTGCGCGAACAGCTGCAATACGAGATCAAGCGCCTGCACCAGGATCTGGGCATCACCATCGTCTATGTGACGCACGACCAGACCGAGGCGCTGGCGATGTCGGACCGGGTTGCGGTTTTTCACCAGGGACGCATCCAACAGATCGACGCGCCGACCGCGCTGTACGAGCGCCCCGCCAATGCGTTTGTCGCCCAGTTCATCGGCGAAAACAACACCCTGAAGGGGCGCGTGGTCGGCATCGACGGCGCGCTTTGCAGCGTCGCGCTCGGCGATGGCAGCGTCATCGCCGCGCAGGCCGTGGCCGTCAGCCGGGTCGGCGAGGCCACCCGGCTATCGATACGTCCCGAACGGGTTCGCATCAACCCGGCGTCCGAAGCAGACGCAACCCGCGTCAGCGGCACGGTCGTCGACGTCACCTATCTGGGCCGATATGCCCGCGTGCGCCTCAATGCGTGCGGGTTGGAAGATTTCATCGTTACGCTTCCCAACGATGGACGCGATCTGGCGCTGGCGCCTGGCAGCACGCTCAACCTCGGTTGGAGTGCTGCCGATTGCCGGGCGCTGGATGGCGAGTGAGGGCGGTATTCTTTTTTGAATCAACAGGAGAACGACATGTTCACAAAGTTCCACTTGAGCGCGATTGCGCTCGCCAGCGCTGCCGTCCTTGCCGTCCTGCCGGGAACTAGCGCTGCCCAGCAAACCCTGACGGTGACGTCGTGGGGCGGCGCCTATACCAAGAGCCAGGAAGAGTCGATGCACAAGCCCTTTGCGGCTTTGAAGAAGGTCAAGGTCGTGTCGCAGGACTACAACGGTGATCTGGCCGAAATCGCCGCGCAGGTCAAGACCGGCAATGTCAAGTGGGACCTGGTCGACGTCGAGCCGGCCGAAGCCATGAAGGGCTGCGAAGAGGGCCTGTTCGAGAAGATCGACGCCAGCAAGCTGCCCGCAGGTGCCGACGGAACGCCCGCCTCCAAGGACTTTGGCCCCGGCCTGGTTCTTCCTTGCGCGATTGCCAACATCACCTATGCCAATGTGGTTGCCTACGACAAGGCCAAGATGGGGGCCAACGCGCCCAAGACCCTGGAAGACTTTTTCAATCTGAGCAAATTCCCGGGCAAGCGCGGAATGCGCAGCAACCCGAGCGTGAACATGGAGTGGGCGCTTTTGGCAGACGGCGTGCCGGTTGCCGATGTGTACAAAATGTTGGCAACACCCGCCGGTGTCGAGCGCGCATTCAAGAAGCTCGACACCATCAAGAGCAGCATCGTGTGGTGGAAAGCCGGCGCCCAGCCGCCGCAGCTGCTGGCCTCGGGTGAGGTCATCATGACCAGCGTCTACCATGGCCGCATCGTCGACGCCAACCAGAAGGACAAGAAGGACTTCGCGCTGGTGTGGGACGGTCAGATCCAGGTTCCGGACATGTGGGCGATTGTCAAGGGCGGCAAGAACGTCGAACTGGCTCATGAATTCGTCCGCTTTGCCACCGGCACCCAGGCGCTGGCTGACCAGGCGACCTGGATTGCATACGCCCCGGCGCGCACCTCGTCGATCGCCAAGATACCGGCTTCGAATCCGAACAAGGCATGGCTGCCCACCGCCGGCCACGCAGGGCGCTCGATGCTGACCGACGCGAAGTTCTGGACCGACAACGGCGACGATCTGAACAAGCGTTTCAGCGCCTGGATGGCCAAGTAAGACGTGTCGACGAACAGCGCGGCAGACCTGACGCGCCGCCTGCGCAAGGCGGAGTGGCGCGGCCAGTTGCGCGCCTACGCGCTGATAGCGCCGCTGTTCGTTTTTGTCGCCTTGAGCTTCCTACTGCCGCTGGGCAGCGTGCTGCTCAACAGCGTCTATGACCCGATGGTCCCGGACGGCCTGCCGCGCACATTGCGCGCGCTGGCCGAATGGAACGGCCCGCGGGACCAGGTTCCACCAGAGCCGGTCTACGCGGCGCTGGCACAGGACCTCAAGCAGGCGGTGCTGGCCGAGAACGCAGGTCCGATCGCGGGCCGGCTCAACATAGAAGAAACCGGCCTGCGCAGCATCTTCATGCGCGCTGCGCGCCGGGTCGGTGCGCAGGAGCAGGGGCCCTGGGCGCCATTTTTTGAAGCCGCCGACCCCGCCTGGGCCAAGCCCGCAATCTGGGGCACGATCCGCAATCTGGAGTCGCGCGAGCACAGTTTGTTCTTTTTGTCGGCGCTGGATTTCCAGCGCCAAAGTGACGGCGTGGTCGTGCGCCAGAGCGACGACCAACGCATCCATGTCACGATCTACCTGCGCACCCTGGGTGTCGCGCTGACGGTGACCGCCATGTGCATCCTGCTGGGCTTTCCGATTGCCTATCTGCTGGCGCATCTGCGCGACAAGACCGCGAACCTGTTGCTGATCCTGGTGCTGCTGCCGTTCTGGACCTCGCTGCTGGTGCGCACCACGGCCTGGGTGGTGGTGCTGCAAAAGGAAGGCGTTGTCAACGCGCTGCTGCAGGGGCTGGGAATCATCACCGAGCCGCTGCCGCTGATTTTCAACCGCTTCGGCGTCGTCGTCGCGATGACGCACATCCTGCTGCCGTTCACCATACTGCCGCTGTACTCGGTGATGCGCCAGATACCGGCGTCCTATGTCCGGGCAGCGCGTTCGCTCGGCGCCCGGCCCGCCACTGCGTTCCTGCGCGTCTACCTGCCGCAGTGCGTTCCGGGACTGAGCGCCGGCGCGCTGCTGGTCTTCATCCTGTCGCTGGGCTACTACATCACGCCGGCGCTGGTGGGCGGGGCGACCGACCAGTTGATCAGCCACTTCATCGCCGACAACATCGGACGCTCGCTGAACTGGGGGCTGGCGTCGGCGCTGTCGAGCATCCTGCTGGCCGCGGTGCTGGTCCTGTACTGGGCCTATGACCGTGTCGCCGGGGTTGGCAACGTGCGCTTGGGATGATGCAGTTCCCGCCCTACACAACGACGCTGCAACGCGCAGGCCACTGGGCGCTGTGGCTGGGCTGCGGCGCGATCCTGGTGTTCCTGATTGCGCCGGTGCTGGTCGTCATACCGCTGGCATTCAACAACGAACCCTATTTCAATTTTCCGGTGCACGCCTACAGCCTGCGCTGGTTCAGGGAGCTGTTCGGCAACCCGGTCTGGTTGTCGGCGATAGCCAACAGCGTCATCACCGCGACGCTGGCGACGATCATCGCAACGACGCTCGGTACGCTTGCGGCCGTCGGGCTGAACCACCGCAACCTGCCGGGCAAGCGGCTGATCATGGCCTTGCTGGTGTCGCCGATGATCGTCCCTGTCGTCGTGCTGGCGGTCGGCGCTTACTTCTTCTTTTCGCGGCTGGGCATCGCCAACAACCTGCTCGGCATCGTGCTGGTGCACGCCGTCCTCGGCGTTCCATTCGTCGTCATCACCGTCAGCGCCACGCTGGCGGGCTTTGACATCGGCCTGCTGCGCGCCGCCCGTGGCCTGGGCGCTTCGCCGCTGACAGCGTTTCGCCGCGTCATGCTGCCGCTGGTTTGGCCGGGGGTGCTGTCGGGCGCGCTGTTCGCTTTCGCCACCTCCTTCGACGAGGTGGTGGTGGTGCTGTTCCTGGGTGGCCCGGGACAGACCACCTTGCCGCGCCAGATGTGGTCCGGGCTGCGTGAGCAGCTCTCGCCGACCATTCTGGCGGCGGCCTTCGTGCTGATCATCTTCGCCATCGCGATGCTGCTGGTACTCGAGATGCTGCGCCGACGCAGCGTCGCGCTGCGCGGCCTGAGCGAGCACTAGACCGCCGCGCCCGACAGCGCCGGCATTTCGCCGACCAACCGGCAGGAGCCACCGCACCATGACCCACAACGCGTACCAAAGCGGCCGCCTCGACCTGCCTTTCGTGGGCCATTGCACCTTCGCGAAGTCTCCGGTCTGCACCGACTGGAACGCCATTGACGCCGACGTCGCCGTAATCGGCGTCCCCAACGACATGGGAACCCAATGGCGACCCGGCGCGCGCTTCGGTCCGCGCGCCATTCGCGAGGCGTCGACGCTGTTTTCCTTCGGCCATGCGGGCGCATACGACCATGAAGACGATCTGCTGTACCTGACGCGCGAACAGCTGCGCATCGTCGACGTCGGCGACGCCGACATCGTCCACACCGACATGGCCAAGAGCCACGCCAACACCGAGTCGGCCATCCGCAAGATCCTGGCGGCGGGCGCGATGCCGCTGGTGCTCGGCGGCGACCACTCGATCCACGCACCGGTCATCAAGGCCTTCGACGCCGCGGGGCCGATACACATCGTGCATTTCGACGCGCATCTGGACTTTGTCGACGAGCGCCACGGCGTGCGCTACGGCCACGGCAACCCGCTGCGCCGCGCGTCGGAGATGCACCACATCAGCGGAATGACGCAGCTCGGCATCCGCAACGTGTCCTCGTCCAACCGCCAAGATTACGACGATGCGCGCGCCGCCGGTTCGCAGATTTTTTCGGTGCGCCAGATCCGCAAAATGGGGCTGGCCGCCGTGCTCGCGGCGATACCCGTCGCGCCGGGCTACTACTTCACGATCGACATCGACGGCTTCGATCCGTCGATCGCGCCGGGAACCGGTACACCGAGCCACGGCGGTTTCTTGTACTACGAGGTACTCGAAATCATCCAGGCCTTGGTGCTGCGTGGCGGCGGCAATGTACTCGGCATCGACCTGGTTGAAGTCGCGCCGGCCTATGACCCGGCCGGGGTCACATCCATCCTGGCGGCACAGTTGCTGCTGAACACGCTGGGCTTCATCTTCCACGCGCGCCAGCAGCGCCGGGCGCAGCCCTAGCCGGCTGGCGCCGGCGCGCTAGACCACGCCGGCCTGGCGCAGGGCGGCGATCGCTGCGCCATCGAGGCCCAGTTCAGCCAGCACCGCGTCGCTGTGCTCTCCCAACGCCGGCGGCGGGTAGCGCAGCGTCGGCGGTGTGTCGACCAGCCGCAACGGGCTTGCCACGCTGCGCAGCTCGCTAACCCCCTCGCGCGCCACCCGCTCGGGCGGCAGCGGCTGGCGCACCGCCAGTCCGCGAGCGACGACCTGCGGGTCGGAAAATGCCTGTCCGATGTCATTGATCGGGCCGCAAGGAATCGCCTTGTCCTGCAGCAAGGCAACCCACTGCGCGGTGCTGCGCTCACGCGTGACCTCCTGCAGCAAGGCAATCAGGACCACCCGGTTGTGCACCCGCGCCGAACTGGTGGCAAAGCGCGCGTCGGTGCCCCAGTGGGGCTTGCCGATGGTCTGGCAAAAACGGCCGAACTGCCCGTCGTTGCCGATCGCCAATAACATCGACCCGTCGCGGGTCGGGAAATCCTGATACGGCGCCAGGCTCGGATGGCTGTTGCCCATGCGCTGGGGCACCTGTCCGGTGTTGAGAAAGCTGCCGGCCTGATTGGCCAGGATCGCCATGCCGACGTCGAGCAGCGCCATGTCGATGCGCTGCCCCAAGCCGCTGCGGTTGCGCACCTCGATCGCGGCGAGAATCGCCGCGCAGGCGTAAATACCGGTGAACAGGTCGGTCACCGCGACACCCACGCGCAAGGGACCGCCGCCAGGGGCTTCGTCGGCGCGACCGGTGATGCTCATCATGCCGCTCATCGCCTGCACCATCAGGTCGTAACCGGCGCGTTCAGCGTAGGGACCGCTCTGGCCAAAACCGGTAATCGAACAATAGATCAGCCGCGGGTTAAGCACGCGCAGGCTCTCGTAGTCCAGGCCATAGGCCGCCAGGCCGCCGACCTTGAAGTTCTCCACCAGAATATCGCTGCGCTGCGCCATCTGGCGCACCAGCGCCTGCCCCCGCGGGTCCGACAGATTCAGCGTCAGTGAGCGCTTATTTCGGTTGGTGCAAGCGAAATAGCTCGCCTGGCCGGTGTCGTGGCCCTGTGCGTCCTGCAAATAGGGAGGGCCCCAGTGGCGCGTGTCGTCGCCTTCCCCCGGGCGCTCGACCTTGACCACGTCGGCGCCGAGGTCGGCCAGCATCTGGGTGCACCAGGGCCCGGCCAGCACCCTGGAGAGGTCCAGAACTTTCAGGTGCGACAGCGCTCCCCGGCCGGCCGCGTCAGATGCCGCTGCCATGGCCTCAGTTCGCGAAGGCCGCGATGCCGGTCTGGGCGCGGCCCAGGATCAGCGCGTGGATGTCGTGCGTGCCTTCGTAGGTGTTGACGACCTCCAGGTTGACCAAATGGCGTGCGACGCCAAACTCGTCGGAGATGCCATTGCCGCCCATCATGTCGCGCGCCATCCGGGCGATATCCAGCGCCTTGCCGCAGGAGTTGCGCTTGAGGATCGAGGTGATCTCGACCGATGCGCTGCCCTCGTCCTTCATGCGGCCCAGACGCAGGCAGCCCTGCAAGCCCAGCGCGATCTCGGTCTGCATGTCGGCCAGCTTCTTCTGGATCAACTGGTTGGCCGCCAGCGGCCGGCCGAATTGCTTACGGTCCAGCGTGTACTGACGCGCACGCAACCAGCAGTCTTCTGCGGCACCGAGGGCGCCCCAGGCGATTCCATAGCGCGCCGAGTTCAGGCAAGTGAAGGGGCCCTTGAGTCCCTGCACTTCGGGGAATGCGTTTTCCTCCGGACAGAAAACGCCGTCCATCACAATCTCGCCGGTAATCGACGCGCGCAGCCCGACCTTGCCGTGGATCGGCGGCGCACTCAGGCCCGCCATGCCCTTTTCCAGTATGAAGCCGCGGATCGGACCGACCTGTCCGGACGCTGAAACCTCCTTGGCCCAGACCACAAAGACGTCGGCGATCGGGCTGTTGGAAATCCACATCTTGGAGCCGCGCAAGGTGTAACCCCCCGCCACCTTGTGCGCCCGCGTCGCCATGGAGCCCGGGTCGGATCCGTGGTCGGGTTCGGTCAGGCCGAAACAGCCGATGGACGCGCCGCTGGCCAGCGCCGGCAGGTAGGTGCGGCGCTGCGCCTCGGTGCCGAATTCGAATATGGGCAGCATCACCAGCGAGGACTGCACGCTCATCATCGACCGGTAGCCGGAGTCGACGCGCTCGACTTCGCGCGCGATCAGGCCATAAGCCACATAACTCAGCCCCGGCCCACCGTACTGCTCCGGAATCGTGGGGCCCAGCAACCCGAGCGCGCCCATCTCGCGAAAAATCGCCGCGTCGGTGCTTCCGTCGCGAAAGGCCTGCGTCACCCGCGGCAGCAGCTTGTCCTGGCAATAGGCGGCGGCGGCCTCGCGCAACATGCGCTCGTCGTCGCTGAGTTGCTGCTCGAGCAGGAAAGGATCCTGCCAGTTGAATGCCGCGTGCGCCATGCGATCTCCTGCTTGAAAGAGCGCCATCCTAGCGCCTGCCGATCGCGGCGCCAAGCGAAAATTTGGCATCCAGATATGCACCTACCGCATGTCTGGCGCTGCCGCTTGGGCGCCGATGCCGAGCAAATTGGCGGGCGATGGCGTCCGACCCACCGCAAGTTGTGTATATTGGGCACACCATGCGCCGCAAGATTCCCTCCCTGCAGGCACTCGCCTGCTTCGACGCGGCGGCCCGCCACGAAAGCTACACGCGCGCCGCCCAGGAGCTTGCGCTGACCCAGAGCGCGGTCTCACGGCAGATTGGCGGCCTGGAGGCGTTCCTCGGCCAGCCCCTGTTTCGCCGCACCCGCCACGGCGTTGCGCTGACCGAGCGCGGCACCGACTATGCGCGCGCCATCGCGCCGCGCCTACACGCACTGGAACGCGACACACTCGAGGCGATGTCGGGTCAGGGGGCCGCCCGATCCATCGCGCTGGCCGCGGTGCCGACCTTTGCCGGCCGCTGGCTGATACCGCGCTTGCCGGCGCTCGCGCTCGCGCACCCGGAGCTGGTGGTGCATATCGAAACCCGCACCCGCCCCTTTCTGTTCGCCGACACCGAATTCGACGCCGCGCTGTACGCAGGCACACCCGAGCAGATCGCCAACTGGGCCGGCACCCGCTCGGCGCTGCTGATGGACGAGGCGCTGGTGCCGGTGTGTGCGCCGTCTTTGCTGCCCACCGCCCGCGCGCTGTCGCCGCTGCAGTTGGCGAAGCTGCCGCTGCTGCAGCAAAGCACGCGCCCGCAAGCCTGGCGCCAGTGGTTCGATGCGGTTCGCGTGCCGGCGCCCTACGCCCTGGCCGGGCCGCGCTACGAACTGTTTTCGCTGACCGTAGCCGCTGCCGCCTGCGGTCTGGGCGTGGCGCTCGCGCCGCGTCTGCTGGTGGAGTCCGAGCTGGCGCGCGGCGAGCTGGTGGTGGCGTGTCGCCACAGCCTGCAAGGCGAGCGCGCCTACTATCTGGTGACCCCCGAGCGCAGCGACGCCAAGGCGGCGCTGGCACCGTTCAGCGCGTGGCTGCTGCGCGCTGCGCGTCCGCCCGCTCCTGCGCGAACTGCACATACCAGTCCAGACAGGCCGGGTTCGCCATCGCTTCGCGGTTGACGACCTTCTCCAGCGGCTGGCCGAGCAGCAGCTTCTTGATCGGCAGCTCCTGCTTCTTGCCCGACAGCGTGCGCGGCACTTCGGCGACCTGAAACATATCGTCCGGAACAAAGCGCGGCGACAGCGCGATACGGATCGCATCGGCGATGCGCCCGCGCAGCGCATCGTCCAGCGCCAGGCCATCGCGCAGAACGACAAACAGTGGCATGTAGCTGTCGCGGCCGAGGAACTCCAGGTCGACGACCATCGCGTCCAGCACCTCGGGGAGCGCCTCGACCGCGCTATAGAGCTCGCTGGTCCCCATGCGCAGGCCGTGGCGGTTGATCGTCGCGTCGGAGCGACCATAGATCACGCAGCCGCCGTTGGCACCGACCTTGAGCCAGTCGCCGTGGCGCCAGACATTGGGGTACATGTCGAAGTAGCTCGACAGATAGCGCTGGTTGTCCGTGTCGCCCCAGAAATACAGCGGCATCGACGGCAGCGGCGCGGTGCAGACCAGTTCACCGACCGTGTCGACTACCGGTTGCCCCTGCTCGTCCCATGCCTCTACCGCGCAACCCAGCAACCGGCATTGCATCTCGCCCGCCACCAGCGGGAGCTCGCGGTTGCCACCAATGAAGGCGCCGGCGAAGTCGGTACCGCCGGACATATTGCACCACCAGATGTCGTTGGTGCCGAGCTGCGCGAACTGCGCGGAACCCCATCGCTGCGCGTCGGCGCTCAGCGGCGATCCGGTGGCGCCGAGCGCGCGAACCGCCGACAGGTCGCCACAGCGGTGCAGGTCGACGTCGGCCTTCATGCAGCTCGCATAGAAGGCCGCGCCGGCGCCGAAGAAGCTCACGCCCAGGTCGGCGGCAAAACGCCACAAGGTGCTCCAGTCCGGCGCCAACCGCTGGCCTGCATCGTCAACCGTCGGTCCGCCCGGGCTGCCGTCAAAAATGCAACAGGTGCTGCCGTTGAGCAGGCCCGCCATCTGGCAGTTCCACATCACCCAGCCGGTCGAGCTGTACCAGTGGTAGCGCTCGCCAAAGCTGCCTGGCGCGTAGCTGCAGCCGATGTCGTTGTGCAGCACGTTGAGCGCCAGCGCGACGAGGACGGTTCCGCCATGGCCGTGCACGATCGGCTTGGGCAGACCGGTGGTTCCGCTCGAATAGACGATCCACAGCGGATGGTCAAAGGGCAGCCACATCGGCTCGAAGCGGTGGGTCTGGGCGTCGTCGCGCGCCAGCACCTGCGCCAGATCGGTCCATGCCGCCTGCGCGTCGCCGGCGCCGGCCCGGGTGCCCATATGGTCGAGCAGCAGCCGATGGCGCACGCTCGGCAGCGCGGCACACAGCTCGCCCACCACCGCCATGCGGTCGAGCACCCGGCCACCATAGCGCACGCCATCACAGGCGATCAGCACTTTGGGCTCGATTTGCCGGAAGCGGTCGAGCACCGCGTTGCTTCCCATGTCTGGCGCGCAGATGCTCCACACCCCGCCAATGCTCACCGTCGCCAGGAATGCGACCATCGCCTCGGGAATATTGGGCAGGTAGGCGGCGACCCGGTCGCCGGGCCCCACGCCCTGCGCACGCAGGTGCAGTGCCAGCGCAGCCGATTGCCGGCGCAGTTCGGACCACGACAAGGTGCGCGGCGCGCCGCCCGCCAGGCTGCGCTCGTCGTGGCTGAGGATCGCCGCCACGCCCGCTGCGTCGGCGGCCTGCGTGTGGCGCAAAACCTGCTGCGCATAGTTGAACTGCGCGCCGGGAAACCAGATAGAGCCGGGCATGGTTCGCCTTTGCAGCACCGCGCTGTGCGGCGTCGGCGAGCGCAGGTCAAAATAGTCCCAGATGCTCTGCCAGAAGGCGTCGAGATCGTCGACCGACCAGCGCCGCAAGGCGTCGTAGGATTCAAAGCGCAGGCCGCGCTCGTGTTCCAGCCATTGCTGGTACCGGCGGATCTGCGGCGCGGCGGGTGCGGGTTGCGGGCTTTGCATGGACGCAGTTTATGGCAAGCGCCGGGCCCTCCGGCGCGTCCACGTATAGTTACAGGCCCCCCATCTGGAGACCCTATGCGCATCTGGAAGAAACCGATCTCGATCGAGATCTTGAGCGCCAGCCATGTCGGGACCGCGGTCGCGCATCTTGGAATCGAATTTCTGGAGGTCGGCGACAACTTCATCCGGGGCCGGGTTGCGGTCGACGCGCGCACCCGGCAGCCCTACGGCCTTTTGCACGGCGGCGTGTCCGTCGTCCTGGCCGAAACCCTGGGCTCGTGCGGCGCCGTCTATGCGTTGCCCGAGGGCTTTCGCTGCGTGGGCCTGGACATCAATGCGAACCACCTCAAGGGCGCCACCAGCGGCTGGGTCACCGGCAGCACGCAGCCGGTGCACATCGGGCGTTCGACCCAGGTCTGGCAGATCGAACTGCGCAACGACGACGGCGCGCTGACCTGCGTATCGCGCATCACCATGGCCGTCCTGGGGCCGCGTTAAGCCGCCAGCGGCCTGCGTTGACGCGGAGTCCGCCTCAGTCCTGTGCGCCGTCGGCGCGCGCCATGCGCTCGCTTTTCCAGTAGACATCGTCGCCCGCCGAACCGTCGCTGCGGTGGCGATTGAGCACCCGTGCCAACACAAACAGCAGGTCGCTGAGCCGGTTCAGGTATTGCCGCGGCGTGTCCTTGAGCGCCTCCTGCCCTTCAAGCGCAACCACCGCGCGCTCGGCACGCCGCGCAATGGTGCGGCTCACATGCGCCAACGCGGCAGCGCGCGTTCCCGCGGGCAGGATGAACTCCTGCAGCCTGGGCAACGCCGCGTTGTGCGTTTGCAGCGCCTGGTCGAGCACCAACACCGCCTGCGCCTTGAGCAATTCATAGCCCGGTATCGACAACTCGCCGCCCAGGTTAAAAAGCTGGTGCTGCACCTCGACCAGCAGTGTGCGCACCGCATCGGGCATGTCCTCGCACAGCAAAACGCCGATGCTCGAGTTGAGTTCGTCCACCTCGCCCATCGCATGCACGCGCAGGCTATCTTTCGACACCCGGGTGTTGTCGCCCAGCCCGGTTGTTCCGTCGTCGCCGGTGCGGGTTGCAATTTGCGTCAGGCGCTGTCCCATGGTCGGTCTCCTTGTGTCCTCGCATTGTCGGGGCTGTTCCCGGTTTTGCGCTTTGGCCATGCGGACGGCGTAAACTGGGACATCTGAAATCGGAGACTGTCGATGAACGCACCGGCCCATTTGCAGCAACTGCTACCGACCATCAACCAGCGCATCGCGCCGCCGGAGCTGATCGTCGCGCTCAAGGAGCGCTTTGGCGAGCGTTGTTCGACCGCGCTGGTGGTGCGCGAACACCACGGGCGCGACGAGTCGTCGTTCGCGTCGCCGCCGCCAGCGGCGGTGGTATTTGCCGAAAGCACCGCCGACGTGGCCGCCGCGGTGGCGCTGGCCGACCGCTACGGTTTCCCGGTGATTCCATTTGGCGTCGGCTCGTCGCTTGAAGGGCATCTGCTCGCGGTGCAGGGCGGCATCAGCATCGATATGGGGCGCATGAATCGGGTGCTGGCGATCAACGCCGAGGACCTCACGGTCACGGTACAGGCTGGCGTCACCCGCAAACAGCTCAACGAGGAGATCAAAAGCACCGGCCTGTTCTTCCCAATCGACCCCGGCGCCGACGCCACGATCGGCGGCATGAGCGCCACGCGGGCCAGCGGAACCAATGCGGTGCGCTACGGAACCATGCGCGAGAATGTGCTCGGGTTGGAGGTGGTGACGGCCAGCGCAGAGGTCATCCGTACCGGGACGCGCGCGCGCAAATCGTCGGCGGGCTACGACCTTACCCGGCTGATGGTCGGCAGCGAGGGAACGCTGGGCGTGATCACCGAAATCACGCTCAAAATTTACCCGCTTCCCGAAGCGGTGTCGGCGGCCATCTGCTCGTTCCCGAGCATCGAGGCCGCAGTACGAACCACGATACAAATCATCCAGATGGGCATACCGATCGCGCGCGTCGAGCTGGTCGACGCCAATACGGTCCGCATGGTCAACACCTACGCCAAGATGGCGCTGCGCGAGGAGCCGCTGCTGCTGATGGAGTTCCACGGCTCGCCCACCAGCGTGCAGGAGCAGGCCGAACTGGTACAGGAAATTGCCAGCGAACTCGGCGGCAAAGCCTTCGAGTGGGCCAGTACCCCCGAGGAACGCACCCGTCTGTGGAGCGCGCGCCACAACGTCCACTTCGCCGCACTGCAGTCGCGCCCGGGCTGCCGCTCGATCGCAACCGACACCTGCGTGCCGATTTCGCGACTGGCCGACTGCCTGCTCGATTCGGTCAGCGAGGCCGACGCTTCCGGTATCCCGTACCTGCTGGTGGGCCATGTGGGCGACGGCAATTTTCACTTTGGCTACCTGGTCGACCCCGACAACGCGCAGGAGCGCGAGGCCGCCGAGCAACTCAACCGCAAGCTGGTCGAGCGCGCGCTGAGCATGGAAGGCACCTGCAGCGGCGAGCACGGAATCGGGCTGCACAAGATGGACTTTCTGGTCACCGAGGCCGGCACCGGCGCGATCGAGATGATGCGCAGCATCAAGCGCGCGCTGGACCCCAAAAACATCATGAATCCGGGCAAGATATTCAGCCTGTAGCGCCCACTCCTGTCAGCGGGTGGGTTCGACGCGAAGCCGGCCGCCGGGTGGCTGCACGCTTGGGGCCCGCGCTGATAGCGATGCTGCTCGCGCTGTGGGCGGGCGCCGCAGCCGCACAGCCGCTCCCCGCATGCGACGCCGCGCACCCCATCCTGCAGGCGCGGCGCATGGTCACGCAGCAGGACCTGATGCTGTCCGACGCGGTGGTGGACCTGCCCGACCGCTTGCCGCGCTCCTGGCGCGACGAGCGGGTGCAGATCGTCTACGAACTCGACGTATCCGGCTGCGCTGGGGTCGACGACCGGGTCGTGTGGTTGCCGCGCGTCGGCGCGGCTTTCACGGTCCGCGCGCAGGGCCAGGATCTGAAGCCGCTGACGCGCAGCGGGTACCTCGGCCGGCCGGCGGCAGACACCTCGGGTCCGGTCTACAACGGTCGGGTGGCGACGCTGTTCGCGCTGCCTGCAAACGCGCACAGCGTACAGGTGCGACTGGCGGCGGTGCCGTACATGGCGACCGGACTGCTACCGGCGCAAAGCGGCGGCGAGGAGTTGCTTGCGCCGGCGGTCGCCGCAATCGACTCTTCGTCGGTGATACTGAATATCACCACCGCCGTGCTGCTGCTGATCACCGCAGTGGCGCTGTTGCTGTGGCTGCGCGATCTCCATCATGTCGGCTTTCTGGCGATGCTGCTGGTAGCCGGTTGGTGGGCGACGCGCGCGCAACTGTATTCCAGCAGCGTGCTGCCCATGGCGCCTGACTGGTTTGATAGCTTCAACCGGCTCAATGTCCTGCTGACCGTCGCCAGCCTTCTGGCCGCAATCCTTTGGCAGCTTGCGCCCGACGAGCCAACGGCGCGGCGGCGCTGGTTCAAGGCGCCCCGCCGGATTTTGCCGACCGTCACGCTGGCCGGCGCCGGCGCAATGGCTGGCGCGCTGGCGATCGGATCGGGCAGCTTGCTGGCGCGTGACTTTTCCGACCTGTGCGCGATGGGGCTGGGCCTGTGGCTGGGCTGGACGATCACGACCGCAACCGGCCGTTACAAAGGGTGGCGCCGCACCGCAATGCTCGTCGGGTATTCGGGTTTTCTGGGGTCCGCCCTGCACGAGACGGGCGTCCTGAACGGGGCGCTGGATCCGGGCGCCCCCCTGCTGCTGTTCTGGGGCATCGGCCTGATTTTGTTGGTCTATGCGACGATCGTCGGCGACTACATCGTGCAGGTGCTGCGGCGCGAGGAAGGCGCCCACCTGGAACTGGAGCGGCGCAGTGCGCTGCGCTCCACCGAGCTTGAGGAGGACTATGCCCGGCTGCGCGACACCGAGTGCATGGTCGCCAACGCCGCCGGACGCCAAGACGAGCGCGACCGCATACTGCGCGATATGCACGATGGGCTGGGCGGGCAACTGCTCTCCTTGTTGCGTGGCGTCGAGCGCGATGCGCTGAGTCCCGAACAGCTCAGGCAGTCGCTCAGCGACAGCCTGGACGAACTGCGCATGCTGATGGACAACGCAGCCCTGGACGCCGAGCTGGAAACCACGCTGGCCAACTGGACCGCGCGATGGGACGCGGCGCTGGCTGCACTTGGCATTGCAATGGTCTACGAGCCGGACGACCAGCTGGCCGACCTGCACATCGACAGCGCGACGCAGCGCCAACTGATGCACCTGCTGCAGGAAGCCGCCACCAACGTGGTCAAGCACGCGCAGGCGACGTCGCTGCGCCTGGTGGTGCGGGTCGGCCAGCCTGCCGACGGCAGCCGGCTACTGCAGCTTGAACTAAGCGACAACGGACGGGGTCTGGGAAGCGGCGCATCCCGC
>Ga0114970_10000157_pt1 | contig 46226 bp, 44 predicted proteins | sample M_140205_XF_Meta_FD_87030 | JGI IMG/M metagenome (GOLD analysis project Ga0114970, IMG submission 87030) | Freshwater microbial communities from Lake Montjoie, Canada to study carbon cycling - M_140205_XF_MetaG | ecosystem: Environmental > Aquatic > Freshwater > Lake | place: Lake Montjoie... | reverse complement strand
TGTGGTGGGAGCCAGGAACATTCCGCTGGGCCAACTGGAAGAAAAGCTGTCCGCCGCGGTCAAGAACAAGGCGCTTCCGCTGATCTTGGTGTGCCAGACCGGGGCGCGTTCTGGCCGCGCGCTGGCGATCGCAAAGACGCTGGGCTACGACCAGACGCAGTCGCTCGGCGGCGGCCTCGTCGCCTGGAAGGCGGCCAACCTGCCCGTCGAAAAAGGCTGAGAGTCGTTGCGCGCCGGATCGGAAAACTCAAATCACCCACGGAAGCGTTTTAGATGCAAGTCGTCACCATGTACACCACCGCGGTTTGTCCTTACTGCGTTCGGGCCAAGAAGATTCTTCACTCCAGGGGCGTGGCCCATGTGGAAGAAGTCCGAATCGATCTCGACAGCTCCGCTCGGATGAAGATGATGGAAATAACCGGGCGCCGGACCGTGCCGCAGATCTTTGTCGGAAGCACCCATGTCGGGGGCTGTGACGATTTGATGGAACTCGATAGCCGTGGCGGATTAATTCCCTTGTTGCAAGCGGTTGGAGAAGGCGGCGAGCCATCGGAGCCTGAGATAATTTGACCCACCGATGAAACCGGGTCTTTGCACGACACACCGATCGCAGGCCTTTTTGCATCGCTCTTATTCAACCTGAAAGCAAGCCAATGGCCGATGAAGCAAACCCGATTTTCCAGATCCAGCGCGTGTACCTGAAAGAGTCGTCGCTGGAGCAACCCAACTCCCCGGCGATCCTGCTCGAGCAGGAGCAACCGTCGGTCGACATTCAACTTGGCGTTGAAGCCAATCCGGCGGCCGACGGGATCTTCGAGGTCTGTGTCACCGCGACCGTGCAGACGAAAATCAAGGACAAAACCGTCTTTCTGGTCGAGGTCAAGCAGGCCGGAATATTTGAAATCCGCAATATTGCCGATGACCAGATGGGTCAGATCATGGGCATCGCCTGCCCGCAAATCGTCTATCCGTACCTGCGGGCCAATGTGGCGGACCTGATCCAGCGCAGCGGCTTCCCGCCGGTACATCTTTCGGAAATTAATTTCCAGGCGATGTACGAACAGCAGCGCGCGCAGGCGGCAGGCCAGGCGCCCGCTGTCGTCACCCAGTAGGTCTGCGGCCCGCGCCCTGGCGCTAGCGTCCGATGGCGATGAAAATTGCAGTGCTCGGCGCGGGCGCCTGGGGAACGGCGTTGGCCGTCAGCGCCAGCAGCAACCTGGCCGCGCGCCACACGGTCAGCCTGTGGGCGCGCAGCCCCGGGCAAAGCAGCGCCATGCAGGAGCAGCGCGTCAACGCGCGCTACCTTGCCGATGTTGCGCTGCCCGATGCGCTGGTGCTTCGCCATTGGCACAGCGGCGCCGACGGCGACAGGCCGATGCAGGCGGCGATGGCGGGCCACGACCTGGTGGTGGTGGCAACGCCGATGGCGGCGTTGCGCTCGGTGTTGCAGCAACTGCGTGGCGTGAGCGCACCCGTGGTTTGGCTGTGCAAGGGGGTGGAAAAACCAGTCGCCGCAGGCGGCGACCCTGGACTCGAGCCGCTGGGTTTGCTCGGGCATGAAGTGCTCGCCCAGACCGCCCCGGGTCTGCACGCCGGCGTTCTCAGCGGGCCCAGTTTTGCGCAGGAGGTCGCCCGCGGCCAGCCCACCGCGCTGGTTGCAGCCAGCGACGACCCGGCAGTCCGCGCTGCGTTGCTGCAGGCATTTCACAGCGCCAGCCTGCGTGTCTATGGCAGCGACGACGTGGTCGGGGTCGAGGTGGGCGGCGCGGTGAAGAATGTGCTGGCGATCGCTACCGGTTTGTGTGACGGCCTGGCCTTAGGCCTGAACGCCCGCGCCGCGCTGATCACCCGCGGATTGCACGAAATGACGCGGCTTGGCGTCGCCTTGGGCGCGCGCGCGGAGACCTTCATGGGCCTGAGCGGCCTGGGCGATCTGGTGCTCACCGCCACCGGAGATCTTTCGCGTAACCGCCGGGTCGGGCTGGCGCTTGCGCAGGGGCAGGGTCTGGCGCAGGCTGTGCAGGCGCTCGGCCATGTGGCAGAAGGCGTCTACTGCGCGCACACGCTGGTCAGGCGCGCGCAGCGACTGGCGGTCGAGACGCCGATTTGCAGCGCCGTTGACGCGCTGCTAGCGGGCCGCATCGGGCCGCAGCAGGCACTGGCCGAGCTGATGGGACGCGTCGCCCGCAACGAGGCCTGAAAGCTCAGACGACGTTGTAGGCCAGGCGCACATAGATCGGCGCGAAGGATTCCGCCTGGGTTATCTCGATCAGCGTTTCCTTGCCCAGTTCCAGCAATGCCAGAAAAGTGACGACCAGCACCGGTGCGCCCTGTTGGGGGTCGAACAGTTTTTCGAACTCGACGAATTTCTGGCCCTGCAGGCGGCGCAGCACGATGCCCATGTGTTCGCGTACCGACAACTCCTCGCGCGTGATGTGGTGGTGTTGCACCAGCCGGGCGCGCCTGAGGATATCCTGCCACGCCTGTTGCAGGTCGCCCAGATGGACCTCGGGGAAACGCGGCTGCAGCGACTGCTCGATATGTACCTGGGCCTTGAGAAAATCGCGGCCTGACTGCGGCACCGCGTTGAGCGCGGCAGCGGCGAGCTTGATCTGCTCGTACTCCAGCAGCCGGCGTACCAGTTCCGCGCGCGGGTCCTCCACCTCTTGGCCCTGCGCGGTCTTGCGCGGCGGCAGCAGCATGCGCGACTTTATTTCAATCAACATCGCCGCCATCAGCAGGTACTCGGCGGCAAGTTCCAGATTGCGGCCCCGGATCTCATCCACATAGACCAGGTACTGCCGGGTGACGCCCGCCATCGGTATGTCGAGGATGTTGAAATTCTGTTTGCGTATCAGGTACAACAGAAAGTCCAGTGGCCCTTCGAAGGCCTCTAGAAAAACCTCCAGCGCGTCTGGCGGTATGTAGAGGTCGTGCGGCATCGAAAACAGCGGCTCGCCGTAAAGCCGCGCGAGCGCGACCTGGTCGACGACCTGTGGCATGGCGGCCGCAGCGGCGGCCGTCTGCGCCGGATGCAGGCGGTCAGTCGTCAATACCATGGGGGACTGCTGGATGTCGCTGCGCGGCTTGCGCTACTGGAGGGCTCGCGGGCAGCGGGCCTACTTCGATTCGGTCTGGTAGACGTAGGGCTGCTGCGCGACCCTGGCTTGTGCGTAGGCGTTCCAGGCGCTGCGGTCGACGGCCTTGTCCCACAGCATCTCGCGGCCATGGCGCTGGCGGTCCTCCAAGTCGGGCTGATTGCGCTTGAGTTCGGCGATGAAGCCGGTGATGTCTGACTGGTAGTGCGGGCGGCGAAATAATGACATGGACGTGGACCTCTGGGGGCGATTTTACAGGCTCCGGTCGGTGCGACGCCGCACCGCGAACCCACCCTGCCTAGGCCTCCTGGGCCAGCGCCACCGCCAGCGCCGCCGTCAGGTCGGGCTGCAAGTCCACCGGCGCCATCACCTGCAGCACGCCGGTGCGGCGCGCTATGTCCAGGGGCTGGTGGTTAAGCCCGCACAGGACAAGGCGAAGTCGCTGCTTCTGGCAAGTGCGGATCAACTGCAGCAGGCTGTCGGCGCCCGACGAGTCGATATAGATGATGTGCTTCAGGTCCAGCACCAGCGCGACGCTGGGTCGACTCTGCGCCAACCCGTCGACCAGTTGGGTGGCGCCAAAAAATAGTGCTCCGTACAGGCGGAAGACGGTGACCTGTCCATCCTTTCCCTGCAGCAGCGGAGCCTCCCGTGCGTCCACACGTTCGCAGCGCGACAGGCTCGATATGCGGTAGATGAACGTGATGCAGGCGGCGAACAGGCCGACCTCGATCGCCACCGTCAGGTCGACCACCACCGTCAGGACGAAGACCGCCAGCAGGCTGACGCGGTAGGGCAGGCGGAACTGGCGCAGTTCCCAAAATGCGCGCCAATGTCCCATGTTCCAGGCCACAAAAAGCAAGATGGCCGCCAACGCGGCCAGTGGCACATGGTGCGCCAACGGGGCCGCTAGCAGCATCACGAGCAGCAGGGCCACGGCGTGCACCATGCCTGCGACGGGACTGGTGGCGCCGCTCTTGGCATTGGTGACGGTGCGCGCGATCGTTCCGGTGGCTGGCATTCCGCCAAAAAACGGCGTGACGAAGTTGGCGATTCCTTGCGCCATGAGTTCCTGGTTGGGGTCGTGGCGGTCGCCGATGATACCGTCGGCAACGTGCGCGCACAGCAGGGACTCGATGGCGCCCAACACAGCCAGCGTGAGCGTTGGCATCACCAGCAGGCGCGCCGAATCCCAGGAGAAAACCGGCCACTGCAGTCCCGGCAGGCTCGAGGGAATTCCGCCAAAGCGGCTGCCGATGGTGTCCACCTGCAGTCCCAGCGCGGCCACCGCGACGCTTGCCAGCAGCAGCGCGACCACCGACCCCGGAACCAGCGCCAGCACCCTGAACCGGGGCCGCTTGCTGCAGATCTTCGGCATCAACGCCTGCCACGCCACGATCAGTGCCAGACAGGCCAGTGCCAGCACCAGGGCCTGGACATTGAGGGTGTCGATGGCACCGGCCAGCACGCCCAGCATGCCGAAGAAGTGGGCCGGAACCGGCCCGGTGACCAGCCCCAGGAAGTCGCGGATTTGCGAGATGGCGATTAGCACCGCAATGCCGTTGGTGAACCCGATCACCACCGCCACCGGAACGAAGCGGATCAGCGTGCCCAGCTTGAGCCATCCCATCAGGAACAGCAGCACGCCCGACATGGCCGTGGCCAGTACCAGATTGGCCACGCCATAGCGCTCGACGATTCCATAGACGATGACGATGAAGGCGCCTGCGGGTCCGCCAATTTGTACCCGGCTGCCGCCGAGCGCCGATATCAGAAAGCCACCGATGATGGCGGTGACCAGCCCCGCTTCGGGCTTGAGCCCGCTGGCGATCGCAAACGCCATCGCCAGCGGCAGCGCAACCGCCGCGACCGTCAGGCCGGCTCCGATGTCGCGTGCGAGACGGGCGCCATCGTAGCCCGACGCCAATTCCGCCAGTCGGGGGCGGAATTGGAAATGGGGTAGGGCCATGGGGCGACCCTAGCGGACCCGCATGCCGGGCAACGCGCCGGCGGACGGCTCCAGCAGATAGATTCCCGGATGGGCCTTGCCGTCGGCATGGCCAGCAGCCAGCACCATCCCCTCGCTGACACCAAATTTCATTTTGCGCGGCGCCAGATTGGCGACCATCAGCGTCAATTTCCCGACCAGGTCCTGCGGCTGGTAGGCGCTGGCGATGCCGCTGAAGACATTGCGCGTTCTGACCTCACCGACGTCGAGCGTCAGGCGCAGCAGTTTGGTCGAGCCTTCCACGCGCTGGCAGTCTACGATCCGCGCAATGCGCAGGTCGGTCTTCATCAGGTCGTCGACGCCGATGGGCGGCGCGATGGCCTCGCCACCGGGAAACGCCGCCGGTTCTGGGGGCGCCGCTTCAACTGGCGCTTCAACTGGCGCTTCAAACAGCGCCGCCAGCTGCTGGAGTTCGACGCGCTGCATCAGGTGCCGGTAGTCGGCGACCCGGTGTCCCGCTCCCATCGGCTCCAGCGCGTTGCTCCAGTCCAGCGCCGCGCAGCCCAAAAAGGCCTCCACCTCGGCGGCGACCGCGGGCAGTATCGGTTTGAGGCAGGCCGTCATCACGCGAAACATTTCCAGGCACAGCGAACTGACCGCCGCCGCGGGCTGGATCTCACCTTGCCGGACCAGCTTCCAGGGCGCGGCGGCGTCGAACATCAGGTTGACCTGGTCGGCGAAGGCCATGATCTCGCGCACCGCCTTGGCAAACTCGCGCGCCTCAAGCAGCTCGCGCACCTGCGCTACCAGTCCGGGTGCGTCGAGCTGCGCCTGCGATGGGGCTGCGACCAGTTCGCCAGCGTTCAGGAATTTCACCGCCCGCGAAGCGATGTTGATGTACTTTCCCACCAGGTCGCTGTTGACCCGGGCCATGAAGTCGTCGGGGACGAACTCGATGTCCTCGTTGCGCGCGCTGAGCTTGGCGGCGATGTAGTAGCGCAGCCATTGCGGGTTCATTCCAAGGCGCAGGTATTTCAGCGGGTCCAGCCCGGTGCCGCGGCTCTTGCTCATCTTCTCGGCATTGACGGTCAGGAAACCGTGCACATGCACCGCGTTCGGCGTCTTGCGGCCGCTGAAATGCAGCAAGGCGGGCCAGAACAGTGTGTGAAAAGTGATGATGTCCTTACCGATGAAGTGGTGCTGCTCCAGCGCCGGGTTGGCCATGAAGGCCTCGTAGTCGACGCCGATGCGGTCCAGGTGGTTCTTCAGCGAAGCCAGGTAGCCAATCGGCGCGTCAAGCCAGACGTAGAAATACTTGCCGGGTGCGCCCGGAATCTCGATGCCGAAGTAGGGCGCGTCGCGGCTGATGTCCCAGTCGCCGAGTTCGCGACGTCCGGCCTCGTCGGGCGCCAGCCACTCTTTGATCTTGTTGTAGACCTCGGCTTGCAGTCGCGGCTGGCCGCGAGCGTCTGTTCCCTGGCTCCACTGCTCCAGGAAGGCGGCGCAGCGCGGGTCGGACAGCTTGAAGAAGAAATGCTCCGAGTTGCGCAGCACCGGAGTCGCCCCGCTGAGCGCCGAGTAGGGGTGCTTGAGATCGGTTGGGCTGTAGACCGCACCGCAGGACTCGCAGTTGTCGCCGTATTGGTCCTTGGCGCGGCATTTGGGGCACTCGCCCTTGATGAAGCGATCGGGCAGGAACATGTTTTTGTCGGTGTCGAAGAACTGCTCGACGACGCGCGAGCTGATGAGCCCGGCACGCTGCAGATCGAGGTAGATGGCTTGCGCAAGCTGATGGTTCTCGGGCGCGTCGGTCGAGTGCCAGTTGTCGAAGCTGATCTGAAATCCGTCCAGATAAGGCTTGCGGCCGGCCGCTATGTCGGCTACAAACTGCTGCGGCGTCTTGCCGGCCTTCTCGGCGGCGATCATGATCGGCGCGCCGTGCGCATCGTCGGCGCAGACGAAGTGCACAAGGTTAGCCCCCATCCGCTGGTGCCGAACCCAGATGTCGGCCTGGATGTACTCCATCATGTGACCGATGTGCATCGGTCCATTGGCGTAGGGCAGGGCGGTGGTCACGAAAAGTGTGCGTTGCATCGGGGATTTGCGCAGTTGGGGGGCGTCTGGCTGCGAGAGCGCAGGCCCCGATTTTAGTCGGCTGGCCCAGCCTGCACCGGCCGCACGCCGGGCGCTGCGCATGCTGGCCCGGGCGGGGCGCGATCAGGGTGCGCCGTGTGGGAATCGCTGCGCAAAATCCGCACCGGCCGCTGTTCGATAGACTAGGGCGCTTCAGGAGACACAAGAATGGCAGTGACAGAGCAGCAGGTGATGGACGCGATTAAGGGCGTTAACGATCCCAACACCGGGCGCGACTTTGTGTCGGCCCGGGCGATCAAGAACATGAACGTGGTCGACGGGGATGTCGCATTTGAGCTCGAACTCGGCTACCCCGCCAAGAGCCAAGTGGCGGATATGCGCAAGGCGCTGGTGGGCGCGGTGCGTGGCCTGCCCGGGGTCCACAACGTGTCGGTGAATATCAGCACCAAGATCAGCGCGCACGCGGTGCAGCGCGGCGTGCAACTGCTCCCCGGGGTGAAGAATATCGTCGCCGTCGCTTCGGGCAAGGGCGGCGTTGGCAAGAGCACGACCGCCGTCAATCTGGCGCTGGCACTGGCGGCCGAGGGCGCCAGCGTCGGGTTGCTCGACGCCGACATCTACGGACCCAGCGTTCCGATGATGATGGGAATCAGCGGCAAGCCCGAGAGTGACGACGGCAAGACCATGGACCCGCTGGAGAACTACGGCGTGCAGGTGATGTCGATCGGATTTCTGGTCGCGCAGGACGAGGCGATGATCTGGCGCGGGCCGATGGCCACCCAGGCGCTCGAGCAATTGCTGCGCCAGACCAATTGGCGCGAACTCGACTATCTGATCGTCGATATGCCGCCCGGAACCGGCGACATTCAACTGACCCTGAGCCAGCGCGTTCCGATGACCGGCGCCGTGATCGTCACGACGCCGCAGGATATCGCACTGCTTGACGCGCGCAAGGGAATCAAGATGTTCGAGAAGGTGGGCGTCCCGATACTGGGCATCGTCGAGAACATGGCGGCGCACGTGTGCAGCCACTGCGGCCATGTCGAACATGTCTTTGGTGCCGACGGCGGCAAGCGCATGGCCGCCGAATACACGATGGCGTACCTGGGCGCGCTGCCGCTGAACATGCAGATACGACTTCAGGCCGACAACGGACACCCCAGCGTGGTCGCCGAGCCCGAAGGTGAGGTGGCGGCGATCTACAAGGCGGTAGCGCGTCAGGTGGCGGTTGCTATCGCCGCCAAGAACCGCGACTTCTCGTCCAAGTTTCCGTCGATCAAGATATCCAAAGAGACCTGAGCCACCGATGTCTGAATCCAGCCACGGGTGCAGGTTGAATTTGGACAGGGCCGCACAAACGCTGCTGCGCCAAGGCGATGGCGTGTGCGCATGAGTCGGCGACCTTGCACCAGCGTAGCCGTCGTGATGCGCCACGAGCGCATCAGCGGGCCCGCAAGCCGGTGGCAGTCCTGGCGATGGGTGCTGGCCGACGTGGTCGAAAACGAATTGGGATTTGGCGAGCAAGCGCGCTTGCTATACCAAAGCGAATCCGAGCAGCGCTGGCTGCACCCAGGCTTTCTGGTGGAACTCTTCACCGACGATGCGGAAGGCTACTACCTCAACGTGACGACCGACGCGCCCTGCTGGTTCGTCCTTTGGCGGATGGACGAAGCGCCGGCGCAAGGGAAGGACCCGATGGCCCGGCCTGCAGCAGTCAGCCTGAGCTACCACGACGCTGGTCGTTGGCTCGACGCGCAGGAGAGCGTTGAACAGGTGCCGGCGCCCGCCGAGATCGTTGCATGGTTGCGGGCCTTTGTGGACGAGCACCATGTGGCAGAACCCAAGCGGCGCAAGCGGCCCGAAAGCTTCAAGCCGTTGACCGACCGGTTTGGCCGGCCCGTGTCGATCAGCACCGACAAATCGGGTCGCGGCGGCCATGGCTGAAGGATTCCTGGGCCGCTGGTCGCAGCGCAAGCAGCAGGTGCGCTCGGGCAGGCAGCCTGAGGATCCGCTGGTCGAAGCCGACTCCCCTGCTGGCGTCGAACTGCCCCCGGCGCCGGTTCCGGAACCGGATCCCGGCGCGGGCACTGCCGCCGGGGACGCAGCCGCTGAAGGCGAGGCCGCGCCGGCCCCCACGCTGGTGGACGTGCAGGGACTCACGCCGGAGTCTGACTTCAAGCCCTTTGTCGGGCGCAGCGTGGCGCCTGAAGTTCGCAATGCGGCGATGAAGAAACTTTTCACCGATCCCCATTTCAATGTGATGGACCGGCTCGACACCTATATCGACGACTACTCGATCGCCGACCCGATTCCAGAGGCGATGCTGCGGCAAATGGTCGGCGCCAAGTTTCTCCATTTGTTTGATGACGACGACGCCAGCGCGCTTGACGCGGACGCCGCCGGCCCAGCCACAGGCGCGTCCTCAGCGCCCGACGCGGACGCCCCATCGACTCAGGGCCAAGCCGCCGACCCCGTCCCATCCAACCCCGCCAGGCCACACCATGACAACCCTGATTTGTGACTGCAACCAGACCATGGCGCTCGACGCTGTGGCGTTGGGGACCGCGCTCAACGAAAGCCTGACGCTGCATTCGACACTCTGCCGGCGCGACGCCGGCGCCTTTGTCCGCGCTGCCGAGTCGGGTGAGGAACTGGTGGTCGCCTGCACGCAGGAAAAGCGATTGTTCTCGGAGCTGGCGACACAAAGCGCCCCGAGCAGCGCGCCGATTCGCTTTGTCAATATTCGCGAGACCGGCGGCTGGAGCAAGGACGGCGCCAAGGCCAGCGCCAAGATCGCTGCACTGCTCGCCGCAGCGCATTTGCCAGATCCCGAGGCTGTCGCAACGGTCAGTTTCAAGAGCACCGGGCGATTGCTGGTGATCGGCGGGCTTGCCAGCGCCGAACGCGCAGCAGAGCTGCTGGGAGATGCGTTCGACACCACCTTGTTCACCCAGGGCGCGGGCGACGCGGGTGCCATGCAGGAGCGCCGCTACCCGGTACTCGGCGGCAGGATCGATGCGCTCACCGGATGGCTGGGTGCTTTTGAGCTCAAATGGACGCGCGATAACGCCATCGATCTGGACCTGTGCACCCGCTGCAACGCCTGCCTGGCGGTATGCCCCGAAGGGGCCATCGGCCTCGATTACCAGATCGATATGGGCTTATGCAAGTCGCACCGCGCCTGCGTCACGATCTGCAAGGCGGCCGGGGCGATCGACTTCAGCCGACCCGTCGAGTCTTTCAGCGAAACTTTTGACTTGGTGCTGGATCTGCGTCCAACGCCGGCGTTCAGCCAGCACGCTTTGCCGCAAGGCTACCTGCGTTGGGACGGTCGCGACGCCGGGCCCCTGATGCAATTGCGCGGCCTTGTCGGCGAGTTCGAAAAGCCAAAATTCTTCGTCTACAAGCAAAAGCTTTGCGCGCACAGCCGCAACGAGAAGATCGGCTGCAATGCCTGCGTCGACGTCTGCTCGGCGTCGGCGATCAGCAGCGACCGCTCCCGCCAGCAGATCAAGGTCAACCCGAGCCTGTGCGTGGGCTGCGGCAGTTGCACCACCGTGTGCCCGAGCGGCGCCCTGAGCTTCGCCTATCCGCGCGCCAGCGAGCAGGGCGTGCGGATCAAGACCTTGTTGGCAACCTATGCCCGCTGCGGCGGCAAGGACGCGGCGCTGCTGCTGCACAGCCAGCAGGCTGGAACGGCCATCATCGGCGACCTGGGCCGTGCGGCGCGACTCGACCCGCAGACCCATGGCGTACCGGCGCGGGTGATGCCGCTGGCCCTGTGGCATACCGCTTCGCTGGGCCTTGAACTCTGGTTGTCGGCCATCGCCTACGGAGCCTCGCAAGTCTGGGTGCTGATGACGCAGGAGGAGGCGCCGCAATACCACCAGGCCCTGCAGGAACAGATGGCGCTGGGGCAGGCGATCCTCAGCGGACTGGGGTACCAGGGAACCCATTTCCGACTGCTGCACGCCCGGGACGCGCGCGACCTGGCGTCGCTCGACCGCGACCTGCGGGAGCCGCCGGCGCAGGGCGTCGCGCGCGCTGCCAGTTTTGCCGCACAGGCGGAAAAGCGCGCGACGCTGGAACTCGCACTCGAGCACCTGATCGCGCAGGCGCCGGCCCGCGCTGAAATGATCACGCTGCCGGCTTCAGGTTCTCCGCTGGGGGCGCTGGCGCTTGACAAGGAGGCGTGCACGCTGTGCCTGAGCTGCGTGAACGCCTGCCCGGCGGGCGCGCTGCAGGACAACGCGCAGGCGCCCGAGCTCCGTTTCATCGAGAAGAATTGCGTCCAGTGCGGGCTGTGCGTCAGCACCTGTCCCGAGAACGCGCTGCGCCTGGTTCCGCGGCTGAACCTGGCGCCGCAGCGCAAGGAGGCGGTGCTCATCAACGCGATGCAGCCCTACGCCTGCGTACGTTGCGGCAAGGCTTTTGGGACGCTCAAGGCGATCGAGGCGATGCTCGGGAAACTGGCCGGCCACAGCATGTTCCAGGGTGCCGCAGCCGAGCGCCTGAAGATGTGCGGCGACTGCAGAGTGATCGATATCTATTCGGCCGACAATGAAGCCAAGATAACGGAGCTCTAGCCATGACACTAGCGCCCCTGCCAGCCCAAAGCAGCGCACTCGATGAAGAGACCGCGCGCGCTGAAATCTATGGACTGTTGTCGGCGCTCTTCTATGCGCCGCCTGCGACCGGCTTGATGGCGCAGCTGCGCGTTGCCGCCACCGAAGCGCCTGCGGCTGGCGCTTTCCTAGAGGAGCCTTGGCGCGCATTGGTGGGCGTTGCCCGGTCGATCAGCGACCAGGCGGTGCAAAGCGAATACGACACCCTGTTCGGCGGCACCGGAAAGCCTGCGGTGTACCTGTACGGGTCGCATTTTCTGAGCGGATTTTTGAATGAAAAACCACTGGCCCGGCTGCGAACCGAACTCGCCAGCCTGGGCCTGACACGCGACGACGCCATGTCCGAGACCGAAGACCACTTTGCTTATCTGTGCGAGGTGATGCGTTATCTGATTGCCGGTGACGATGTGGCGGTGGCCAATCTCACGCGCCAGCGCACCTTCTTTGCGGTCCACCTGCAGCCATGGGTGCTGCGTATGTGCGACGACATCCAACAGCACCCCGAGGCCCTTTTCTACGCCTGCCTGGCGCAGTTCACCCGGTCTTTTGTAGGCGTCGAAATCCAGGGATTCGACATGCTCGACTGAGTCTCGAGTCTAGGGGTTTACGCTAGGATGGGGGTTTTCGCTCCAATGCGGAGTGAAATAGGTCCAGTATTCGCACATTGTTTGTATATACTGGTTCATAGGGGTATGCACGGCTATTCCTAGGCTATTCTTAGGCTATTCCTAGCCACCACCGCATTGGAGACGCAGCATGGGTCAATCGAATTCCGGTGTTTCGCGTCGCAGCCTTTTTGTCGGCGCGGGCACTGCAGGCGCGTTGGCCGCGGCGGTACGTTTGATACCCGCGGCGCCAGCCGCCGGAACCCCGGGCGCGCTGGCGCTCAAGCCCGCTCCTGAACGCGGTGGCGGATATACGCTGAGCGCGCACGTCAAGCAGTATTACAAGACGACGCTGGTCTGACCACCGACGGGTACGCGTACCGAGACACCATCGCCTACACGGCTGCTATTGGAGAGTCCCATGTTGCTGACAAGAAAAACACCTTCTACCGATGGCGCTGCGCGCTCTCCTTTCGTCCACAGCCTGCGCCGTGGCCTGTCGCACAGCCTGCCGACGATGGACCGGCGCGCTTTCCTGCGCCGATCGGGCCTTGGTGTGGGTGTCGGCATCGCGGTGTCGCAGCTATCGCTGGTGAAAAAGGCCGATGCGGCCCAAGGCGCTGCCGCTATCGGTGAAGGCAAGATCGAAGTCAAACGGACGGTGTGCAGCCACTGTTCGGTCGGCTGTGCGGTCGATGCGGTGGTTGAGAACGGTGTCTGGGTGCGGCAGGAACCGGTGTTCGATTCGCCGATCAATCTGGGCGCGCATTGCGCCAAGGGCGCGGCGTTGCGCGAGCATGGTCATGGCGAGTTCCGGTTGCGCTATCCGATGAAGCTGGTCGACGGCAAGTACCAGCGCATCAGCTGGGATACGGCGCTCAATGAGATCAGCGCCAAGCTGATTGAACTGCGCAAGGCCAGCGGGCCCGATGCGATCTACTGGATCGGGTCGTCCAAGCACAGTAACGAGCAGGCGTATCTGATGCGCAAGTTTGTCAGCTTCTGGGGCAGCAACAACTGCGACCATCAGGCGCGCATCTGCCACTCGACCACCGTCGCCGGCGTTGCCAACACCTGGGGTTATGGCGCGATGACCAATTCGTACAACGACATGCAGAACAGCAAGGTCGCCCTGTACATCGGCTCCAACGCTGCCGAGGCGCACCCGGTCAGCCTGCTGCACATGTTGCACGCCAAGGAAAACGGCACCAAGATGATCGTCGTCGACCCGCGTTTCACGCGTACGGCGGCGAAGGCCGACGAATTTGTTCGCATCCGTTCCGGATCGGACATAGCGTTCCTGTTCGGCTTGCTGCACCACATTTTCAAGAATGGATGGGAAGACAAGAAGTACATCAGCGACCGCGTCTTCGGTATGGAGAAGGTCAAGGAAGATGTGCTCGCCAAGTGGACGCCAGACAAGGTGGAGGAGGCCTGCGGCGTCAAGGAAGAGCAGATGGTCCGTGTTGCGACCATGCTCAACCAGCACCGGCCCGGAACCATCGTCTGGTGCATGGGCCAGACCCAACACACGACCGGCAACGCGATGGTGCGGGCTTCGTGCATTTTGCAGCTGGCGCTGGGCAATATCGGAAAGTCCGGCGGCGGCGCCAACATTTTCCGCGGCCATGACAATGTGCAGGGTGCTACCGACGTCGGGCCGAACCCGGACTCGTTGCCCGGTTACTACGGCATCGTTGAGGGATCCTGGAAGCATTTCGCCAAGGCTTGGGGCGTCGATTTCGAGTGGATCAAGGGCCGCTTTGCTGCGCCCGCCATGATGAGCAAGCCCGGCATGACGGTGTCACGCTGGATCGACGGCGTGCTGGAAAAGAACGAACTGATCGACCAGGATTCGAACCTGCGCGGCGTCTTTTATTGGGGCCACGCGCCCAATTCACAGACCCGCGGCCTGGAGATGAAACGCGCGATGGACAAGTTGGACTTGCTCGTTGTCGTCGACCCCTATCCCTCTGCCACCGCGTCGATGGCGGCGATGCCTGGCAAGCCGGAGGACCTGAACCCGAATCGTGCGGTTTACCTGTTGCCGGCAGCGACCCAGTTCGAGACCAGCGGTTCGGTAACGGCGTCGAACCGTTCAATTCAGTGGCGTGAAAAAGTGATAGAGCCGTTGTGGGAAAGCCGCAGCGACCACATGATCATGCACCAGTTCGCCGAGAAACTGGGCTTTGGCAAGGAGTTGTCGAAGAACTTCAAGATGCAAAAGGTCAAGGGACTCGACGAACCGGTTCCCGAAGACATACTCCGCGAGATCAACAGGTCGGTCTGGACCATTGGCTACACCGGCCAGAGCCCGGAACGGCTTAAGGCGCATATGCGCAATATGCACCTGTTTGACGTCAAGACGCTCAGGGCCAAGGGCGGCATCGACAAGGAAACCGGATATGACTTCACCGGTGACTATTTCGGACTACCCTGGCCTTGTTTTGGCACGCCGGGACTGAAGCATCCCGGATCGCCCAATTTGTACGACACCTCCAAGCATGTGATGGATGGGGGCGGCAACTTCCGCGCCAATTTCGGCGTCGAGCGCGAAGGCAAGAGCTTGCTGGCCGAAGATGGGTCCCACTCTTTGGGCGCCGACATCACGACCGGCTACCCCGAACTCGACCATCTGCTGCTGAAGAAGTTGGGCTGGTGGGACGAACTGACCGAGCCTGAAAAAGCGGCAGCCGAAGGCAAGAACTGGAAGACCGACTCGTCGGGTGGGATGATCCGGGTTTTCATGCAGAACCACGGCTGTTATCCCTTTGGCAACGCCAAGGCGCGCGCAGTCGTCTGGAACTTCCCCGACGCGATTCCGCAGCACCGTGAACCACTCTACGGCAACCGGGCCGACCTGCAGGCCAAGTATCCAACGCACGATGACAAGAAAGCGTTCTGGCGGCTGCCGACCTTGTTCAAAACGGTGCAGCAGAAAAACATCGCCGACAAGATCCACGAGAAGTTCCCGCTGGTCATGACATCGGGCCGACTCGTCGAATACGAGGGCGGCGGCGAGGAGACCCGATCCAACCCCTGGCTGGCCGAACTGCAGCAGGAGATGTTCATAGAAATCAACCCCAAGGTCGCAGCCGACAAGGGCATCCGCAACGGTGAGCGTGCCTGGGTGTCGACGCCCACCGGCGCCCGACTCAATGTGCAGGCGATGGTGACCGAGCGTGTCGGGCCCGACACGGTGTTCATGCCCTTTCACTTTTCGGGCCGCTGGCAAGGGGCCGACATGCTGGCCTACTACCCGTCGGGTGCGGCCCCGGTGGTGCGTGGCGAGGCCGTCAATACGGCAACCACCTACGGGTACGACAGCGTGACCATGATGCAGGAGACCAAGACCACGGTCTGCAATGTAGAGAAAGCCTGAGGTTTCGCAGCAACCAACCCGCAACGGCGATGCTGCCAGCAGCGGATACGAGGAGTTCAAGATGGCCCGGATGAAATTTGTCTGCGACGCTGAGCGCTGCATTGAGTGCAATGGCTGCGTGACCGCTTGCAAGAACGAGCACGAGGTTCCCTGGGGCGTCAACCGTCGACGGGTGGTGACGCTCAACGACGGCGTTCCAGGCGAGAAGTCGATCTCGGTGGCGTGCATGCACTGCAGCGACGCGCCGTGCATGGCGGTTTGCCCGGTTAACTGTTTTTACCGCACCGACGAGGGCGTGGTATTGCACGACAAGGACGTCTGCATCGGCTGCGGCTACTGCTCCTACGCCTGCCCCTTTGGCGCGCCGCAGTTCCCGTCGCAAGGAAGCTTTGGCGTTCGGGGCAAGATGGACAAGTGCACCTTTTGCGCCGGCGGGCCCGAGGAAAATGGCAGCCAGGCGGAGTTCGAAAAATACGGACGCAATCGGCTGGCAGAAGGTAAGTTGCCGGTTTGTGCCGAGATGTGCTCTACCAAAGCGCTGATCGCCGGCGACGGCGACGTGGTTGCCGACATATTCCGTAACCGGGTTCTCAAGCGCGGCAAGGGCGCTGAAGTATGGGGCTGGGGAACGGCCTACGGATCCAAACAGGCGGGCCAGCCTGCCGCCGCAGGCGTGAAATCATGAGGCGCCCGATCCTGATGGCCTTCGCCTTGCTTGCGCTAACCGCTTGTGGCGAGAAGCCGCAGACTTTGGGCAGCCCCAAGAGCGACGCGGCCCCTTACACCGGCACCGGAAAGCCCTATGCCGAAAGTGGCTGGAAAGCAGGAGACAGGACGAGTTGGGAGTCCCAGCTCAAGGCCCGCACACAGCAGGGGCAAAACGATTACAACCGGATGAATTGAGGGGAGACCCTGATGAAAAAATCATTCGCCGTCGCCCTGATGTCGGTGCTCTTGTGCGCCAGCGTCTGGGCGCAGACCAAGGCGGTCGGCGCATCGGTTGCGGCCTCCGCAGCCCCTGCGGTGGTCGCCCCTGGCTCCATACAGGATCAGAACATCCTGAGCGTCAAACCCGATGCAGACCTGGAGCCGGGCTATGCGGCGCAGAGCAACGGCGAGCGCGCCAAGGTGCAGCCCGGCAATAACGCGCCGATGTGGCGACAGGTCGGCTCCGGCCTGACTGGCTACAGCAGCCTGCCGACGCCTGAAGCGGGCAACCTGATTCAGGCCGCCGTGCAGTACCCTGGCGCTACCAAGACCACCGCCGGAGAAGCCTGGCGCCAGGTGCGCAACAGCCGCATCATTCCCTACGGGGCGGCGCTGCTGCTGATCGTCGTCGTGGCCATTGCGCTGTTTTACTGGCGCAAGGGCAGCCTGCCGCTGCATGGCGCCGAGACCGGCCGTCGGATAGAGCGCTTTACGGCTTTTGAACGTTCTGCGCACTGGACCAATGCGATCGCCTTCTGCACGCTGGCGATTTCCGGTCTGGTGATGGCCTTTGGCAAGTTCTTCTTGCTGCCGGTGTTGGGCGCGACGCTGTTCGGCTTCCTGACCTACCTGCTCAAGACCGCGCACAATTTTGCCGGCCCGCTGTTTGCGGTGTCGCTGGTAGTCGTCATCCTTACCTTCGTCAAGGACAACTTGCCCAGGGGAGAAGACCTGGCCTGGCTGGCGCGGGGCGGCGGCCTGTTTTCCGGCAAGGAAGTGGCCTCGCACCGCTTCAACGCGGGCGAGAAACTGCTCTTCTGGGGCGGCGTATTTGTGCTGGGTCTGATCGTCGTCGGATCCGGTCTGCTGCTTGACAAGCTGCTTCCGGGACTGCTGTACGAGCGCGCGACGATGCAGGTCAGTCATATGGTCCACGCGGCCGCAGCGATGCTGATGATGGCGATGTTCCTGGGCCATATTTACATGGGAACGATCGGCATGCAGGGCGCCTACAAGGCCATGCGGACCGGCTACGTTGATGAGACCTGGGCCAAGGAACACCACGAACTCTGGCACGCCGACATCAAGTCGGGCAAGATACCGGCACAGCGCACGCCGCCTTCGGCTGCTGGCCAACCCGTTCAAGTCTAGGAGCCTGTCGATGAAATATCCTATGCAGAAGATTCTCCTGGCTGGCGTGCTGCTGGTTGCGACCGCCGCAATCGCAAAATTGCCCGCCGTGTCCGACGAAGCAAAGGCCAAGGCTGCCGAGGCAGCCGCCAAGACCGCCTGGAGCGGGAAGGTCGAAGGCTTCTTGCTCTGCAAATCGCAGGACAAAGTTGCGGCGCATTACTACAAGACGGCCAAGGCCAACCGCAAGGAAACCAAGGCGCCAGTGGCCACAGCGGCGTGCGCCGACCCTGGCGTCTTTGCCTATACTCCGCCGGCCGCCGCGGCATCGGCGCCGGCCAAGTCGTCCTGACCTCGCGTCCCATTCCTGACAGCGGCTCCGCGCTGTCGGTGCCGGGACCGGCGCCTGCATGAACCTGCTGGGCTCGCTGAAGTATCTGCTGGCGCTCGATGAGCACAAGCATTTTGGCCGCGCAGCGCAGGCTTGCCACATCACCCAGCCTGCGCTATCCAACGCCCTGCGCGCGCTGGAGTCCGAATTCGGAACGGCGATCGTCACACGCGGGCGTAATTTCGTCGGTTTCACCAAAGAAGGACAGCGCGTACTTGTCAGCGCGCGTCGCATGCTGCACGAGCAGGAATTGCTGCGCCAGGAACTCGATGGTGCTGCCACCCGGCCGCAGGGCTCGCTGCGACTGGGCGCGGTGCCCACCGCCATGCCGATAGCAGCGCGCTTTTGCGCCATGTTGCAGGCGCGCCACCCGGGAATCGTGCCGGTGGCGCTGTCGCTGAGTTCGCCCGAGATCGAGACCGGCCTGGAAAACCTCTCGCTCGACCTTGGTCTGGGGTACACCGACCGCCTTGGTGCGCGCGGGATTCGGCTCGGCATCATTGCACAGTACAGCGAACACTATTTTCTGGTGCGAAGGGCGCTGCATCCGGGCGAGCACGGGCTGGGCTTTGGCCCCGCCATTTCCTGGGCGCTGGCAGCCGGGCTGCCTTTGTGTCTGCTGACGCCCGACATGCACAACCGGACGCTGGTGGACGGGGCATTTGCCGCCGCGGGCGCGGTGGTGCGCCCGGCGATGGAGACTAACTCGCTGTTGACGCTGGCGCTGAGCGTCGTGGAAGGCAATCTATGCAGCGTACTGCCTGGCGCGCTGGTAGGCGCAGTGCGCTCGTACCGGGAACTCGAGGCCTCGCCGCTGATCGACCCCCAGTTGCTGACGCCGGTGGGCTTCATGATCCAGGCCGGCAGCAGGCCTTCTCGCACGCTGGAGGCCGCGATCGCCATGGCCCAAGAGCCTTCCTGGCTGCAGCACGCCGCAGCCTATAGCGGCAGGCTGGGCGCAATGGATTCAATTGCTGAATCGCCCAATTTGACGATTCAATTGGACGCCTGAGGCTCGCGGCCCGATACTGCCCCGCTGTCGCAGTGGGTCAGAGCAATGGGAGTGCACATGGCGGGTTTTCTGGATAAGGAAGGCATCGTGGCTGGCCCCGGTTTCAACCGCTGGCTGGTTCCGCCCGCTGCTCTGGCGGTTCACCTGTGCATCGGCATGGCCTACGGCTTCTCGGTTTTCTGGCTGCCGTTGTCCCGGGCTCTGGGCGTGCAGGAGCCTATCGCTTGCGCACCCGATATAGGATTTCTGGAACAACTGGTCAGCACAGCCTGCGACTGGCCGATTTCCACCCTGGGATGGATGTACACGCTGTTTTTTGTTTTTCTTGGTTCGAGCGCTGCTGTCTGGGGCGGCTGGCTGGAGCGCGCCGGGCCGCGCAAGGCAGGCGTGGTGTCGGCGCTATGCTGGTGCGGCGGCATGCTGGTGTCGGCGCTGGGCGTTCATCTGCACCAGTTCTGGCTGCTGTTAGTGGGTTCGGGCGTGATCGGCGGCGTGGGGCTGGGTCTTGGTTATATATCGCCGGTATCGACGCTGATCAAGTGGTTTCCGGACCGCCGTGGAATGGCCACGGGAATGGCGATCATGGGCTTTGGCGGCGGTGCGATGATTGGCTCGCCGCTGGCGGTAGACCTGATGCAGTATTTCGCCACACCGGGTGATGTGGGCGTCAGCAGCACCTTTGTGGTGATGGCGCTGGGCTACTTTGTTTTCATGATGGCGGGCGCCTTGGGCTACCGGGTCCCGCCGGCCGGATGGAGGCCTGCAGCTTGGGCGCCGCAGCCGGCGAAGGGAACGCAGACGATGGTCACCCTGCGCCATGTGCACGTCAGTCGGGTTTGGGGAATCCCCCAGTTTTGGCTGGCGTGGATGGTGCTGTGCATGAACGTCAGCGCCGGTATCGGCATGATTGGCATGGCGTCGCCCATGTTGCAGGAGGTCTTTGGCGGATCGCTGATAGGCGTGGCGAAGAAATTTGCCGAACTAGACCTGTCCGAACGCGCTGCGGTGGCCAGCGCCGCCGCAGGCTTTACCGCCTTGCTAAGCCTGTTCAATATCGCCGGGCGTTTTTTCTGGTCCAGCCTGTCGGACAAAATGGGACGCAAGCGCACCTACTGCCTTTTCTTTGTCTTGGGCATCCTGTTGTATCTGAGCATTCCGGGCAGCGCAACGCGCGCAAATACCGCACTCTTTGTGGTCGCGCTGTGTGCCATCGTGAGCATCTACGGCGGAGGTTTTGCCGCCATACCCGCCTACCTCGCTGACCTCTTCGGTACCCAGATGGTGGGCGCTATCCATGGCCGTTTGCTGACCGCCTGGGCGACAGCCGGCGTGCTCGGCCCCGTGCTCGTTAACTACATGCGCGAGTACCAGTTGGGACGGGGAATTGCGACCGAGCAGGTCTACAACCAGACCATGCTGGTGTTCACCGGGCTGCTGCTGGTGGGGTTGGTATGCAACCTGATGGTGCGTCCGCTGGCCGACAGGTACTTCATGACCGAGGCCGAACTGATACAGGAAAAGCGCTTGGCGCATGAAACGCTGCCGTCAACCGGATCTACGCCGGTCGATGGCGCCGCGCGCAACGCAAATGGCGCCGCAGTCGTGGCCCTGGCCTGGGCTGCGGTTGGCATTCCCCTGGCGTGGGGCTTTTACCGCAGCGTGCAAAGTGCTGCACAATTCTTTAGCTGAAACTCCAAAATGAAACCAAAGCCCTTTGCTGTTGCAGGCCAGCTACCGGTCGTTGCGTCCGTGTCGCTGGACGATATGCGCGAGCGCATCCGCCAGAAGAGCAAACTAAAAGGCCGTCAGGCCGACGAGGTCTCGCTGGCCGAACTGCGCTCGCTGATCGGCGCAGGACCACACCGGCGCGATCTGCTCATCGAGCACCTGCACAAGCTCCAAGACGCTTGGCGCTGTCTGCATGACCGCCACCTGGTCGCGCTGGCCCGGGAGATGAATTTGCCCATGGCCGAGGTGTACGAGGTGGCGACCTTCTACCACCACTTCGAGGTAGTGCGCGGCGACGCCAAAGTGCCGGCGCTGACGGTTCGCGTGTGCGACGGGCTGAGTTGCGAGATGGCGGGAGCCCGGGACTTGATGGCGCGTCTGCCGGCACTGCTTGGCAATGCCGACGTACGGGTCATCGCCGCACCCTGCGTGGGACGGTGCGAGCAGGCGCCGATGGCGGTGGTGCATCAGTTCCCGGTTCTCAACGCCACACCCGAGGCGGTGCTGCATGCCATTGTGGCGGGTATCCATCAGCATCCGCAAGCCAGTGCGGCCCTATCTTTTGACGCCGCCGCGTTCGCGCACAAGAGCGTTTCGCCGGTGGCTGCAAAAGCCCAGGCGGCGCCGGCCTGCATGGGCCTTGAAGCCTACTGCGCGAACGGCGGCTACGTACTGCCGCAGGCGCTGGACAGCGGGCAGGCCGATGCCGACGCGGTGATCACGGCGATGGAGGAGTCGGGCCTACGTGGACTGGGCGGCGCCGGTTTCCCCGCAGGTCGCAAGTGGCGCATCGTGCGTGATCAGCCGAGCCCACGCCTGATGGCGGTGAACATCGACGAAGGCGAGCCCGGTACCTTCAAGGACCGGACTTACCTGGAGCGCGACCCGCACCGGTTCCTTGAAGGTCTTGTGGTCGCGGCCAAGGTGGTCGGCATCGACGTCTGTTACATCTACCTGCGCGACGAATACCACGGTTGCCGGGCGATCCTGCAGGCCGAACTGGCCAAGCTGCGGGCGAATCCGCCCTGCGCTGTGCCGACGATCGAACTGCGACGCGGGGCGGGCGCCTACATCTGCGGCGAAGAGTCGGCCATGATCGAAAGTATCGAGGGCAGGCGCGGCGAACCGCGTATGCGCCCACCCTACATCGCCCAGGTCGGGCTGTTTGGCCGGCCTACGCTAGAACACAATTTCGAGACGCTTTACTGGGTGCGTGATATTGTTGAAAAGGGGCCCGGCTGGTTCAGCGGCTTTGGCCGTCACGGCCGCAAGGGCCTGCGGTCTTTTAGCGTCAGCGGTCGTGTTAAGAACCCCGGGGTGAAACTCGCGCCGGCGGGCATCACGCTGCAGGAACTGGTCGACGAATACTGCGGCGGCATGCAGGACGGGCACCGCCTGTACGCTTACCTGCCCGGCGGCGCTTCGGGCGGCATATTGCCGGCGAGCATGGCCGACCTGCCGCTGGACTTCGACACCCTGCAGCCGCATGGCTGCTTCATCGGTTCGGCGGCGGTGATCGTTTTGGGTCACCGGGACCGCGCGCGCGACGCCGCGACCAACATGATGCAGTTCTTTGCGCACGAGAGCTGCGGCCAGTGCACGCCGTGTCGGGTGGGTACCGCCAAAGCCGTGCGGCTGATGCAGTCGACGGTCTGGGACAACGAGACGCTGGAGGACATCAACCAGGTGATGGCCGACGCGTCGATCTGTGGTCTCGGTCAGGCGGCACCCAACCCGGTGCGCAGCGTTCAAAAATATTTTCCGCAGGAAATCGCCTAAATGAACGCACTCGCCAAAGTCGCCGAGCGCGCGCTGCAAAGCGTCGCCTTCAGCCTGGACGGCAGGACCATCCAGTCCTTCGAGGGTGAAACCATCCTGCAGGCCGCGCAACGCCATGGGGTCGAAATTCCCCGGCTTTGTTACAAGGAGGGCTATCGTGCGGACGGCAATTGCCGCGCCTGCATGGTCGAAATCAAGGGCGAGCGTACGCTGGCGCCGAGCTGCTGCCGAAGCGTCAGCGCCGGCATGGAGGTGCACTCGGGCAGCGCGCGCGCGATCAAGAGCCAGAAGATGGTTCTTGAGATGCTGCTGTCCGATATGCCCGACACGGGATACAAGTGGAGCGAGCACGACGAACGGCAGCAGCACGGTGAACTCAGCACCTGCGCCAGCCAGATGGGTGTCAGCGTGCGTCCTGCGCTCAGGGAAATTCGCCGCGAGCAGCCCAAGGCCGACCTGTCGCATCCTGCCATGGCCGTCAATCTCGACGCCTGCATCCAGTGCAATCGCTGCGTGCGCGCCTGCCGCGAGGAACAGGTCAACGACGTGATCGGCTACGCCATGCGCGGCGCGCACAGCGCCATCGTTTTCGACCTGGAAGACCCAATGGGTGACAGCAGTTGTGTCGCCTGCGGCGAGTGCGTGCAGGCCTGCCCGACCGGCGCGCTGATGCCAAAGACCCAGATTGGTTCGCAGGTGGTCGACAAGAAGGTCGATTCGGTCTGCCCGTTTTGCGGCGTCGGCTGCCTGCTCACCTATAACGTGAAGGACAACAAGATTGTCAGCGTCGACGGGCGCGACGGACCCGCGAATCACGACCGACTGTGCGTCAAGGGCCGATTCGGTTTCGACTACGCGCACAGCCCGCAGCGACTGACGGTACCGCTGATTCGTCGCGCGGGCGTCGCTAAGGACCCCGATGCACTGCAGGCGCTCAACCGCGACACGGGCGACTGGTCGGCGGTATTTCGTGAAGCGAGCTGGGAAGAAGCGCTGGCAATGTCGGCCGCCCGATTCACGGGACTGCGCGACACCCACGGCAAAAAATCACTCGCCGGCTTCGGCTCGGCCAAGGGAAGCAACGAGGAAGCCTATTTGTTCCAGAAACTGGTTCGGACCGGTTTTGGTTCGAACAATGTCGACCATTGCACCAGGCTGTGTCACGCGTCGAGCGTAGCGGCGTTGCTCGAGGGCGTGGGTTCGGGCGCAGTGAGCAACCAGGTCAATGATGTGCGGCACTCGGATCTGATCTTCGTGATCGGATCCAATCCGGCTTCCAACCATCCGGTGGCTGCAACCTGGATGAAGAATGCGGCCAAGGCCGGGGCCAGGATCGTCCTGGCCGACCCGCGCGTCACCGACATCGGCAAGCACGCCTGGCGAACGCTGCAGTTCAAGGCCGATACCGACGTGGCGATGATCAACGCGCTGATCCATACCGTGATCGACGAGGGGCTTGCCGACGAGGAGTTCATACGCAATCGGGCCAGCAATTACGAGGCGCTGAAGCAAAACGTCAAGGGGTATAGCCCCGAGGCGATGGCGCCGATATGCGGTATCCCGGCGCAGACCCTGCGGGAAGTCGCGCGCGCCTTTGCCGGCGCTAAGGGCGCAATGATCCTGTGGGGGATGGGCATCAGCCAGCATGTGCATGGCACCGACAACGCGCGCTGTCTGATCGCGCTGGTGACCGTCACCGGGCAGATCGGCAAGCCCGGCTCCGGCCTGCACCCGCTGCGCGGGCAGAACAATGTGCAGGGAGCCAGCGACGCCGGGCTGATTCCGATGATGTTTCCCAACTACCAGCGCGTCACCAACCGGGCCGCGCACGGCTGGTTCGAGGACTTCTGGAAAACCAAGCTTGACGACCAACCCGGCTACACCGTGGTCGAGATCATGCACAAGGCACTGGCGCCCGACAGCGACCCGCACAAGGTGCGCGGCATGTACATCATGGGCGAAAATCCGGCGATGAGCGACCCCGACCTCAACCACGCGCGCCATGCGCTCGCCAGCCTCGAGCATCTGGTGGTGCAGGACATATTCATGACCGAAACCGCCTGGCTGGCCGATGTGGTGCTGCCCGCGACTGCCTGGCCCGAGAAGACGGGTACCGTGAGCAACACCGACCGCATGGTGCAAATCGGGCTGCAGGCGATCGATCCGCCCGGCCAGGCCAGGCCCGACCTGTGGATCATCCAGCAGATCGCGACGCGCATGGGATTGCCATGGAACTACCCCGGCGAGCACGCCGGCGTTGCGGCCGTCTATGAGGAAATGCGCCAAGCTATGCATACGGCGATTGCGGGTATCAGTTGGGAACGCTTACAGCGCGAATCCAGCGTGACCTACCCCTGCCTGAGCGCCGATGACCCGGGGCAGCCGACCGTGTTCATCGACCGATTTGCGACCGACGACGGCTTGGTGCACCTGGTACCGGCCGACATCATCCCGGCCAACGAACGACCGGATGCCGACTTCCCGCTGGTCCTGATTACCGGCCGACAACTTGAACACTGGCACACCGGCAGCATGACGCGCCGTGCTGCCGTCCTTGATGCGATTGAGCCGATGGCGACGGCGTCCATGTGTGGCGACGAAATGCGGGCGCTGGGCCTGCAGGCCGGCGACGTGGTCACTGTGCGTTCGCGCCGCGGCGAGGTGGCGATTCATCTGCGGCGAGACGACGGAACACCGCGCGGTGCGATCTTCATTCCTTTTGCCTATTACGAGGCAGCAGCCAATCTGATGACCAACGCCGCGCTCGACCCGGTGGGGAAGATACCCGAGTTCAAGTACTGCGCGGTGTCGATCCGCCGTGGCGGTGAGGCCGCGCTGTCGCCGGGCTATGGCGTGTCCAGCGCGGCCCTCTGATCGCCACCTTGTCCATGAGAGACCCATCGCCCAGACTGAGCAGCGCCCGCGCCGATTTGACGCGTTTGGTCGAGGTCGTCGATGAGCATGGGAAAACGCAGACCATCGCCATACCCGCGGAGCGCGCGCTCACGGTCTATGTGGATCGGCGCGAACTCGTGACGCTGATGACGCTGGGCGCACATCCCGAACTGCTGGTGCTGGGTTTTTTGCGCAACCAGCGGCTAATGGATTCTGCGAGCCAGGTCGAGGCGATCACCGTCGACTGGGAAGTGGGTGCTGCGGCAGTGACAACGCGCGATGGAATCGCCGACATTGAGGCCAAGACCGCCAAGCGCGTCGTCACCACCGGCTGCGGCCAGGGAAGCGTGTTTGGTGATCTGATGAGCGATGTAAACACGATTGCGCTTGCGCCCGCAACCCTGAGCCAGCAGCAGCTCTATGCCATCGTCAACACCATCCGTGTCGCCGACAGCACCTACAAGACCGCGGGCTCGGTTCACGGCTGCGCGCTGTTTCGCGGTGACGAGCTGCTGATGATGGTCGAGGACGTCGGTCGCCACAATGCGATCGACACCATCGCAGGCTGGATGTGGCTACAGGATGCGGCGGTGCAGCGCGGCGACGACAAGATTTTTTACACCACCGGACGACTGACCAGCGAAATGGTCATCAAGTGCGCCCAGATGGGCGTGCCCATCGTCATCTCGCGCAGCGGCATTACCCAGATGGGGCTGGAGGTCGCGCAGAACCTGGGGCTGTGCGCCGTCGGACGCGCGACCAACCGCCGGTTCCTTTGTTTTTCGGCGCCGCAACGCCTGCTGCTGCAGCCCGCTCTGGCCCAGGCGCCGCTGCGCGCCGCTTGAAGGTCGACACATTGATGGCGGCTGCCACCTGCTAAGGCCCCCAGGCTTTCATGCAAACACCCTTCATCCGGATCGGGCTGCGCAGCCTGTGGCGTGATCTGCGCTCAGGCGAACTGCGGCTTTTGGTGGCTGCGGTAGCGCTGGCGGTCGCAGCGCTGAGCGCCGTGGGTTTTTTTGCCGATCGCATTCAGGGCGGCTTGCAACGCGACGCCAGGCAGTTGCTCGGCGGCGATGCGGTCGTGAGTAGCGACCGACCACCGAGCGCAAGCTTTGTCGAGCAGGCGCGCGCGCTGGGATTGACAAGCGCTGTTTCGATCGGTTTCCCGACCATGGGCCGTGCGACGCAGGAACGGGGCGGCGCGAGCAAGCTGGTGGCGCTCAAGGTGGTCGGCGCAGGTTATCCGCTGCGTGGCCGCCTGCGCGTGGCCAGTGCGCCAGACACGCCGGGCCAGACCACGCAAGGCATCCCGGCCCGTGGCGAGGTCTGGGTTGACGCTTCCCTGTTAGAGGCGTTGAACCTGTCTGTCGGTGACGAACTGCTGCTAGGCGACGCTCGCCAGACGATCGCGCGCATCATCGTCTTTGAGCCCGACCGTGGAGGCGGCTTCATGAGCTTTGCGCCGCGGGTCATGATCAACCAGTCCGACTTGCCGGCTACCGCGCTGGTTCAGCCCGCTAGCCGGCTGAGCTACCGTTTCGCCGTGGCCGGCGAGGACGCGGCGGTGCAGCGCTTTTCGCAATGGGTCAGCAGACAACTGGAGGACCCCACCGTACGCGGTGTGCGGCTGGAGTCGCTCGAAGGTGGGCGTCCGGAAATGCGCCAGACGATGGACCGTGCTGAAAAGTTTCTCAACCTGGTCGCCTTGCTGGCGGCCATGCTGAGCGCGGTGGCGGTGGCGCTGGCCGCGCGCGCTTTTGCTGCCAGCCATCTCGATGACTGCGCGATGCTGCGCGTATTGGGGCTGAGCCAGCGAACAATCGCGCTGAGCTACAGCTTGGAGTTCGCGCTCATCGGGGTGGCAGCGAGCGCACTCGGCGTGGCGGCAGGTTTTGCGGTGCACCATGTTTTTGTGTGGCTGTTGGCGGGGCTGGTAGAGGTTGCGCTGCCGGCTCCCGGGATCGCTCCCTTGGTGCTCGGCTTTGGCATGGGACTGACGCTGCTGCTGGCCTTTGGACTGCCCCCGGTTCTGCAACTGGCGCGGGTTCCGCCGCTGCGCGTGATGCGCCGTGAGGTTGGCAACCTCAAGCCGGTGTCGCTCGCAGTGCTCGGCGTGGGCGTTGCTGGTTTCGCCGCGCTGCTGCTGGTGGCGACCCGTGACCTGTCGCTGGGCCTGATCGCCGTGGGTGGATTCGCGGGTGCGGCGCTGCTGTTTGCGGTGCTAAGTTGGATGGCGGTCAAGCTGTTGCGGCGCTGCGTCAACGAGTCGACGGCTCCGCGCTGGCTGGTGCTGGCGACGCGCCAGATTGCCGCGCGACCTGCTTACGCCGTGGTTCAGGTCAGCGCCCTTGCGCTGGGCCTGCTGGCACTGGTGCTGCTGGTGCTGCTGCGCACCGACCTGATCGCGAGTTGGCGCAAGGCGACGCCTGCTGATGCCCCCAATCGCTTCGTCATCAACATTGTTCCCGAGCAGGGGGATGCTTTTCAACGGGTGCTGCGCGAAGCGGGCGTTCGAGGCTACGACTGGTTTCCGATGATTCGCGGGCGCCTGGTGGCCATCAACGGCAGGACGGTGCTGCCCGACGATTTCGCCGACGAACGTGCCAAGCGCCTGATGGACCGCGAATTCAACCTGTCGCACAGCGCGCAGCAACCGGCGCACAACCAGATCGTGGCCGGGCGATGGGCCAACGAGGAGGTGGGAGCGATCAGCATGGAGGAGGGCATCGCGACGACGCTCAATCTCAAGCTCGGCGACCTTGTGCGCTTTGACATCGGCGGCGTCGCGGTCGAGTCGCGAATCAGTTCGGTGCGCAAGGTCGACTGGGGGTCGATGCGCGCCAACTTCTTCGCGATTTACCCGGTGTCCCGGCTAGCCGACGTTCCGAGCACGTACATGAGCGCGTTCAAGGCGCCCGCCGTCAAGGGTTTCGATAACGCGCTGGTGCGTGATTTTCCGAACATCACCAACGTCGACGTCAGCGCCACGCTGGCTCAGGTGCAGCGCGTGCTCGATCAGGTGATCGGTGCTGTCGAGTTTCTGTTCGGATTCACACTGGTGGCCGGGTTGCTGGTGCTGTTCGCCGCCATCACTGCGACGCGCGAAGAGCGTGCGCGCGAGTTCGCGATCATGCGCGCTGTGGGCGCCCAAAGCCGTCTGCTGCGCCAGGTGCAGCGTGCCGAACTCGCCGGCGTGGGCCTGTTGGCGGGTTTTCTGGCCAGCCTGGTGGCGACGGTCGTCGGGTGGGCTCTGGCGAAATATGTCTTCGGTTTCGACTGGACCGCAGCACCCTGGGTTCCACTGGCCGGCGCACTGGCCGGTGCGCTGCTGGCGATGGTGGCGGGCTGGTGGGGGCTACGCGAGGTGCTGCGTCGACCGGTGGTCGAAACGCTGCGTCGGGCGTCTTCATGACGCCGCAGCCCGGGTCCCCATCGGCTTTTGAGCGTATCGGCGGTGAGCCCGGCCTGCGCAGGCTGACCGAGCGCTTTTATGACCTGATGGACCTGGAGCCGGCGTACTGCGTGCTGCGCGCGGTGCATGGTCGCGATTTATCCAACGCGCGCCAACGTCTGTACTGGTTTTTGTGCGGCTGGACCGGGGGGCCGCAGCATTACACCGAACGCTTTGGCCATCCGCGACTGCGCGCGCGCCACATGCCATTCGCCATAGGCAGCGTCGAGCGCGACCAATGGCTGGCCTGCATGGAGCAGGCGATGGCGCAGACCGACGTGGACGACGCGCTGCGCGTGCAACTGCGGCAAAGCTTTTTTCAGACCGCCGACTGGATGCGCAACCAGAGCGACTGATCGCTGTTGCGCCGGCGCATGGGGGTACGCGTTCAGTGGCCGTGCGATCGGTCTGTTTGGCGCTCGCCGACCGATTGGCGCACGTTGTCAAAGCCGCGCCAGGCGAGCACCGCCATTGCGGCCGACAGCAGGAACAGCCAAGCGCCCATGCCGGGGCTCGCAGGCAGCCAGCGCTTGGCGTCCCAGCCTAGGTACAGCGCCATTCCAAGAAAGGGCGCGAAGGCGCCGCGCACACCGGTGAGCGTGACATGGATGCCCATGTAGTCCGCCAACTGGTCCCGGGGCGCAAAGTCGTTATGTCCGAGTTGCCACGCCAAACTGCCTCCGCCATTGACGATGCCGGTGATCACTCGCCCGAGCGCAAGCCACAGCAGCGAAAACTGCCACGCACCCCAGAACATGATCACGACTCCCAGGACCCACAGCGCGTTTTGTCGGGCGCGAAACTCCGCCACATGGACGCGGTCCAGATAGCGTGCCCACAAGGGCATCGTCGTCATGGTGAGAACAAAGGGAATCAGCATGATGATGCCGATGCTCGCCACATAGCTCGCGCCGATCTGTTTGGAGACCAGGTAGACCAGCGGCGGCTCGAGCATCATTGCAGCGAATCCCGAGGTGAACTGGTGCATCTGGTAGCGTGCATAGCAAGGGTCGGCCCGCAGGATGGCGAAGAAGGAGTTGCGCCCGGATGCATCGCGCCGACCGCGCCGCTCGAGCACCTGGTGGCGCCTCTCGCCGCTGACCGTGACGCCTGAGAATGCCCACAGACCCAAAATCCCCAGGACCGCTCCGGTCGCGTAGATCCAGCGGAAGTTTTCAGGGTGTTCGTCCAGCACCAACGCGGCACCGCCGGTGCTGATGACCAGCACCATGCTGGTGAGTGCCTGCAGCCGACCGGTGATACGAGCGCGCAGGGCTCGCTCGTAGTTCAAGCTCCAGGCGACGCTGCGAACGGTGATGATTCCGGCAATTAGCAGACGGCTGACGATGACGCTGGCCAGTACCAGCCATGCCCCGGCTGGCGTGCGTGGGCTCACTGCAATCGCTGCGACGCACAGCAGCACCATCGCCTGCAGCCCAAGCACCAGCGGGACTTTGGGCCGTCCGGCCGCGATGCGGCTCCATAGAAAGCTCGACAGGTTTCCGAACATCGGAGCGGCCGAGATGATAGCGATCACCCAGGGCTCCACATCAAAGGCCTTGGCGGCGACGACCGCCACGAAGCCACCTTCCATCAGGCTGGTGGCCATTGGCAGACTCAGCTCGGTCAACTGTTCGCGATCAAAGCTCCTTTGCACCGCTGGGTCGAGTCCCGGCACCCTAAAAAATTCCTTCATGAGCCGGGCCTGAGAAGCACCACCAGTGCACCCGCGCCGCCGTCGAGCGGGCGTGCTTGCACGAAGGCCAGAACCTCACTGCGTTGTGCCAGCCAGCCATGCACCTTGTTCTTGAGCACTGGCGCCTTTCCGGGCGAGCCCAGTCCCTTGCCGTGCACCACGCGAACGCAGCGCACACCCTGTTTGCAGGACTCGCGCAGGAAGGCAGCGAGCGCGTCGCGCGCATCGTCGCTGCGCAGCCCGTGCAGATCGAGCTGACGCTGGATGCTCCACTTGCCACGGCGCAGTTTGTCCGCCACATCGGCGCCAATTCCCTGACGCCGATAGCTCAACCGCTCATCGGTGTCGAGCAGGGTGCCGGCGTCGAAATCGTCGCTGATGGCTTCGCGCAGCACGGCGCGCTCGTCCCGCAGTCGCTGCATCGGTATGGGCGCCGGCGGCGTCTGGCGCAGCGGCACCCGGCCCTGGTCGGGCAGCGGCTGTACGGCCCCCGCGGCGCGTCTGAAGAGCTCGCGCGCGCCGACGCTGCGCGTGTGCGCCCGCACGCGCTCGGCGTCGATCTTCGCCTGGTGCAGATCCAGCGACCGTGCCTGATGGTCGATCGCGCGCTTGACCAGCTTCAGCTCGGCCATCGACTGCACCCGTTTTCCGGTCGCGGTCACAGCAATCCTGCCTCGGCCATGGACAGGGCGTTGCCCGCAGCGACGATGACATGGTCGAGAACGCGTATGTCGACCAGCGCCAGCGCGCTGCGGATGGTCTGGGTCAGCGCTTCGTCGCAGCGCGAAGGTTGGACCGATCCGCTGGGGTGGGTGTGCGCCAGGACGACCGCTGCGCACTGGTGGTGCAGGGCGCGCACAACCACCTCGCGCGGGTACACGCTGGTTTGTGTCAGGGTGCCGCGGAAAAGTTCTTCCATCGCTAGCAGTCGGTTCTGCGCATCGAAAAACAGCACGGCGAACACCTCGTGCGGCCTGGCCGCAAGCTGCAGCTGCAGATACTGCTTGACCAACTGTGGCGACCCGAGCGACTGGGTCTGGCGCAGCTGCTGGGCCATCGCCCGGCGCGCCAGCTCCAGAACCGCGAGCAGCTCGGAGCGCTTGGCTGGCCCCAAGCCCTTCACCCGGTCCAGATCATGTGCGCTTGCATTGAGCAGTCCCGCGATGCCGTCAAAGCCCGCGCGGCCATCGTTGTCACGCGGCAGTGCCAGCAACTCGCTGGCCATTTGCAGAACGCCTTTTCCCTTGATCCCGGTGCGCAGCAGCAGTGCCAGCAACTCGACGTCGCTCAGTGCGCTGGCGCCACGCGCGAGCAGCTTTTCGCGTGGGCGTACCTCAGGGGGAAGGTGTTGGGGCGGCATGGGGGCGCTTTTGCCGGCATCTCGCCGGCTTTTACAATACAGGCAGTTTATCGAGAGTTCCATGTCGTCTTGCCAGCCCGTTGTAGAACCCGCCTCTTTTTTGACGCTGCACTACCGCCTTGGCGGACAGAGCGGCGACATCATCAACACCTTCGGCGGAAAGCCCGCGACGCTGTCGCTTGGAACCGGAGCCTTGTCGCCGCCGGTTGAGCGCTGCCTGATCGGCATGCGCCAGGGCGATCGCGCTGTGTTTGACCTGCCCGCCGGTGCAGCATTTGGCCAGCGCCAGTCCGACATGCTGCAGTGGGTTACGCGCAAACTGCTCGGTCGCATAGGGGACCCGCAGCAGGACTACCACGTCGGCGACGTGGTCGCCTTTCCATCGCCTAACGGCCATAGCAGTTACGCTGGAGCCGTGGTGCGAACCGGCGCACAGGAGGGACCCGATGACGCAGTCTGTGGGGATGCGGTGCTGTTTGACTTCAACCATCCGCTGGCGGGCCAGCCGGTGAGCTTCGAAGTGCATATTCTGGCTGTCCTATGACGCCGGGCGCATTGCCGCAGGAAATCGTTTTGGCCGAGCCGCGTGGCTTTTGCGCCGGCGTCGATCGGGCGATCGAAATCGTCGAGCGCGCGCTCGTCAAATTTGGCGCGCCGATATATGTGCGCCATGAAATCGTCCATAACACCTATGTGGTCGACGAACTCAAGTCCAAAGGCGCGATTTTTATCGAAGAGCTCCATCATGTGCCGCCCGGCGCAACCTTGGTTTTTTCTGCCCATGGCGTCAGTCGGGCGGTGCAGGATGAGGCGCGCGAGCGGGGGTTCAGGGTATTCGACGCCACCTGTCCGCTGGTTACCAAGGTGCATGTGGAGGTGGCCAAGCTGCACAAGGAGGGGTTTGAGTTCATCATGATCGGCCACCGGGGTCATCCCGAGGTCGAGGGAACGATGGGCCAACTCGATTCCGGGATTCATCTGGTGGAAGATGTCGCCGACGTGGCGGGGCTGCAGCCTTTGCAGACGGCACGGCTTGCTGTCGTCACCCAGACCACCTTGAGCGTCGACGACGCCGCCGAAATTGCAGCTGCTGTCAAGGCCCGATTCCCGATGGTGCGCGAACCCAAACAGCAGGACATCTGCTACGCGACGCAGAACCGCCAGGACGCGGTCAAGATGCTCAGCCCGCAGGTGGACGTGGTCATCGTAGTCGGCAGTCCGTCGAGCTCCAACAGTAACCGCTTGCGCGAGGTGGCGCGCAAGCTTGGAACCCCCAGCCACATGGTCGACAGCGCCGATGAACTGCAGGCGCATTGGTTCGAGGGCCGCCAGCGCGTGGGCCTGACAGCTGGCGCCTCGGCCCCGGAAGTACTGGTGCGCCAGGTGATGGAACGGATCAAGGCCTTCGGTGCCGTGTCGGTGCGCACGCTGCCTGGCATCCAGGAGACCATCAAATTTCCGCTACCCAAGGGCCTGAAAATCTAAAGTCGGGCGTAGACGGCCTGCTGCGGGCGCCTAAAATCGCGACATGCTCGATATCAACCTGCTGCGCAAAGACTTGGATGCGGCCGTGGCACGCCTGGAGACACGCAAAAAGCCGCAAGCCTTCCTTGATGTTGAATTATTTAGAGCCTTCGAGGGTGAGCGAAAGACCATCCAGACCCGGACCGAAGAACTGCAAGCCAGCCGCAACCGCCTGAGCAAGCAGGTCGGCCAGCTCAAGTCGCGCGGCGCTGCAGGGGTTGCTGAAGCCGACGCCGCGATGGCGGAAGTGGCGGCGTTGAAAGGGGAGCTGGAAGCCTCTGCGCAGCGGCTGGAGCAGATTCAGGCCGAGTTGAATGCTCTGCTGCTCGCGGTTCCCAATCTTCCGCACGCCAGCGTGCCCGTTGGCGCTGACGAATCTGCCAACATGGTGTTGCGTTCGTGGGGTACACCCAGGGCCATGGATTTTCCGGTCAGGGACCATGTGGACCTGGGCGCGCCGCTGGGGCTGGACTTTGACCTGGGTGTGAAACTCGCTGGTGCCCGCTTTTCGGTCATGCGCGGTGGCATGGCGCGTCTGCACCGCGCGCTGGCCCAGTTCATGCTGGATGTGCAGACGCTGGAGCATGGGTACACCGAGTGCTACACGCCCTACATCGTCAACGCCGAGACCCTGCGCGGAACCGGCCAACTGCCCAAGTTCGAAGCCGACCTGTTTGCAGTAAAAAAGGGTGGACAGGAAGGCGTTGAAGCGCAGGACGACGCGGCGTTGTACCTGATACCGACCAGCGAAGTGACGATGACCAATTTCGTCCGTGACGAGGTGCTGGCCGAGTCCGACCTGCCGATCCGGCTCACGGCGCATACGCCGTGTTTCCGCTCCGAAGCCGGAAGCTACGGTCGGGATACGCGCGGAATGATTCGCCAGCACCAGTTCGACAAGGTCGAGATGGTGCAGATCGTGCACCCGGACAAGAGCTATGAGGCGCTGGAGGATATGACGCGCCACGCTGAGGCGATCCTGCAAAAACTCGGACTGCCGTACCGGGTGATGGCGCTGTGCACCGGCGACATGGGCTTCGGCGCCGCCAGGACCCACGACCTGGAAGTTTGGTTGCCGGCGCAAAATACCTACCGCGAAATCAGTTCAGTCTCCAATTGCGAAGCTTTCCAGGCGCGGCGCCTGCAGGCACGGTTCAAGAATGCGCAGGGAAAGAACGAACTTGTCCACACGCTCAATGGATCCGGACTGGCGGTCGGACGCACGCTGGTGGCGGTGCTGGAAAACTACCAGAACGCCGACGGCTCCATCGATATTCCTGAAGCGCTGCGGCCTTATTTGGGCGGACTCGCGCGCCTGGGCGGCTAGGTAGCCCTGCTGCGGCGGTGTGGGCCGCGTCGTGGTGCCGGTAGATCGGCGCATGGCCCATTGAGTGGGCATCAAGGAGCCATATGGACAAACTGATGGAGACCGAAACCATTTGGCTGGGCGTCGGCCTGTTGGGCCAGGCTCTTTTTTCCGCGCGATTCATCATTCAGTGGCTGCACAGCGAGCGCATGCGAAAGAGCGTCATACCAGCCGCATTTTGGTATTTCAGCGTGCTCGGCGGCACCACCCTTCTGGCCTATGCGGTGTACCGGCGCGACCCCGTCTTCATCATCGGGCAGGGCTTAGGACTGCTGGTTTATTTCCGCAACCTGCAGTTCTTGTGGCGTTCTCGCGACACGCCCGCTGGGCCGGAGTCCTGAGTCCTTGGCCACCTGGGCGATCGGGAAATTTGGCCTCCGAATCACGGTTTCCCGGTAAGCGCTTGAATTTATTCGATTTTTAGCCTGCAGTTTTTGACATTTTTGGATACACTCGACCCTTAGCCGGATGCGACTGTTCCACCAATGCGGGATTTCATGCAAATTTTTCACCTTGTCGCCATGTTGATGCGAACGCCATGCGCGCTGCGGGTGTCGGTGCGGGATTCTCGGTTTTTCAGGGTGTTGACATGAGCAGCGCCAGCGCGCGCGGCGTGCCTGCTTTCGTCGGCGAGAGCGACTCGGTGCGGGCCATCCGCAACATCATTCCGGTTGTGGCGGTGTCGAACTCTACGGTGCTGATCACCGGTGAGAGCGGCACCGGCAAGGAGATCGTCGCCCGCTCGCTGCATGTGCAGTCCCACCGGGCCAGCGGCAATTTTGTCCCCATCAATTGCGCCGCGATTCCGAAGGAACTGTTGGAGAGCGAACTCTTTGGCCATCGCAAGGGCGCCTTCACCGGTGCGATCACCGACCGGATGGGCCGATTTGAACTGGCCAACGGGGGCTCCATCTTCCTGGACGAAATCGGCGATCTGACGCTGGAACTGCAGGTCAAACTGTTGCGGGTGTTGCAGGAGCGCACCATTGACCCGGTGGGTGCCCCGCGTGCGGTAGCGGTCGACGTGCGGGTGATCGCCGCGACCCACCGTGACCTCGAGGCGGAAATTGCCGCCGGCCGCTTTCGCGAAGACCTTTATTACAGGCTCAATGTGCTGCCGCTTAATACACCCACTTTGCGCGAGCGGGTCAGTGACATTCCCTTGCTGCTTGATTACTTCGCCAAGCACCACGCTGCGCAAGGACAGGCGCCGATCACCTTCTCCCCGGATTTCCTGCGCGCCCTGCAAAGCTACCAGTGGCCGGGCAACGTGCGCGAACTCTCCAATTTGATCGACCGCTTTAGCACGCTGTTTGCGGGGGAGCGACTCGCACTCAGCTCTGTCACACCCAGCCTGCTGCCCAAGGGCCTGGCGGCGCTGCAGTCCGAGATGGGCGAGGCCGAAGGCCCGGACAACTTTCCGCTCTTTGACGCGCCAGCCGAAGTCAACCTGGGCGACGATGCGCCGCACGAGGGCGTCTTTGCCGGCAACGAAGTGGAGCAGATCACCTTTCTGTCCCAGGGTATGCCGGTGCTTCCCCCGGAGGGGCTGTCGCTCAAGCATCGGCTGGCAGAAATAGAGCGCGACCTGATATCGCAGGCGCTTAGCCGCGCCAATGGCAACGTGTCGCAAACTGCACGCATATTGAACCTGCAGCGCACGACGCTGATCGAGAAAATTCAAAAATTTGGCTTGCGCGCCGGCTAACAGCCAGTGGCAGCATCCGTTACCCGAGCCCTTGGGTTGCGACCACCTTTTCGGTTCTGCGTCGGGTCGACGCGCCAGCAGGCCAGCGATCTCAGTCTGATTTAGGGCGTGGCAGCGCGCGGGTACTGAACCATACGCTCGCGTTGCCTGGCCGCCGCTGCCGATGCAGCTACCGCAGCAGCGGCAGGCGCTGACGCCGGCTGGGCAGCCGGGGAAGCCGGCTGCGCTTGGCGCTCACGCTGCTGTCGGGCGGCCTCGAGTTCCCGTCGCACGCTGGCTGCATCGGGCATAGCCCCCTGCAGGCGCTGTATGCCCGACGAGAGACCGGCAACCGCGCTGGCTTGTGCCTGTAGCCGGCTGTCCAGGCCCTTGATGACTTTGAGCATGTCTTCGGTTTTGGCGTCCATCTGCTTGGCCGCCTGTTCGGGCGCAGCCTGCGCGGACTTGACGCTTTCGTCCAGCCGTCCCTCCAACTTCACCTGTGCGTTCATGATGGCGTCCTGCTTGCTTGCGACATCCTTGAGCAGGGCGGCAGAGCCCCCCATCATTTCTATCGACGCATCCATGCTAACGACACGTTTTCCAACGGCCAGGACGATCGCATCGAGATCGCTGACCCTGTTTTGAAGACGAAAGGCCATCAGTGCGAAGACGGCCATCGCCATCAGCAGAACGGCGCTGGTGATGGCCACGATGACCAATGTGAGCTTTTGCTGCGAGTCGATTCCTTCGGACAGCTTCTGCGTCGCCTGCTGCATATTGACGCCAGCGCTGGTCGAAGTGGTCGCGGCGCGGTTGGCCAGCTCGCCGGACTCCAACATCGCGATCTTGAGTTCCAGAATTTCCCGCGCGCGCTCCTGCGCCGCCTCTTGAGCCGCCACAGCGGCTTCGGCAGCTGCCTGGTGAGCCTGATCTTGCGAATCGTCTGTCGGGCCTTGATCGTCCGTGTTGACGGAGGTGTTAGTGAGTCCCGGGTCGTCGGCGGGCGCGGGTACAAAGGCGTTCGCGCTCGCATCGGATACAGGTGGTTCCTCGGCCTGATCCAGTGTCACCTTCGAGGGATCGGAAGTTACATCGCTCATCGTCGTCTCCATATGGCTTTAAGCCAGATCAGCTCCCCGCAGGAGCCTCCGGGTGCCGTTCAAGTTCGCCTTCGAGTCGTTCCAGGCGTTCGCGCAGATTGTCGTTCTCCTTGGTCAGTTGCTGCAGTCGTACCGCGAATGCAAGGGCATCCGGATGCTCTGCGCTCTGGCCGTCGGACGGGTGTTCGGACTCACTCATGCAGTGGGCTCCTAGCGCTTGTTGGCGTTTGCCGCAGCCAATTCAGGCGTGAATTGCTCGCGCAGCGAACGAGCAGATCGCACCCAAGGCCCCTTGGGTACATCGTTTCCTTGGCTGTATTTGTTGGCGTCCGCCAGATTCTTGAAGGGCCCCGAGACCACCACAAAGTGTGCTACCTTGCCATCCTCGGGTCTGTAAGCGGCGACTACCCGGGCGAGCTTCAGTGTGGGATGGCGTTGCAGCCATTGGGCTGCTTCCTGGTAGGTGGAAAGGTAGGCGTGTTGTACCAGGTAGGTGCCAAAGGGCATCGGCTGCACCCAGGCCTGTCCTGCCAGCGCCTCCGGTGGAAGTTCAACCCGATCCTGGGTGTCGTTGGCTGGGCTGGCCGGCTTGGCACTTCTTGGCGCCTCTACAGCCGCTTGGGCCGCTGGCGCAATCGCCGCCGCTCCCGCTGCTGCTGACACAACCCCGCTGGCGGCCGCGCTAGCCGGAGCTGCCACCAATTGCGCAGCGGCAGCGTTCGACGCCGGCCCCGCCACAGGAGCGGGTGCAGAAATCGGATCCGAAGCAGCCGACGCGGCTGGCACGGGTGCAGAACTGGCAGACGCCGCGCCCGACGCCCTGGAGGCGGGTCCATGCTTGACGGCGAACACGGCGTTGATGTCGGCGATCACGCCCTCCAAGGCTAGCTCCAGACTGGGCCGGTTGAACATCGCGACCGCCAGGGCCGAAGCGCCCAGCAATGCCAAGACGCCCAGCGCCCAGCGCAGGTGGTCTGAGCGGCGCGCCGGTGTGGGCGTCGGTGGCTCCGGTGCCGCAGCTTCGGGCGGAGGTTCGGCTTGGATGGGGGCGGTTATCGCCGCCGCAGCTGGCGCAGGCGCAGCAGGCAGGGGCAAGCGCTTGAGCAGCGCACGGACGACCCCCTCCTTGCCCAGCACACTCGCCTGCTCAAGCATCGACTGCGCCTGCGCTGCGGTCGGGGGTTCAATATCCCAGCACAGGATGCGCCTTCCGAAGGAGTCGAGCAATTTCTGTTTCTGACTGGCGGCCTTGATGAACAACAGCACCCTGATATTGGCGCCCGGAAAATGTTGCACCAGCCGCGCCAGGAGTTGAATCTCGTGGTCTGCCAGCGCGCCCGCGTCGTGCACGATCCATATTCGCGGCGGCGCCGGGGCATCGGCATCGTCCATGGCGTCTTGCACCGAAAGGCGACCGAGCGCCTCATTAAAGCGGGTGAGAAGCGCCTCGGAATTGGCCGGGAAATAGACTTCGAGTTGGGCGTCTGGCGCCGCCTGCCGAAGCCGTGCGAGCAATATTTTCCCGTAGTAGTCGAGAATGCTTTCGTGCGTGCTCACCAGCGACAGGCTCATTCCCTTTTGCGTCAGCGCGGTGACATAACCTTCCAGCCGCAGTCGGTCCGCCGAGCGAAAGAAGACCGCGTCGGAAATGGCGCCTTCGCTGTCGGCCATGGGGTCGCGCGTTTTCATGCTGGTCTTTCCTACGGTGAGACTGGCTTGCCGTCTGCCGTGAACAGCATTGACGCAGGAATCTTGGGCGCCGGTTTGGGCATCGGCTCCACGCCGGGTCTGACCTGCGCCAGGCTGAATACGTAGGCGATCACCTGAGCCACCGCATAGTACAGCGCCTCAGGAACGGGTTGGTCCAGCTCGGTTGTGAAGTACAGCGCGCGCGCGAGTTGCGGCGATGAAAAAATCTCTACGCCGTTGTTGCGGCCTTCCTCGCGAATTCGGGCCGCCATGTGGTCAGCGCCCTTGGCCAGCAGGATAGGCGCGCCGTCGGATGTCGGGTCATAGGACAGGGCGACTGCGAAGTGTTCCGGGTTGGTGATGATGACGTCGGCATCCTTGACTTTTTGCATCATCCGCACATTGGCGACTTCGCGCTGGCGTCTGCGAATCTGCGCCTTGACCTCGGGGCGGCCTTCCATGTCCTTCATTTCGTCGCGGATTTCCTGCTTGGTCATGCGCATGCGCTTCATGAAGGAGTAGCGCTGATAGGGCGCATCAATCAGGGCGATCAGCACCAGACTCAACGCAAGCCAAAGGGCCGACTCGGTCAGCAGGTTGCCGGCCAGCGTGAGTCCTGGCTCCAGGCCCATGGTTCCGAGCAGCATCAGTTCGGAAAAATGGCGGTCCAGCAGCATGTACAGCATGGCTGCAACGATGGAAAACTTGAGGATCGACTTGAGCAGTTCAACCGCTGCCTTTGCGCCAAACATGCGCGACAGTCCCGCCAAAGGACTGAGCTTGGAGAAGTTGGGTAGCACGGACTGCATCGAAAACAGAAAACCTCCGGTCGCGCCGGAGGCGAGGATAGCCACGACGACGGTGACCATCATGACCGGCATCACCAGCATGAATGCCTGCACCAGCTGATCAGAGAATGCGCCCGGCAGCAAAGCGGGGGTGTCGAGCACCTTGCGGTCGAACTTGAAACCCGACGCAAAGATGGCCGACAACTGGCGCAACCATGCGCCTCCCATCATGAACAGCATCAGCATCGCTGCGACGGTCACCGCCGCAGCGGGCAGTTCGACCGAGCGCGCGACCTGTCCCTCATCGCGCGCGCGCTTGAGGCGCCGCGCGGTGGGTTCTTCGGTCCGGTCGGAACTGTCGTCCTGTCCTGACATAGATTATTCCGCCTTCATTTCAATTCCACCAGGTTGCGCACCTGCATGAAGCCCTGCAACCATAGCCATTGAATCCGGCTTCCCATGCTTGGCAGTGCCACCATCAGAACGCCAAAGCCAGCGATGATCATCGCCGGGAGTCCGAGCGAAAAGATATTCAGGCTTGGAGCCGCCCGGGTGGTGACGCCCAATCCGATGTTGATGAACAGGAGCGCCACCATGACCGGCAGCGAAATCAGGACCGCGCCAAGGAACATCATCGAACTCCAGGCCAGGAGCTGCGTCAATACGGCCTGGCTGAGCAGGGGTTTCCCGATCGGCACGCTGGAAAAACTGTCTACCAGTAGCGCGAGCAGCATGGCGTGCCCACCTAGACCCACAAAAATCAGCGTCGACAGGATCAGCATGAACTGCGCGATCACTGGAACATTGCCCAGGTTGGGGTCGATCATGTTGGCAATCGACAGACCCATTGAGTTGGAAATGGCTTGGCCTGCAACCAGTAGTGCCGCAGTGGCTATTTGTAGCACCAGACCCATCACCAGGCCGATGGAAATCTGGTTAAAAATTTCAAGCAGTCCGGCCGCTGACACTGGGTCGATGACCGGCCACTGGTACAAGGGATAGATCATCCAGGTTAGTGCCAGCGCAAACAGGACGCGTACCCGCAGCGTCAGCGCGCGCAGGGAAAATAGCGGCGCTGCCAACAGGAGCGCCGAGATCCGCAGCATCGGCCACAGGAAGGTGTAGAAACGCTCCACGATGTCTGCAGCGAGCAAGTTCATAGACTATCGCTACCGGCTTAAGTGAAAAGCGTCGGTATTCGCTGGAACAGGCTGCGGGTGTAATCGACCAATGTGGCCAGTTGCCAGCCGCCGACGATCATCAGCGTGATCGCCAGTGCAGCGAGTTTGGGTATGAAACTTAAGGTTGCCTCGTTGATCGACGTCGCCGCCTGCACGATGCCTATCACGAGTCCAACGCCAAGCGCGACGCCCAACAGTGGCGCCGATATAAGCACGGTCATCCAGAGCGCCTGATGCCCGAGGTCTACTACAGCTGCGATATCCATATGCGGTATTCCTGGCTAAGTTACAAAGCTTGCGGCTAGTGAGCCCATGATCAGGCTCCAGCCGTCCACAAGCACAAACAACATCAGTTTGAATGGCATCGAAATCATCATCGGCGAGAGCATCATCATGCCCATCGACATCAGGACGCTGGCAACAATCAGGTCGATCACCACAAAGGGTATGTAGATCAGAAAGCCGATGGTGAACGCGCTCTTGAGCTCAGAGGTAATGAAAGCCGGAACCAGTGTGGTGAAAGGAACCGCTTCGGCCCCGGCAACTTCGCCCTTACGCGCCATCTGCATGAACAGCGCAATATCGTCTTCGCGTGTTTGCTTGACCATAAAGCCGCGTATCGGCGCTTCGGCCGCAGCCAGTGCCTTGTCAAAGGAAGCCCCTTGCTGCAGATAGGGGACTAGTGCGTTTTGATAGACCTCGGTCAAAACCGGGGACATGATGAACAGCGTCAGGAACAGCGACAGTCCGACCAACACGGTATTGGGTGGCGTCTGGCCGGTTCCAAGCGCCTGACGCAGAATCGACATAACGATGATGATGCGAACAAAGGAAGTCATCATCAGCAGCAGCGACGGTAGCAGCGTCAGCGTTGTCATCAACGCCAGTAGTTGCAGCGACAAACTGTACTGGGTTCCCTGTCCGGAGCCGGTCACGTTCACCATCGGCAGTCCCTGCGCCGAACTCGCCAGCGGAATCAGCGTAGATAGCAGCAGAAGGAGGAAAGTTCTATTTCGCATGCGGCAGTTCAACGGGCAGGTCGCTATCGGGCCATGTGCCTAGCGCGGTGAACTGGCTGGCGGTGATCCCGACCAGCACCTGCTGCCCGCCGACGCGCAGCAGGGCGATTTTCTGGCGGGGTCCCAGGCTGATGGTCTCCAGCAACTGCAACCTGCGCGCACCGCCCTGCGCCTGCTGCACCGACTTCATCCGCCGCAGCATCCACAGCATCGCCCCAAGCAGCAGCAGCACAATCGCCACACTGCCCGCGAAGCGCAGCATATCAAGGCCGGAGCCGGTAGTTCCCACGGTGCGTCCTAGAGGTGTTTCATGCGCTCAGACGCAGGCACTACCCGTGTCAGCCGGATGCCGTAGCGCTCGTTGACCACCACCACCTCGCCCTGTGCGACGACCGTGTTGTTGACGAGCAGGTCGAGCGGCTCACCGGCGAGCCGGTCGAGTTCGACAACGCTGCCCTGCGTCAGTCGCATTAGGTCTTTTATCTTGATCATGGCGCGACCCACTTCGATCGACAGCGTGACCGATATGTTCTGCAATACCTCGGGGTTGATCTGGTTCTGGGTCCCGTCGCCTGTGGCCTTACTGTCGTCGATGGTTTCATTCATGGGTTGTCCTGGGTTGTCATTGCGCGCCGCCGGGGGCGATGGATCGCTCTATCTGAACGGCGGTCTGGGTTCCTAGGGTTCCGATATGTACGTCAAAGGCGGGTATCCCATTGGGCTGCAGGCACGCCAGTTCTGGCTTGCGAAAATACAGCACATCGCCCGGCTGCATTGTCTCCAGAACCTTGATCGTCGTTGAAATCGTTCCCAATACCACGGTGGCTTCCAGGCACGATGCGCCAACTGCGGTTTCCAGTTCATCGCGCCACTGCTTGTCCGACTCATCGTTCCCGTCGCCGGTGGTGACACGGCTGCGTAGCAACTCACGTACCGGTTTAAGGGCTGTGTAAGGATAAACAAGGTCCAGAAAGCCGGTCTGTTGGGCGCCGGTTTCGGTCTCGAAGCGGCTCAGGATAACCAGATCATTTTCGTCTGCGATCTGCGCGAATTGCGGATTTATTTCCGAGCTGACTAGTTCGAAGTCGAGTCCGATGATGGGCGCCCAGGCATCCTTGAGTGCACGGAAGAACACATCCAGAACCATGTTGATGATGCGTTGCTCGGTCGGTGTGAAAAGTCGACCGGGTGGCAAAGCCGCCAGGTTGCCCTTGCCAAAACCACCAAAAAAACTGTCGAGCGAATTGAAAACAATGCTCGGCTCAATGACCACCAGCGAATTTCCGCGCAGCGGGTTCATCCGGATCATGTTCACCGACAGCGGTGGGTGCAAGTCCTTCAGGTAGTCGCCATAGCGGACGATCTGCACCTTGTTCGGGTTAATGCGCGGACTGCTGCGCAAAATTTCCATCAGGCTCATTCGGAACACCCGGATGAAGCGCTCGTTGATCATCTCAATCGATCCAATGTTCACGCCAAGCGAACTGTCCTCGTTCGCGAAGTCGTGCTTCTTCACCCGTGCCGCAGTGTTGAATCCGGTGTCGACTGCGATGGATCCATCGTTGACGCCTTCGGCAAGCGCAGACAGTTCTTCGGCGGTCAGCAGGTTGGTCGCCATAGATAGTCGTTTCTCAAATTTCCGGGGAAGACTTACTGGACGATGAAAGAAGTGAAATAGATCTCTTCTATACCGCCAAAGTCTTCGTATTTCTCTAGCAGCGTGTTCATCGTGTCGCGCAACTTGATCGCCAGATCCTTTCTGAAGTCGGGCTTTGCAACCTCGGCCTCTGTGGTCAGGCGCATCGCGTCCATCACCACCGAACGAAGCGCGAACTCATGTTTTTTTACGTTTGTAACGACGCGATCGTCATAGCGCGTCATGATGGCGATTTGCACCGACATCACCTTCTTCGAACCTGAAAGGTTGACCAAAAAGTCGCGCTCGACTTGGAAATAGGAGTATTCAAACTTGGTCGAGTCCGGTGACTTCTTGGACAGTTTTCCGGTCCCCGCCTCCTTGGCATCGCCCTTGATCGGGGCACCATGGGCATCCGTCTTCGCCGGCGCACCGTGGCCGTCGTCTTTCTTCGCCGGTGCACCGTGGCCGTCGTCCTTTTTTTCCGGCGCGCCGTGGCCGTCGGGGGCGCCTTCAGCCCCGTCTTCGGCAGCCGGCGCTGGCTTGCTGAGTTGGCCGGTTGCCGCCAGCGTTCCGATCATGACGGCGACGACCAGTACCACGATTCCGACTACGCCAAGGATGATCAGCAGCAGGCCCTTCTTGCTCTTGGGCTTTGCCTCTGCTTCTGCTGGTGGTTGCGCTGTTGCCATAGGTAACCTCTTTACTAGTCAAATTCCACCCCGCCAGGGCGCTTGCCTTATGCCAGAAGGTCCAGGCCGCCCGTCGAAGTGACCACGCGTGACGCTTCGATTGCCGCCGGTTGCGTTGGAGTCTGCGTCTTTTGAGACCCCTCTGGCCTTCCCTGAAACGCGCGCCCAGGTGTCGGGTTCCCGCCAGATTGGCGGCCTTGATCCCCATTCACGTAGACTGAAGCAACAGTCGTGCCAGATTGAGAGAGCGTTTCCTTAAGCTTTCCTGCCCCTTGCGCTATCAGTTCGCGCGTTGCCTGATTGTCCGACATGAAAGTGGCGTCCAGTCCACCATTGTGCATATCAAGTTGAACGTCAATCCGTCCCAGACTGGCCGGATCGAGCCGCATTTGCATCTTCCATTCGCCGCGCTCGATCTGTGAAACTAGGCGTTCGGCCACAGCCTGCCCAAGCCGGTCCGCCAGTTGCTGATACTGAAGCGCCCGATGCTCGGCCAGTGCGGCCTGTGTCGGCGTCGCATTGGCACCGCCGCTGCTCGGTGCGGCGGTGGCGCTTCGCGCGTTGTCGGTCGAGGAGCCCGGCTGATCTGGGCTTGCCACCGGGTCCAGCTCCGATGCGACGGCATCGGCCCTATCCTCTATGTCTGCCAGCAGGCTGGCGGACACGTCAAGTTGGAGCGCTGTCCAGTTCTGGCTGCTGGCGGCCAGTGGCGAAACCCCTGTGGTCAGCGCACCCCATGCAGTTTGCTGCGCGGTTCCCGCCATCAACGACAGCCTTCGCGTCAATTCTTCGCTCGGCAACTCCAGACGGATGCGCATCGCCTCTTGCATGGGTTGCTCGGCGCGCGCGATTGCGGCGCCCTGAACGGGTGGCTTAGCCTGGCTCTTGATCGACTGCGCCAGCCGTCCAGCCTGCGATGTAAACACCGTTGCCAGCAGTGCCGGATTTGGCACCTTGGTGCCCGTGATGACGGCGGCTTGCGGGCTCGCCGCAGGCTCGGACTTAGATTGCGCACCCGACGTTGGGCCGGTGAGAGTGGCAGCTGCCACGGTTTGGGTCGCCAATGCCTGCGTCAAGGCGCTCGTTTCTGCGTCTGACTTGGCTTGGGGATTGTCCCCCGGCCGGCTCTTTGCGGTTGTTGCGCTGAGCGTGGTCTGGGTCTGGTCGTCAAAACGTGCGCCGGATCCGGTGGCACCGGCCAGGGCAGTCGCTACCGCTTGCTGAAGTGCATCCGCCGCTGCGCTGAGCTTGGTCTGGGCCTGGTCGTCAAAACGTGCGCCGGATCCGGTGACGCTGGCCAGGGCAGTCGCTACCGCCTGCTGCAGTGCGCTCGCCGCTGCGCTGAGCTTGGTCTGGGCCTGGTCGTCAAAACGTGCGCCGGAGGCGGCGGCGAGGGCCTGCTGCAATGCGTCTGTT